>Ga0190270_10001629_pt1 | contig 10555 bp, 7 predicted proteins | sample Popmic320T_FD_133748 | JGI IMG/M metagenome (GOLD analysis project Ga0190270, IMG submission 133748) | Populus adjacent soil microbial communities from riparian zone of Weber River, Utah, USA - 320 T | ecosystem: Environmental > Terrestrial > Soil > Riparian zone | place: USA: Utah | collected... | reverse complement strand
TCCTGGCTGAAGTGCGAGTGGACCGAGGCGATCACCAGATCCAACTCCGCCAGGCAGTCGTCTGCGAGGTCGAGGCGTCCGTCCGCCCGGATGTCGCACTCGATGCCGGCGAGCAGGGTCAGCCCCTCGAAGCGGCCGTTCAGGGCCCGGACCCGAGCGGCGTGCTCGAGGGCGCGGCGCTCGTCGAGTCCGTTGGCCATCGCCAGCGACTTGCTGTGGTCGGTGATGGCGATGTACTCGTAGCCGAGACGGTGGGCGGCCGCCGCCATCACCTCGAGCGGCTCGCGGCCGTCGCTCTCGGTGGTGTGCATGTGCAGGTCGCCGCGCAGGTCGGCGCGGGTCACGAGCGCGGGCAGCGTGTGCTGCTCGCTGGCCTGCAGCTCGCCACGGTGTTCGCGCAACTCGGGCTCGACCCACCGCAGACCGAGCGCCGCGTAGATGCCCTCTTCGGTGTCGCCAGCCACGCGCGACGCGCCGTCGAGCTTGAAGAGACCGTATTCGTTCAGCCGGTAGCCGCGCTGCAGCGCCCGGTCGCGCAGCTCGATGTTGTGGGCTTTCGAACCGGTGAAGTACTGCATCGCGGCCCCGCGGCTCTCCGGCTCGACGCGGCGCAAGTCGGCCTGGTAGCCGCCGCGCAGCCGGACGCTCGACTTGGTGTCGCCCTGGCCGAGCACCCGCTCGACCCGCGGGTGGGCCACGAAGGTGCCCATCACGGCCTCGCTGTCGCCGCCGATGCAGAGGATGTCGAGGTCACCGCAGGTTTCACGGCCGCGGCGGAGGCTGCCCACCGCGGTGAACTCGGCCGCGGGGTGGCCGGCGCGGAGATGCCCGAGCAGTTCGTCGCATACGGCGGCCGTGTCGGCGAGCAGGTGCCGGCCCTGGTCGCGCTGCCGGTCCTCGACCGCCTTCAGGATCTGGGCCTCCTTCTTCGCGCCCATCCCCGGCATGGTGCGGATGCGGCCGGCCCGCGCCGCGGCAGCCAGGTCGTCGAGGCTGGCGACGCCGAGGGTCGCGTGGAGCCGGGCCACGGTCTTCGGCCCCACCCCCTGCAGCCGCAGCAGCTCGAGCATCGTGGGCGGGAACTCGTCGAGCAGGGTCCGGTGGTAGGTGGAGGCGCCCGTGTCGACGAGCTCGCGAATCCGGGCGGCCAGGTCCTTCCCGATGCCGGGGATCCCGCGCAGCTGGGCGTCGTTCATCCGTGCGACCGCGTCGCCGGTCGTCGCCACGGTGTCGGCGGCGGAGCGGTAGGCGCGGATCTTGAACGCGTTCTCGCCCTTGATCTCGAGGAGATCGGCGATCTCGCCGAGCACCTGCGCGATCGATCCGTTATCCACGTGTCAGCCCGTGGCGCTCGAACGTGAACTCGAGCAGGCGGGCCCCGCCGGTGGCGAGCGCCTCGCGGATGGCGCCGTTGGCCTCGGGTGGGCCGTAACAGAACAGGCATCCGCCCCCCCCGGCGCCGCACACCTTCGCCGCCGTGGCGCCAGCCGCCGCGGCGCGCGCGATCAGGCCGTCGATGGCGGGCGTGGTCACGCCCGGCGCCAGGCGCTTGCGGTTCTCCCACTCGGTGGCGATGGCGCGCCCGGTGGCGTCCCAGTCGCCGCGCACCAGCGCCTCGCGCATCGCCGCGGCCGTGTCGCGGATGCGCTCGAAGCAGTCGAATACGTGGACATCGCCGTCGATGTGCTTCTTGGTGATCTCCCAGTTGTTCGTGCCCGAATTCCGGGGTTCGCCGGTGTAGCAGAGCACGATGCGGCGTCCCAGCTCGCGCAGGTCCACGTCGAGCGGGACCCGGTGGATGCCGTCCACTTCGAGCTCGAGCGCCGCGAGCCCGCCGTAGAGCGCCGGGCGGTAGTCCTGGAGCCCGGTGGGCACGTTGATCGTCTGGGCCTCGACGTTCATGGCCACATGCAGCAGGGCCTCGGGTTCGTAGTGCTCGCGCTTCCATTCGGCGAGCGCCGCGCACACGGCCACGTTGAGCGCCGACGAGCCGGCCAGGCCGGCCCCGGCCGGCGACTCCGACGTGGTGGTCAGGGTCACGCCGCGGGCGCCGAAGAAGTGAGCCAGCAGCGACAGCAGGCGGAGCCGGGGCTCGTGCCGGAGCGACGCGGGGTCGTCGGCTTCGACCGTCGCGTTCGTATCCTCGGATCGGAGCACGATCCGGGTGTCGGTTCGCGACTCGATTCGGGCCCGGGCACGCACGCTGATGGCGGCGTTGATGGTCTGGGCCCCGGGGTGGAAGAGATAGAGCGGCCAGATGTCGATCGTGCCGCCCGCGAGATCGATGCGGGTCGGCGCAGAGGTCTCGATGCGCACGCGCAATTATAATGACGGCGTGCCGGGGTCCTTGCGACGCGAAATCGGGCAGCTGCTCATCGGCAGCCTGCCGGGCCAGACCATCACCGCCGAACTGCGCTCACTGGCGCGCGAGTTCTCGCTCGGCGGCGTGATCCTGTTCAACCGCAACATCGAGGCGCCCGAGCAGGTGGCCGAGCTCGCGCACGACGTGCAGCAGCAGCTCTCGCTCGGGGTGCCGCTGTGGGTGAGCGTCGACCAGGAAGGCGGGCGGGTGGCGCGCCTCAAGGCGCCGTTCACCGAGTGGCCGCCGATGGCGGTGCTCGGCCGCCGCGGCGACGAGGGGCTGGCGCGCCGGTTCGCGGCCGCCCTCGCCGCGGAGCTGCGCGCCGTCGGCATCACGCTCGACTACGCGCCCGTCCTCGACATCCACACCAACCCGGAAAACCCGGTCATCGGCGACCGCGCCTTCTCGGACGATGCGGCCATGGTGGCGCGGCTCGGCGCCGCAATCATCGACGAGCTGCAGCGCCAGGGCGTCGCCGCCTGTGGCAAGCACTTTCCCGGGCACGGCGACACGTCCGTGGACTCGCATCTCGAGCTGCCGCTCGTGGAGCATCCGCCCGATCGGATCCGCCGGGTGGAGTGCGTGCCCTTCGAGGCGGCCATTCGCGCCGGCGTGGTCTTCATCATGACCGCCCACGTGCTGGTGCCGTCGCTCGACGACGAGCGGCCGGCCACGCTGTCGCGGCGGATCGTCCAGGGGATGCTGCGTGAAGAGCTCGGCTTCGAGGGCGTGATCCTGAGCGACGACCTCGAGATGAAAGCCATTGCCGCCACGTATAGCGTTCCCGACGCCGCGGTGCACGCCATCGCCGCCGGCTGCGACGGTCTCCTGATCTGCAGCGGCAGCGCGGACGCGCAGGCGCAGACGCTCGAGGCGCTGGTACACGCGGTCGAGGACGGCCGCATCCCCTTCGCGCGGATCGAGGACGCGCTCAAACGGCTGCGGACGGCGAAGGAGCGGCTGCTGGGCGAGTCGGTGACCGCGGGGCCGTCGGCCACGGCGCTGCGGCAGGTGCTGGGCTGCGACGTCCACCGCCGCGTGGCCGAAGACATGGCCCGCGACGCGTGATGATGAAGCCTCGGGCGCTCCGGCCCGGCGATCGGATCGCCGTGGTCGCTCCGGCCAGCCCCTCCACGGCCGACGAACTCGCACGCGGCGAAGCCGAGCTGCGGCGGCTGGGGTTCGAGCCGGCGCATTCGGAGGCCGTGTTGGAGCGCACTACGTTCTCGGCGGGCTCGCCCGACATGCGTGCCGCCGACTTCGTCCGGGCCTGGGCCGACCCCTCGATCGCCGCCTTGATCGCGCTGCGCGGCGGCTACGGCAGCGCCGAGCTGCTGCCGCTGCTGCACCATCTGCGCCCGGCGCAGTCGCCGAAGATCTTCATCGGCTACAGCGACAACACGGCGCTACTCACCTGGCTGACCTGCGTCTGCGGCGTCCCGGCGCTGCACGGCCCCATGCTCGAAGGCCGGCTGGCGAAGGGGGCCGACGGCTACGACGAGCGTTCGTTTCTGTCCGCCATCTACGGCGAGACGGGCGTTGCGCTGAAACCGCCAGGCCTGTCGACGCTGCGGTCGGGCGAAGCGACGGGGCTGCTGTTCGGCGGCACGCTGTCGATGCTGACGGCGTCACTCGGCACGCCCTACGCCTTCATGCCGCCGGGGGAGTGCATCCTGTTCTTCGAGGACGTCAACGAACGGCCGTACCGCCTGCACCGGATGCTGACGCAGCTGCGCCTGGCTGGCGTGCTGGCGCGAGCTCGGGCGCTCGTGTTCGGCGAGATGCGCGACTGCGACGAGCCCGGCGGGCAAGTCACCGCGATCGACGCGATTCGCGAGGCCACGCGCGACTTCAACGGACCGATTCTCCATGGGTTCGCGTCCGGCCACACCACTGGGCCGTGCTGGACTCTGCCGCTCGGCGCGCTGGTGCGCGTGGTGGGGTCGGCTGAACCCGCTGTCGTGGTCGAGGATCCCGCGGTTGAGTGACGTAAAACGCATCCATCTGATTGGCGTCTGCGGGACGGCGATGGCGACGCTGGCGGCCCTGCTCAAACAGCAGGGCCACGACGTACGCGGGTCGGATCAGAACGTCTATCCGCCGATGAGCGACTTCCTCGCCGCCGAGAATATCCGCACGTTCAGCGGGTATTCGGCCGACCACCTCGAGGAGAGCCTCGACCTGGTCGTGGTCGGGAACGCGATCTCCCGCGGCAATCCCGAGCTCGAGGCGGTCCTCGAGCGGCGCCTGCGCTACTGCTCGCTGCCCGAGGCCATCCGCGAGTTCTTTCTCTGGGACGCCCGGCCGGTGGTGGTGGCCGGCACGCACGGCAAGACCACGACGACGTCGCTCACCGGCTGGCTGCTTACCCACGGCGGCCTCGATCCGACGGTGCTGGTGGGCGGCGTGGCACTGAACTTCGGCGAGGAGGGATCGAGCTACCGCGTCGGACGCGGACCCCATTTCGTCATCGAAGGCGACGAGTACGACAGCGCCTACTTCGACAAGACGGCGAAGTTCCTGAAGTACCTCCCCGAGATCGCCATCGTCAACAACGTCGAGTTCGATCACGCTGACATCTACGCCGACCTCGACGCGGTCCGCCTCGCCTTCCGCCGCCTGACGACGCTCGTCCCGCGAACGGGTATCCTGCTGCTCGGCGCCGACAGCCCCGAGGCGCTGGCGCTGAAGAGCGCGGCGGTCAGCCCGGTGGAGACCTTCGGTCTGGGCGACGGCGCCACCTGGCGTGCCGTGGAGGTCAGCCATCGCGACGGCCTCACCCATTTCGACGTGCACCACGAGGGCCGGCGGTTCGGACGATTCGCCTCGCCGCTCCTGGGCGCTCACAACGTGCGGAACGCCCTGGCAGCGGTGGCGGTCGGGGCGCGTGCCGGACTCTCGGCGCCCGTGCTGGCCGCGGGCCTGCGCGCGTTCCGAGGCATCAAGCGGCGGCTCGAGATCGTCGGCGAGCGCCGCGGCGTGATTGTGCTCGACGACTTCGCGCATCATCCGACGGCGGTGCACGAGACCCTCGCCGCGCTCAGGACCGGCTATCCCGGACGCAAGGTGTGGGCGGTCTTCGAACCGCGCTCCGCCTCGTCGTGCCGCCGCGTGTTCCAGGACGACTTCGCCCGTGCCTTCAGCGGCGCCGACGAGGTGGTGATTGCCGGTGTGTTCCGGTCGTCGCTGCCGGAGGCCGAACGGCTGTCGGCCGAGCAGCTGGTGACGGATCTCGAGCGCGCCGGCCGGCGGGCCCGCCACATTCCCGCCGTGGACGACATCGTGCACACTGTGGCGGCGGAGGCGGCGAATGGCGACCTCGTCGTCCTGATGTCGAACGGGGGCTTTGGCGGCATCCATCAGAAGCTGCTGCAGGCGCTGGCCGCGTGACCGGGGCGCGGATCCGCGACGCTGGAGACTCGGCGCTGGTTGCCGATCTCGGCGACGTGGTCGACGTCGCCGTCAACCGCCGCGCCATCGGACTGGCGGCGCGGGTGCGCGCGGCCGCCGTGGCGGGCGTGCGCGACGTGGTCCCCGCCTTCCGCTCGGTCGCCGTCTTCTTCGACCCCTTGCGCACCGATGTGGAGGCGCTCCGCGCGCTCCTGCAGCCGCAGCCGCAGGATGACGCGGAGCGGTCCCGCCGCGAGGCGGTCGAAATTCCAGTCGAGTACGGCGGGGAGTCGGGCCCGGATCTCGACGCGCTGGCTGGGGCGACCGGACTCGCGCCGGCCGACGTCGTCGCGTGCCACAGCGCGCGCGAGTACCGCGTCTTCATGGTGGGCTTCCTGCCGGGGTTTGCGTACCTCGGAGAACTGGACCCGGCGATTGCCGCGCCGCGGCACGCATCGCCGCGGCTGCGCGTCCCGGCCGGGTCCGTGGGCATCGCGGGGCGGCAGACCGGTGTGTATCCGCAAGCGTCGCCAGGCGGCTGGCAGATCGTCGGCCGCACCACCACGCGGCCGTTCGATTCCGGGCGCACGCCGGCGTCGCTGCTGGCACCCGGCGACCGCGTCCGGTTCGTGCCGGTGCCGAGCGGGTCGCTCGGGTCGTTCGACACCGCGTGGGCATCACCGCCCGCACCGCCCGCACCGCCCGCGGCGAGCGCGGTTCCTCGGGCGGTGCGGGTGCTTCAGGCCGGCCTGATGACGAGCGTGCAGGACGGCGGGCGATGGGGCCGTCAGCACGAGGGCGTGCCCGTGAGCGGCGCGATGGATGCGGCCGCGTTGCGCGACGCCAACCGCGCGGTCGGCAATCCCGCGGGGGCCGCCGCCTTGGAGGCCACGCTCGGCGGCTTCGAGGCGCGCCTCGAGCATTCCGGTGCCGTCGCGGTCGCGGGTGCCGATCTGGACGCGACGATCGACGGGCGGCCGCTGCCGCTCGGGGCTCGAGTCGAGCATGGGATCGGAGCGGTCGTCCGCTTTGGCAACCGCCGTGCCGGTACGCGTGCGTACCTCGCGCTCGACGGCGGCCTTGACGTGCCGATCTGCCTGGGCAGCCGCGCCACCGACCTGACGAGTGGTCTCGGCGGCTGGCACGGGCGGCGGCTGCGTGCCGGCGACCAGGTGCCAGTGAAGACGCCGACTCCGGAGACGTCCCTCGTGACACGCGTGCCCGCCCGCCCGCTGCCGCACGGCGGCGCGCGGGTGCGCGTGCTGCCGGGGCCGCACAGCGACTCGTTTCCGCCGGAGGCCATCGAGGTGCTTCGACGCACGCGCTTCGAGGTGACGTCTGAGTCCAACCGGATGGGCTACCGCCTCAAGGGATCGCAGCCCGTGCCGGGCGGAACCGGCGACATGATCTCGGACGCGACCTGCACTGGTGGCCTGCAGGTGCCGCCCTCCGGGCATCCCATCCTCCTGATGGCTGACCGCCAGGTAACGGGCGGGTACCCGATCGTCGCCACGGTGATCAGCGCCGATCTACCAGTCGTGGGGCAGCTGGCGCCGGGCGACTGGATCGAGTTCGACCTCTGCACCCTCGCCGAAGCGCTGGCGGCGCTGGCGCGCCTCGAATCCGCCGATGGCCGCGGTGCCTGATCCGGCGGTTCAGCCGGACGTCGCGCTTGCACCGCGCACCTCCTTGCGCGTCGGCGGGCCCGCGCAGTGGTTCATGCAGGCGTCGTCGGCCGGCGACGTGCACGCGGCGCACGTGTGGGCCCGGGCCGCCGGTCTGCCGATGCTGGTGCTGGGCGGCGGGACGAATGTCGTCGTGGCCGATGCCGGCGTCCGTGGTCTCGTCGTCGCCGTCGCGCCGCGCGGGCTGGCGGTCACCGAAGACGCCGAGAGCGTGTCAGTCGTCGCGGCGGCGGGCGAGCCGTGGGACGCCGTCGTGGCCACGGCCGTGGCGCATGGCGGCGCCGGACTCGAGTGCCTGTCGGGGATTCCCGGCCTCGCCGGGGGCACGCCGATCCAGAACGTCGGCGCCTACGGACAAGAGGTCGCCTCGGTCATCGAGTCGGTCACGGTGTTCGATCGCGAGCGCGGCACCGTGGAGCGGCTCCCGGCCGCGGCGTGCGCCTTTGCCTACCGTGCCAGCCGCTTCAGGGGCCCCGACGCGGGGCGCTTCGTCGTGTGCGAGGTGGCGTTCCGATTGGGGAAAGGGCCGCCGACCACGGCCTACGCCGATGTGGCCGCGGCCGTGGAGCGGGCCGGCGTCACGCTGCCGACCGTTGCCGACGTGCGGGCGGCCGTCCTGGCGATCCGGCGGCGCAAGGGCATGGTGATCGACGACGCCGACCCCGATAGCCGCAGCGCCGGCTCGTTTTTCACCAACCCGATCGTCAGCGTGGCCGCCGCGGAGCGGATCGCGTCGCGCGCCGGCGCGGCGCCGCCCGCGTTCGCGCAGCCCGGCGGGACGGTGAAGGTGCCGGCGGCGTGGCTCATCGAACGCGCCGGCTTCGCGCGAGGCGACCACGACGGCGCCGTGGGCCTGTCCACGAAGCACACGCTGGCCATCGTGACCCGCGACGGCGCGCGCGCCGCCGACGTGGTGCGTTTTGCCGGCGCCGTCGCCCGCCGGGTCGAGGATACTTTTGGCGTACGCCTGCGGCCCGAGCCGGTGTTTCTCGGATTCGCCGCCGGCGAACGGGCCGACGTGGACTATCTGCTGGGAACGGGGACCTGAATGTCGACACTGCTCATCGAAGGCGGCCACCGGCTCGAGGGCCGAGTAGCCGTGGAAGGCAACAAGAACGCCGCCCTGCCGCTGCTCGCCGCCTGCCTGCTCACCGAAGACGAGTGCGTGCTCACCAACGTGCCGCGCATCGGCGACGTCGAGGTGATGGCGCGCCTGCTCGCCGACATCGGAGCCGACGTCGAGGGCATCGGCACCACCACGATGAAAGTGCGCACCAGAGAGATCAAGACCCACGCGCCCGATCGCGTCCTGGTGGGCCGGCTGCGGGGGTCCGTGCTGCTGCTTGGACCGCTGCTCGGGCGGGTGGGGAAGGCGCACATCGCGCCCCCCGGTGGAGACTTTCCGGCTCGCCGCACCATCGGCACGCACATGGACGCGTTGCGCCGTCTGGGCGCGCGCCAGAGCGCGGGACCCGACCACGTGCTCGAAGCGCCCGACGGATTGAAGGGCGCCTCGATGTATCTCTACGAGGCGTCGGTGACCGGCACCGAGACGGCGCTGCTGGCGGCCGCCCGTGCCGAGGGCGTCACCGAGATCCGCCACGCCGCCACCGAGCCGCACGTGGTGGAGTTGTGCCAGTTCCTCGCCAAGATGGGCGCCGGAGTGTCGGGCATCGGCTCCTCGACCATCCGCATCGAGGGCGTGCCGCGCCTGCGCGGCGCGGCACACTCACTGGGCGGCGACTACATCGAGGCCGGGAGCTGGGCAGTGGTGGGCGCAATTACCGGCGGCGAGATGGCCATCGATGGCGTGCAGGAGCGCGACATCGAGGTGGTGGCCGCGGTGCTCGAGCGCATGAATGTCGAGTGCGGAACCCGGGACGGCGTGTTCACGGTGAAGCCGTCGAAGCTGCGCGCGGCGCGCCGCATCACCACCGGGCTGTGGCCGTCGTTTCCGAGCGATCTGGTGAGCCTGGTGACTGTGCTCGCGACCCAGGCCGACGGCCGCACGCTGGTGCACGACTGGATGTATGAGCTGCGGCTGTTCGCGCTGGAGCAGATGAGCGGCATGGGCGCCGACATGTTCCTGGCCGACGCCCACCGCATCATCGTCAACGGCCCGACGCAACTGCGCGGCGGGCGCACGCTCGACAGCCGCGACCTGCGCTCGGGCATGTCGTTGATTGCCGCCGGCCTCGCGGCCGAGGGGCTGAGCCGGGTGACGCCGCTCGAAACCGTCGAGCGTGGCTACGGCCAGCTCGTCGATCGGCTGCGGAGCCTGGGCGCGAAAGTGGTGCGGGAAGAGTAAGGCGCGGTTCGCACACAACGCGAACCGCGCGGCAGAGTCTGGCAGACCGCCGTAACGGCGGTTCGCTATCTACCGCGGCGGCGGAGCGGGTGCCGGGGCCGGTGCTGGCGGCAGGATCGGCGCCGCCTGGCCGCCAGGAGGCGGAGGCGCGGCAGGTGGGGCTCCCGCCGGGGGAGCCGCAGGCGGCAGCGTCGCGGGGATCGGCAGTTCGACCGGACCGCCGCCCTCGCCCTCGCGCTGCACCTTGAAGGCGCGCAGGTCGTTTTCGCTCAAATCCAGCACTCGGACGATACGCGGTGTCAGCGTGAGGACGATGTCCGTCTCCTGCGACTCGCGCTTCGTGTGGGCGAATATCTTGCCGAGCACCGGGATGTCGCTCAGGCCCGCGACGCCTTCGAGTGTCCGCCGCTCGTCGTCGCGGATCAGGCCGGCCAGCAGGTTGGTCTCACCGTCCTTGAGCCGGATCACCGTGTTGATCTCGCGATTGCCGAACGTGGGCAGTCCACCGTAGCCGATGCCCGAGATGTTGCTGATGGCAATCTTCAGCGACAGCGTCACGTGGTCGTCGTGGTGCGTCCGCGGCGTGATGTCGATGTTCACGCCGATGTTCTCGTAGTTGAACGACGTGATCGGCTGCTGGGCGACGCCGCCGGTGGCGATCGGCGAGAACGTCGTGACCGGCACCGGCACGCGCTCGCCGAACCTGGCCTGCGCGGGAATGCCTTCCGAGGTCCGCAGCTGCGGGTTGGCCAGCGTGCGGGTGTTCTGGTCGGTCTTGAGCAGTTTGTAGAAGAGGCCCGGCAGGTTGGT
>Ga0190270_10001628_pt1 | contig 10557 bp, 7 predicted proteins | sample Popmic320T_FD_133748 | JGI IMG/M metagenome (GOLD analysis project Ga0190270, IMG submission 133748) | Populus adjacent soil microbial communities from riparian zone of Weber River, Utah, USA - 320 T | ecosystem: Environmental > Terrestrial > Soil > Riparian zone | place: USA: Utah | collected... | reverse complement strand
CGATGGGCTTTGGACTCATAGCGGCGATGCTGTTGAGGAAGGAGACTTCCAGCTTGTTGCCATCGAAGCGGCAGGTGATCACGTCGTGGTGCGGGGTTTCGTGAAAGCGGAGCATCATGACGGCACTGCCAGAATTGATAGCCATATCCCTGGAGCCAGTCGTTCTGATCATCCGGACGCGCGGGTTTGTCCGGTAGCGGTTGCTGCACCTGCTTCGAGGTCGCTTCGGCGATCCATTTCGCCGGGATGACCTCGCGTCCATTCCATGTGCCGTCCTGCCGGTAGAGTTGCGCGAATTTTGCGAGGGCCTCTGTGGGCACACTGAGCCCCCAGCCGCCGGTGCAAATGCCGAGAGGACAGGTTTCCCATGTTGCACCGCCGATCCCGAGTGGCGCAAAGAGCCTTTCTTTCAGAAACTCCAGCACCGTCTTCCCGCTCAATTCTTGCACGATGGCAGAGAGCATGTAGGTGGCGCCGCTGTTATAGACAAAGTGGCTCCCTGGCGCGCGCTCCACCGGCCATCCGAGGAAGAATCGCAGCCAGTTATCCGACTTCACCATTTCAAACGCCGGATCTTTTTCGTGGCCGGCCGACATGGTCAGGAGATCCTTCACGCGCATGGCCGCGAGATGATCGCTGACGGTCGCCGGAAGGTCGTTGGGGAAGAACGACACCACTTTGTCCTCCACGCTCAGTTTTCCGTCAGCGACGAGCAGGCCGATGGCGGTGGAAGTGAAACTTTTGCTCAGCGAGTAGAGCGTGTGCCGCTGCCCGCGTTCATACGGCGCCCACCACCCCTCGGCGATGACGCGACCATGACGCAGCAGCATGAAGCTGTGCAGTTCCATGTTCTGCTTTTCCAACGCATTGAGGAAGGCGTGAATGCCCGCAGGGTCCACGCCTTCAGCGAACGGCGTGCTGCGCGGCAGGGCAGGAGCTGTTTCCGCCCATGCGTGGCGCTGCGGGGGCGAAAGCAATGTCAACCCGCCTGCGGTCAGGCCGAGTTGTTGGAGGAACGATCTGCGGGATGGATTCATGTCTGCAACATCAACGCGGCGCCTCCACCGAGCGCAGGAGAGTTCCGATGACGTCGTCCACCTTTTGGCCGCTGATGGCGAGTTCGGGGGCGAGGGTGACGCGGTGGCGGAGAACGGGGAGGGCCGCCTGCTTGATGTCATCGGGAGTGACGAAGACGCGGCCTGCGAGGAGAGCGAAGGCTTTGGCGGTCCTGACAAGACTGATGGCGCCGCGGGTGCCGGCGCCGAGGGTTAGGCCCTGCATTTCGCGGGTGGCGCGGACAATGCGAACGGCATAGGCGGTGACGTCCGGGCGGCACTGGACGGTGGCCGCGGTTTGCTGCAGCGCGATGATTTCCTGCGGGCCGCAGAGTTGCTGAACGTGGGCGGGATCCAGTGCGCCGCTGCCGGTGCCGGACGCCACGGCGTTGACGATGCGCTCCTCCTCCTGTTGTGACGGGTAGTCGATGACGACCTTCATGAGGAAGCGGTCGAGCTGCGCCTCCGGCAGCGCGTAGGTGCCCTCCTGCTCGATGGGATTCTGCGTCGCCAGCGTCATGAAGGGCGGGACGAGCGGAAGCGTTTGGCCGTCGATGGTCACCTGACATTCCTGCATGACTTCAAGAAGGGCCGCCTGGGTCTTGGCGGGAGCGCGATTGATTTCATCGGCGAGGAGGAGGTTGGCGAAGACGGGGCCTTTGCGCAGCTTGAATTCCTGCCGGCCCATGTCGTAGAGCGTGTGGCCGGTGACATCCCCCGGCATGAGGTCCGGCGTGAATTGAATGCGCCGGAAGACGCCGCCAAAGCAGCGGGCCAGCGCGAGTACGAGATGTGTTTTTCCAAGGCCCGGCTTGCCCTCCAGCAGCACGTGTCCTCCGGCGATGAACGCAACGAGCACCTGATTGACCACCGCCGGCTGGCCGAGAAAGACCGTGCCGAGCTGCTGACGCATTCCATTGAGCAGTGCAGCGGCGCTCGTGTAGGCGTCGTAGGATGCTTCCGCGGGCGCTGTGGCTTCCGGCGGCAGGGCGGGCGGTTGCCATGAGGGAGGGATGTGTTGGTCCATGTGGTGGTATTCGGTTTCAGTAAAGTTTCACGCCATGATCGCTCCCATGTTTTGCTGGAGTTTTTGGAGTGTAGCGCTGTCGGCGATGATGTCGCTGGAGTCGGAATCGTCGTGCAGCGCGCTCTGGATGGAGGCGGCGGGAATGCCGGTGCGGGCGGCGAGTTGCCCGACAAAGTCCGGCGCGTCCGCCTGCAGGCCGCGTTGCGCGGCGGCATGGAGCACGGCGCGGCGGGCGGCGGCAAGCAGAGCGGCGTGACCGGCGCGGTCGGAGAGAAACGTGCCCGCTTCATCGAGTTGCGTGCCGAAGTGGCGGACAATGGAGTAGTCGGTGGGCACGGCTGGTCCGAAGCGCGGCAGACTTCGCCACAGCCACAGCAGGATGAGGAGAAGTATCGCAATGAGCGGCATCCATGCGTTTTCCAGCAGCATTTGCCAGAGGTTCATTTTGCTTTTGCTGATGAAGAGCACGGAAGTGGCCGGCTGCAGTTGAGTGATCTCGTAAAAGATGGCGGCGTGGTCCGCATCGCCGATCCACCGGTTGCGGAACGGCGTGGCGCTGGCCAGCAGCGTGACACGGCCGGAATAGTGAGGGAAGCTCGCCAGCACCGCCGCTTCTTCGCCGCCCCCGAGCACATCGTGATTGACCATGCTGACGTCGAGTCCGGCCCCGGGGAGCTGGTTCATGTAGTGCTTTCGGCCGTCGCCAAAATCAACCTTCCCCGAGAGTGGGATCTCCGGTGTGCCCTTCGCGGGCGCTTCGGACCTTCTAACACTAACATGGAGCGCCTCGAGCAGCGGCTCGTAATCTCCCGGGTCCGGCTGCTTGACATCGCTCCAGTCGTTATGAAACCGGTCGGTGCCTGAGCAGGCGACAATGAGATGCCCGCCGCGCATGGCCCAGAGGAGCATTTGTTGCGCGGCTCCCCGGGAAGCGACGGAATCCGCGGGAATGACAAGGGCGGTATAAGTCCCGGGCATGGTGCCGAGGGAGGTGCGCGTCTCCGCCGGCGTGCCCATGCGGCGGAGCATTTCCTCCGCGGCGAGCCACGGATTCACGCGGGCCGCGCCTTTGTAGCCCATGATTTTCTCTTCGTATTTGGCTTTGCCGGACTGGCCGCTGCAACCCTGGAACAGCAGGGCCGCGAGCGGGAGCGCCAGCCATGCCGCGACCGCCGGGCCCGGCCGCGGGGAGGGGCGCTGATGCATGGAAAACGGCCAGTGATCACAAAGCTGCTTCATGGGCGTCGCCGCCGGGGGCAGGTCGGCGTAGGCGCAATTGACCCATGCGGCGGTGAGCGATTCAAAAAACGAAACGCGAGCCATATCATCGAGGTGCTGCGCATGGCGCAGGCAGTCGCCTTCGGTGTCGCTCTCATGCACCGGGAGAGCAGCCCGGCTGACGAGCCATGCGAGGGAGCCCCGGTACAACAAACGCAGGGCTTCGGCTGCGCGGCCGGCCTGGTATTCGCGCCATGCTGTTTGCGGGATGTCTTCCGGCAGCGATTCCGGCGCGAGATTCATTCCCATCACCACCGTCGGTCCCGGTCGCGCGAGCGCCTCTGCACTGCTGCTCTGCCCGCGTTGCAGCGCGATACGGTTTTTCAAGAGCAGCCATGCAACCACGACGATAACGGCGCCGATGATGACGAAACCAAGCCAGTTCATGCCGCCGGAAGTGTCCGGTCCGCTGAAGATAATATCAGAATCGGAGTCTTTGAGATCAGGCTTCCTGACGCGCACCTTGTGTTTTTCCAATTCAAACTCCGGGCCGCGCAGGACTTCCTCGACAACGGCTTTCGCGTCCGCTTCCGCCACCGCGGCCCTGACATTACCGGCGAAGAGGAATCCGGCGAACACCGCGCAGAGGGCGACGGCACCAGTGAGCCGGCTGCTCATGCGGCGGAAGGTGACCTCGATGTCCCAGCCTTCGAGGTGTGTGCGGCTGTTGATGTAGAGGGCGAATCCGGCGGCGGCATACATGGGTTCGATCAGGGCGATGGCCATGACGTAGATGCCGTTGCCGGCCCACTGATACCAATCCGGAATGGCACTCAGGACACTCTCGCCGGCGACGATCCAGTCTCCGATCCCTTCGCGGAGAAAACTGTTCATCCAGAACATCAGCCCGACCGTGATGATGCCCTCCAAATTAACAGCGACGCAGGAAAGCCATGTCGCGTTGCTGCCACCGTGGGCGCTCAGAACATTGACGCGCTGGGTGTAGGAACGCCCGGACTGCCCCTCAAGGATGATGACCGGCAGGCGGAACGATCGCTGAAAAGCAAACCGCCTGCAGGTCAGGCCCGCCAGCAGCCCGCGCCACAGCGAACTCCGCCAGTCGCGCCAGAATTCCCGCACGCGCGGGGGCGCGCCGAAGAGCGCGCGGCTCAGAAAGTAAATCGGCTGGCGTGTCAGGACCGGCTTCGTCCACCAGATAAAGAAGAACGCCCAGCCGGGGCTGTCGTGAAAGATGACCGCGATGATTGCCCATAGCGGCAGCGCGACGGTCAGCCAGCCGCGCATCAATTTTCCCCAGTGACGGCGGGCGAGCGCGCAGCCGAGATCGACGGCTTCCCATGCGCTGCGCGGGCGCAGCACGGCGGTGGCTTCGTCAAGCTTCATCGCCCCCCTTTCTGCCGCAGAGAGTGAGATACAACGTCAGGATCAGGGCATTGAGAATGCCGACGGCGTACTTCACCTGCGGATCCGCAGGCCCGGCGGACCAGAAGCCTTCGATGAAGGCCGCGAAGAAGATCAGCAGCACGCCTCCGTAGATGAGCGGCAGAGCACGCCGGCCGGCGAAGGCGAGGGCGGCTCCCCGGCTGAGACGTCCGGGTTTCAATACCGCCTGGCCCAGCCGCATGCCGGCCATCCCGCAAATCACGATGCCCACCAGTTCGAATGCGGCATGACCGGCCACGAAGGCATAAAACCGCTCTGTGTTTCCCGCGTAGTGGACGTAACCCTCCATCGCGCCGATAACCGCGCCCTGATACCCTAACTGGAACATGGCCCCCACCATCGCCAGCAGTCCGGCGCCGGCAATTCTGAGGCCGATGGAGATGTTGTTCATCACGTAGAATCCGAACATGCCGAAGTCGGATCCGAACTCGCCGCGCATGAACTCTGTCGGATCGTCTTTTCCGTACATGCCGTCCATCATGCGCGTTTCCTCAGGCCCGAGCACGGAAAAGATCCAGCGCGGCTCCCAGTACGACGCCATGACCATGAGAATGAGCGGGCCGAAAAAGAGCAGCATGGCGAGCCAGAAGAGCCTGGCATCGCGGCGTACGGCGCGCGGGAAGTCGTGGACCATGAGCCTTGCGAATCCGCGTCCGCTGCGTTCGTCAGGACGCGCCAGCACCTGACGGACGCGGATGAGCCGTTCGTTCAACTCGCCGCAAAGCCGCGCCCCGTACATCCGGTGCTGTGCCAGCGAAATGTCGGCGCACAGTTGCCGGTAGAGCGACGGAAGCTGCGCGGCTTCCGGCAGCGTGCGCTTTTTGTGCAGCCGCTGCGTGAGCCGGTCGATCTCATTCCACCGCTCACGGTTCCCGTTCTCGAAGGATTGCTGATTCACGGGGCGGTGCGAAGGTGCGGAAGTGCGGGATCAGGAATCGCGGAGCCAGATGGCCATGCCGGTGAGTTGCTGCACGCCGCTGGCGGCATGAGTCCGCGTGAGGCCGCTGGCGTGGGCGGCGAGTTCTTCGCGGCGCGCAGGGCTCCAGAGGGCGGAGCGTTCCTGGAAGCGCACGATGGCGCTGCGCTCCTCGCGGGTGAGCGTCACCGGCGGAGGACTGGGAACGGGGCCCGGCAGCGGAGGCGGCAGTTTTCGCAGCGGCAGGGCGGTGGGATTTGCATACACCACCAGCGTCCGCGCCACCAAATCGCCCAGCCGTTGAAACCGCCGGGTGAACAGGCAGACGATCAGCCCGGTGAAATAACCGAACGGCAGAATATCCGCGCCCCGCGCGATGTTTCGCAGCATCACGGCACCCAGCGAGGCCGGTCCGCCGGATTCCGAAACCACCCGCAATCCCATCGCCCGCTTCCCGGGAGTCGCTGCGCGGCGCCCCGCTTCAAAAAAAACGTGATACCCCCAATACGCAACGAAACCGAGCAGCGCCAGTGCTCCGACGCCGGCCTGAACGCCAATGATCTCATTGAGCACCATCCAGATCAGAGCCACACAGAAATACACGAGGAGCATCCAGAGCAAGTCGATTAGATAGGCCAGAGCCCGCACCATCGGCCCCGCGGGATGGAGTTCCACCTCCACGCCCTCCGCCAGCTCAATGCGTTGCATCGTATCGAGGGGTGGGGCGGCGGGCTGACTCATGGGTGCCGCTATATGACGGAGGCTCTTGACTTTTCAAGCCGTTCCGCGGCGGGGCAGGACGGACCCGGTTTCGCTGCACTGGTTCCGAAGGCTGCCCCTGACCAGTTTGGGCTTCTTGTGAAGGCGATTGCAGAGCGGTGCGGTAAGGGTGATTTAGCCGTGAGCCGGTGCCGGCCGCTCCGTCAAAACGCCTATGATCAACACACTCACGATCCAACATTTCAAGTCGATCCGTGACCTGACTTTGCCGTGCCGGCGCGTCAATGTGCTTATTGGTGAGCCGAATGTCGGCAAAACCAATGTTCTGGAGGCCTTGGCCCTTCTCTCACCGCACACGATCCGTCAAATACCGGCGGCTCTGCGCGTCTCGGCTCCGGTTGATCTTTTTTGGGATCAGAACTTGGCGCAGGCCATTACGGTTGGCGCGACCGGTGGCCAAATCTGGATTACTCCCCAGGAAAACGGTTTGCTTGGCGCCCAGAGGAGGGGAACGGAAATCGGCAGAACTCAATACTTTATCCTGGATGAGAATTGGGACTGCGGGCAAACTCTCGATTCATGTGTCGTTGAAGGCGTACGTTATTTCCTTTTCGATGGAAGCATTCCTCGCAACTCAGTAGAAAACGGAATTCTGGAACCTCCGTTCGGTCAAAACATCGCCAACCTCCTCTATGCGAGTAAGGAGGCGCGCAAGTCCAGCGCCGGTTTTTTTCAGAAGAGCGGCTTTCGGTTAAATGTGGACGTCACCCACCGCCGGCTTTTGCTCAGCAAGGAAGCAGACGAAACGCTCATTTCCTTCCCATACAGCTCTGGCTCAGAAACCCTTCGCCGCATGGTATTTTACCATCTCGCTGTGGAGACGGGCGGCGGGCAGGTTCTTGTCTTTGATGAGCCCGAGGCGCATTCTTTCCCGCCGTTTACGAAAAACCTGGCTGAACGCATGGCGTTGGATGACCGGGGGACTCAGTATTTTCTTACGACGCACAGCCCTTACATGCTGGACTCGCTGCTGGCTAAAACTCCCGCTGATGACCTGAACATCGTCTTGTGCTGCATGGAGAACTTTGAGACGAAGGCCTATCCCCTGAACGATGCGCAGAAGGGAAAGCTCATGGAGTGGAGCATGGATTCGTTCTTCAACTTCGACCGGCTGCTGGAGGAGGCGTGATGATCCTGATTGAGTGCGACAACGACGAATCAGTGGTGCGCGGGCTTGGCTTTACGAGGAAGCAAGTCGAGCATCACGCATCGAAAGGCCGGGTGGCGAAAGCGCTTGAGAAGATATCGGGACGCGCCATCGCAGTGGTCGATGAAGATCCCGGCGCTGGCTTCCCGGGCTATTTCCACCAGTTCCAGGAACTGGAACATCTGCCAGACCTCCATCTGCGGCTCCTGCGGCATCGCCGTGAACAAAAGTGGATCATCGAATTGCGCCCGGACCTCGAACCGTGGCTGGTCGAGGCGGCAGGGAATGCTTCCGTGCCATTGAAATCCCATTATCTCCCGGAAACGGCGAGTGGGTTGCATCTCAATCCGAAGTCCCATGCCGACCGGCTTCGGTCCTGGACCGCGGCGATGCTCGCCGCGGGATGCCCCCGGTGCTTGAAGCTGAAGGAATGGCTATTAGCTTCTGCGTGATCGAACGCCCTCAATACACGTCCCTGCGGTACCGCTTGTCCGTCTTCATCTGATTGACGTATTCCGCGGCCTGTTCCGGGGTCTTGCCGCCGGCGGTTTCGATGACGCGGTGGAGGGCTTTATCGACATCGTTGGCCATGCGGCTGGCGTCGCCACAGACGTAGAAGATCGCGCCCGCGTCGAGCCACTTCCAAAATTCCTCCGCGGCCTGGTCGATGCGGTGCTGCACGTAGATTTTCTCGGCCTGATCGCGGCTGAAAGCGGTGTCAAGCCGGTCGAGGACGCCGTCTTTGAGATATTGCGCCCATTCTTCTTCGTAGAAATAGTCGGTCTTCGCACTGATCTCGCCGAAGAAGAGCCATGCTTTGCCTTTCGCGCCGGTGGCTTTGCGTTCCTGGAGGAAAGCGCGGAACGGAGCGATGCCGGTGCCGGGGCCGCACATGATGACCGGAGTGTCCTCTTCCGGCGCCGGCATGCGGAAGCCTTTGCCGGGATTGATGAACGTGGGGATCAGCGTGTTGTCGCCGGCGGTGACGCGCTCGGCGAGGTAGGTGGAGGCCACGCCTTTGCGCGCGCGGCCGAAGGTGTGGTAGCGGACGGTGGCCACGGTGAGGTGGACCTGGTCAGGATGCGCGCGCAGGCTGCTGGCGATCGAGTAGAGCCGGACTTGCACCTTCTTGTTCAGACTGACAAATTCCTGCGGCGTGAATTTGGCGCCGGGAAACTGGAGCAGGAAGTCGATGACTTCGCGTCCGTAAAGGTGGGCGTTGAGGTCTTCTTTGCGTTCGGGATCGAGCAGAGCCTTGAGCGCATCGGCGTCCGGGCCGGGAGCGCGTTCGGCAAGGGCGGCGAGCAATTTCTTGTCGGGAATCGTAATGGCGCAGGAAGAAGTGAGGGCCTCGCGCAGGCTGACTGCTCTGCCGTCGAGATCGACAACGCTCTCCTCCCCCGTATGACCGAGGGCGGCGAGCACGTCGGTCACGAGGTCCGGGCAATTGGTGGGCAGCACGGCGAGCGAGTCGCCGGGTTCAAAGGTCATGCCGCTGCCGCAGAGGTCGATCTCAAAGTGCCGCGTGTCTTTGGGCGAACCGACTTTGGAAAGCCTCAAAGCATGTTTCAGGCGGGCCATGCACGGGTTCTTGCGATTGAAGGCGGGGGCGGTGTGGGTCGGAGTGCTCATGCGGGGGTACGGAAAATGCGGGCGGATCACCGCACAATCCTCACCCGAATGCGAACAAAAAAGCGCGGCCGGCAAGGGAGTCAGTGCGATAGTCCTCCGCTGATCAGTCTTCCCCACGACCATGAAAGTGCCCCTCCTCCTGTTCGCGGTGACGGTCACAAGCCATGCCCAGTTGGTCCGCCAGCCGAACTCCACACTGGTGCTCCCGCCCGAATTGCCGGCGGCGACGACGTTCACGACGGAAAATGCCCTCGGGTCGCTCACCTTCTCCGCTCCGCTCGACATGGCGTCGCCGCCCGGCGTGACCAACCGGCTCTTCGTTGTCGAGCGCGGATTGGGAATCCAGATGGTGAATCTGGACACGATGACGAAATCAACCTTCCTCGCGCTGTCCGATTATCTGACCGCCCAGGGACGGCCGGTGGATACCGGCAGCGAAAGCGGCATCCTCAGCATGGCGTTTCATCCGAACTACAACGAGAACGGCCACTTCTATCTCTTTTACAGTTCCACCATCGGCGGACAGCGTCATCAGAGAGTGGCGCGCTTTACGGCCACGGGAACGGCGGGAAATTACAATGCTGCGACGACCGCCGATCCGGCCACGGAGGCTCCGCTCATCACGCAGCGCGACTCGGCGGGCAATCACAATGGCGGCGACATGGCCTTCGGTCCGGACGGCTACCTTTATTTCTCCGCCGGCGATGAAGGCCCGCAGTATGACGGCGCCGACAACGGCCGTCGCATCGCCAAAGACTTCTTCGGCGCCATCTTCCGCATCGATGTCGATTCCAAGCCCGGCTCGCTGGCGCCGAATCCTCACGATGAAAGCAGCACCGGGACCGCGGGAGACAGCGCCATCACCGCCGGGAGCTACCGCATTCCGCCCGACAATCCGTTTGTCGCCCTCGCTCAGGGCGCCGGCACCGCGAGCTACAACGGCTTCACCTTTGAGAAGGCGTCGATCCGCACGGAGATTTACTCTATCGGCTATCGAAATCCGTGGCGGATGAGCTTCGATCCGCACACGGGCAGGCTGTTCGTGGGGGATGTGGGGCAGGACAGGTATGAGGAGGTGAGCATCGTCACCGGTGGCTTCAATGCCGGCTGGAGCTGGCGCGAGGGAAAGCACGATCATACTCCTGCGACCGCGCCGTTCACCGCTCCGGAGGGATTTCAGGGCGCGGATCCGATCTACGAATATGATCATTCCAATGACGGAGCCGGCAGTGGCAATGACGCGGTGATCTTCGGGGTCTCTGTCACTGGCGGCCTCGTTTATCGCGGCGACCGGCTGCCGGAACTCTTTGGGAAATAT
>Ga0190270_10001627_pt1 | contig 10564 bp, 6 predicted proteins | sample Popmic320T_FD_133748 | JGI IMG/M metagenome (GOLD analysis project Ga0190270, IMG submission 133748) | Populus adjacent soil microbial communities from riparian zone of Weber River, Utah, USA - 320 T | ecosystem: Environmental > Terrestrial > Soil > Riparian zone | place: USA: Utah | collected... | reverse complement strand
CGCAGTTCCTGTTCGCCTGAGGCCATCGCGCGAGCGGCTTCTGCGCGCGACCAATTCCATCGGCGCCATCCGGGGCTTCCGGCGATCGGCCGGGTATATAATATTTGCGAGGCCAGCGCGCAACGTTGTGAACGATTCAGCCTCGGCAGCGAAGAGATCAGTTCCGGCACGGCGTCCGCGCTCAAAGAAGCGGCGTATGCGGCGTCGAAGTCGCGTCCGGCTATCGCGTGCTCGACGTTCACGCGCGCTATCAGCCTGTCAGGATTGACGGCGAGCAAAGCGCCGATTGCAAGAAATCCCGCCACAACTGCGCCGAAAGTAAATCGTTCGCGGCGGCCTCTCAACACAGTCAATGCGAACCAGATAAAGACCGCAGCCAGCCATTCCATAAAAACCGTCGTATAGATACGTAATTCCGTCAGCCCGTATTCGCGTTGATATAGCCGCATGCGCTGCAAGGCGGAAACCATCATTACGAACAGCAAAGCGATCTGCGTTCCGGCCAGAATGCGGAAGACGCGCTCGTCTCGCGCTTTCTCCTTGCGCAACAACCAGTGCGCCGCCAGCAAAAGCGGCAATACCAGCGCGGCGACGCCGACAAGCTCAAAAAAACCGCTGCGCGCATATTCGGCGTAGGTCAGCCCGGCGACGGCCTGAATCCTCGCCGCGCCTCCGAAGAAATACCGAAACTGCACGACGACGAAGCTCAGAAACAGAACATCCAGCAGGCCGAGAATAATCACTGTCTCCGTGACGCCCAGCCACAAAAACTCCGGGCGGTTCGCGTTGACGGCCTTCAACTCTTTGCCGGTCACAACCCCCCGCAAATAACCCGCGACAGCCCAGGCGATGATCGCCGTCACCAGGCAATGAACGACGATGCTTTCGACGTCCCAATTGAAGAGGCGAAGTATCAGGTCCGAAAAAAACGCGTCGGCGGAAGCCAGCAGGCCGCCAAAGATCAACAGCAGCGGAAGGGCGATTGCCAGCCCCTTGGCGACCGGGGCCAGGTGTTTCGCCCACCCGTCGCGCGGAATCTCTTCCCACTCGATTTCGCCGCCGATCAGACGGCCCGCGCCCGTCAGAGCGTCATAAAGTGAGATCAAAACGCCGAGCGCGTAATCGGTCACTCCCGCGGCCAGGAGCTTTCCCGCCCGAGATCGCATCAAAATCATCGCCAGCGTGATGACGATCCCGATCAGGCTCAGCGCCTTCAGCACAGGCGAATCCCGCCACGCGATCGCGGCGGCGAAGAATAATAACGGGATCACGAGCCGGCGGCTCCCAGCGTCAAGATCGACCCGATTCAAAATCAAGACGCCTGCGGCCAAAGCGGCCAGCGCCGCAATCCATACGAACAGGTTCACCCCCCACGGCGTAGCGCGCAGCAGCCCGTCGCCCAACGCGCCGGCCGCCAACGCCGCCGCCAATATTGAAAAACCCAGTCTTGTCTTGTCTGTCATTTACGCCTCGCTTTGAAATGATCGCATTGGTTGAATGGCCAACGCTGGCTTTCTTGCGGCCGAATGTTTGCCGAAGCCTGAAAGGATTGTTTCCAGCGCCAGCAGCATACTCCCCGCGCGTTTGGCGCGAATGACCCAATCCCACAGCGGCTCGAATTTCTTCCAGCCTCCAGCGTAACCGACGTGGCGCAACCGACCGAGGAAGTCGTCTTTAGTCCACGCGCCCCTGAAGATCGATCCCCAGCGGTAGAAATCGCGATAAGCGCGCCAGTAACCGGCTTCCAGGTTCTTCGCCGACATCCTTGCCGGGCGGAAAACGACCTGGCGGGTGTCGAATAAATCCCAATCGTCGCTGCTCAGGCGCCCCTGGGCGGCCATTCGCTGATACAGGGCCGTGCCCGGATAAGGCGTGAGGATATGGAAGGTCGCCGTCTCGATCCCTTGACTGATCGCCCATTCGACCGTTCGATCGAAGACCGATTCGTCATCGTCATCCATGCCGAAAACGAAACTGCCGTTGACCATCACGCCTAAACCATGCAACCGCTTGACGGCCTCGGTGTAATCGCGGTTCAGGTTCTGGTACTTATGTTGTTCGCGCAGGTTCGTTGGGCTGAGCGTTTCAAAACCTACGAACAGGCTTCGCAGCCCGCATTCGACAGCTTTCTCCAAGAGGTCGGGCGCGAGTACGGATTTGACCGTGCCCGCCGCCTGCCACAACCGCCCCATGCCTTTCATCCCGTCAAACAACGCCGCGGCGAACCTGGGGTTCCCGAATAAATGGTCGTCAAGGAAATATAGATGGCGCCCGGGCAGACGTTCGATCTCCCGAAGCGCGTCATCCACAGTCTGCGTGTAGAAAGATCTGCCGCCCTCGAAAAACGCCTCCTTGTAACAGAAATCGCAGGTGTGCGGGCATCCGCGCGAAACCACGATCGAATTCGGCACAAGGTAAAGATGGCGCTTGATCAGATCGCGGCGAATCTTCGGCAGGTCGTCGAGCGTGCGGATCGCCGAGCGATAGAGCTTGCCGGGCCGCCCCGCGCGAAAGTCTTGAAGGAAAGCCGGCCATGTGTCTTCGCCAGGACCCAGGAAGATGGTGTCGGCATGCCCGGCGGCCTCTTCGGGCAATGACGTGACATGCAAGCCTCCCAGGCAAACGTGCGCGCCACGGCGGCGGTAATGATCGGCGATTTCGTAGGAGCGTTTCGCGGAAGTGATGTAAACCTGAATGACGACCAGATCAGGCTCGTCGTCAAGGTCGAGGGTTTCAACGTGCTCGTCTTGCAGACGGACGTCGTCATCGTCGTTGAGGTACCCAGCCAGAGTCGCAAGCCCCAGCGGCGGAAACAGGGAATATTTGATCGGACGCCAGAACGGGCTTTTGGCTTCGGTCAGCGCCGGCAAGATCATTTTGACTTTCATCAGGACGCCTCCTACGCGACTTTTTGAATTTACAGCTGCGCTACGGTGCGCTGTGTTAAGTAGTCCGTTGTATAAACTACTTTGTGACGCAAAGTCATTATCCATAAATGCGCGCGTAAGGCAAGAGGCTTGTATGAGTCCGAGAGTCTATTCGTACCTAAGACACTCGATGGGGTCGAGGTTGGCGGCCTTCTTCGCAGGCCAGACGCCGAAGACCAGTCCGACCAGGATCGAGACGGCCATCCCGCTGGCGACGGCCCAGAGAGGAATCGAGGCCGGGAGTTGGGGCAGGAAGAACATGATCACGTAGCTGACCACGACGGAGAGGATCACGCCGAGGATTCCGCCGAGGGAGGTCAGCGTCATGGCTTCGAACAGGAACTGATGGACGATGTCGCGTTTGCGGGCGCCGATGGCTTTGCGGACGCCGATCTCGCGGGTGCGCTCGGTTACGCTGACGAGCATGATGTTCATCACGCCGATGCCGCCTACCAGCAGGCCCACGGCCGAGATGGCGATCGCGAACAGGCCGACGCCGGCCGTGATTCCGTCGAACTGTTCGATAATTTTGTCGGCCGTGGTGAGAGAAAAATTGTTCGGATCGTTGTATTTCACGCCGCGTTGGCGTCGCAGAATCTGCTCGACTTGATCCAGCCCATCTCGCAGCATGTCTGTCTTGGCCTTAATGTTCAGGTTCATTTCCTTGCTGATAGGCGAAAGTTTGCGGCCGGTCTCGAACGGGATGAAGATCGCGTTGTCCTCTTCGCTCTCTCCGAAGAAGCTGTTCTTGCGCTTCTCGAGCACGCCGATGATCTCAAACGGGCGACCGAGCAGCTCAACCTGTTCGCCGGCTACGGTGGCCTGATTCGGGAAGAGCGATTCGACGACGTTGACGCCGATGACCATCACGTCACGGCGATGCTCCTCGTCAACCTCCGAGATGAAACGTCCCTCCTGCAGCGAGACGTTGGTGACTCTGGCGTAACTCGCCGAAACGCCCTGCAGAAAGCCTTCTTTGTAAGCCCGCCCGCGTCTTTTGATCGTACGGTCCAGCCGCCAGAGGAAGAGGACGCTGGCAACGTCTTCAATCGCGCTAGCCTGCCTGCGGATCGCCTCGGCGTCTTCGGGGGTGAGAGGTTTGCGCATGTACTCGCTGCGGTCGCGGTCGCCGATCCTCGGGCCGGTGGACAGGTGGAAGGCATAGATGTTGTTCGTGCCGTACTCTTCGACCATAGAGACGATGCGCCCGCGCAGGCCGGTCAGGATCGAGGCGACCGCGATCACGACCGTGACCCCGATGACGATGCCGAGCACGGTAAGGAAGCTGCGGAGCTTGTTCGCGCGAACCATCCCGAGCGCCATGGCGATGGTTTCGGTTGGAATGATTGATCGAAGTTTCATATCAGTTTTTGTTCAACGCCACAATCGGATCGAGCCGCGACGCCTTATACGCCGGATAGATGCCCGCGATCAGCCCGATTCCGCCCGACACCCCAAGCGACAACAGAACATAGCCGATTGTGATCGTCATCGGGACCGGCGTAGACACGCGCACGACCCATGAAATCCCCGCCGCGAGCAGCAGCCCGAGAGCGCCCCCCACAGCGGCGAGAAATGAAGACTCGATAAGGAATTGAACCAATATCTGTCGGCGCTTTGCGCCGACCGCTTTGCGAAGCCCGATTTCGAAAGTCCGCTCCGTCACGCTGACGAGCATGATGTTCATCACGACGATGCCGCCGACGATCAGCGACAACAACGTGACCGGTGTGACTACGAGCGCGATCGCTCCGGTGAATTGGTCGATCTGCCCCCTCAGGTCGCCTGTGTTGACCACGCCGAAGGTGTCATCTTCTTCGCCGATCAGTTTGTGGCGGTTGCGCATCACCATTCTCGCCTCTTCGATGGTCGAGGGGAGCATTTCGACGCTGTCGGCCTTGCCGTGCAGTTGCAGGCTCTGGCGGCGGCCGAAGAGACGTCCGAAAGTCATCAGCGGAATGTAGAGATGGTTGTCCTGCGACTGCCCCATGAACGAGCCGCGCTTCTCCTCGATTCCGATCACTGTCATCGGCGTACCCTGGATCTTGAGCGTCTGGCCGATCGGGTCGAGGCCCTCGAAGAGTTTTTCTCTCACCTCCGCCCCGATCACGCATACCAGCGCAGCGTGTTCGGCCTCGTGCGGAGCGATGAAGCGGCCCTCAGCGATATTCTTATCCTCGATGATGACCATATTGGCAGTCACCCCCTGGACGCGGGTGAAGAACGTTTCATGGCCGTTATGTTTGAGGTTGACGCTGGCGTTGAGCTGCGCGCCGATCTCGAGACAGGATTTGCAGCGATCGCGCAGCCATTCGTAATCTTCGATGTAGAGCCGCTTGTTGCGGCGCTGCATGCGTTCCCATTGCTCCTCGGTCACCCGTCCCTGGCTGGCGAAACGGGCGATCATAAAGTGATTGATGCCAAGCATCTTCGAAACGGCCGTCACGACGTAGCTGTTGAAGCCGCTGATCGAGGCGCCCACGATCACCACCGACGCTACGCCGATGATGATCCCGATCAGTGTGAGGAACGTGCGCAGCTTGTGCGCGAAAATGGATTGCAGCGCGATCTTCGCGGCGTCGGCGTAAAATGAATAAAGGTGTTTCATAGGCGTAGCCCCACCCGGGTAAACGATTCTTGCCCGAAAGGATTAACAGCTTGCTCGATTTTTTCTGGACACAGGTACACTACCGCGCGCGTTAGCAAGCGGTCGCGTTTGATCTAACGACGGGCGCGACGGCGGAGTTGCAGACTTTTGGATAAAGACTGTTGGCCACAGAGGACAACAGAAGACACAGAGGGCAATTAAGGCATTCAATATTCCTCTGTGTACTCTGTGATCTCTGTGGCTATTCAAGCACTTGAAAACCGGTAATTAGAGCGGGCCGAGAGTAAAAAAGGCGGGATAAGTGAGTCGCCTCCACCGTTCGGGGGATTTTTTACTCTCCCCATTTCAAATCGGAGGCGCCTTTTTCGCCATTCTCATTTCCTGAGCGCCCGGGGCTACTTCACTTTGATCATCCAGCTTCGATTAGTCATCTGTTCGGCGCCGATTTCGACGTCGAGGAATTTGCGGATAATCTCGATGTTGGTTGTCGTGTGGCGCGACGGCGGGACGGTGGTGAACGATCCGCCCCGCGCCAGCGCAATCGGCAGCAGCAACTGATCGGCCAGATGTTCGCCCACGGCCACGTCGCTCGCCAGGTAGCGTCGCGCAGCAATCACGGCCTGATCCGCCACGGCTTCCGCCGCGACGCCGCGCTCGCCGAAGCCCGTGAAGACCTCCGTCAGGTTTTCGCTCTGGATTTCGAGCGTGATGACGTTGCCGGGGCCGGGAGAGTTCGTGGTCGATTCCGCCTTCAGCCATTCCTGCGGCCACGAGAGTTTTTTGTGAACGACGCCAAGTTCACGCTCGGCGATGTTGCGCGGCAGGTGGGCCGCCAGCGCGGTCGCGCGGCGGTTGAGTATCTTGCCGCGCTCATTCAACTCGATCGGCTCTAGTTTCTTCGCGGGCCTGACGACTATCTCGAAACGGCCGCCGCCCGCCGGGTAGAACCCGTATCGCTCAAGCCTGGCTTCAATTCGCGCGCCCATTCGTTCGAGCAAGGGGAGGAAGGCCTTCGCCAAAAAATCGAAAGGCGGCGCGAACGGATTATGCGTCCCGCCTTCGAGCGTCAGCCGCGTCTGCCAGTTTTCATCGTCGGAAATCAGCAGCGCGGGCAAGACTGTTTGCAGGACGAGCGTAGCGCTGCCCGCTGTCCCGACCGCGAACTGGTAATCGCCCTGCGCGACGCGGCCGGGCGCGAATGTGAGCTGCGTCGAACCGATGTTCGCGCCGGTCACTTCGGCCTGGCCGATCTTCGTCGCCGCCTTCACGGCCGTCAGGTGTTGTCGCAGTAGTCCCGGATTCTTGCGCCCGGCGCGAATCTTTTCGATCCGGAAGGGCTGGCCGGTGAAAAGCGAAAGCCCCAGCGCGGTGCGTAGAATCTGGCCGCCGCCCTCTCCGAATGAACCGTCAATCGAAATCATTTGGCTCCTACCCAGGTCAGTTTAAGCAGTGAGACGCCTTGTCGCGGAAGGTCGAATTTCAGAGTCACGCGGCCGCCGGCCACACGCAGCCATTCCGGCGAGCCGAGCAATTGAAGCTGTCCCGCGCGTTCGAGTTGCGCGTACTGCTCCGGCGATGGCTTCTGCGGCGAACCCATCTTCTTCCAGACCTCGTACGAATTGCTGTGCTCCGCGTCCACGCGATAGTGGCTAAGCGACAGCCGTTGATGCGCCTCGACCGGCAACCCCTCGACGACCAGCTCGATCTGGGCCGGAGGCGCGGGAAGATCGTCGTCGTGGTAGTTCCAGACCAGGACGGAGACGGCCTGATTCTGCCGGCTCGCCAACGCGTTCACGTCTGGAGCGCCTCGCGCGCCGGAGTCGCGAATGGCCTCGATCGGCGCCGCGCTCGAGCTTTCTGCGGCGACGCGTTCTCCGCCCATCTGGCCCAGCATGCGGAAGACGTTGAGCACGGGCTTGTCTATGCCGTTCGTGGCGAGGTCGCGGAACCCATCGAAATACGGCTGGTCTTCGAACTCGAAAGCCCAGGTGACCGAGCCGAGCAGGTTGACGCCGTGGAGATCGGCCAGCTCAAATGTGCGCGCGATCTGGGCGGCGGTGTAGCTCGAATACATCGTCCCGTTGCGGTAGCCGTTCTGCGGATGCGCGCGCGACGAACAGGCGGCGCAGCCTTCGGGGTCGGATTCGCCGATGATGATAGGCGTGTTGCGGTATTCCGGAAAAGAGGCCACGATCTGGAAGCCGTTCGAGATGGCTTTGAGCTGGTTGCTGATGCCCATTCGCACGTGACCCTCGACGACGCGCGGCGCGCCCTTGGCGTGGAATCCGATGTAATCGAGCGGAGCGCCGGTCTTGCCCGTCGCGGCGTTCTGCCCGCGAAGGCAATGTTCGAGGAAGTCGCGCAGGAATTTCTGGGTCCTGGCGCCGAGCGGGCCGGTGACGTGGGGGCCGCCGATGCGGGCGGTCGGGAGCGCGCGCTTCACCGCGTCGGCGGTGTAATCGTAAAGCTTGAAGTACTCCTCCGGCGTCCCTTGCCAGTAGCCGATGTCCGGCTCGTTCCACAACTCCCAGTACCAGCTCTCGACCTCGGCGCGGCCATACTTTTCGACCGAGTGGCGGACCCACTGAAAGACCAGCTCCGCCCACTTCGCGTAATCGCGCGGCGGGTGCGCCCAGCCGGTGAAAATCGTGTTGTATGTCTTATCAATCGCCCATTCGTGCCGGTACGGCTGCGGTTTGACCGAGAGCGCTTCGGGCATAAATCCGATCTCGACCAGCGGCTTCATTCCACGTTCGATATAAGTGTCGATGATGCGGTCGACGATCGTCCAATCGTAACGCGGCTTGCCGGAGGCGTCTTCGGTGTAGGCGTTGGTCGAACCCCATTTGAGCGCCGCCGTCCCGTCGCCGGTCGTGAGCAGGTTGTGCGCCCGGACGTAGACTGACGTGGGGCTGAGCCCCGCGAGCTCCGAGAGGAGCTTCTTGCCGTCTTTCATGTAAGTGTAATTCGGCTCGTCATAGCCGAAGAAACTCCAGATCGGCTTCATCGGCCCCTTGCCCTTCGCCGCGTCAACGCGGATCGTGACGCGATCCGTTTGGGTGAATGACGGGACGCTCAACAAAGCGACAAATAGGAGAACAATAGTAGATCGCATAGCCGGTTGGCTCCTGGCGCGTGTTCTTGAAATTGTAAGGGCCTAGAGCGGATTGCAAATGCGTGTACGGGACGACGAGCGTTACAGTACGGGGAGCGTGAGCGACCTGAGCAAAGATCAAAAGGCTTGTTGATCAAGGCTCAGGTCGCTCACGCTCCCCGTACTGTAACGGAGATCTCGCCACTTTCACCTACATGTAATCGCAATACGCTCTAAGCAAGAATAAATAGTATGGGTTGTTTGAGATTTCTTCACCGCCTCGCCGCGCTTCACTCGTCATTTCGCAACAATCTCAAATGCCCGAATTCGGCGCTGCCCGGCGACGAGCCGGAAAAGATGTACGGTTGATAGCCTGTTTCGCTCGCATACTTCTCGGCCACGCGCGCTACGACCGGGCCTGCGTCGCGGCGGCTGAGAATGGCGACCGTCCCGCCGCTTCCGCCGCCCGTGATCTTCGCGCCGTATATTCCTTGCTCCGGCCCTGCCGCGCGCGCGAGTTCGACGATTCGATCGGTGGCCGCCGAACCCAGACCGCAGGCCGAGTAGCTGGCGTGCGACTGATACATCAGCTCGCCAGCCAACCTCATTCGCTCCTCATTGATTTCTCCTCGAAGTAACTCCGCGAATAGTCGCACGCGGTGATGCTCGTAAATCGGGTGCGCAGTCGGAACTCGCACGGCATAGTTACGTTCGGAGGCGACGCGCGTAACCGCGTCGGTCGTACCTTTGCAGCGCGACAGAAATTCGGCCCCATCGATCCGCTCCGGCAACTGTGCGGCGTAATGTTGTTCGAATTCGGACGGCGCTATGTTGGCCAGGTAACCGCCCCAGCGCGGATCGTCAATCTGCGCGGTTGCGCCCGTCGCGCCCACGTTCACTTTCAACCCGGCAATCTCGGCGATGATTCGGTAGCCGATGAACGCCCCGACGCGCACCGAACCGTAATCCGCGCCAGTGACCGCGTGGCGCACGCCGGAATCGAGTCCCCATAACGCGACCTCGTCAGGGATGGCGGTCATCCCCAGCAGTTCAGCCGGCTGGCAGCGCAGCGCTAGCAGGCGATTGGTCTCGCCGCACGACGCCGTCATCTGATCCATCACGCCGCAGGGCGCGCCCGCCACGCGGTTTTCGACCGTCTGGCACAGGAGCGCCATCTCGCGCGCATTGATCGTGACCTCGAACGCGGCCGCCACGGCCTGCATCACCGCGACTTCGAGCGCGGCGGAAGAGCTTACGCCCTTGCCCTGCGGCACGCGCGATGAGATCAGGATGCGCGCGCCTTCTTGAAAACGAACCCCGCGCTCGCGCCTCAGCGCCAGGAACACGCCCGCAACATAAGCCGCCCAGTGCTGCGCAGGGTCCTGCTGAAAGCGTGCGCGGGCCGCGTCGTAATCGACCGGCTCGCCCGCGTTCTCGAATTCGGAGAGATCCATCTCGAAGGCGAGCGTCTGTCCAGCGCCCTCCGCAAGACTGACGATCGTGAGCCTCCGATCAGGTTGGCGCTGCAATGCGGCGAAAGTCGCCTCCAGGATGGGCATCTCCAACACCATCGAGCCGGAGTAGTCCGCGATACCGCCCATCACGTCCAGTCGCCCCGGCGCGCGCGCGATCACAATCTCAGTGTCCGGAGCGAAGAGCCGCCGGGCCTCCGGCGACGGATTCTGGTCGAGCTTGTTCAGGACCTCTATGAAGGTTGACGCGTCAGAAAGGTCGCGTGTTTCGCCTTGGATGATCCGATACATGACTATCGAATAAGAGAAGAAAAGTGGCGCGGGCTAATGGTCTTTGAAAATTAAATGCACCCAGCGGCGCCTAGGCGGTGCGCCCGCGTCCCCGCGGGCAAGTGTGTGGCCATGAGCCTGCCCGCGAGGACGCGGGCGCACCGATGGCTGCATTTAATTTTCAAAGACCATT
>Ga0190270_10001626_pt1 | contig 10568 bp, 7 predicted proteins | sample Popmic320T_FD_133748 | JGI IMG/M metagenome (GOLD analysis project Ga0190270, IMG submission 133748) | Populus adjacent soil microbial communities from riparian zone of Weber River, Utah, USA - 320 T | ecosystem: Environmental > Terrestrial > Soil > Riparian zone | place: USA: Utah | collected... | reverse complement strand
GTTCCCGAACACGACAACCCGGCGGACCAGGATCACCAACGGCGCCGGCTGGGAAGCAGGCCTCACCGCGGCCGACCAGGCCCAGCTCGACGCCCGCCGGCAGGTCCGCCGGTGACGGCCGGTATCCCCGGCGTGCTCAGCTACACCGAGCGGGACGCCGCGAATCCGTCGTTGGACAGCGTCAGGAGCGCTCGGGTCTGAGGCCGCACAGGACGATGTCGAGCAGCCGGTTCGCCTGGTCGGGCTCCATGTCGCGGCCCATGTTGATACCGCCGACCAGCCGCATGATGTCCATCAGGTCCAGATCCTCCCGGACCTCTCCGGCCGCCTTCGCCTTGTCCAGCAGGAGTTCGCCGGCTTCCTTCACATTCACCTTGCAGGACTGGAAGAACGGCGAGTCCTTGCCTAGGGCAACGGTCAACTCACCGGCCAGGCTCTTCTTGGACAGGCCGTAGCCGACGAAGCTGCGCAGCCAGGCGGCCAGCGCGTCGAACGGCTCGAGCTTCTCGGCGAACCCGTAGGCACGGTCGCAGACGGACTGGATCTCGTCGACGTAGACGGCCTCGAGCAGGGCGATCCGGTTCGGGAAGCGCCGGTACAGCGTGCCGATGCCGACCCCGGCCCGCCGGGCGATCTCCTCCAGTGAGGTATCCGTGCCGTGCTCGGCGAAGGCTTCGCGGGCGGCCGTGACCAGCAGGTCGTAGTTCCGCGCCGCGTCCGCGCGGGCCGGCCGCGTGGACGGCAGCGGTGTCGAGCCCATCCCGGCCTCCTCACTGTCCGTAGCGGCAGAGCCGCTCAAAGTTCCACGACACAGTTTCCCAGAAGTTGCTGCGTAAATCGCTTGATAAAGCGGAGGGTGCCTCCGTATCGTATCCGGAGGAGCGCTCCGCTTTCCTCGAACCCAACTGTAGCGCCCCGGGCCCAACAGCGCGCGGGGAGCTTTTCGCTCAAGGAGCAGTATGTCGGCAACAACCGCGGCGCCGGCCGGCGCCGGTACCGGCTCGCCCGCGCGGCGGCCGGGGGTAGTCCTCGCAGTCATCCTGATCACGCAGCTGATGGTGATCCTCGACGGCACCGTGGTGAACATCGCGATGCCGAAGATCCAGCACGCACTCGACTTCAGTCCGGCCAGTCTGTCCTGGGTGCAGAACGCCTACGCGCTCGCGTTCGGTGGTCTGCTCCTGCTCGGCGCCCGCGCCGGTGACCTGCTCGGTCGCCGCCGCGTCTTCGTCACCGGTGTCAGCGTCTTCACGCTCGCCTCGCTGCTCGGCGGTCTCGCGCCGACCGCGGAGTTGCTGCTCGCCGCCCGTGTCCTGCAGGGCGTCGGTGGTGCCATCGCGGCGCCGGCGGCTCTGACTCTGCTCATGCTCACCTACCGGGAGGGCCCGGAGCGGATGAAGGCGCTCGGCTACTACAGCCTGGTGTCGTCCGGTGGCGGCAGTGTCGGCCTGGTGCTCGGGGGCATGCTGACGGACTGGGTGTCCTGGCGCTGGGGTCTGTTCATCAACGTGCCGATCGGCATCGGACTCGTCATCGCGGCCCGGCAGGTGCTGACCGAAACCGAGCCGGAGACCGGCCGGTTCGATGTGGCCGGTGCGCTCACCTCGACGCTCGGCATCACCTCGCTGGTCTACGGCTTCATCCGGGTCGCCGAGGTCGGCTGGACGTCGGCCGAGGTGCTGGCCTCGTTCACGGCCGGTGTGGTGCTGCTGGTCGCGTTCGTCCTGATCGAGCGCCGGGTCAGCCACCCGATCGTGCCGCTGCGGCTGTTCCGGTCGGCTGACCGCTCGGCGTCGTACCTGACCATGCTGCTGGTGGTCGGGACGATGTTCGGGATGTTCTTCTTCCTCACGCAGTACCTGCAGGGCGTGCTCGAGCTCAGCCCGCTGGCGGCCGGTCTTGCCTTCCTGCCGCTGACCGGTCTGCTGTTCGCCTCGTCGCGGATCGTGCCGAAGCTGGTCGCCCGGGTCGATGGCGGCAAGCTGATGCTGGCCGGGTCCACCCTGGTCACCGCGGGCACGGTGTGGCTGACCCAGCTCGACGCTCGCAGCACCTACCTGGCCGACGTGGTCGGGCCGATGCTGCTGTTCGGTCTGGGCGCCGGGATGATCTTCATCCCGCTGGTCGGCCGGGCCATCTCGGGCGTCGCGCCGGAGGACTCGGGCGCCGCGTCGGGCATGCTCAACGTGGTCCAGCAGGTCGGCGGCGCGCTCGGCCTCGGCATCCTGGTCACCATCTTCGGTACGGCGAGCCGCAACTCCACCTCGACCGGTCCGCGAGAGGTGCTGACCGACGGCGTGCACGCGGCCTTCATCGGATCCCTGGTGTACGCCGCGCTGAGCCTGACGATGATCATCGTCAGCGTCCGCCCGTGGACGTGGTTCAAGCGCACGCCCGCCGAGCCGACGCCCGAACCCGTGGTGGTCGACTCACACATCTGAGCACGGATTCAGCGGTACGCCGGTCATCGGCGTACCGCTGAACTGTCAGAGCGGCAGCCCGTAGCTGACCCACTTCGACGACACCGAGTACCCGAGCCGCTCGTACAAGCCGAGCGCGCCGGTCGGGTTGTCCGCGTCGACGCCGAGGCCGGAGCGCTGGTAACCCACTTCGGCCGCCTTGGCCAGGACCTTCGCCAGCGTGACCCGGGCCAGCCCGCGGCCGCGGTACGCCTTCACCGTCCCGACCTGGCCGATGTACAGCTCGCGGATCCCGGTCGCCTCGGTGTCGGCCTCGTACTCGTAGCCGAGCACGTAGGCGACGATGGTGTCGCCGTCCAGGACGACGTACGACGCTCCACCGCGGAACGCCCGGGCACCGGTGAACCAGGTCCTCCAGCTCTCCGGATTCTTCGGGGTCGTACCCCAGTGGTCGCGGAACACGTCGTTGTGGGTCAGCCGCAACGCCTCGTCCATCGACGTGTCGAACGGCACCAGCCGCAGCCCGGCGTCGAGGGCGACCTTCGGCACCGGCTGGTCCAGCTCACGCTTCATGTCGAAGAAGTACCGGCGTTCCTCGAAGCCGAACTGCTGGAACAGCCGCTCGGCACCGACGTTCGTGCTGATTCTGTTGCTGGTGACCTCACCGGTCGCATCCGGGTGCTTGGCCGCGTGCAGCTCGCCGGCCCGGTTGATCAGCCAGGGCATCAGCGCCGTACCGAGACCGCGACGGCGCCACTCCGGGTGGATCGTCCCCTCGGTGCCGACCCGGTCGATGTCGACCACCGCGTCGGAGGCGTACACCTTGCCGTACCCGACCATCCGGCCGTCCGCCCACAGCCCGATGGTGTCCACCGCCGGATCCAGGTGTGGATCCTCCAGCTCGTCGATCAGGTCCTGGGCGTCGTAGTTCTCGCCCTCCTGGTCGACCAGCTCCTTGGCGGCCAGCAACTCCGCCCACGCGTCCGCGTCACCCTTGTCGATCGGGCGCGCTTCGATCCCCTCCGGCCAGCTCATGGTTCGAAGGTACGGCGTACGCTCACGGACCGGCACCCGAATTACTGCAGTCGCTCGGCCAGCCAGCCGACCGCGAGCGGGTAGCGGTACTCGATCCCACCATGCGTCCCCTCGAACAGCTCGAAGTGCAGCCGCTCGTCCGGTACGCCGGCCTGCTGCGCGGCCCGGTGGAACGCGGTGGCACCGAGATCGAGGTAGTACTCGTCCTGCTTCCCCGCGTCGATCCACACCGCCCGCAGCGAGCGCAGCGCGTCGGCGTACTGCGGTTCGCGGACCATCTCGACCGGGTCGCGGGACAGCCAGCGCGCCCAGATCTCCGGGATGATCGCGCCCAGATCGTCGAACGGCAGCAGCACCGTCCCGTCCGGCTCGGCGGAGTAGGCCGAGGAGTAGCCGTAGATCTCGAGCAAATGCAGGTCCTCGTTCGTGGTCCGGCCGGCCCGGGTCGCCACGGACTCGAAGAACTTGTCGTAGCTGCCGTCGTACTTGTCCCGGAGCGTCCGGGCGCGTTCCGGGAACTCGGGCCGGTAGCACAGGTCGAAGGCCGCGTCGCCGGCGTGCGTCGCGAGCGCGCCGAAGACGTCCGGCCGCAGCAGCGGCGTCACCATCGCGGTGTAGCCGCCGCTGGACTTGCCGGTGATGCCGCGGTGGTCGCGGTCGGCGATGGTCCGGTAGGTCGCGTCGACCCAGGGGACGATCTCCTCACACAGGTAGGAGTGGTACTGCCCGGTGCCGGGAGAGTCGAGGCACTGGCTGCCGCCGTACCTCGTCCACGAGTCGACGAACACGACGATCGCGGGCGGTACGTCGCCGGTCGCGAACAGCGCGTCGAGTAGTTCCGGATAGGGCTGGCGGAACGGCGTCCGGTTGAACCACATCCCGATGTGACCGGTGTACCCCATCGTCACGTAGATCGCCGGGTAGCGCTGGTCCGATTCGTCGTACCCAGGCGGCAGATAGACGAGCACAGGCCGCTCATGCGGATCACCCAGCGGGTTCCCGCGCAGCAACTCGCTCTCGTACGTCGTCTGCTCCAACCGACCGGCGAGCTCAGCGGACCACGGCAACATCGGCAACCTCCTACATGGCGTCCGGGGCCTGGATACCCAGCAGACCCAGCCCATCCTGCAACACCGTGCGGGTCGCCGAGCAGAGTGCGATCCGGCTGGCTCTCGTGTCACCTTCGCTGGTCAGCACCGGACACTGCTCGTAGAACACGGACAGTGCGGTCGCGACGTCGTACAGATAGGTACACAGCCGGTGCGGCTGCAGTGTCGCGGCCACCTGTTCGACGACGCCCGCGAATCCGGTCAGCAACAGGGCCAGCCGTTCCTCGGCCGGATCCTTGAGCTCGATGATCTGGTCGTGGTCCGCGCCGGCTTTGGACAGCAGCCGGGTCAGCCGGGCATGTGCGTACTGCAGGTACGGCCCGGTGTTGCCGGTCATCGCGACCATCCGGTCCAGGTCGAAGACGTAGTCGTTGCCCCGGTCGCTGGACAGGTCGGCGTACTTGACTGCTCCGATCCCGACCGCCTTCGCCGTGACCTGCCGGTCGATGCCTTCCCGGCCTTCGAGCAACGAGTCCGCCCGCGCGACTGCCTCGTCGAGCAGAGTGGTCAGCTTGACCGTGCCGCCGGCTCTTGTTTTGAAGGGTTTCCCGTTCGGTCCGAGGACGGTGCCGAAGCCGACATGTTCAGCAGTTGTTGTCGGCGGCAACCAGCCTGCGGACGTGGCGAGTGCGAAGATCTGCTCGAAGTGGAGCGCTTGCCGATGGTCGACGACGTACACGATCCGGTCGGCGTGCAGCGTGGAGACCCGGTGCCGGACGGCGGCGAGGTCGGTCGCGCTGTAGCCGAAGCCGCCGTCGGACTTCCGCACGATCACCGGCAGCGGCTGACCGTCCCGGCCCTTGAAGCCCGGCAGGAACGCGCACAACGCGCCATCCGACTCGGTGAGCAGGCCAGCGTCTGACAGCTCGTCGACGATCCGGGGAAGGTCGTTGTTGTAGGCGCTCTCGCCGACGACATCGGCACGCGTCAGCTTGGAACCGAGGAGCGCATAGACCTGCTCGAAGTCGTCCAGTGACACGTCGACCATCCGCTGCCAGATCGCCCGCGTCTCCGGATCGCCGGACTGCAGCAGGACGACTCTCGCCCGGGACTTGTCGGCGAAGGCGCCGTCGGCGTCGAAGTGCTTCCGGCTCCGCTCGTAGAGCTGCTGCAAACCCTGGAGATCAAGGTCTTCCGATTTGAGGTTCTCGCTGAGCAGTTGCTCGATCATCATGCCGTACTGCGTGCCCCAGTCGCCGACGTGGTTCTGCCGGATCACGTCGTACCCGACGAACTGCAACACATTGCAGAGCGCGTCACCGATGACGGTCGACCGCAGGTGACCGACGTGCATCTGCTTGGCGACGTTCGGCTGCGAGTAGTCGACGACGACACTTTGGTGTCTTGTGGTGAAGGTCTGCGGTTCGTTGACCGCGGCCGCGAGCGTGGACGGGAGCAGGGTCAGGTTGATGAAGCCCGGCCCGGCGATGGAAGGGGTCTCGCACAGGTCGGCGATCTCGAGCGCCTCGACCAGGCGTGCGGCGACCTCCCGCGGCGGTCGGCCCAGGGCGTTGCCGAGCCGGAGCGCGAGGTTGCTCTGGTAGTGGCCGAACTCGGGCTTGGTCGCCGACCGCAGCTCAGGGTCGAGCAGTTCTGGATCGAGCTCGGCGTACGACGAACCGAAGGCGGCCGCGGCGGCGGTGGACAGTCTGGTGGCCAGGACAGGCAGAACAGCGGACATGAATGGTCCTTTGGAGTAGACGCACTGGAACGATGAGGTGTTCAGACAGTGCGTCGTCGTCGCAGGCCGGACCGCAGGCGCAGCGCGCTCACGGACTCCAGGCTGATCGACATGTCAGCCATTATGCATGAAGTGCGGTGAGGGTGCCGGCTTCCGGTCCGCCAGCGGCTCGATCGGCGGTACGTCGGTCTCACCGAGGAACACCCGCCGGACCACCCGCTCGGCCGCGCGTCCGTCGTCGTACTCGCAGAACTTCTCCCGGTACAGCTGCCGGTGCTTGGCCGCCTCCGCCGACGCGAACCCGCCGGTCTGCAAGACGGTCAGCAGCTCCTCGGGTGACCTCGCGACCAAGCCGGGCGGGAACTCGGTGATGTCGAAGTAGGTGCCGCGACGTCCGTCGTAGAAGCTCTGGTCTTCGACCAGCAGCACGATCGGGCGATCCAGGTTCGCGTAGTCGAAGGTGATGGACGAGTAGTCCGAGATCAGTACGTCGGCCGCCAGCATCAGATCCTCGACCCGCGGGTGCTGGGACACGTCGATCACCTTCCCGGAGTGCACATCCGGTGCCTTCGACAACGAATAGTGCGTCCGCACCAGCACCCGGCCGTGCTCGCCGACCGATGCGGCCAGCCGGTCCAGGTCGAGGTGGATCCCGTCCCCGCCGAGGTCGATCAGCCCGGCCGGGGTCCGGACCGAGTCCACGCCGTCGCGGAACGTCGGCGCGTACAGCACCACCAGGTGCGAGTCGTCGAAGCCGAAGCCGGCCCGGATCGCGCGGACCTCGTCGAGGGTCGCGTTGATCAGCCGGTCGTTGCGCGGGAAGCCGTACTCGAGCTCCTCGAAGTACGCCGGATAGGTCCGCTCCCAGATCTCCGAGGAGTACCGGTTCGAGGAGATGTTGAAGTCCCACCGGTCGGTCTGGCGCATCAGCTCGTCGAGGTCCAGGTCCTTCGCGGCCAGCGGGAAGTGCCGCAGGTCGGTCCCCATCGTCTTGAGCGGCGTACCGTGCTGGGTCTGCAGGTGGATCTGCCCCTCCCGCTTCACCAGCTCCTTCGGCCAGTTCATGTTGCTGATGAAGTACGTCGCCCGGTCCAGCAGTTTCTGGTACGCCGGCGAGCCCGCGACGACGTACTCGACACCCTCGGGGACAACTCCGACGTGGTCGGCGTCGACGACCCAGACCCCGCGCAGGTGCGGCGCCAGCTCGGCCGCTTTCTCGTAGATCGCCCGCGGGTTGCAGGCGAACTGCTTGAACCAGTAGGAGCAGTAGGCGGCCAGGTTCGGGTCGAGCTTGCTGCGGTGCAGGAGCTTGCCGACGGTCTTGCGCGGGCTGGGGACGTGCAGCACCTTGGCGCTCAGCTTGAGCGTGGAGTAGGTCGCGTAGTCGTCGTGGATGAGCAACCACCGTTTGAACCCGCGGCTGGTGCGGTCGGCGCCGTACCCCGCCGGCTTCCAGCGCTTGGCGAACGCATGCGCCGCGTGGAAGAACTCGGCCCGGTCGTCCGGATCGATCCGCTCCGGCTTCGCGAGTACGGCGAGGATGTGGTCCAGTGACCGGTCGAACGCGAACCGGCGCCAGCCGGCCAGCTCCGGGTCGGACTGGATGAACGCGTGCACCCGGTCGTACTGGTCGAAGATGTCCCACTGCTTGCGGCCGCCGGTGGCGTGGATGTTGCCGCCGGTCCGGTGCTGGCGGTAGTGCACGACCACCCGGTCCAGCGTCGCGATCCGCTCGGCGGTCAGCATGGTCGAGTACGTCCAGGGCGCGTCGTCGTAGAAACCGGCCGTGAAGGCGAACCCGTGCCGGGTCAGGAAGTCCCGCCGGCAGGCCTTGTTCCAGACCACCTCGAGGAAGGTGAGGAAGATCGGTCGCTCCGCCGCGGTGAACACCCCGGCGCCGTGCCCGGCGAAGGCGTCGTGCCGCTGGTTGCGGACCACCCGGCCGTCCCAGAAGATCCGCTCGTAGTCGAACAGCAGGATGTCCGGCCGGTCGGTCGCGTCGATCCGGGTCGCGATCGCCTCCAGCGAACCGGGCAGGTACAGGTCGTCGGCGTCCAGGAACAGCACGTAGTCCCCGCGGCACTCCTTCAGCCCGGCGTTCCGGGCCAGCCCCACACCGACGTTCTCGTCCAGGTGCAGCACCCGGACCCGCGGATCGGCCGCCGCGTACTCGTCCAGGATCCGGCCGGACCCGTCCCGGTCGGCATCATCCACCCCGATGATCTCGAAGTCGGTGAACGACTGCCCGAGCACCGAGTCCAGGCACGGCCGAAGCCACGCCCGGGAGGCATGGCAGGGGACCACGATGCTGAACTTGGGGACGATGCCGAGCGCCATGCCACGTCATCCTAGGGTGAAGCCATGAGTGCAGATGTGTTCGAGCCATTGGGTGGGCTGGAGGGCGTGGGGTCGGCGGCCCGGGCGGCCCGGGACGCGGTCGACGTGTTGTTGCGGGACCGTGGGCTGCGCAAGGTCGGCTCGGACGTGACCGCCGAGGCACTGCTGCGTGGCGCCCACGCCTCCGCCGCGCTGGCCGGCAGCCCGGCGACCCTCGAGGAGGTACGACGAGGTGTCGCCGACGGACTGGCCACGGGCGCGGTCCGGATCACCGGTGAGCTGATGCGGCTCGCTCCCCAGATCGACACCGCCCCGGTGCAGGTCTGGACCAGACTGCACCAGTTGGCCGCGGCTGATCTGGGCCCGGAAGACCAGTTGGGCCATCTGCGGACCAGTCGGGAGCCGGTGCCGGACGACATCCCGGGGCTGCCGCCGGCGCCCGGTGCCGACGAGATGTGGGAGCGGCTGAGCGCGCTGGCGCAGAACCTGACCCGCCCGACCACGGCGCCCGGTCTCGTGGTCGCGGCGATCGTGCATGCCGAGCTGGCCATCCTGCGCCCCTTCCCGACCGCCAACGGTCTGGTCGCCCGGGCCGCCGAACGCTGCCTGTTAGTTGCCAGAGGCATCGACCCGATCGCGGTCACCGTCCCGGAGATCGGTCACTATGAGTTGGCAGGAACCTATCCGTCCGGGCTCGGCGACTACGCAGCGCAAGGACTGACGGGGGTTCGTGACTGGTTGCTGCGGACCTGTGAGGTCGTGGCACTGGGTGCCGAACGATCGCCACTGGCACACGTCGGCTGACATGCGAACGGCGTTCTCTGCTGAGAACGCCGTCGCTGGCACGTCACCCTGGTTACCATGCGTGCACCTGTCTGCCGCCACAGGACTAGGCCTGGGTCGCGCTGCCCGGTTGGGATGGGCTGGTCGCCGCGTGGGTGCCTGGGTGCCGTGCAATCTCTACCGGATCCGAAGATCCTTTGTGCTTCCTTTGTACTCCTGAAAACCCTTCGTGTGAAGGGCTTACGCGGCCTTCATGGAGTTGAGAACAATGAAGCGGCCTTCAGCTTTCGGGGTCGGCCGGGGTCGGTTTCGAGGGTCAGTTCTCGGTCCGGCGGGCGCGTCGGCGGGCGGCCAGGAGCAGTGCCCCGGCGGCCAGTCCGGCGACGGCCACGGTGGCCATGGCGGGTCGTCGTACCTCGTGAAAACGGCCTCGCTCGGCCAGGCCGACCGGCTCGCTGAAGTCCAGTACCGGCCAGTCCCGGGCGACGGCGAGCCGGCGTAGCGCCTTGTCCGGATTGACCGCGAAGGGGTGACCGACCGCAGCCAGCATCGGTTCGTCGGTCACGGAATCCGAATAGGCGTAGGAGTTCTCCAGGTCGTAGCCCTCGGCTTCGGCCAGCGCCAGGATCGCGGTCGCCTTGTACGGGCCGTAGGCGTACTCCTCGATCTCGCCGGTGTACTTGCCGTCAGCAACTACCATCCGGGTGGCGATCACCTTGTCGGCGCCGAGCATCGCCCCGATCGGCTCGACCACCTCGGCCCCAGACGACGACACGATCACCACGTCCCGGCCGGCCGCGTGGTGCTCGTCGATCAGCTCCACCGCCTCCTCGTGGATCATCGGGGTGACGATGTGGTGCAGGGTGTCGGCGACGATCGCCTTCACCGTCTCCACGTCCCAGCCGCTGCACATCGCGGACAGGTACTCCCGCATCCGCTCCATCTGGTCGTGGTCCGCGCCGCCGAGCAGGTACACGAACTGGGCATAGGCACTGCGCAGGACGGTCCGGCGGTTGATCAGCCCGCCGGCGTAGAACGGCCGGGAGAATGCCAGCGTGCTGGAACGGGCGATTATGGTCTTGTCCAGATCGAAGAAGGCGGCCGTTCGGGCCGTCCCGGGGTGCGCCATGGGGTCGAGCATAGGCATCGGGGAGAAACGCCGAGGGACCCGGGCTTTTGTGTGGGCCGGTCTCCCGTTAGACT
>Ga0190270_10001625_pt1 | contig 10579 bp, 12 predicted proteins | sample Popmic320T_FD_133748 | JGI IMG/M metagenome (GOLD analysis project Ga0190270, IMG submission 133748) | Populus adjacent soil microbial communities from riparian zone of Weber River, Utah, USA - 320 T | ecosystem: Environmental > Terrestrial > Soil > Riparian zone | place: USA: Utah | collected... | reverse complement strand
TCGCGCGGCGGGAACGCGGCCATCGCCGCCGCTTCCCGGTCGCGCTGGTGCTCGTAGAAGACCGGCAGATCCGCCTCGACGACCTCGCGCAAGACGCCCACGCAACGAGCGTACCGCCGTCGCCACAGTCCGGTTGCTGCCAGGCCCGAGCACGCGCGCCCTTGCATCTACTGCAACTGAGCGAGCCGGGCTACTCCCACTTCCCTGCGCCGACCAGTCGGTCTGGGAGGAGCGGCGACACTTGTGGCTGCGGCTTCCAGACGACATCGAACACGTGAGCTAACCGGAGGAGAGGTCACGCGCCTGGGCCAGCGTTCGGGAATGTCCCCTGAGCTCTACGTGCGCTCAGCCGCAGCTCGGGTGCGCGGACGGTACTCCGACGGGCCGGCCAACACGACGAGGTACCCATCGGGATCGCGCAGCCAGATTTCTCGCTGCTTAGCGTTGGGGTTCACATGCACATCGCGCTCGACCCTCGCATCAACTTCTCTTACCCGTCGCACAGCCGCATCGAAGTCAGAAACCTCGAACCAGAGCAGACTGCCGTTGCCGAGTGGGACATCAGGCGATGCAAGGGGGCCGTGGTGGTCCTCGACGTCGATGTGGTGCAGCTGCAGGATGAGTTCCCCACCACTGACGAGTCGCTCGTATTCGTCGCCTCCGTGGGCGCTCTCGGCCTCGAGGATCTGCGCGTAGAACCGGCTGGACGCCGGGACGTCGCGGACGACGATGAGTGGCTGCGGCCAGACCTTCGTGATCATTCAGACAACTGTAAGGACGAACTGCTGCCTGGGCCAGCGTCCGGGAATGTCCCCTGAGCGTGCCGACCGGGGCTGACCGCTGAAAGCGAGACCGGCCGTTCGGGCACAGTCAAGGTGATGGAGTCGCACGCGTCGGATGCGGATTGTCTGGCTCGCTCATTGACAGGGCCGCGAGCGTTCGAGGCGCTGTTCGACCGGCACTTCGCTGCAGTGCACAGATACCTCCATCGACGAGCGGGTCGCGAGATCGCCGACGATCTCGCCGCCGAGACGTTTGCGGTCGCGTTCGAGCGGCGTGCGAGCTGCCGGGCGAGCGAGAGCATCCTTCCGTGGCTGTACGGCATCGCCACGAACCTGCTCCGTCGCCGCCGACGGGTCGAGCGTCGACAGCTCACCGCCTACGCTCGGACCGGGAGCAACGACTGGATCGTGTACGCGGACGACACGGCCGTTCCGGTCGATGAGTCGACCAATGGTGCTGCGCTCGCGCGTGCACTCGCCGTGATGAAACCGCGGGAGCGGGACGCCCTCCTCCTCTACGCGCTCGCCGAGCTGAGCTACGACGAAATCGCGACTGCCCTCGAGGTACCCGTCGGGACCGTGGCCACGTGGCTTCACCGGGCACGCGAGGCCGCTCAGCGCGAGCTGGCCACCGCCGACACCGTCTCTCCCGCGACGACAGGAGCAAACGCGAATGGATGAGCTGGACCTCTTTCGTGACTTCAACAGCAAAGCCTCGGACCCGAGCGGAGAGGCACAGCAGCGAGCGTTGGCGGGCCTGACGCGTGCGATCGAACGCGAACGCGGCCGGTCGGAAACCAGACCTCCCCGTCGGGCTCGTCGACACTTGGCAGGCTTTGCGCTCGCGTTTGTGGCACTCGCCGGAGCCGGTGTCACCGCGCTCGCCCTAGACGCCCCGTGGCAAAGCTCGCCCGGGTTCCTGGAGCAGGCAGAGGCAGCGCTTGCGCCGCCAGACGGGCAGATCCTGCACGCCAAGTGGCAGATCACGCGCACGTCGCGGGACTACGGGTGCACGGTCACGTCCGGCCCGAGCGAGCTGTGGGCAGACCCGACGTCACACAGGTGGCGGATCGTCGCGCGCGACTTCCAGCCGCAGGACGCCGGCGATGGACGCGCGATTGCGTGTCACGAAAACATGACCAAAGAGTTCGGCGGCGACGCTACCGACTCGTTCGAGTTCGTGCCGCCGGACACGCTGGCGCCATTCGGGCCGGCACAGACGGCCTCGTGGGACAGCGTGGATCACCTCCGCGGGGCGCTCGCCGACGGGCGCGCGCACATGGACGGTCGCACGAAGCTCGCCGGGCGCACCGTCGAGCGCATCCGCATCGAGTGCCAAGTAGAACCCGAGACGGCCTGTCCAGGGCGGCCAGCAGACTACTTCTACGTCGACCCCGAGACGTTCTCTCCGGTCCAGTTCGAACTGCCCAACGCACTCCACTACTCCACCCCCTCCGGCCTACTCGACTTCGACGTCGTCGGGCGCTACCTGACCTACGAATACCTGCCCCGGACCGAGGCGAACCTCGCGCTCACCGACATCCAGGCCCAACACCCGGAAGCGACCGAGCGATGACCGGTCGATTCACACTCGTATGGGCCAGTGTTCGGGAATGTCCCCTGAGCTGACAGTGGCTACCGTCTCGATGTGGAAGCGAGGGGATCGGGTCGCTGGTTTGTAGTTGTCGTTACGTTCGCGGCCGTCATGCTCGCACCGACGGGCTCATCCGCTCTGGAGTCAGTGCGAGTCACGGTGCTGCCTGTCAGAGCCCTCCTGGATGCTCCTTTCAGGATTCGAGTGACGGGGCTTGCGTCCCGGCAACGCACGACAGTGGAGGTCGCCGAGGTCGGTTTCGGCGGAAGGACTCTCGCCGTCAGGCGGCAGTTTCAAGCTGATCGCAAGGGTGTTGTCGATCTGCGGAGGTCGGGCCTGCTGGCGCTTGTGTCGCCGCGTCCGTGGTCGAACGACGGCACTCTGCCGCGTTTCACACGGAACTTGCGCGTCAGCGTGCTTGCGTCTGGGCGAAGGCTCGCAACCGCCAAGTCGGTTCGGTTCGTCACCTCTTCATCGGTCACAATCGTTGATCAGCGACCGGCGAAGTCGGGCTTCTACGGCGAATACTTCCGGCCGCGTGCAACGTCTTCACACGCGGCGGTCGTGCTCGTCGGCGGGTCGGAGGGCGGCCTGCCAAACGGCTACGCGGCCGGACTGCTGGCCTCACACGGCTACCCGGTCTTGGCGCTCGCCTACTTCGGTGTGCCGGGCCTCCCACCACAGTTGCAGCGCATCCCGCTCGAATACTTCCAGCGCGCGATCTCCTGGCTTGCCAAGCAACCCGAGGTCGATCCGAAGCGCATCACTCTCATCGGTTCCTCCCGCGGCGGAGAGGCCGCCCTGCTGATCGGAGCGACCTACCCGCAGCTGGTGCGCGCAGTCGCCGCCTACGTGCCGAGCGACAGGGTCTATCCGTCGCCCATCAACCCAGGGGTGCCTGCATGGACACTCTCCCGCAAGCCCGTCTCGTCCGCACTGATCGCCGTGGAGAAGATCAGCGGCCCGGTCTTCCTCGTCGGCGGCGGCGACGACCAATTGTGGCCATCCAGCTCTTTCGTCAGCAACGTCGCGAAGCGAATCCGCGACCACGGACGGCGCGATGTCACAGCGCTCAATTACGCACACGCAGGACACGGAGCAGGTGCGATTGCGCCGAACCTCCCGACGACACCGACGATCAACTCGCGCTACGGGTTGCTCTTCTTCGGAGGAACACCATCAGCGGACGCGGCAGCACGCGCCGACTCATGGCCCAGGCTCCTACGGTTCCTCAGCCAGCTCCGATAGTCAGCCATCGCCTTTCGAACCTCTGCGAAAGGCCTGGTCGCCTGGGCCAGTGTCCGTAAAGACACTCCGCCGCCCCGGGATCACGAGAGGGCGCGGGCAGGATTTACGACGCGGAACTCCGGGTGCCCAGGGCATCGGGTGCCGTCCCGTATCTCGGCCTAGCTGACATGATGGGCGTGGTGCTCAGGCTGGATGACCCTGATCTTGTCCGCCGTGAATACGCGGACGAGACGCGGTTATCGGCACGGATTGCGCACTGGGCGCGGTGGCCTGGGCCGCAGCCGCAGGATGTCGCGTTCGAAGAGGTGGTCGCGGTACGACCGCGCCGCGTGATCGAGGTGGGCTGTGGCCAAGGTGAGTTCGCGGAACGCCTGGTGGAGGCCGGGATGGAGGTCGTCGCACTAGACCAGTCCGCGCGAATGGTCGAACTGACCGCAGCGCGTGGTGTTGATGCGCGCATCGGCGACGTGGAGGCTCTTCCGTTCGCAGACGGGAGCTTCGACGCGGCGGTGGCGAACTTCATGCTCTACCACGTTCCGGATCTCGATCTCGGCTTGACAGAGATCGCCCGCGTCCTGCGAGCCAGTGGCGTACTCGTCGCGGCGACCAACGGCATGCGTCAACTCGCGGAGCTGTGGGAGCTGGTCGGCCGCGACCTGTCCGATAGGGCCGACCTGTTCATGCGCGAGACCGGCGAACTGATGCTTCGGCAGCACTTCGCGACGGTGCGCCGGATCGACCTCGACTCCACTATCCAACTCAGTGCTCAGGAGATGCGCGACTACATCGCGCAGTCCGTGCGCCACAAGCATCTCGCCGAGCAACTCGCGGACTTCCCAGGGACGCGCACAGTCACAACCGCCCGCTGTGTGTTCGTGGCGGGCGTCTAGCCACGACATTCATCGAACACAAGGACCGCGCCATGGGCCAGCGTGCTCTCGCCCGATGACCGAGTGACCTAGCCGGGGATCTCGTCCAGTTCGGCGCCGCCGCGGCCGAGGGTCGTCGTCACGATCGAGATCACGATGGCCGTCCCGAGCGCGGCCGAGGCCCAGGCGATGCCGCTGATGTTGTCCGACCAACCGAGGGCGCGGTCGAGTGAGAACCGTCCGGGCCCGGTCGCCGCGAGCGCGACGACGACCGTGAGCAACATGAACTCGAACTCATAGCCGCCGAGGAATCCCTTCGGAAGGACGACGGTGACGATGGCGTTGAGCATCACCGTCGCGATGAGCAGGGTCGCGAGCGGGGTGAGCAGCCCGCTGATGAGCAGCAAGCCGCCCACGAACTCGGCCAGTCCCGCGACCACCGCCATCAATGCGGGTCTGCGGTAACCGATCGTGGCGAAGAACTGTGTGGTTCCCTCGGTCCCGCCGCCGCCGAACGAGCCGAACAGCTTCTGCGCGCCGTGGCCGACGAAGATGACGCCGACGACGATTCTCAGCATCAGCAGTCCGTAGGCCACGAGACCCTGTTACCCGGATTGCTGGTCACGAACCTCGTACCGGTGCACGACCGCCGTGCAGAGATCCTCGACGTAGTCGAGCCCGGCCGACTCCGCGATCCGGCGCGACTCGGCCGAGACGATCCCGAGCTGCAGCCAGAGCGCGCCCGCGCCGACCGCGGCCGCCTCCTCCGCGTGCGGCGGCGTCAGTTCCGCGCGGCGGAAGACGTCGACGAGGTCGATCGGCCGGTCGATCTCTGCGAGCCTGCGGACACAGGGCACGCCGAGCACCTCGTCGCAGTCGGCCGGACGCACCGGGATCACGTCGTAGCCCTGCGCGAGCAGGTAGCGCATGACGCCGTGGCTGGGACGGTCCGGCTTCGGCGAGGCGCCGACGAGGGCGATCGTCTTCGCCTCGCGGAGAATCTCTACCGGGGCACGCATGAGCCAAGGCTATCCTCGGCGCTGTGCTCAAGGCTGTCATCTTCGACGTCGACTTCACGCTCGCCCGGCCCGGTCCCGAGCTCGGCCCGGAGGGCTACCGCAAGGTCGGCGAGCGGCACGGGCTCATCCTCGACCCGGATCTGTACGAGCCGTCGCGGCGGGACGCGCTCGACTCGTTGCAGCGGCATCCCGATCACGTCCACGACGACGAGCTCTGGATCGCGTTCACCGAGCAGATCGTCCTCGGCATGGGCGGCGCTGGCGAGGGGGCGTACGCGTGCGCCGAGGAGCTCGTGCGGGCCTGGGAACAGCACGAGCGCTTCACGCTCTACGAGGACGCGCTCCCGGCGCTCGCTGCGCTGCGCGAGCACGAGGTCAAGATCGGGCTGATCTCGAACGGCAGCCGCGATCTGGACGAGTTCGTCTCGCACCACGGGCTCGACGCGGATTGCGCGATCGGCTCCCGCGCGTTCGGCCGGACGAAGCCTCATCCCGAGATCTTCCGGCACGCACTCGCGCTGCTCGGCGCCGAGCCGGCGGAGACCGCGATGATCGGCGACTCCTACGAGGACGACATCGAGGGCGCGAGGGCGCTCGGGATGAAGGCGTTCCTGCTCGACCGGGACGGCCGCCGGCCGGACGAGCCTGACCGGCTCCCCGACCTGTTCGCGCTCCCAGCGGCGCTCGGCCTGACCGCGCGTTAGCAGCCTGCGGACGCCTGGCAGGTGCGCAGGATCTGCACGTGCGGCGTGCTGCCGCTCCACGTCAGCCTGATCCGGAGTGAGGCGTCGTTGTTCGTGTAGTCGATCTCCTCGAGCCGCTGATCCGGGTTGGCGCGGTGAACGAGGAGGTAGACGCCGGCCGGGACGCCGCGAAGCTCGAGGTTCTGGCCGTGGAAGTGGGCGGGGTAGAGATCGGTGAACCCGATCGACGTGCCCTGCTCGACGGCGAGCGCGCGCGGGTTCGAGGCGGCGCAGTTGCCGTAGAAGCTGCCGCCCGTGAACGCCGTGACGCGGCGGGCGGCCAGCCCGTAGTGATCGGCGAGACAGAAGCCGCTCTTGCGGTCGCGCACGACGAGAGTGCCGTCCAGCGTCAGCAGCTCGTAGCGCTGGAAGCCGAGCAGGTGCCAGTGAGTGTGCGACGGCGATGGCGTGTAGCGCAGCCGCCCCGCGTCGGGATACGCACGTACCGAGCGGTCGGACATCCGCACGAGCTGAGTCGCGCGCATCAGGCCGATTGCGGAGGGGCGGCTGCCGCGAACCCAGACTGGGCCTTCGCCGACGTTGTCCGTCGCGGACGCGAAGCCGAGCTTCGTGCCGGCGATCGTCAGCCGGAACGGTGCACGCTGGTCGAGGTCGGGCAGCAGCTCGCGCGGGCCGACCTGCGGCGTGCCGCCGTCTCTCGTCTTGGTCGGGAACTGCTCTCCCGGAACGAGCGACCGGGCCGTCACGGCGCCTGCACGCGTGAACGCGGGCGCGATCTGCTCCGCCGGCCCGCTCAGGACTCGCCGCGCCTGCCCGCCGTCGGGCGCGGCCGTCCAGACGTCGAAGCTGCCACCGGCGAGTGGGCTCGCCGCGAAGGCCAGGAGGCGCCCGTCGCCGCGCCAGGCGGGCATCGCAACCACCTGCGCGCCGCGGGTCAGCCGCTGCAGGCCGCCGCCGTCGCGCCTGATCACGTAGAGGCTGGAGGAGCGCTTGCCCGGGTCCTGGCGGACGAACGCGATCCGGCGCCGGTCGGGCGACCAGTCGGGATCGCTGTCGCCGCCGCCGCTCGTCACCTGCCGCTCGTCGACGTAGAGGTCTCCGTCCCGCACGCTGACGACAGCGCGCGAGAGCCCGCGCGCTGCCTCGGCCTCGGTGTTCCACGCAACGGCTGCGAGCAAGGGCAGCGGCGCCAGGGCGACCGCGGTCAGGAGGAGTCGAGCTCGGCCCGCCATGCCGCCGTATGCTGCCCGACCCGGGCGGACGGCATGACGGTTCCGTCGCCGAACTCCTCGGCGGCCTCCGCGAGCGTCGCGACGGGGCCGACGCAGACGTCCTCGCGGTCGAACAGCTCGAGCCAGTCGGCCAGCGGCCGCTGTGCGAAGACGTCCGCCAGCTCGGCCGCGAGCTCGTCCTGCGCGTCGGCGACGAGCTGGCGCTCCGCCAGCTCGGGCCGTCCGATCAGCTCGCAGATCCGGAGGAAGAACTTGGGCTCGAGCGCGCCGACCGTCAGGTGCCGCCGGTCGGCCGTCTCGTAGATCCGGTAGCAGGCGAGCCCGCCGGTGAGGAACCGCGGCAGCGGGTCGCCGCCGAGCCGGTGTGAGACGAGGCGGTGCGAGCCGTGTGCCATCGAGATCGTCAGCCGGGCGCCGCGGCCGGTGCGCCTCCGCTCGAGCAGCGCCGCCAGGATCTCCGTGACGGCGCCGAGCGCTCCGGCGGCGAGATCGGCCGGCTGCACCGGCGGCAGCCCGGGAGCCGTGTCCTCGAGGACGCCGGCCCAGCCGAGGTAGTTGAGATCGTGCCCCGCCCGGGCCGCGTGCGGGCCGTCGGTGCCGAAGCCCGTGATCGAGCAGTAGACGGCCTCGGCCGGCGCGTCGTTCGGCCCGACCCCGAGGCGCGCGGCGACGCCGGGCCTGAAACCCTCGAGCACGACGTCCGCCCTCGCGAGCAGCGCCCTGGCGAGCTCCGGCTCCGCCTTCAGGTCGCAGGCGACCGACTCCTTGCCCGCGTTGAGGGCGTCGTCCCAGGCCGGCGCGACGTGGCGCATCGGATCGCCGTCCGGCGGCTCGATCCGGACGACGCGCGCGCCCAGCCGCTGCAGCTCCCGCGACGCGAACGCGCCCGGGAGGTACCGCGTCAGGTCGACCACGAGATGTCCGGCGAGCGGCTTCACCGCCGCTGAACGTACTACAGTCAGTACGCGTTGACTGACCGTTCAACCACCGCGAGCGCCGCCGGAGCCGAGAAGCGACGGCTCATCCTCGATGCGGCCGTCCGTGTCTTCGCGGCGAAGGGCTACCACACCTCGCGCGTCGGGGACATCGCAGAGGAGGCGGGGATCGCGCACGGTCTCCTCTACCACTACTTCTCCTCGAAGGAAGAGGTCCTTGAGACGGTCTTCCGTGAGAACTGGAGCCAGCTGCTCGAGGCGTTCGCGCGGATCGAGGCGTCGGCAGAGCCGCCGCTGGAGCAGCTGAGCGCGATCGCGAAGACGCTGCTGCGCGCCTGGCGCGACCAGCCGGACCTCGTTCGCGTGATGGTGCGCGAGGTGGCGCGCAGCCCGCAGCTGCAGGGCCAGGTCGACGAGATCCGCGCCGGCTTCCTGGCGATCCAGCGCGTGATCGAGCGCGGCCAGGCCGACGGCTCCTTCCGCGACGACGTCGATCCGCGGCTCGCGAGCTGGATCTTCTATGGCGGGCTCGAGGAGATCCTGACCGGCTGGGTGCTCGGCCAGTTGCCCGACGGCGACGAGGAGGTGGCGCGTGCCGAGCGGACAGTCGTCGCCCTGCTCCGCGGCGGGCTCAGCCGGGACGGCGCGTCGGCTCCGTTCTGAGCCCGGCTACGGCCGCGTCGTCTGGACGCTCGGCCTTCAGCGGCAGAGCGCGATGCCGGGGCGGGACAGCCCGAAAGCCCAGAGCCGATCGCCGAGGACGTAGAACGAGGTCACCGCGCTTCGTTCGGTCAGCGTCAGCACGGAGAAGCCGCCGCAGCCGAGCGTGCTCAGCGGCCCGTACATGCCGGTGATCCGTGCGGCCGGGTCGTTCAGCTGCAGCCCCTTCGGCGTCCGCCAGCCGAGCGGCTGGAAGATCGTGAACAGGGCGACCGCTCGGCCGTCACGCCACTCGACCCCCGCCCCGCGAGGCTGGAACGCGAAGTAGTTGAAGTACCAGGTCTCGCGCACGCAGTTGCGGCAGACGCCGTAGGCACGGCCCCAGCGCCGCTCGACCTCAGCCTTCGTCGCTCCCAGCTCGAGCCCGCCGAGGCTGCGGCCCGGCACGAGCACTCCAGCGCCGGGTGGCGCGGCCGCCGCCGGGAGGGCGAGCGCGAGCGCGAGTGCGATTGCTGCTGCGAGGCGCACCGTCGGAGGATAGGTGGCGAGACCTAGAAGCGCGACGACCCCGCTTGCGGACGGGGTCGTCACGGGGGAATACGCACTGCCTCTGCGGCGGGGCAGTACGTGGGGGCGTACGCAGGTGAGTGTCGGCAGCAGGGCCCTGGCCGGACATCCCCGATCCGGCGTACGGGCGCTCCCCGATCCGCGTCTAGCGGAAGGCGTTCTCGCCGGTCAGCGCGTTGCCGACGACGAGCGTGTGCACCTCGTGCGTGCCCTCGTAGGTGAGAACCGACTCGAGGTTGTTGACGTGGCGGATCACCGGGTACTCGAGCGTGACGCCGTTCGCCCCCAGGATCGTGCGCGCCTGGCGGGCGACCTCGATCGCGCCGCGGACGTTGCCCATCTTCCCGAGGCTGACGTGCTCCTGGCGGAGCGTGCCGTCGTCCTTCATCCGGCCGATGTGGAGCGCGACGAGGAGGCCGCGGTTGAGCTCGAGCGCCATCTCGGCCAGCTTCTGCTGCGTCAGCTGGTAGCCGGCGATCGGCTTGTCGAAGACGATCCGCTCCTTCGCGTACTCGAGCGCGGCCTCGTAGCACGCGCGGCCGGCGCCGACGGCGCCCCAGACGATGCCGTAGCGCGCCTCGTTCAGGCAAGACAGCGGGCCGCGCAGGGTGTCGACGTCGGGGAAGCGGCTCTCCTCCGGGACGCGGACGTCCTGGAAGACGAGCTCGGACGTGACCGAGGCCCGCAGCGAGAGCTTCTTGTGGATCTCGGGCGCCGTGAAGCCGGGCATCCCCTTCTCGACCAGGAAGCCGTTGATCGCGCCGTCCTCGGTCCGCGCCCAGACGGTGGCGACGTCGGCGACCGTCCCGTTCGTGATCCACATCTTGGCGCCATTGAGGATCCAGTCCGAGCCGTCGCGGCGTGCGGTCGTGCGCATCGAGCCGGGGTCGGAGCCTGCGTCCGGCTCGGTCAGCCCGAAGCAGCCGATCGCCTCGCCCGTGTGCATCGGCGGCAGCCAGCGCTGCTTCT
>Ga0190270_10001624_pt1 | contig 10584 bp, 12 predicted proteins | sample Popmic320T_FD_133748 | JGI IMG/M metagenome (GOLD analysis project Ga0190270, IMG submission 133748) | Populus adjacent soil microbial communities from riparian zone of Weber River, Utah, USA - 320 T | ecosystem: Environmental > Terrestrial > Soil > Riparian zone | place: USA: Utah | collected... | reverse complement strand
TCGCGACCATCGAGTGGCTGCGCGAGTTTCCGAAGGCGGGACCCTTCCCGCATGAGTGACAGACCTTGGCCATGGGACGCAGGATGGTAGCGGCGCGGGCGCGCTCAGTCGGCCGCCTCACGCTCGGCGCGCTCACGCTCGGCGAGCTTGTCGCGGAGATACGCCGAGCTCTGCGCCCGGCGCTCGTGCTGGGCGGTCTCGTCCTCGAGCTCGGCCGACTCAGCGAGCTCGCGCTCGCGCCGCTCCTTCTCGGCCTGCTCGAGCTTGAGCTCGACGGTCTCCTTCGCAGGATCGTCCATCAGCCCGAGATCCGGTCGCGAAGCCCGGCCATGTGGATCACTGCCTCGGCGGCATGGCGTCCCTGGTCGCGCTTGTCCCCGCCCGCGCGTGCCTCGACCTGCTCGCGGTTCTCGGCCGTGATCACGCCGAACGCGCAGGGGACGCCCGTCGCCATCTGAACGTCGAGGATGCCCCGCGCCGACTCGCCGCAGACGTAGTCGTAGTGCGTGGTCTCGCCTCGGATGACGACCCCGAGGCACGCCACGCCCGCAAACCGGCCGGACTCGGCCGCCCACTTCGCGGCCAGCGGCAGCTCGAACGCGCCGGGGACCTCGAAGGTGTGGACGGAGGCGGGGCTGACCCCGTTCTCCTCGAACGCCTCGACAGCCCCATTCACCAGGCGCGCGGCGAAGTCGTCATAGAAGGTCGCGATGCAGATCGCGTACTCGTCAGCCATCGGGGTGTCGCTCCTCGGCCTCCCCGTGAGCCTTCTCGGCGTCGCGGAGGTGCTCCTCGTGCAGCAGTTCCTCGTCGAGCGGGAGCCCCTGGTGATGGAGGATGTGCCCCATCTTGTCCCGCTTCGCGTTGAGGTACTCCTCGTTGTGCGGATTGGGGACGGCGTGGATGGGCACCTGCTCCGCGACGGAGAGGCCGTAACCCTCGAGGCCGTGGATCTTCTTCGGGTTGTTGGTGAGGATGCGGATGCTGGTCAGGCCGAGGTCGACCAGGATCTGGGCGCCGATCCCGTAGTCGCGCAGGTCCGCGGGCAGGCCGAGCTTGAGATTGGCGTCGACCGTGTCAAGACCGTCCTCCTGAAGGCGGTAGGCCCGCAGCTTGTTCAGCAGGCCAATGCCCCGGCCCTCCTGGGACAGGTAGAGCAGGACGCCCTCTCCCTCCTCCTCGATCATCGCCAGCGCCGCGGAGAGCTGCTCTCCGCAGTCGCAGCGCAGCGAGTGGAACACGTCCCCGGTCAGGCACTCGGAATGGACCCGCACGAGCACGTCCTCGCGGCCGGACACGTTGCCCTTGACCATCGCGACGTGGTGCTTGTCGTCGACGAGCGACCGGTATCCGACGGCGCTGAACTCACCGAATGCCGTCGGGAGCTTGGTCGCCACGACGCGCTCGACGAGCTTCTCGTGCTGGCGGCGGTACGCGATCAGGTCCGCGACCGTGATCATCTTGAGGTCGTGGCGCTCGCAGTACGGGACCAGGTCAGGCACCCGAGCCATCGTGCCGTCCTCGTTCATGATCTCGCAGATCACGCCCGCCGGAATGACCCCGGCGAGGCGGGCGAGGTCGACGGCCGCCTCCGTTTGCCCGGCGCGCTCCAGCACGCCGCCGTCCTTCGACTTCAGGGGGAACACGTGGCCCGGCTGGACCAGGTCCTCCGGGCCTGACGTCGGGTCGACGGCCACCTGGATGGTGCGGGCCCGGTCGGCGGCGCTGATGCCCGTGGTGACCCCCTCGCGGGCCTCGACTGAGATCGTGAAGGCCGTCTGGAAGGGCGACTCGTTCTTAGCGGCCATCAGGTCAAGCCCCAGGTCGTCGCAGCGGTCGGGAGTGAGCGCCAGGCAGATGAGGCCCCGGCCCTCCTTGGCCATGAAGTTGATCGCCTCGGGCGTCGCGAACTGGGCGGCCATCGTGAGGTCGCCCTCGTTCTCGCGGTTCTCGTCGTCGCAGACGACCACCATCCTGCCCCGGCGGATGTCGTCGATGGCCTCCTCGATGGAGGCGAAGCGCGTGCCGGTTGTCTGTGCCTGTTCGCTCATTGGTTCTCCTTGTTGAAGCTTGACATCAGCCGCTCCGCGTAGCGGGCCATCTGGTCCATCTCGACGTTCAGGCTGCCGCCTGCGCCCGCCGCTCCGAGGGTCGTTCGCTCGAGCGTCTCCGGGATCAGCGAAACCTCGACGCCGTCGTCCGTGAGCGCCGCGACGGTGAGGCTCACGCCGTCGAGCGCGATCGAACCGTGCTCGATCGCGTAGCGGCGAAGGCCGTCGGGGAGGCTCACGCGGACCCGGCGGGCGAACCCGTCGTCCTCTGCCGCGGCGACCTCGCCGACGCCGTCGACATGTCCCTGCACAAGGTGGCCGCCCAGAGGATCGCCGGCGCGGAGTGCGGGCTCGAGGTTCACGCGCGACCCGGCCTCCAGGGCGCCGAGGGTCGTGAGCGAGAGGGTCTGGTTCATCACATCGGCCGCGAACGAGCGCTGGTCGCGGTCGGCGACGGTCAGGCAGGCGCCGGACACGGAGACCGAGTCGCCCAGGCCCAGGTCGGCCGCGAGCCCGGCGGCGATGCGGATCCGGGCGCCGGCGCCCGAGCGCTCGATCGCCTCGACCTCGCCCACCTCTCGGATCAGGCCAGTGAACATCGCTACCACTCCCGCATCCGGGCGCGGACGAGCACGTCGGCGCCGGACCGCTCGTGGGTGGTCTCGAGGGGTTGGGACGCCTGAGCTAAGCCCTCGGGCACGTCCGCGTAGAGGGGCCTCCCGCCGCCCAGGAGCACTGGGGCGATGAACAGGCGCAGCTCGTCGAGCTCGCCGGCTCGCAGGAACGCCCCGGCCAGCGTGGCGCCGCCCTCCAGCAGCAGCGAGTTCACGTCGCGGCCGCCGAGCTCGGCCAGCGCCTCGGGGATCGAGCCGGCAGTGGCAACCGCGACGCCCGCGGCCTCGAGCGCGCGGACGCGGTCGGGCGGGGCGTCGGGCCCGGCGACCACCAGCACGGGGCTCTCCCCCGCCGTCCGCGCCAGCTGGGAGGAGAGCGGCAGCCTTGCGGCGCGGTCGAATACTACGCGCAGCGGCTGGCGTGCGGCGCCCACCTCGCGGGCCGTGAGGAGCGGGTCGTCGGTCAGCGCGGTTCCGATCCCGACCGCGATCGCGCCCATCTCGGCCCGCCAGCGGTGCACCAGCCCGCGGCTCTCCGGGCCGGAGATCCAGCGCGGGCCGGCGCCCGAGGCCGTGACCCCGTCGAGGCTGACCGCCGCCTTGTGAGCGACCAGCGGCATCCCGGTCCTGGCGTGCTTCCGGAAGCCCTGGTCGAGCAGCCGCGACGCTGCAGCGTCGGGGCCCTGGGCGAAGGCGACCTCGATGCCCGCCTCGCGCAGCATGCCGGGGCCCCGCCCCGAGGCCTTCTCCGTCGGGTCGTCGCTTCCGATCACCACCCGGGCGATCCCGGCCGCAAGGATCGCGTCGGTGCACGGGGGCTGGCGCCCGTGGTGCGCACACGGCTCGAGGGTCACGACCATCGTGGCGCCCGCCGGGTCGTTTCCCCGGGCGGCGCAGTCGGCGAGCGCGGCGACCTCGGCGTGCGGGCCGCCCAGCTCGCCGTGATACCCCTCGCCGATCACCTCGCCGTCACGCACGACCACGGCGCCGACGAGCGGGTTGGGAGCGACCGATCCCCGGCCGCCCTGCGCCAGCTCGAGCGCGCGCCGCAGGTGCGGTGCGTCGGTATCGGCGGCGGTTTCGGAACGGGGGGACACCGGTGACGCCCTCCTCGGAAAGGCGACTGATTGACTAGTCAGTCAAGGGTACTACTCGGCGCCGGCGGCAACCGCGACCGCCCGGTATGCCGCGGCGGGGTCGTCCGTGCCGAACACCGCGGAGCCGGCTACGAACAGGCTGGCTCCAGCCTCGGCGGCGGAGCCCACGGTGGCGGCATCCACACCGCCGTCGACCTCGATCAGGGCCCCCTCGGGCGCGAGATCGCGCATCCGGGCGACCTTCGCCGGCGAGGTGGGGATGAACGCCTGGCCTCCCCACCCCGGGTTGACCGTCATGCACAGGAGCACGTCGGCTGCGTCGCCCAGGCCGGCGACCGCCTCGGCCGGGGTTCCGGGGTTTAGGGCCAGGCCCGCGAGGCACCCCGCCTCGCGGATGGCGGCGAGGGTCCGGTGGGCGTGCGGGTCGGCCTCCTGGTGGATCGTGATGCAGTCGGCGCCGGCCTTCGCGAACTCGGCGACCTGCTCGGAGGGGCGCTCGATCATCAGGTGAACGTCGAGCGCGCCGCCCGCCTGGTGCACCTGGTCGGCGATCGCGGACGCCACGAGCGGGCCGATCGTGATCGGCGGGACGAACCTGCCGTCCATCACGTCTACGTGGATCACCCGCGCTCCTGCGGCCATCACCTCGGCCACCTGCTCGCCTAGGCGCGCGAAGTCGGCCGAGAGGATCGAGGGCGCGATCCGGCGCCCCGCGAAGGCGTCGCGGGGGGATGGGCTGTCGGCTGCGCGCAGGGCTTCCATCGGATCTCCTTACACCGGAACCAGCATCGACTCGCCGCAATGCTGGCAGAGGAGGTCCTCGTCGGCGCTCATACGCACGATCGTCTGGTGCTCGCCGCAGTTGTGGCACTGGGAGACCAGCTCGTACCTGCGCAGGCAGAACACGCAGCGATACCGGCCCGGGAGCTGCGTCGGGCGCAGCCACGGCTCGCCGCAGCCCGGGCAGCCTGGGCGCGGAAGAACCTGCTTCGCCTTGTCGGCCATCAGGCCGCCGCCCTGTGCAGCCGCGCGATGAAGAAGCCGTCGGTCAGGTCCCGGTCGGGCCGGATCTGCAGGAAGCGGCCGTCGTGCGCGGATCCCAGCACGGGGTGCTCGGAGCCGAGCTCGTCCGCGTGGAGATCCCCGTCGCCGGAGAGAACCGCGGACACGACGTCCTCGTTCTCGGCCTTCGAGATGGTGCACGTGGAGTACACGAGCGTGCCGCCCGGACGCAGGGCGGCGGCGGCGCGCGCGAGGATCGCCCGCTGCAGGACGGCCAGGCGCTCGGCCTGATCGGCGGACTTTCGCCAGCGGGCGTCGGGGCGGGACGCAAGCGCCCCCAGGTCGGTGCAGGGCGGATCCACGAGGACTCGATCGTAGCCCTCGCCGGGGTCGGCCTTCGCGGCATCCGCCACCTCGGGACGAACCGCCCGCGCCCCCAGCCGCTCGGCCAGCTCCGCGATCTGCGAACACCGGCCCGGGTCCACCTCGATCGCGCGGACCTCGCCGCCGTCGCCCACTCCGGCGGCGATCGCGGTCGCCTTCACGCCGGGACCGGCGCACAGATCCAGCACCCGCTCGCCTGGTCGCGGGCCCAGCACGGCGACCACCGCCTGGGAGGAGCGGGCCTGCGCCACCAGCTCGCCGCCGCCGATCATGCCCTCAAGCGCAGCGCCCCAGGGTCCGCTGACGACCAGCGAGCCCGGCCCGGCCAGCAGCGGATCGGCGGCCGCGGGCACCTGCGCGTCCTCGCCCGCCTCGCGGAGCCTGGCGAGCACGCCGTCGCGGTCCGCGCGCAGCGAGTTGACCCGCAGTGCGGTCTCGGCCGGCTCGTTCATCGCCGCCATCAGCGCCCTGGCGCCGTCCGGGCCCACCTCGCCGAAAAGCCGCTGAGCCATCCAGGCCGGGTAGGAGTGGGCGATCGCGGCGCCGGCAGGGGTGGAGTCGTCCAGCCCGGCCAGCAGCTCGTCGCGCTCGCGGGCGGCTCGCCGGAGCACCGCGTTCACCAGGCCGGAGGCGGCCCGCCGACGCGCCCCCGGGTCCGGCGTCTTCGCCAGCTCGACGGCCTCACCGACGGAGGCGTGCGCGGCGGCGCCGTCCTCCCAGAGGAGCTCGTACAGGCCCAGGCGGAGCGCGGCCCGCACCGGCGGATCCAGCTTCGCGATGGGGCGCGACGCCAGCAGCTCGGCGAAGTGGTCGCTCGTACCGCGCCGCCTGACGGCGCCGAAGGCGAGGAGCTGGGCGAAGGCGCGGTCGCGCCCCTCCAGCCCGTAACGCTCCACCGCCGCGCGCAGGGCCCGGTCGGCCCATGCCTCGTGCTCGAACGTCCGGCGCAGGACCTCGAAGGCGGCGCGCCGGGCCGGCGTCGCGGCCATGCCGCCTACCGGTCCGCCAGGTCGGGCACGCCGTGACCGTGGAGATAGTCGCCAGCCGGCATCGGGCGCCCGCCCGGGGCCTGCACGAGCGTGAGGCGCAGGTCGCCGTCGGCCGTCCCCAGGCGCAGCTCGCCGTCGACCTCGGCAAGCACCCCCTCCGGGGTGCTGCCGTCGAGCGCCGTCGCCCCGCGCACGCCCAGGCGCTCCTCGCCGGCCAGCTGCAGGTAGGCGCCGATATGCGGCGTGAGCGCCCGGACCACCAGCCCGAGCTCGGCCGCCGGGCGCGCCGGATCCAGCCTGCGATCGGCGGCCTCGATCTTCTCGGCGTAGGTCACGCGCGCCTCGTCCTGGTCGAGGAGCTCAAGCTCGCCGCCGGCGCGAAGGTCGAGGGCGCGCACCATGAGTCTGCCCCCGAGCTCGGCGAGCCGGGCCTCGAGGGCGGCGTGGTCGTCGGACGCCTCGATCGGGGTCTCCTCCTGGAGGGCCACCGGGCCCGAGTCGAGCCCCTCCCCCAGGCGCATGATCGAGACGCCGGTGACCGCGTCCCCGGCCATGATCGCCCGCTCGATCGGCGCGGCGCCGCGCCAGCGCGGGAGCAGCGAAGGGTGCACGTTCAGCATCTCCGGCTTCGACAGGAGGGGCTCGCGGATGATCTGACCGAAGGCGCAGACCACGCCCACGTCCGGGCCCGCCGCGCCGATCCGCTCGACGATCTCGGGCTCGTTCACGCTCTCGGCCTGGAGCAGCTCCAGAGCCAGCTCGCCCGCCGCCTCGGCGGCCGGCGGAGGCGAGAGCTTGCGGCCCCGCCCCTTGCGACGATCGGGTGGCGTCACCACAAGGGCCGGGCGATGTGGTGAGCCCGCGAGCGCCCGCAGCACGGTCGCGGCGAAATCCGAGGTACCGAGGAAGACGGGGCGCAAGCGGCTAGTCCGCCGGCTCGGGCTCCGCGTCCGACGCGGGGGGCGCGTAGCTCCCGCCCTCCCGCAGCGCCCGCAGCGCCGCCTTGCGCTGCTCGCGTGGCGTCCTGTCCAGAATGAGGACGCCGTCGAGGTGATCGATCTCGTGCTGCAGCACGCGCGCCTCGAGGCCCGCCGCCTCCAGCGTCAGCGGATCCCCGTTGACGTCGAGGCCGCTCACCCGGGCGTACAACGGCCGCTCCACGTCGACCGCGACCCGCGGCAGGCTGAGGCAGCCCTCCTCCGCCGTCGCCTTCTCCTCGGAGAGCCACTCGAGCTGTGGGTTGACGACCGCCGTCGGAGTTGCGTCGGCGCCTGCCTGGAACACGAGCATCCGCCGCATCACCCCGAGCTGAGTGGCGGCCAGGCCCACGCCGAGGGCATCGCGCATGATCGCCACCATCCGCTCGGCCTCCTCCTCGAGGTCAGGCCCGAACTCGGTCACCTCAGAGGCGCGTGACTTCAGCACGGGATCGCCGAACGTACGGACCTGCGCGAGCGCCTCCGCACGGCGCTGGCGCTCCTCCTCGGTGAGCTCGGGCTCCGGGGCCTCGGCCTCGGGCGCGTCGGCGGTGGGGGCGGCATCGGCCATGGAAACGAGTCTAGGCGAGCTCCCTAGGAGGGATCCGGGTCGACGCTGAGGGCGACGCCGCGGCCTCGGAGCTCGCGCGCCGCGCCCTCCACCGCGTCCCGCACGGCGGCGATCGCGGGCGCGCGGTCCGGCGCCTTCACCAGGAGCTGCCGCCGGTGGCGTGCCCGCCGCCGGAACATCGGGGCGGGCCCGAGCAGACGTGCCTCCTCCGGCAGCAGCGCGGCCAGGCGGCTGTGCAGTAGCGCAGCGCCGTCCTGGACGACAGCCTCCTCCGGCGCGGTCAGCTCGACCCGGACGAGGTGGGCGAACGGCGGATACATCAGCGCGCGCCGACGCTCGAGCTCCGCCTCCAGGAATCCCCGCGCATCGTGCCGCGCGGCGTAACGGAGCGCTTCGGCGTCGGGCGCGAGCGTCTGGACGAGCACGCCGCCACCGGCGGCGCCGCGCCCGCTGCGGCCCGCCAGCTGGGTCACCAGCGAGAACGTCCGCTCCTCGGCGCGAAAGTCAGGGAAGCGCAGGGTCGCGTCAGCGTCCAGGACCACGCCGAGCGTCACATCCGGGAAGTCATGGCCCTTTGCGACCATCTGCGTTCCAAGTAACACCCCGGAGGGCGCGTTGTCGAAGCGGGCAAGGATCTCGGCGTGGGCGCCGGCGCCGGAGGCCGTGTCCGAGTCGAGCCGGAACACCGGCATCGGGGCCACCAGGTCCGAGATCAGGCGCTCGGCCCGCTCGGTCCCCGCGCCATGCTCGGCGAGGGTCACCGATCCGCACTCGTCGCAGGCGGCGGGGATTGGCTTGTGGTGCCCACAGTGGTGACAGCGAAGCTCGGCGGAGTGGACGACCAGCGATACGTCGCACTGCGGGCACCCGTACGCGCGCCCGCAGGAGCGGCAGTCCAGGAAGGGCGCCCACCCCCGCCGGTTGACGAGCACGATCGCCTTGCCGCCCAGGGTCGCGACGTCGCGCAGCGCGTCCCGTGTGCGGGGGTGAAGCGGTCCCGCCGAGCCCGGCTGCGCTCGCATGTCGAGGAGCTCGACCCCGGGCAGTTCGCGCCCGTCGGCGCGGCGGGGCAGGGTGAGGCGCCGCAGCGCGTGCCAGCTCTCCGGCCGTGGCGTGGCCGTGCCGGCGACGAGGACGGCGCCCGTCTCGTTGGCGCGGTGGCGGGCCACATCGCGGGCGTCGTAGCGCGGATCGCCCTCCTGCTTGTACGAGCCCTCGTGCTCCTCGTCGACGATGACCAGCCCGAGCGCCTCGATCGGCGCGAAGATCGCCGAGCGCGGCCCCACCGCAACGCGCGCCTCGCCGGAGCCCAGGCGTGACCACTCGTCGCGCCGCTCGCCGCCGCTGAGCCGTGAATGGAGGAGCGCCACGCGCTCGCCCAGGCGCGCCCGGAACCGCGCAAGCGTCTGCGGGGTCAGCGCGATCTCGGGCACCAGCGCGATCACCCCGCGGCCGCGTTCCAGCGCCGCCTCGGCGGCCGCCAGATACACCTCGGTCTTGCCGGAGCCGGTCACGCCGTGGAGGAGCAGCTCGCCTCCGTCGCGGTCGAGGCCGGCGACGATCTCGGCGACCGCGCGGCCCTGCTCGGAGTTGAGCTCGACCGGGCCCGACCGGGCGCCCACCACCGGCAGCTCCGGCCGCCGGTGGACCCGGATCTCGCGCAGGGCGACGAACCCACGCTGCTCCAGGCGCTTGAGGCCGGCGCGGTCGGCGCCGAGCTCGGCCGCCGGCACCTCGGCCGCGGCGGCGTCGAGCTGGGCCAGCACGGCCTTCTGGCGGGAGCCGAGCCGGACCGCGCCGTCGAGGGCCGCTCCACCCGCCGGCGTGATCTCCGCGCGGAGCTCGAGCTTGGGGCCGGGCGGCTTCCCGCGGGAGACCGTGCCGGGAGGGAGGACGAGCTCCAAGCCCCGCGCCGCCGTCGAGCAGTACTCGTGACCGACCCAGAGCCCGAGCCGCACCAGCTCGGGCGACACGCCGGCCGCGATCGCCCGCACCGGCTCGACCAGGCGGGCGGGATCCAGCTCGCTCTCATCCGCCACGTCGACCACCACGCCAAGCAGGCGCCGCGGCCCGAAGGGCACGAGGAGCACGCTGCCGACGCCGACCCCCGCGAGGCGTTCCGGCAGCGCGTAGTCGAACGGCCCGCGCAGGGCACGGGCAGTCGTCAGCGGCTCGACCCTTGCGATCGTCATCGTGCGTGAGGCTAGGCGTCGAGGCGGATGCTCACGCATCGCCCTGAGCGGATAGGATCGCGCCGATGGCGCCCAAGCTCCAGCCAGGCGAGCGCGTGATCTACGAGGGACACCCCTCATGGCGGGCGATCCTCGACTTCTACCTCAAGGGGCTCCTCGCGACAGCGGTCATCTGCGCGATCTTCCAGTTCATCACCGACGAGACCGGGACGACCACGCTCCTGGCCATCGTCGGCGTCTCCCTGACGATCCTCGTCGGCTTCGTCAAGCGCGTCGCCACCCGCTACACGATCACCGACCGGCGCCTGCACATCAAGAAGGGGATCGTCTCCAGAACGATCCAGGAGACCCGCCTGGAGCGCGTGCAGAACGTGAACTACCAGCAGGGCGTGTTTCAGCGCATCCTCCAGATCGGCGACGTGGACTTCGACACCGCGGCTGGCGACGACTACAACTTCCAGTTCTCAGGAGTGGCCGAGCCCGCCGAGGTCGTCCACAAGGTCGACGAGGCGACGCACGCCGCGGACGGCGGCGGGCTGGGGAACGCCAGGCGCGATCCGCTGCCGTCCACGCAGCAGCAGCCACCGGCGTAGGGCCCCTCTAGGCCGGAGATCCGGCCACAGCGCCGAGGCCCGCGGCCTCGCGCAGTGCCTCCGCCCGGTCGGTGCGCTCCCAGGTGAAGTCGTGGTCCTCGCGGCCGAAGTGGC
>Ga0190270_10001623_pt1 | contig 10585 bp, 12 predicted proteins | sample Popmic320T_FD_133748 | JGI IMG/M metagenome (GOLD analysis project Ga0190270, IMG submission 133748) | Populus adjacent soil microbial communities from riparian zone of Weber River, Utah, USA - 320 T | ecosystem: Environmental > Terrestrial > Soil > Riparian zone | place: USA: Utah | collected... | reverse complement strand
TGGTGCCGTGCCGGCGTCGCGCACGAACCGCGCCACGGTTTCCAACCCGTCGTCCCGCCGCCATTCGGACGACGGCTGCCCGGCGCGGTCTGCCACCACGCAGACGCTGCACCCGGCGACTCGCGTCCGATCGGTGGCACCTTCGAGCCGCGTGGCGAAGGCGGCGATCGCGCCGGCCTGCTGGATGTCGAGCGCCTTGCCGGCGGCCACTTGGCCATTCAGGTCGATGAGCAACACGCGCGACACAGAGCCGCGCGCCGCAAGCGCGTGCGCGGTGGCGCCGCCGAGCTCGCCGGCGCCCAGGATGGCGATTGTGCTCATCTGTCGTGAAGTATTGTAATGAACCAGCCATCGACCACGACCAACGACTAACGACTAACCAGAATGTCCACACTCTCTGGAAAGGTGGCAATCGTCACCGGAGGCTCGCGCGGCATCGGCCTGGCCGCCGCGAGGCTGTTGCGTCGTGAGGGCGCGTCGGTTGCTGTGGTCGGCACCAACTCCGCCCACCTTCGCACCGCGGTCGACACGCTGACCGCGGACGAGGGGGCGGGGCGTGTCGAAGCCGTCGCCGCCGACGTGCGCGACTCCGGCCAGATGGAGGCGGCGATGGCCAGGACCGCCTCGGCGCTGGGCGGTATCGACATCGTGATCAACAACGCCGGTGTCGGCATCTTCAAGCCGGTCGCCGAGATGTCGGTGGACGAATGGCGGTTGATGTTCGACATCAATATCACCGGCATCTTCAACACTTCCCGCGCGGCGCTGCCCTACTTGCGCGCCCGTGGCGGCGGCTGGGTGATCAACGTCAGCAGCCTCTCGGGTACCAATCCCTTCCCCGGCGGTGCCGCGTACTGCGCCACCAAGGCCGCGGTCAACGCGTTCAGCGAGGCGTTCATGCAGGAAGTGCGTCACGACGGCATCCGCGTCGCTTACGTGTCGCCGGGATCGGTCGACACCAGCTTCGGCGGCGGCACGCGCGACAAGTCCGGCTGGGCGCTGCAGCCCGAGGACGTGGCGCAGGTGATCGGCGACCTGGTGGCCTACCCGGGCCGCAGCCTGCCGAGCCGGGTGGAAATCCGGCCGTCGCGGCCGCCGCGAAAGGGCTGATGCCGATGGCGCCAAGCGAGCGATCCGCGCTGAGCAAGCACCGAAAGCAGCTCGAGCTGCACGAGACGATGATGGGCGCCAGCCGCGGCCGTCTGGCGGTGGCGCTGGACCTGCTGACCGATGCCATGTCGATGGTGGGCCAGCACGGCGTCTACTGCCAGAGCGCGAGGATGCCGGGCCGGCCCGCGCTGGACATCGCGCTGGTGGTGGAGCAGATTGGCGACGCGAAGGAACTGCTGCAGACGGTGATCGAGCTCGAGCGCCCGTGACCCAGTCTCCCGGACCCGGCGTACCCGGCCCCATCGGCGTGGTGGCCCATTTCAACCTGCTGGAGGCCCTGGAGACCTCGGGGCCCGGCGATCTGTTCCGAGCCCGCGACACCAGGCTGGGGCGCACCGTCACGCTGCGATGGCTGCCCGGCGATTTCACGCCCGGCGAGGCGGCGAGAGCCGAGCTCATCGCCCAGGCGAAGTCGATGACGTCGCTGTCGCACCCCAACGTCATCACGCTCTTCGACGCCGGGGAACACGACGGCCGCGTCTTCCTGGCCTTCGAGTTCCTGCAGGGCCAGTCGCTCCGAAAGGAGATGGCCGGACAGCACATGAACCTGCGCCGGGCGGTCGAGACCTCGGTCCAGATCGCCGACGCGATGGCCGCCGCCCATGCCACCGGGCTGGTGCACGGCGGCTTGAGCCCGGAGTCGGTGTCGGTCACGGCGCGCGGCCACGCAAAGGTGCCGGTGTTCTGGCTGGCGGCGCACACGGGGTTCACCGAGTCCGATCAGCGCCTGCGCGACTACGACTCGCCCGAGGAGATGCAGGGCCAGACCCCGGACGACCGGTCCGACATCTATTCGGTGGGGGCGATCCTCTACGAGATGCTGACGGGACGACGGCCGAACCCGCTCGGATCGGCTGCGCCCAGCTCGACAAACCTCCATGTGTCGAAAGACCTCGACGAGCTGACGCTGCGCGCCGTGGCGCCGAACCCGGACCATCGTCCCCAGAGCATGGCCGGGCTGGCCGGCGAACTGCGGGCGATAGCGTCGGTCATCGACGGCCGCAGCGTCCGTGACGAGATCGAGAGTGGCCCTGAGCCGGCGGGCACGGGCGCGCTGGTCCGGGTGGGGGTGATCCTGCTGCTCCTGGCCGCGGCTGTCTGGTGGCTCGTGCGATGAGACGCCAGGCCTGCTAGGCCTGCTTTGCCCCGGAGGTGAGGATGGCGCCGAGCCGATCGGCGAACGCCGAGCGCGCCAGCACCTGATCGATGCCGGCGGCGCGCGCCGCCGCGATCGTGTCGGCGTGGACGTGCGACACGAAGCCCAGGGTCTCCAGCCACCGCAACTCGGGGTCGGCCTTCAGCGCTGCCACCGTCTCAATCGGGTGCAACTTCACGCTGTCCAGATCGAACACCACGAGGTGCGGCCGCTTGGCGCGGATCGTCTCGAGGGTGTTCTCGCCGCTACGCTCGAAGTAGATCTCGGCGTTCACCAGCTGGGCGGCGGTCTTGATCTTGATTGAGAAGAAGAGGTCGTCGACGACGCAGAGTACCATTGGGAGAGAGTACCTCTGTTGGTGCGAACTGTCAGTGGAGGTTGGTAGTGGGGGAGCGTGCATGATTCTGGAGTCACGGGCGGTGGCGCCCTTCTTCAAGAACGGATTCGTGGTGGGGTGCGAGCGCACCCGGGCCGGCGTGCTGATCGATCCCGGCGACGAGGTCGATCAATTGCTGGCGGCGGTCAAGGCACACCAGCTCGACATCCGCCACATCCTGCTCACGCATGCCCACGTGGATCACATAACCGGCGTCGCGGCCGCGAAGAATGCGTTGGGTGCGCCGGTCTATCTTCATCGCGACGATCTCTTCTTTTACGAAGGGGTGGTCGAGCAGGGGGCGATGTTTGGTCTGAAGGTCTCACGTCAGCCCTACCCCGACGTGTTCTATGACGATTCGAGGATCCCGTTCGGCGACTACGACGTGCGCGTGCACCACACGCCTGGTCATTGTGCGGGCGGGGTGTGCCTGGAGGTAACCGGGCCCGCCGGCGATGGGACACACCTGTTCGTTGGCGACACGTTGTTCGCCGGCTCGATTGGCCGGACCGACCTTCCAGGGGGTGACTACACGAGGCTGATGCGGTCGATTACCGGCGTCATATTCCCGCTCGGCGACGCGGCGGTGGTCCATCCTGGTCACGGCCCCGACACGACGATTGGCCGCGAACGCGCGACAAATCCGTTCGTGCTCGAATACCTCTCACGAACGAAGTAGTTGGTAGTTGGTGGTTGGTAGTTCCGCAGTGCGGAACTGAACCGGCTACCCATCCTCGCGCATGGCAACGAGCTCCAGCCGGCCCATCTGCACCCGGTCGCCCGGGTTCAGGCGGGCCCGATCCACTCGTTCCCCGTTCACATAGGTGCCGTTGGTGCTCTCGAGGTCCGACACCTCGAGCCCGCCGTCGAGCAGGGCGGTCAGCCGGCAGTGGACCCGCGACACCAGGGCAGCGTCGACGATGAAATCGGCGCCGGTGGAGCGTCCCAGGGTCCGGACGTTCCCGGGCAGGATCCTGAAGGTCCTCTCCGGCAGGCCCTCGGTGGCCACTTTCAGAATCCACATCAGATCGCCGTCCTTCTGGCCCCGGGCTCCGGGCTCCAGGCTTCAAAGGGACGCAACTTTTCCATTGGGCCTCTCGTCAATCTCCCATATCGGCCCGAGCGGCCGCTTTCCCCGAGGACGTGATGCGAAAATCTCGAAAAATCGGCCTCTGGATCGGTGCCGCCACGCTCGTCGTCGCGGCCGCGTCCTGGGGATTCTCGACCCTGAACGGCGCCTCGGAGGGCATAGACCCCTCCAAGATCGCGACGGTCGAGGCAGGGACCATGACCCGCTCGGTGGTGGCGACGGGCAAGGTCGAGCCCATCACCAAGGTCGAGATCAAATCGAAGGCGAACGGCATCATCGAGCGGCTTTTGGTCGATGTCGATCTGGTGGTGCAGCCGGGCCAGGTGCTGGCCGAGATCGACAAGGAAAATCTTAACGCACGGCTTCGCGAGGCTCGCGCCAACCTGCAGGCGGCGGAAGCCGCGCGCGAGGCGGCCGCGGCCCAGCTGAAAAAGAACGAGATCGAAGCGGAGTCGCCTGACGTGGCGTTCGCCCGCCGTGCCCACTCGCGCGCCGAGCAGCTGTTCGACCAAAAGCTGGTGTCGCAGTCGGCGCTGGACGAAGCCAAGAGTGCGGTCGAGCAGGCCGAGAACCGCCAGCGCGCGGCCAGCGGCCAGCTTGTGATCGCCCGCGCCCGGGTGGCCGAGGCCACGGCCAACGTCGGTCAGGCCACGGCCGCGGTGGAGCGCGCCGAGGAGGAGCTGGCCAACGCCACCATCAAGGCCCCCATCCGGGCCACGGTGCTGACGCGGGACGTCGAGGTGGGTAGCCCCGTGTCGTCGATTCTCAACCTCGGCGCCAATGCCACGCTGGTAATGACCCTTGGCGACATCGAGCGCGTGTTCGTTCGCGGCAAGGTGGACGAGGCCGATATCGGGCGTGTGCGCCTGGGCCAGACGGCGAAGATCACCACCGAATCGTTCCCCGACAAGGTCTTCGAGGGCCGCGTCACCCAGATCTCCCCGATCGGCGTCGAGAAGGACAACGTCACGACCTTCGAGGTCGAGGTTTCAATCGACAACGCCGCCAAGGAATTGAAGGCAAACATGACGGCGAACGCCGAGATCGTCCTCGAGCAGTTCCCGAACTCGCTGCTGCTGCCCGAAGCCGCGATCGCGTTCGACGCCAAACGTAACGCTTCGGTGAACGTCGTGGACGTGGGCGCGCCGACCGGCCGACGCAAGGTGGACGTGAAGGTCGGCGTCGGCAACGGCACGCGTATCCAGATCCTGGGCGGCTTGAAGGCCGGCGATCGCGTCGTACTCCCGGGCTAGACCCGCGGGCCAGACAGCACTGTCATGAAAGAGGTTCTGACCCAGGTCCTTCAGAACCTGCGGGCCAACAAGCTGCGCAGCTTACTGACGATGTTCGGCATCGCCTGGGGCGTGGTGTCCGTCGTGATCCTGCAGGCCACGGGCGAGGGCTTCAAGCGCGGCAACCAGCGTGTCCTCGAGGAGCTGGGAAAGAACATCGGCATCGTCTGGGGCGGCCGCACGTCGATGCAGGCGGGCGGCGAGCGCGCCGGCCACCAGATCCTGTTCACCCCCGACGATGCGCGGGCGCTGGCGACTGAATCGCGCCTGATCAGGGTGGTGAGCGCAGAGATCCAGCGCAACGGCGTGTCGATCAAGAGCGCCTACAACTCGGCCTCGCTCGCAGTGCACGGCATCGAGCCGCAGTATCAGGCCATCCGCACCATCGACGTCGAACGCGGGCGCATGTTCGGCTTGAACGACGAGGACGAGGCGCGGCGCGTCGCCATCGTGGGCGCCGACGCCACGGCGCAGCTCTTCGGCACGCGCGACAGCCTGGGGCAGCGCGTCTACCTGAACGGCCTGCCCTACACCGTGATCGGCCGGATCCGCAAGAAGGACCAGGACAGCGCCTACAGCGGTCCCGACAACGACAAGGTGTTCGTGCCGTTCGCGGCCATGCTGCGCGACTTTCCCCGCACCGACGCGCAGCGAGGGGTGCTGTCGAACCTGATCATCTCGCCCCACCAGTGGGTGGTGGATGGCCTGCCAGCTGTGCTCGACTCGCGTACCGGCCGGATCGAGGACATCGACTGGCCGCTCGAGCAGGAGGTCAGGCGCATCCTGGCGCCGCGGCACCGGTTCGATCCCGCAGACCGCAACGCGGTGGCGATCTGGGACACGTCGCTCCAGACGTTGATGTTCGGCCGGATGATCGAGCACATGAACTGGTTCTTCGCTCTGGTCAGCGTCGTTACCCTGGCGCTCGGCGGCCTCGGCGTGATGAACATCATGCTGGTGGCGGTTCGCGAGCGCACGCGCGAGATCGGCGTCCGCAAGGCGCTCGGTGCCACGACCAACCAGGTCCAGCGGCAATTCTTTCTCGAGGGCTTCCTTCTGACCATGCTCAGCGGGGCGATTGGTTTTGCAGTGGCCCTGATCCTGTGCCTGGGTGTGAACCAGTTGCCGATGCCGACACGGTTCCAGGGCATGGTGATCACCTGGACGGCGGGCCTGGCTGCGGTGGCGCTGCTGGTGGTGATCGGCGTCATCACCTCGACGCTGCCGGCCCGCCGAGCCGCGCTGCTGCCGCCGGTCGAGGCCCTGAGGTTCGAGTCGTGAGAACCGTGGTCCGCGAAGCCGCCGCCGGGCTGGCGCGGAATCGGATGCGCGCCGGCCTGTCGATGCTTGGGATCTCGTGGGGCATCGTCTCGGTGGTGGTGCTGCTGGCCTACGGCGAGGGTTTCAATCAGGCCCTGCTGCGTGGATTCAAGGGCGCCTATGGCGACGGCGTCAGCATCGTGTTTCCAGGCCAGACCAGCCTGCAGTCGGGCGGCGAACGCGCCGGCAAGCGGATCCGGATGCGTCTCGACGACGCCAGCGCCGCCGGCGAGCTGCCGTTCGTGAAGGCGTGGAGCCCGGAGTACATGCGTGACGCGACCTTGGTCTGGCGCGCCACGCAGACGAACTACCTCGCCCGCGGCGTCGCTCCCGCTTACGCCACCATGCGCACGCAGCCGGCAGCCGCCGGGCGTTTCATCGATGGCGAAGACGTGCGGCTGCAGCGCCGGGTCGCGTTCCTCGGCAGCGAGGTGGCACGGAAGATCTTCGGCACCCAGCCAGCGGTCGGTGAGACCATCCGCCTGAACGGGATGGCGTTCAAGGTGGTTGGTGTGCAGCGCGAGAAGGTCCAGCTTTCAAACTATGCTCGCCCCGACAGGGAGAGCGTCTTCATCCCCTACACGACGGCCGGCCAGCTGTGGAACACCGAGTACCTGAGCACATTCATCTACCAGGCGGTGGACTCGACGCTCGGCGAGCGGACCGATCGGCAGGTAAAGGAGCTGCTGGGAAGACGCCTGCGCTTCAACCCGGCAGACGAGCGCGCGCTGCGGACCTTCGGCTCGGCGCAGCTGACCGGGATCATTTCGGGCATGGTGCTCGGCCTGAAGCTCGTGCTCGGCTTCATCGGCGTCCTGACCCTGGCGATCGGCGGCGTCGGCGTCATGAACATCATGCTGGTGTCGGTGACCGAGCGCACGCGCGAGATCGGACTACGCAAGGCGCTGGGCGCGAAGCGCCGGACCATTCTCGGCCAGTTTCTCGTCGAGGGTCTGGCGACCACGTTCGCTGGCGGGGTGGTGGGTGTCGTGCTCTCCTACCTGCTGGTGTGGCTCGTCAGCCCCCGCCCGTTTCTCTCCGAGCTGCTTGACGACAGCACCCGCACCGCCGACATCTACCTGAACCTGTCGTTCGAGCTGCTGGCGGTGTGCACCTCGATCCTCATCGCCGTCGGGCTGTTGAGCTCCTTCGTGCCCGCGCTGCGGGCTTCCCGCCTGGATCCGATCGAAGCCCTGCGCTACGAGTAAGCTTCGTCGATGGGCGCAGGCGCTGTTGACGACGAATACGGCGAGATCGCCGATCTGTACGACTATGTGGTGCCATACCGCGAACGCGCCGACGTCGCCTTCTTCGTCGATGCGGCCTTGGTTGCCGGCGGTCCGGTGCTGGAAGTGGGTTGCGGTACCGGCCGCATCCTGATTCCTACTGCCCGAGCCGGCGTGGACGTCACCGGCGTCGACCTGTCACCGCGGATGCTCGGCGTCTGCCGGCGGCGGCTGGACGGCGAGCCCGAACAGGTCCGCAGGCGCGCCCGGCTGGTGCAGGCCGACATGCGCCGGTTCGACCTCGAACAACGGTTCACGCTGGCGACGATTCCGTTCCGGCCGTTCCAGCACCTGCTCACCGTCGAACACCAGCTCGCGTGCCTGGCCAGCGTCCGTGCGCATCTTGCCGACGCCGGCACGTTGATCGTGGACCTCTTCAACCCCTCGCTCGACGCCCTTGCCAGCTTCCGCATTGGTGAAGAAGGAGGCGAGGAGCCGGAGTTCACGATGCCGGACGGACGGCGGGTGGTGCGTACACACCGACTCCTCGCTGTGGACCGCTTCAACCAGGTCAACGACATCGAGCTGATCTACCGCGTGACGTACCCAGGTGGACGCAAGGAGCGCCTCCTTCACAGGTTTCCGATGCGATACGTGTTCCGCTTTGAGATGGAGCACCTGCTGGCCCGTACCGGGTTCCGTGTCGAACACCTGTACTCGGATTTCGAGAAGCATCCCTACGGCCACGCGTATCCAGGCGAGCTGATCTTCGTCGCGCGCAAGACCAAGGACTAGAAGCGGCCGTGCTCCTGAATCAGCAGACCCTCGAGGGCATCTCCAGCGGGGCCATCACGCTGCTCTTCCGCCGTTGGGAGGGACCGCGCGTGAAGCCGGGCTCGAGCTTTCGTACGCAGGTCGGCGTCATCGGTGTAGACGTGGTGGACGAGATCACGGAGGCGTCACTCACCAACAGGGTGGCGCGCCTGGCCGGGTTCGAATCGCGCGCGGCGCTGATCGCCGAGCTCTCGAAGTATCCGGACGGCCGGCTGTACCGGATAGGAGTTCGGCTGACCGGTGCCGACCCGCGCGTAGCGTTGCGCGAGAACGCGGTGCTGAGCGACTACGAGGTCGAGCAGCTCGAGCAGAAGCTGGCGACGATGGGTACGCGCTCGAAGGACGGTCCATGGGCCATGGCAATCCTCAAGCTGATCGAACAGCGGCCCGGCATCCTGGCGGCGCGACTGGCGAAGTCGATCGGCATGGAAACCGGCATCTTCAAGCCGCGGGTGCGGCAACTGAAGGAACTCGGCCTGACCGAGAGCCTGGAGGTCGGCTACCGGCTCTCGCCCCGGGGCGAAGCCGTCCTGCGCCGCCTGATTCGTGCTAAGTAGATTCGCTTGCCGTCCGAGATGGACAGTCACTTCAAGGGATGGGCGAAACCCGGTCCGATCGCTCCCGGCGCGGCTTCGGGCGACGCGCCTGCGCCGGAGGAGACGCTCGACGCGATCAGCGGCCACTTCCGCATCTACCAGCTCCGCGATGGCCACCGGTTCTCCACCGACGACGTCTTGACCGCCTGGTACGGGACCACATGGGCGCCCAGCGCGCACGCGGTGCTGGATCTCGGGTCGGGCATCGGTTCGGTGGGGATGATTGCTGCCTGGCGGCTGCCGGGCGCGCGCTTCGTGACGATCGAGGCACAAGCCGCCAGCGTCGAGCTGGCGCGGCGATCGTCCCGCTATAACGGGCTGGGCGGACGCTACGAGATTCGCGAGGGCGATTTCCGCCACAGCGGCATCCTGCCGGCGGAGGAACGCTTCGACCTCGTACTTGGCAGCCCGCCGTACTTCCCGCCCGGGACCGGGCTCGAGGGCGATCACCCGCAGAAGGTGGCCTGCCGTTTCGAGCTTCGCGGCGACGTCAGCGATTACGCGGGCGCCGCGGCTTCACACCTGGCTCCCGGCGGGCTGTTCGCGTGCGTCTTCCCAGAGGAGCAGCGCCCGCGCGCTGAAGCGGCGGCGGCGTCGGCCGGGCTGGTGGTAGTGCGGAGGCGCCCGGTCGTGTTCAGAGAAGGCGAGCCGCCCCTCATCACGCTGTTCGGAATGATGCGTGCGACGGACCTGCCGGAAGCCATGCGTGTACGCACCTGGGTGGAGCCACCGCTTACTATCCGCACGGCGGCCGGCCACGTACATCCGGAGTATGCCGCGGTGAAGCTGGCCATCGGGTTCCCGCCATGACAAAGAGAGCGCTCCAATGACGCCTCCAACAACGCTCGATCTTCTGGCTCGAGATCAGGCCCACCTGATTCACCCGCTGCACGACGCCGCGGCGCACCGCTCCGCCCACGTCTGGGCCCGAGGTGATGGGGCGATGCTCTTCGACGCCGACGGTCGAGAGTACATCGACGGCCTCGCCGGACTCTGGAACGTCGTGCTCGGGCACGGTCGTCACGAGCTCGCGGATGCGGCGCGCGAGCAGATGGCGTCTCTCGGCTTCGCGTCGGGCTATTGCGGCAGCTCCAACCTTCCCGCCATCGAGCTGGCCCAGCGGCTGGCGACGCTGACCTACCCGGGCATCGACCGGTTCTTCTTCACGTCCGGCGGCGCCGAGGCGAATGAGACCGCGTTCAAGGTCGCCCGTTCGTACTGGAAGCTCCGCGGCCGGCCCGGCAAGATCAAGGTGATCTCGCGCCAGCTCGCCTACCACGGCACGACGATGGCGGCCATGAGCGCCACCGGTATCGGCGCCTACTGGCCCCTGTTCGAACCGCGTATGCCCGGCTTCGTGCACATCACGCCCCCGTATCCGTATCGCGCTGCGGCGTCGACCGCACAGAGCTACGGGCGGGCGGTGGCCGACGAGCTGGAGGCGGCGATCCTTCGCGAAGGCGCCGATACAGTCGCGATGTTCATCGCCGAACCGGTGATGGGTGTCGGCGGTGTTCTCGTGCCG
>Ga0190270_10001622_pt1 | contig 10588 bp, 4 predicted proteins | sample Popmic320T_FD_133748 | JGI IMG/M metagenome (GOLD analysis project Ga0190270, IMG submission 133748) | Populus adjacent soil microbial communities from riparian zone of Weber River, Utah, USA - 320 T | ecosystem: Environmental > Terrestrial > Soil > Riparian zone | place: USA: Utah | collected... | reverse complement strand
GTTTACCCCAATCCTTTAATTGAAAATGGGGTTCTGGAAATTGAAAATGAGGAAGCAGGCGCTGCTTCTATGCAACTATATAATGGATCAGGACAAAAGGTGTTTGAAAGATCTTTGGGTGTGCTGGCAAAGGGCCTGCATAAAATTTCACTTGATAAAAGCAAAAGAAAAAGTTTTTCACCCGGAATTTATTTACTTCGCATTTCAGTAAAGAACAGTGCGCAAACGAAAAAGCTATTATTGTACTAATCACTACTCTAAATTACTATGACTGCTGAATCATTTAAGAAGTTGAAGACCGCTGAAGCTGAAAAGATCAGTCATATTGATTATTTCAAAATTGCGATATCGGTTGATTGCGTCATTTTTGGTTTTGAGAAAAAAGAACTAAGAGTACTACTTATAAAATCAGATCTTGAAGAGTTTGCGGGCAAATGGTCTTTACTGGGTGACCTGGTAAAAGTGGAGGAAGATCTTGACAGCGCACCATATCGTGTATTAAGACAAAGAACAGGGTTAGATGATGTGTTTCTTCAGCAGGTAGGAAGCTTTGGAGCTATCAATCGTCACCCATCAGGTCGTGTTATCACTACTGCCTATTATTCTTTAATAAATATCCGCAATCATAAATTAGAAATAACGGATAACGAAGTACACTGGCATTCATTAAAAAATCTTAAAGACCTTGCTTTCGATCATAAACAAATTATAGAATCCTGTTTGGAAAGACTTCGGATACAGGTCATGGATGAGCCCGTTATTTTTAATTTATTACCGGAGAAATTTTCATTGAGAGAATTGCAGGATCTCTACCAGGCTATTTTAGGAATAAAACTGGATAGGAGAAATTTCAGAAAAAAAATTGCATTAAAAAACTGGCTAGATGATCTTGACGAAATGGAAGACGATGTGCCACACCGCCCCGGTAAGCTATATAAACTAAAAACAGGCTTGAAGAAAAACAAGCTAATTGAAGTTGCAGAGAAAGTTAAATAAATGAACCCGCCATTAACTTTGCCGGTCATTTTATGGCTAAAGCCAAAAAATTTTTCACATGGTTCAGCTTATGAATTGGCTTCTTCCAACTCTAGAAGGAATCTCTCTTTTTTTGGAGCAGCGATTAAAAGATAAAATAGCTCTTAGTATTTTTCTACTATTTTGGCTTGTGATTGTAAGAAAAGTTGCATTATAATCCGTTGATTGGTTAAAGATTAAATAAAAAAAGTTGCATAAAATATTGTTGAATTGATAAATGTGTCTAAATTACACACCCAAATAGTATTTTTTTATTCACGATAATTACTAATGCTTATGTCCTGCAAAAATCTGCTTAAATCAGCAGCTGTTATTATTCTGCTATGTGTATCGCAGTTAGTAATAGCTCAAGACAGAGTCATATCCGGAAAGGTTATTGACTCTAAAGATAGTACTCCAGTTGTTGGCGCATCGGTTCAACCGAAAGGCTCCAAAACCGGAACTGCCACAAAAAGTGATGGCTCGTTCACACTTTCAGTTGCTTCTAATGTTACGACTCTTGTAATTAGCTCCATTGGTTATGCCACACAGGAAGTTTCAATTGGGGGAGGAATAACTTCAGTTGAAGTTTCATTTGTTGCAACTGGCGCAAATCTAAATGAAGTGGTAGTAACCGGTTATGGTACTGCCCGTAAAAGAGATTTAACTGGTGCAGTCGCATCCGTTAAAGCAAAAGACTTTAACCAGGGTGTAATTACATCTCCCGATCAACTTTTACAAAACAGGGTTGCCGGTGTAGAAATTACAAACAATAGCGGCCAGCCGGGAGTTGCCACAACTATTAAGGTTAGAGGTAACAATTCCATTCGAGCTGTAAACAACCCGCTGTATGTAATAGATGGAGTACCACTGGATGGAAGAACAGCAAGACCCAGTGTAACACTTGCTTCTTTCGGTTCTACTCCTGAAACAAATCCTCTTTTGTACATTATTCCAAGTGATATTGCTCAAATAGATGTTTTAAAAGACGCATCTTCTGCAGCCATCTATGGTTCAAGAGGCGCTAACGGTGTGATCGTTATTACTACCAAAAGAGCTTCGGGAACCGGCACGCATGTTGACTTCGGAGTAAGCGTTGGTACAAACCTCGGTTACATGAAGAAATTTGAAGTTTTGGATGCATCTGAATTCAGAGCTGCATTAAAAAAATATAATCAGCCATCCACACATGATAAAGGAGCTTCTGTAGATGCGATGGACGAGATCACTCAAAACAAGCTTTCTCAAAACTATAGCATGTCATTAACCAGCGGTACCGAAAATGCACGGTTCAGGGCTTCTTTCCTTGGATCAAAAACTTATGGTTTCCTGAGAAACTCTGCTTTGGATAGATACCTTGGTGCTTTGGGTGGATCATTCAAATTCATGGATAAGAAATTGAGTCTGGATTTCGATGTAAAAGTTGGAAACACTGTTGAAGAAATTACCAACGTAAGTAATACAGCGGGTTCCCAGGGAAACCTGGTAAGTTCAGCACTTAGCTGGAATCCGACAGAAGCTTTTAAAACCAGCAACGGTCATTATGTAGTATCAGGTAACGGTTCCGGAAACCCTCTTGCTTTTAGTGATGCATATTCTGATATTGCAAAAGTAGGCAACATGTTAGCTACAATTAGTGCTGGGTATAAGCTTATGGATAACCTGGACTATAAATTTTTGTTTGCGATCAACCATGGAAACGGTGAAAGAAACACAAATATTGATGGATGGCTGGGTGGTTTCCAGGGAATTTCAGGAATTGGATTTGGGCAAAAATCATTTACCACTCTTACTTCTCAAACATTTACTCATACTTTAAACTATCGTGCTAAGCTTACTGAAAACTTAAGACTAGAAGCATTAGCCGGCTTTGAATACTGGAAATCTGATTATAAAGGCTCCAATTTTTCAGCACAAGGATTCAACACAAATCTGACAGAAGATTCAAGGATAGCTATAAAGTATACCGACATATTAAGAAATGGCCAGACACAACTTCAGCCTGTAACATTTGTAGATCCACAAGTTGAATTGCAATCATACTTTGCAAGAGGTATATTGAATTTTGCTGACAGATTTTTATTAACTGCAACCATCAGGGCTGATGGCTCAAGCAAGTTTGGTGAAAATAATAAGTATGGGTACTTCCCTTCAATTGCTGCCAAATGGAACATAAACAATGAAGATTTCATGAAAAATGGCGGCCTGTTTTCCAATTTGGCTTTAAGAGCATCATGGGGTATTACTGGTAACCAGGAATTCCCTGCCGGAGCTTCACAAGAACAGTTTGGCTTCTTTTCTTATAATAACGCAGGCCAGGTTAACGTAGCAAACCCAGATCTTAAATGGGAAGAAACAAATTCTTACAATTTAGGAGTAGACTTTGGACTTTTTAATGGAAAGCTCTATGGAAGCATTGATTATTATGACAAGAACACCACGAATCTTCTTTTCCAAAGTACTGCTATACAACCAGCACCTGCTTCTATTTACTACATAAATCTTCCTGCACACCTCACTAACAAAGGATTTGAAGTTTATGTAGGTGTCACACTTATTGAGAAAACAGATTTCAGTTTAGATGTTAACCTGAACTATGCTCACAATAAGAACTTGCTGACAGATTTTTATGCTGCTGGCACTACAACACCACTCTCCATTATGACTGGTCAAATTAATGGACAAGGTGTATCGGGAACTTTATCACAGATCATCACCAACAATTATCCCGTTAATGAGTTTTATCTAAAAAAATTCACTGGGTTTGATGCAAATGGTAATCAGCAAATAGCCGCTGATGCTAATTTTTCAGGTGATCCTAATCCACATGCAATTTTTGGTGTGGGATTAAATATCAGGTTCAAGAAATTTTACTTTAACGCTAATTTGGGTGGTGCGAGTGGCTTCCTGATCTATAACAACACGGCTACTAATATTACCAATCTTGCAGGTATCGTTGGGGGAAGAAACATTGACAGGGCTGCATATAATTCAGCAGAAAAGACAACCAGTGCGGCTGCGGCATCAACAAGATTCCTGGAAGATGGCGACTACTTTAAACTAAGGAATGCCGGTATCCGTTATGAGATTGGTAACGTAGGTAAATATTTCAAGAATCTACAGGCATTTGTTACTGGCACCAATTTGTTTGTAATTACAAAGTTTACAGGATTTGATCCCGAGGTTAACATTGATAAAAGTAACAACAACTATCCTTCAAGAAGTATAGAATATGTTCCTTATCCAACGCCCAGGGCAATCACATTTGGTATAAACTTTTCATTATAAAACTCTTCAAAAAATAATTGTATGATAAAGAATAATATAAAATACAAAGTCATTGCACTGTTCCTGGCTTGGGGAGTAGCAGGGTGTACCAAGCTTGATGAAAAATTGAACAGCACACTGACCAATCAGCAAACTGCTGATGCATTAGGTGCATCTGGTACTGGCTTGCTTTTACAAACTGCGTACTCAGACTTAACCACACCTTTTGGCGACGTAGGATTTTTAATAAATCTTACAGGTAATTCTACTGATGAATCACTCGTTCCAACTAGGGGAGGTGACTGGGATGATAACGGTGCCTGGAGAGTAATGCATAATCATACCTGGAATGCTGACCTGGGGTCGATTCTGGGTACGTTCAACAGTTTGAACAAGATCAATTTTGATGCAACCAATGTGTTAGCTTTTACTCCAACACCTGCGCAGGCAGCCGAAGCAAGATTTTTAAGAGCTTATGCCTTATATAATCTTTTAGATTTCTTTGGTCAGTATCCTTTCAGAAACCCCGGAGACAATCTATTAAATGCTCCTGAAGTAAAATCTGGCACTGCTGCAGTTGATTTTATTATCAGTGAACTTAACGCCATCCTGGCAACTGTACCTGCGGCAAGTGCTAATATTAATTATAAAGCTAATCCTGATGCTGTAAGAATGTTGCTGATGCGTTGTTATCTTAATAAAGGAGCATTCGCTAATAGAGCCGCGCCAACTTTTGCTGATGCAGACATGCAACAAGTAATTACGTTGGGTAACACAATAATCAGTTCTGGCAGGTATTCTTATACTCCTAACTATTTTGACAACTTCACCGTAGATAATCAATCTAAAACAAAAGAAGCTATTTGGGCTTATGATAACACGTCAGGTGTTTCAGCTAATAATATGGATGTACGTTCATTTTGGTTCAGAACGTTACATTATAATTCATTCGATCCAAAAGCGCCAAATGCCGGATGGAATGGATTTTCTACGGTAGCAGAATTTTATAACAGTTTTGGCATAGCAGGTACACCAACCCAAACACCAGCCGACACATTGCTTGATCAAAGAATTGGTGGTCGTTTTAAACTTGGTGTTACTGATGTACCAGGTTCAGGTTTAAGACCAGGCTTGTTGATCGGTCAGCAATATGATCATACAGGAGCAACAAAACATTACCGGGGTTGGGTTGCTACTGATGGACCGAACTCAAAATTATTAAGCTTTACTCCCGCCATTGCACCTAACATGATCGAGACTACTCCGGGAATATTAGAAACAACTGGTATCAGGGTAATGAAATATTCTCCAGACTTTCCCCAGTATGATGGTTCTGCAGGTAATGATGTTATCATTTTCAGGTATCCTGATGTGGTATTGATGGTGGCTGAGGCAATGATGAGAAAAGGTACCCCTGACAATGCAGGTGCTTTAGCATTGGTGAACGCATTAAGAGCTGCCCGTAGCGCTGCCCCGTTACCATCAATGACTTTGAATTCTACAACTAACACTTATGCTCCGTTAACATTGTTGGCAGAAAGAGGAAGAGAAATGTATTGGGAGTATGTAAGAAGAACAGATCTTATCCGTTTTGGTGTGTTTACAATTCCATGGGCTTACAAACCTACAGATGCTGCAAAGTATTTGTTGTATCCAATACCATCACAAGCATTGGGAGCCAATCCTAACCTGAAACAAAATCCTGGGTACTAACATAATTGTATCACATGTGATATTTATATAAGCAGTATTTATTAAAGAAGCCATTATAAATGGCTTCTTTGTTTTTAATATGTGTTAAATAAAATAGATTTGAATATCCTGATTTAATTATTTCTATGAAGGCAGGAATAATATTTTTCTTCATTGTGGTATTGGTGCTGTTGGTTTCATGCAAGCAGGAAACAAATAAGAAGCATTTGTTTACCCTGATGGAAAACACAGGGGTAATCTTTCGAAACGATGTTGAAGACGGCAGCAAAGACAATAGCTTTCTCTTCCGTAATTTTTATAATGGTGGGGGTGTAGCAATCGGTGATATTAATAATGACGGCCTTGCTGATATTTTCTTTACTTCCAATGCAGGCAATAATAAGCTCTATTCTAATAAAGGAGATTTTCAATTTGAGGATATTTCTGATAAAGCAGGTATTATTAAAGATGACAAATGGAACACTGGTGTTGTATTTGCAGATGTGAACAGCGATGGCTGGTTGGATATTTATGTTTGTTCTTCCGGTAATATGAGTACCGGCAATAGAAAGAATAAACTTTATATCAATAATAAGAACGGAACTTTTACAGAATCTGCTGATGCATTCGGACTTGGGGTCTCTGGATATTGTACACAGGTTTCTTTTTTTGATTATGATCTTGATGGCGACCTTGATTGCTTTCTGATCAATAACAGCCCCATTCCTGTCAATCAACTTAATTATTCCAATAAAAGAGACCTGCCAGAAAACGAATGGGATGTTGCCGATTTTTTAAAAGGCGGCGGCGATCATCTTTTTCGAAATGATGATGGACATTTTACTGAGGTAACAAAGCAAGCAGGTATTCATGGTTCTTTGATCAGCTTTGGCCTTGGAGTATCTGTTGCAGACATAAATGATGATGGCTATCCCGATGTATTTGTTTCCAATGATTCTTATGAAAGGGATTATTTATACATTAATCAAAAAGATGGAACCTTCAAAGATGAACTGGAACAATGGATGCAGCATGTAAGTTTTTCTTCAATGGGAGCGGACATTGCTGATATTAATAATGATGGTTATCCCGATCTCTTTACAACAGATATGTTTCCCATGGGCGACCATCGACTTAAAACAATGGGAGCTTTTGATAATATTGATCTTTTCAATGCAAAATTAGAAGTTGGTTTTTATTATCAGTATCCGGTAAACTGTCTTCAATTAAATAATAAAAATGGGAAGTTCAAAGATATTGCCCGGTACAGCGGCGTTCCTGCTACTGACTGGAGCTGGGGTGCACTTTTTTTTGATATGGATAATGATGGATGGAATGATATCTATGTATGTAACGGCGTGAACCGTGATGTTACAAATTTAGATTTCATGAATTTTTTTGCGGATGAAGTTTATCATAAAATGGTATTGAGCGGACAGAAAAAGGAAATGGATCAACTATTAAAGCAAATACCAAGAACACCATTGCCAAATAAAACTTACAGGAATGATAAAGACTTGAAGTTTACAGACATTGGAGAATCCTGGGGGCTTGGGCAAGCTACATTCTCGAATGGCGCCGCTTATGGTGATTTGGATAATGATGGTGATCTTGACCTGGTAATAAGCAATGAGAATGACCTGTCATTTGTTTATAAGAACAATTCGAGAGAGACCGGCAGCAATAATTTTATTGGATTAACATTAAAAGGAAGAGGTAAAAACACTTTTGCAATTGGAAGTAAAATAAAAATTTTTGCAGGAGGCCAAATGCTAACAAGAGAATTAGTGCCGAGCCGTGGTTTTCAATCTTCGATAGATTATAAAATAATTGTTGGTTTAGGCGAAACAACAAAGGTTGATTCAATGATTATTAGCTGGCCTGACAGGTTAATTTCAAAACATGTATCACCTGAAATAAATAAAACTCATGTTATTAATGAATCCGAAGAGAAAAAAGGAACACCTTTTGAAATAAAAACATCGACGCCTGCTTTTTTTACGCAGCTATCGGGCAATTTTGATAAGCATACAGAAGATGATGTAGTGGATTTTTATAAAGAACGTAATATCCCAAGATTACTTTCCAAAGAAGGACCTAAAGCTGCAGTTGCAGATGTGAATGCAGATGGGATGGATGATGTTTTTATTGGAGGCACACCTGGACATCCCGGCCAGTTATACTTGCAAAAAAGCGAAGGAGTATTTGAAAAAAAAGAAGAAAAAAGTTTTCAGCAATTTAGTGATTTTGAAGATGCCGCCGTTCTTTTTTTTGATTATGATAAAGACAATGATCCTGATCTTTTGATGTGCCCTGGTGGTAATAATGTAAAACCACCCAGCCGCGAATTACAATTGCGTTTATTTGAGAATGATGGTAAAGGAAATTTTTCTATAAACACGTCTGTATTTCCAAATACAGATGTGAATGTTTCGGTTGCAATTGCAAATGATTTTAACAATGATGGTTATCCCGATCTTTTTATTGGCGGAAGAAGTACACCACAATTATATGGTGTTGATCCTGCCAGTTATATTTTAGAGAACGATCAAAAAGGGCATTTCATTGAGGTTGCCGCAAAAAGCAATCCTGATATTTCAAAGATCGGAATGGTTTGCGGTGCAGTGTGGGCAGATGTATATGGTGATGATCAAAAGGAGTTGGTGATAGCAGGAGAATGGATGACACCGAGAATATTTTCGTTTAGTAAGGATCATTTTGAAGAAATAAAAACAAATCTTAATGATCTTTTTGGCTGGTGGCAAACCGTATCTACAGCGGATATCAATGGTGATGGGAAGCAGGACCTGCTATTAGGAAACATTGGCGAAAATTTTTACCTGCGCCCTGATAAAAACAATCCTGTAAAGCTTTGGATAAATGATTATGATCAGAATGGTAGTATTGAAAAAATAATGACACAATCGATCGATGGAAAGGATATGCCTGTATTTCTGAAAAAAGAGATGGAGGAACAATTGCCATCTATTAAAAAGGGAAATTTAAAAAATGAAGTGTATGCCGGTAAGCCGATACAAGAATTATTTTCCAGAGAATTAATGGATAAAGCGATCGTAAAACAATTTAATTATAGTCAGTCATGTGTGGCAATTAACAACGGGAATGGAAATTTTACAATACAACCATTACCGCCAATGTCACAGCTTTCCTGTATCAATGTATTTTATTCGTTGGATCTGAACAATGATAAATTACCCGATCTTGTTACTGGCGGGAATCAATTTGGCTTTCTGCCACAATTCGAGAGATTGGATGCCAGCTTTGGTGATGTATTGATCAATAACGGCAATGGAAAATTTGTATGGCAGGATGATGCAAAGACTGGTATTGATCTTCGTGGTGAAATGCGTGATATCGTTGAGATAAAAGGGAAAAATAAAAAATTCCTGCTTCTTCTGCAGAATAATGAGTATCCTGTTTTATTTGAAACAAAAAAGTGACGAATTATATTTTAATATAAGGGAAAATATTTTAGTGAGAAGGTCATACGTTATAATATTTCTATTTGTTCTGGTTGGCTTTTCGTGCACGAATAAGTCTTCAGAAAAAAAATTATTTACTCAAATGGATAAAACCGGTATTGATTTTACCAATACCGTTACTGATACCAAAGAGCTGAACATTATTAATTATAGGAATTTTTATAACGGTGGCGGAGTGGCCATAGGAGATGTGAATAATGACGGACTTTCTGATGTTTTTTTTACTGCTAACCAGGCAAGCAATAAATTATTTTTAAATAAAGGAAGCTGGAAGTTTGATGACATTTCAGCGAAAGCAGGTTTCAAAGAAAAAAAGCAGTGGAGTACAGGCGCTGTAATGGCAGATATAAACGCCGACGGCTGGCTTGATATTTTTATTTGCAATGCCGGCAATATGGATGATTCGCTATTCCGGAGAAACCAATTATTCATCAACAATCATGATCTTACATTCACCGATTCTGCAGCAGTATTTGGTCTTGATGATATTGGCTACACTACACAGGTTTCCTTTTTTGATTATGATCTTGATGGTGACCTGGATTGCTTCGTGATCAATAACAGCCCTATTTCTCCGGTTGTCCTGAATTATGAAAATAAAAGAAATATTCCCGATAAGGATTGGAATATTGCTTCCAATATGAAAGGAGGCGGTGATCATTTATACAGGAATGATAATGGTAAATTCATTGATGTTTCCAGGCAAGCAGGTATATACGGCAGCACAATGAGTTTCGGTTTAGGAGTAACTGTGGGAGACGTAAATAATGATGGATATCCTGATGTATATATTTCAAATGATTTTTACGAGCAGGATTATTTATACATCAATCAAAAAGATGGAACCTTTAAAGATGAAATGGAAAAATGCATGCAGCACACAAGCCTGGCATCAATGGGGGCTGATGTTGGGGATATAAATAACGATGGTTATCCCGATATTTTTACAACCGATATGTTGCCGGGAGAGGATTACAGGTTAAAAACAACTTTTGCTTTTGAAGATATAAATGTATACAGGTTGAAGGAACAAAATGGGATCTATCACCAGTTTTTTCAAAACACGTTGCAGCTTAATAATAAAAATGGAAAGTTCACCGATATTGCAAATT
>Ga0190270_10001621_pt1 | contig 10589 bp, 7 predicted proteins | sample Popmic320T_FD_133748 | JGI IMG/M metagenome (GOLD analysis project Ga0190270, IMG submission 133748) | Populus adjacent soil microbial communities from riparian zone of Weber River, Utah, USA - 320 T | ecosystem: Environmental > Terrestrial > Soil > Riparian zone | place: USA: Utah | collected... | reverse complement strand
GATGGGCTCCAGCTTCCGGCCGGGGAAATAACGCCAGAGTTCCATGATGGCGGAATTGATCACGGCGGTGATATCCGCACTCGATGCCTTGCCCCAGCCGTCCGGGCCGAGACGCCACGCCGGCAGCGCCTGATCGGCGGCGCGCAGACGGGCGGGCAGCGCGCTGGCGGCGGCGGCAACGGCAAGAAAGCGGCGGCGGGTGAAGGTCATTTCTTCAGGTGCTTGTCAGCGAAATCGAGGTAAACGCCCCAGTCCTCACGAGTCACATCGTGCGGGCCGCTCCGGAGGTAATAGCCGATAGTGCTGGAGACGGGCTTTCCGGCGGGCGGGTGTTCTTTGGCGGCGATCCCATCAGTGCCGAGCAGCTTGTAAACGGGATCGGCGCCCAGTCCGCTGAGAAACTCGCCTTTCGGATCGGCCCACTGATCTTCCGTGGCACTGGTGATGAGCACCGGCCGCGGAGCGATGAGCGCGATGAGTTCGTGCTGATCGAATGCAAGGTCCGCCTCCTTCTCCGAATAGTTTTTGAAGTTGCCGCAGAACCAGTGGGGAAAAGCGGAATTCAGCCGGCCCACGGTTTCGCCGAAAATGCGTTTGCTGAGGGCGGTACCGCCCGCGCCGCTGTTGTTGGAAATGACGATAGCGAAGCGATCATCCAGCGCGCCGGCCCACAGCGAGGTCTTGCCGAGGCGCGAATGGCCCTGGGCCACGACCCGCTTCGCATCCACCGCCGGATCTTTCTGCAAGTAATCCATCCCGAGACTCATGCCCCACGCCCATGCAGCAATTGTGCCCCATGTGCTGCCGCTGCGGGCCGCTTCGATTTCGGGATAGAGCGCATGAACGCCATTCTTCCATTCGTCGTGGAAGTCAGGATCGATGTCGCAATAACACACCGTGGCGACCGCATAGCCGCGGCTGGCGGCGTATTCGATTTGCCAGCGTCCCTCTTCGCAGCCGCGCGAGGCTTCCGTGGCGCGATTATTGACGATGCCGGCCTCCTTGTTATCGCGCAGCCACGAACGGCACAGGCGGATGCCGGAATCTTTGCTCGCGCCCTGGTTGCCGTTGAAATTGAGTCCGAAGACGACGGGCACCGGTCCTTTCGCGCCGATGGGAATGTAGAGCAGCAGGTCCATCACGGGGCCGTCGGGTTTTCCGTTGAGTGAAATGGACACCTGTTTGCGCAGCACCTTGCCGCCGAGCGCGGGGGTGGGCGCTTCGTCCACCTTGAATGACAGCGGCGGACGCGGCGGGGCCTTGCCGAACATTTCTCTCTCGATGAGCGCGAGCAATTCCGGCCGGCGTTTGCCCTTCCAGTCCGCGGCCGTCTTCACCGGCGACCCGTCCGCGCAGACTAGAGGATCCGGCAGCGTGTAGGCCGGCATTTTGGATTCGTCGTAATTGGCGCCCGCCGGGGCAGCAGTGACGGTGGAGACAGCGGCGGCGAGAGTGAGCATGGTGATTCGCATGGGGCGGTACTTATAAAGACCGTGGCGGAGGTTTGCAACCTCCGCCGGGAAGTGTCCGGCTTGAGCAACTGGGGACGGGCTTGTTTGCCGGGTGCGATGAGGGACGGAGGTTGGAAACCTCCGCCACGCCCGCTTGCCTCCCGGATCGTCAGGGCTAACAGGACACGCACCCAGCCTGACTCCGATGCGCCGCTACTCGACCCGGGAATCCACCAATGAAGGGGAAGTCAGCGCCCTCGCCATCCTGGAAACCCTCCTCGCCGCCGGGCTCCTCCTCGGGATCAGCCTGCACTACGATACGTCCAGATGGCTGGCCGTTGCCGTATGCCTGGCGCCCCTCACGCTCCTGCGAACGGAGGACTCGGTGCAGCGGGGGTTGCGGTGGAAGAAGCGGCTCGATGTGGAGGAACGGTTCGGATGGCTCGGTGGCCCACCGGCTATTATTGTTTGGAGCTTAGAAATAGCCATCGTTTGGCACAACTACGGGATGGGATGGGGACTATCCGCAATTCCCCTGGGTTTCCCGCCCGCGCTCGCCGGGGGGGCGGCAATCGCCTACTTTTGCATTCGCTTTGGAGCCACGCTGATCTCCGTTTTCAAGCATCCGCTGCTGAGCCTGGGGGCCGTGCCTCAAAACTGGCAGCGGATCGTTCTGGCGACGGATTCGGCGACGGACCCGGAATTTCTTCCAGGGGACGACGAGGGCCCTGGCAGCGCATTTGCAGAATTCCGAAACCGAACACAGCCTTGGGCGTGGCGCATCGTGGTCCTGCTGGCCGGCCCCCCGATCTATGTCCTCACCGCGTCCTACCGATGGTCCGTGAAGGCCACCTGTCTGATTTACCTGCCACTGATTTGGCTTGTCAGGAAAGGCCAATATACCCCAGCGAACGTCCGGGACGCGTTGGACGAGCATCAGGCGGATGACTTGCAGCGTGTGCGCCTCGTGGTGGGCCTGCTGCTGCTGACGCTGTTCGCGATGAAGGCCGCCTTCATGGTCGCGGTGAATGGATTCGCCGAATGGTGGGACCGCACGGAGGGCCTGGCGCGGCTCAAAATCCTCGTGGTCCCGCACGAGATCCCCCTGTGGCAGGTCGCGTCCGCCCTGAACTGCCTGCTGGCACTCTGGCTCTGGCGTTATGCGCGGCAGCAACTCCGCCGCTACCAAAGGCAGCCCGCCCCCGACGATGCGAAGGTGCTCAAGGTCTGGCGCGCCATGACCCTGACCAGCGCGCTCCTTTCCCTCTACACCATCGCCTGCACCGTGACCATCGTCGTCAAGGCTGGCGTGCTCTGGCCTACGATCAAGGCCATTTGGGAGACGACAGGCAAAAAGCTGTGGCCGTGACGCCGTGGCGGAGGTTTTCAACCTCCGCCGGGAAGTGTCCGGCTTGAGCAACCGGGGCGGGCTCGTTTGCCGTGTGCGATGAGGGACGGAGGTTGCAAACCTCCGCCACGTCACGGCGGAAATTTCTCCTCCGCGGCTTTGGCGAAGGCGGGGTCGGTGGCGTTGAGGAGGGTCACGGTCTTGCCGGTGCGCTGCAGGCGGATGATGCGGTGCGGGTCGTCCACGCGAAACTGATCGGGGGAGACGTCATATTCCTTTTGCCATGGAATGAGATGGCGGTGCATGGCTCCGCGGCGCAGGGCGTCGAAGAATTGCTTTGCGTCCTCTTCGGTGGTCCAAACGCTGCGCCAGAGCACGTGATCGCCGTGGTCTTTGCTGCCGGGCCAGACGAGGTAGCGGTCGCCGGCCCAGCCTTCGGTGGCGGCGGTGGCGTAATCCATGTCGGCGAAGGTGCGGATCAAAAAGTAGGCGCCGATTTCACCGGCGACATTGCTGAGCAGCGGAGCGGTGCCATTCACCGCGGGATCAGGGAAGGCGACTTTGACGGGCGCGAATGGCGGATCGGCGAGATAGAGTTTCTCCGCGTGCATGATTTCCGCGCTGGATTGCGGCGGCCGGCGGTAGGCGGTGTTGACGGACGCGAGCCCGCCCTTGCCGTGCAGCGTTTGGACAAAAAGATTGCCCGCATCCTCCGACCACTTCCACATCTCGGCGAGGAACAGCGGGGCATTGGGCGCCGGGGGAGACGTGGCGGGCGCCTGGCCGCGGTCGAAGTTGGCATGGCCCTGATCCGCAATGCTGAAGCGCACGCGGGTGAAGCTGGCGTCGCCAAAGGCCAGCGCCTGCGAGGCCAGAGCGGCATCGTCGTTGTCAGGCTCCACGGGCGGCGCGGCTCCGGCAAAATTTTGGGCCAGCAGGACCGGCAGCAGCGCGCCCGCAAAAACTTCCCGGGTGTCGGCCCGGGCCATCGAGGCGTCCGATTGATAGTAAAACTTCCCGGTTTCCGGCTCGAAGAATCCGCCGGGCTTCATCGCGGCAAGGCTGGCCATCGCTTCGCGATAGTCGAAGGGCGAGGCCACGAATCCCATGGCAACGGCGGCGCGCATGCGGGCATCCGCGACCTCCGGGGTCAGACCGGCGACGGCGCTGGTGGAAAGACGTTTGATGATCTCCTCCGCGGTGGACGGGGTCCACCTGGGAACGCGGCGGAAGACGAGTTCCCTCGTTGTCAGGATGCGGGTGGCGACTTCATCGGGCGTGGGCGGGGGCTTGGCGGCCTCCAGCGCTTCGGCCAGCTTTTGCTTCAGTGCCGTGTTTTCCTGCTCCAGTTGCTGCTGCCGCTCCTGCAGGAGCGCGGCCTTATGGATCAGCGAGGCATCGAAGCCGCGCATCTCATAACGCGACCAGCACCACACTCCGGCAGCGGCGGCGAGAGAAAGCAATGACGTGAGGACCGCGCCGGGGTGCATCTGGCGTCAGGTCTTCGGAGTGCGCCGGAAGAAGCGCCCGAGCGGCTTGGGTTTCGCCTGACCCGGCGGCGCAGGCGCCGCAGTCGCAGGCGCGCTATGGGCAGCCGGGGCGCCGCGGCCCAGCGGGATGCCGGGCTCGAATTCGTCCTGACTCCCTTCCACCGGCCGCGTGGGCCGCACCTGCTCCTTCGACTGCACCGGTTTGGCATTGGGGTTGTTGGGGTCGTAGTTGAAGGCCACAAAGCGCTTGGCATAGTCCGCGCCCTTCAACGAGCCCGGATAGAACAACCGGCGGATCAACTTCCCTTCCTTGTTGAACTGCCGTTCCTCGATGAGCTGATCGGTCGTGGGATCATAGCCGAATTCGATGCTGCCCAGAGGATTGCCCTTTCCGTCATAGATGACGCCGCGGCGGCTCCTGCCTTTGCTGTCCGTCAGAAAGAAACGGCGGTAGGCCAGCACTTCATATTTGTTATAGGTCAACTCGTTGATCTCGTTTTTGGTGCCATCCTTGCGGGACTCGGTGCGCGTGCCGTCCTTGTGATAGTGAACGCGGCCGTAAGCCTCCACCGGTTTCGTGCTTTGGGCGTGAGCCGCGGCGCTGAGCAGGGCGAGAAGCAAGACGGCGTGCAGTGTTTTCATGGCGGTGGAGACAAGGTGTATCTGATAAACGGGAAACGGGATCAGGGCGCGGGCGGTTTCGCCTCGGCAGCGGCGGCGGCTTTGGTCTTCTCCTGACTGACAGCGGCGAGTTTGGCGAGCGGCACTTTAAACGATTTGCCCTCGGCTGTCTTGATAACGACGGCGTCGCTGCCGCTCATGCGGACGTAGCGGGCCTTGATGGTTTTGCCCTCCGTATTCGTCCAGTCCTGCAGCGGCGCCGGCGCCTCCGATGTCCGCGGAGCAAGGCTGACGGGTGGTTTGGAACCTGACTTGCTGTCATCGAGGATAGCGCCCTCCTGAATCCACTCGCGCAACAGCTTCACCTCCTTGGGCGTCAGCTTCTCCTTGTTCCCCGGCGGCATTCCGTCTTTGTCGCGAGTGACGAGATCGAGAATATTGCTGCGCTCCGGATCTCCGGGCACGATTTGCCCCTTGGGGCCGATGTCATTTGCGAGCTTTTCGAGATCATCGAAGACGTATCCCGCCTTCGGCTGTTTCATGCCGGCATTGTGGCACTCGTAGCACTTCGCCTTCAGAATCGGACGGATGTCCTTCTTAAAATCCGCCGCCCCCGCCGTGCCGGCGGAAACGCAAAGGCTGAAAGTGAAAGCGCGGAGGAGGTTCATGCGACGGGCATCAGACACCGTTTCGGGGCAGTTGGCAAGCCCGCGGGCATGACCCGGACGGGACTTGCGAACCGGGTGCCCCCCCGTTATTCTCCAGCCATGCCAGTGCTGACTCACCGTATCACCGTGAATGAATACTACCGGCTCGAGGCCGCGGGTATCCTCGCGCCCGGTCAGCGGGTGGAACTTCTTGAAGGACTCGTTGTCGATATGATGCCGATTGGACCATTTCATTCGGGTGTGACCCGTAACCTCCACAATCTCTTTGCCGGGCGCTGCGCCGGCAAGTGCCTGGTGGATTCCCAAAACCCCCTTCATATTGATAACCGCTCGGAGCCCGTGCCAGACGTCATGTTACTGCGCCTCGCTCCTGATGGCTATCGCGGGAGGCATCCCGGCCCGGAGGACGTCTTGTTATTGGTGGAAGTCGCCGACTCGTCCGTCGCTTATGACCGTGAAGACAAACTGCCGCTCTATGCCCGCGCCGGCATCGCGGAATACTGGATCGTGAATCTCGTGCAGCAGTGCATCGAAGTGTATCGCGAGCCGCATTTCACCGGCTACAACATCGTGGAAAAGGTCCAGCGCGGCGGGAAAGCCGTGCCCCTCGCCTGCCCGGACGCGGCGGTGGATGTAAATGAATTGCTGGGGCTGACGTAATCCATCAACTCACCGGGTACTCCCCGGGCGCGGAGATTTGCGGCTGGACTTTTCGTTCCCAGATGTAGCGGCGGAAAATGACTTTCAGCGAAGCGGTGAGGGGCACGGCGAGGAGGGCTCCAAGAAGGCCGCCGATAAGGAGCGACCAGAAGAGCACGCTGAAAATGACGGTGAGCGGGTGCAGGCCCACGGCGTCACCAACGATGCGCGGGGCGGTGACGAGGGAATTGAGCTGCTGCACGACGACGAAGATGGCGGTGACGATGAGCGGATAGGCCCAGACTTCCTGAATGCCCCACAGCGCGTTCTTCAGCTCGCCCGCGGCATTGGGTTCGCTGAAGTGGGCAATGGAAATGGCCGCCGCCGTGAACCAGCACAGAAGGTTGCCCACATACGGAATCAGCCCCAGCAGCGCCACGAAGACACCGATGAGGAACGCATACGGCAGCCCGATGAGCGCGAGACTGATGCCGACGAGCAGGCCGTCGATCATGCTAACGAGCATCTGCCCGCGAAAAAACGCAATGAGGTAGCCATTGATCTCGTTGAGGCAGTCCACGAGTTCGGCTTTGAACTTGGAGGCCCGCAGCGGGATGTAATCGCTCCAGCCTTTTTTGATGGCCTCGCTCTCTTTGAGAAAGTAGTAAAGGTAGAGCGGCACAAGGATGAAGCCGACAAGGTAGCCGAAGAGCCCGAGAATCCCCTGAAAGCTGCGACTCAATCCACCGGTGATCCTTGCGGCGATCTCGTCGCCGTTGGCCGCCACCCATGCGCTGATTTTGGCGCGCAACCATGATTGTCCCGCAGCCTTTGCATCGCGGTGGGGTTCCACTGCGTTATCCGGCAATTCGAGGATGACTCCCTTCTCCACTTTGCGCCCTTTGTTGGCGGTCTCCAGTTCCTCCGGCGTCACGCTGTAAAGCGCGGCGATGGAGACAGCACTCTCACTATCCTGCACGGTGTGCGCGCCAGGCTTCACGGGCGGCGGAGGCAATTCGCTTGTCTCAGGCTCGTCCTTTTCACCGCGGAACTTGCTGACAAACGTGTCCACGCCGTTCACCACTTTACTCAGAAAATTCCCCACGTTTTCCGCGATGGCACCCTGTTCTTTGTCCAGGAAGGATTTCACGCTGCTGATCGTGGGAACGGCCACGGAGATAAGCAGGAGCAGCATGATCCCGTGAAAGCCGACCCACACCCACATCATGGCGCGAAACCGCGGCGTTCCGCGATCCGTTATCTTTTTCACAATGGGCTCCAGCAGGTAGGCGAGGATGCCGGCGAAGGCGATGGGCACGAGGACCGGTTGAAGAAACTGCAGCACATCGGTCACCACGCCGATGGTATAGACGGCGACCGCGCCCACCGCCAGCATCGACAATGAGGTGATGGCCAGCCACAGCGTGCGCCGCTGAAAATCCGTCGGATAATTCCGGCGGGGCGGCGTGGCGTCAGGGCGTCCGGGTTTCACAGGCGGTGGTTGGTCAGCCCGTCTGTAACCGCGCGGTCATTGACTTCAAGCACCGGATTGCCGGCTGCGGCTCACGGCAGGACGTAATGATAGAGCGCGGACGTGCCGTCAGTGAAGCTCAGATGCACGAGCAGGCGGCCTTCGTCGCTGAGGGGCGTGCGGCCGGACTCCGGCGCGGCGGGGAGGGTGATGGCTGAGATGGTGCGGGTGATGCCGGGGGCGAGAGTGAAGGCCGTCCCCTCGCGCAAGGCGAGTGCCAGTGAACCGGCAGCGGTGCGCAACCAGAGGCCGCGATCGTTGGAGGCGGAGACGCCGCCCACTCCAGATGTCAGGGTGGCCGTGAAGACTTCACCGCCATCACTGGCGAGGAACGGCATATCGAAGCTGGCAAACGTGGCCGCACCGGTGCCGGGAGCGGGGGCGACGCCTTTGCGGGCGACGAGATCGAGGGCATTGCCGGTAAAGCGGGAGCGCACCCACAGGCCGGCATTGTTGGCCGAAGTGACGCCTCCGCCGCTGACCAGGCTGGCGCGGAAGGCCAATTCCCCGGAGGCATTGACTGTGGCGCCTTCGGTTAGATTGCCAAAGAGGCCGCCGGCGGGGATTCCGGGGGCCTGAAAGCCTTCGCGCGCCTTGAGCGTGACGGTGCCGCCCTCCAGCACCCAGATTCCGGTGTCATTGGAGGTCGTGACTCCGCCGGACTTCGTAGCGAGCGTGGAGCGAAAAGCCATCGCTCCTCCTAACGCCGGCTGCTGCGGCTGCGCAAAGACGGCGCCGGCGGGCGTGCCTGGCGCGGCACTTCCCCCGCGTGCCACGAGCCCGAATTGCGCCGGATCCCAGAGCCAGAGCCCGTAACGGTTCGCTGTCGTCACCGGGCCGCCGGTTTTGAGAGAGGTGGCGAATCCGATCTGACCGTCGCCGTTGGAGACGAGGCTGGCGGATGTCAGAGTGTCGAACAAACCGCCCGAAACGCCGGGCGCGGCATTGCTTTCCCTAACAAGAAGCCGCAGCGGAGCGCCAAACGTCGCCCAGAGGCCGGTATCGTTGGCAGAGGTGATACCAAGAGAGGAATTGGTAGTGACACTGGCGGCAAAAGCGTAGTTGGCGCCGGCTTCCAAAGTGGCGACTGCGGAGAGGGCATTGAAGCGCGCGGCCGGGGGCAGTCCGGGCACGGGATTGTTTTCCCGCGCCACGAGGGTCATCGAGTCGCCGCTGCGCAGCCAGTAACCAAGATCGCTGGACGCCGTGACTCCGCCGGTTCCCGTCAGCAACTTTCCAAACAGCAGTACCTCGCCGTCGCCCGCCGCCCACGGTCCGGTGGTCACGGCATCGAAGACGGCGCCGGTCACACCGGGAGCGGCTCCGCCCCTTGTGGCAATCGCCTGGAGGCCTGCAGGCCCTTCGGTCCAAATTCCGGTGACGCTGCCCGCCGTGCCGCGGAACGACGCCCGCCCCGCAGCGTCGCTAACAAAATCAGGCGCGAGAGCCGCGAACGTCGCGCCACCTGCACCGGGGGCCGGCACGCCGGTGCGCGCGACGAGTTGCCACGGTCCGCTGCTGTCCACCGTGATGGTTGCGGCGGCAGGCGCCGAAGTGGCGCTCCCGTCCGATGCCGTGAACCAGAACTGGTCGGTGCCGCTCCATGCGAGGTTGGGTGTGTAGGTTGTTGTCGCGCCGCTGCCGCTGAGCGTTCCAAATGCAGGAGGCACCGTGACCTCCCATGTGAGGGAAGAGCCTTCGGCATCACTGCCGGAGAACGTCAGGCTCACTGGAAAGCCGACTTCCGTGCTGACATTCACCGCAGCGGCGACGGGCGCGTCATTCACTGCGGTGACGGTCAGGGTGACCGCGGCCGCGGCGGAAGTGACAGTTCCGTCGTTCGCCGTGAAGGAAAAGCTGTCGGTGCCATTCCAGTTTGAATCCGGCGTATAGATCAAATCCGGGGATGTACCGCTCAGCGTTCCATGAGCCGGCACTGCAGCGACCGCAAAAGTCAACGTGTCGCCGTCGGCATCGGTGCCAGCAAGGGTGATGGCTACGGGGGTGTCTTCGACAGTGGCGACAGATTGAACTGCCGCCACCGGCGCGTCATTCACAGGCGTCACGTCGATCGTCACGACAGCGGGCGCGGACGATCCGGTGGCGTCGCTGGCTGCGAAAGTGAAGCTGTCCGTGCCGTGCCAGTTTCCGTCAGGTGTGTATGTCAGTTCCGGCGCCGTGCCGCTCAGCGTTCCATGAGCAGGCGCCACCGTAACTGCGAATGTCAGCACGTCTCCGTCGGCATCGGTGGCCAAAACAGTTACCGGCAGAGCCGTGTCTTCCGATGTGGAGAGCGACTGCCCGGTCGCAAGCGGCACATCATTCACCGGACCGGCTTCGATTGAAACGACAGCCGGTGCGGAAGTCGCCGCAGCGTCACTTGCGGTAAACGAGAAGCTGTCGGCACCGTGCCAGTTTTCATCCGGCGTAAAAGTGACGAATGGCGGAGTGCCACTCAATGTGCCGTGAGCCGGCGGAGCCGTGATGACAAATGTCAGGGTGTCGCCGTCGGCATCGGTGCCTCCGAGTTGCACCTCTGCCGGCGTATCCTCAGCGATCAGGACTGCCTGCGGCACGGCGACCGGAGCGTCATTCACGGGTGCCACAACGATGGCAAATGCTGCTTCCCCGGACACGGCAGGTCCGTCGGTAACGGTGTAGCTGAAATTGTCCGCACCGCTCCAGTCAGCGTCCGGTGTGTAGGTCAGGTTGGGCGCTGTCCCGCTCAGGGTTCCGTGCGCCGGAAGGGATGTCAGGACGAAACTCAGCGCGTCCCCGTCCGCGTCGGTGCCTGCGAGCGTGATCATGACAGCAGTGTCTTCGTCAGTGGCAGCGCTGCCG
>Ga0190270_10001620_pt1 | contig 10589 bp, 11 predicted proteins | sample Popmic320T_FD_133748 | JGI IMG/M metagenome (GOLD analysis project Ga0190270, IMG submission 133748) | Populus adjacent soil microbial communities from riparian zone of Weber River, Utah, USA - 320 T | ecosystem: Environmental > Terrestrial > Soil > Riparian zone | place: USA: Utah | collected... | reverse complement strand
TGCCACATCAAGTGATCTTCCAATGATGTTTTTTTGGTAAGACTGTTCTCCCACGACGGCGGCGAGTCGCCATCTTCCGAATTCGCTTCCGCGGTTAGAGAACCATGCATGGAGTTCGAGTGAGTATCGAGATAGTCCTGCCAATCCAACGTACCGATCTTATCGACCGTGGAGAGCTCGCGATTGACGACCAATTCGGACATCTCTTCCGGCGCGCCGCTCTGCGCCTCAGCGCGCGGCTGTTCGCCTTGCTCGGATTCCTCGCTCGCTCCTTCCTCGAGAGCAGGATTTTCCTGCAGCTCTTTAAGCACCATTTCTTCCAGTTCGATGCGCGAAAGTTGCAACAGCTTGATCGCTTGCTGAAGCTGCGGTGTCATCACCAGCTGTTGGGCGAGCCTTTGAACTTGTCGAATCTCAAGTGCCATAATTAGAACTTAAAGCCTTCTCCTAAATAAAATTTTCGCGCCTTGGGACTTGCGGCAATCGTCTCCGGCGTGCCTTCCTCAAGGATCGTGCCTTCGTTGACGATGTAGGCGCGGTCACAAATCCCCAAGGTCTCTCTGACGTTGTGATCGGTGATCAGAATGCCGATGCCGCTGCTGATCAGGCGGCGCACGATATTTTGGATTTCCGCCACGGCAATGGGATCGATGCCGGTGAACGGCTCATCCAACAACAGAAAGAAGGGCGCGAGCACGAGTGCGCGAGCGATCTCCACCCGGCGCCGTTCGCCGCCCGATAGGGTGAAGGCTTTATGCGTCGCCAAGTGACTGACGCCGAGCATTTTCAACAACCCATCGCAGCGTTCTTTTTGTTCGGCGCTATCGAGCTCAAGAGTTTGGAGAATCGCGCGGAGATTGTCCTCCACCGAGAGCCGACGAAACACTGAGGACTCTTGCGGCAGGTAGCTGATACCGGCGCGCGCTCTCTGATAGATCGGTGCTGCGGTGAGGTCTTCGTCGTTGAGCAGAACGCGGCCGTCTTCGGGTTGAACTAAACCCACCATCATATGAAACGTCGTCGTCTTACCGGCGCCGTTCGGCCCAAGCAAACCGACGACTTCGCCGCCTTTCACTTCCAAGCTCACACCGTTAACCACGCGACGCCCGCCATAGGATTTTACTACCGACGCCGCTTTGAGAACGCTCATCGTTACTTTGCATCCCCTCGCTCCCGGTCCTTCATCTCCTCCGGAAAGATCGTCGCCTGAACCCGCACCTTACCATCGCCCTCGGCGATCGCCTTATCCTGGTCGCTAAAATAGACCACCTTGACGCCGCTCACTTGATTGTTGCCCTGGCGCATCACCGGACTACCCGTTAGGGTCACGGTCTTGGCTTTGTCGTCAAACACCGCCCGTTCGCTGGTCGCTACCCGCACGCCCTGGGTCGCGTTAACTTTTCCCTCCGCGACAATCTGGTGTATCCCCTTCATCTCCGGATCGTAGTAGGCCGTGAGCGCGTCGCTTCTCATGGTCATGTCGGCCTGCACTGTCACGACACGGCCTTTGTAGACAATCGAGTTTTTTTTCTGATCGACTTCCTTCCAATCGGCGGTGATATAAATGGGGTCCTTCTTGTTGAATTCAAATCCGGAGGAACTTTTCTTGTTATCTTCCTTCGCCGGCGCCGCGGCGCTCCCGGCTAAAATTGGCGATCCCAAAATAACCAAGCCCAGCGCGATCCGAAGCAGTTTGAAACTCGACATTATTCATCCCCCGACTTTGCGGTCGCCAGTGGCTTTGTTATTTTTCTTTTTTGCCAACTTTTCGGGCTCAATCTTGGTTTTAACGTTCTGCAACAAGCGAATCTTTTTGTCTTCCATCTCAATTTCCATCCTCGAACCCTCTAACTCCATTCCTTCGCCGACCACTTTAGTCCGCGTCGGCAGAACGATTCGATCCTTGGCCGGAAAGTAATTCGCTTCTTCCGAATTGAGCACATAGCCTTGAAATGAAACTTGGATCGCGCCGCGAAGCTCCATGCGGTCGAGTTCTTTCTCGTTCAAGTATATTCGCGCTTCGTCGGCGTTGGTTTCGATGGCCTCGCCTTTCTTGTCATAGTAGTAAAACTTCGGCTTCTTAATCACCGCCTCTTTCTGATCCTTAAAATAGTTTGCCTCGTCGCCATACAATTCCCAAATCTTGCGCCCATTCTCAATCTTGGCGCGGTGAAAGTCTTTCATTTGCAGCGCCGATTCCGGTAGATAATCCAATGCTTTCAGTGGGTTCTTTTTAATTTGCCCCTGGGCGCCGCGGATAATATCGTAAACCTTGTAGCCAACTCCTCCCAAAGAAAGAAAAATTACCAGGAGCAGGACTGAGCGTCGAGTTTTTCGCATATTGAATCCGCACGAATGGTAAAAATACCACTCTTCCAAAAACCTGTAAAGCATTAGGCACGAAATTTGCTTTGCAAGCAAGGCAACTTTAGGAGAATCTTGGCAGTTTAACTAGCGTAATGTCAATTTGCGCCACTTTTTTTGGGCCCGAAGCAATAATTCAGCTACTTCTCTTACCGCGCCCCGTCCACCTCGCTCCTCGGTGGTATAGTCGACGGTCGAAGACAATTCCGACCAGCCGTCCGCGACTGAAACCGCTAATCCGACCCGGCGCAACACCGGTAGGTCGATCAAGTCATCACCAACGTACGCTATCTGGTCATCCTTTAAATCGTGGTTACGCTTGATCTCCTCGTAGCACGCCAGCTTGTCCGCGAGGCCTTGATAAACCAATCGTACTCCCAAGTCCCTTGCGCGATGGCGAACCACTTTGGAGCGACGCCCGGTGACGAACCCGACATCAACGCCAGATCGTATCAGCAATGAAATGCCCTGGCCGTCGCGGACGTGAAATTGTTTGGTCTCCACGCCGTGATCGTCGATGATGATGGCACCATCGGTGAGCACGCCATCGACATCGAGCAGCAGCAACCGAATTTTGGCAGCTTTCTTACGAAGGGCAGCGGAGATAAGTTTCACGGGTGGACTAGATTCCGGCTTTAACCAGATCGTGCAGATGAATCATACCGAGCGGTTTTTTGCTGCTGACGTGGAGCACGAAGAGAGCAGTGATCGAGTAGCGTTCCATGATCGACATCGCTTCCGTAGCCAATGATTCAGCGGGGATGGTTTTAGGATTGCGCGTCATAATGTCTTTAGCTTTGAGTTCGAGGATCTGACCTCTCGATTCCAAGCTACGGCGTAGGTCGCCATCCGTTATTACGCCGACGAGCTTGCCCTTAGAATCGGCGACGCCCGTGACGCCAAGCCGTTTAGAAGTAATTTCAAAGAGCGCATTTCTTACCAATGTCTCTTCTTGAACCATCGGCAACTGCTCGTCGCGATACATGATGTCCTCAACCCGCAAGATCAGCCTTCGGCCCAAAATACCGCCGGGATGGCGCGCCGCGAAATCGTCCGGCTTAAACCCTTTTTGTTCCAACAGTACGACAGCAAGAGCATCGCCCATGGCCAACGCGGCGGTCGTGCTCGTCGTCGGCGCCAAGCCGAGCGGGCAAGCTTCCTCATTGATCCTGACGTTCAGCACGACCTCGCCGGCTCGGCCGAGAGTCGATTCGGGATTGCCGGTGATGACGATCAGTTTGAGCTCATGGAACTTGAAATGGGGCAGCAATTTTAGAATTTCATCGGTCTCGCCGCTATTGGAGACCGCGAGTATCAAGTCGCCTTTCATGACCATGCCGAGATCGCCATGCAAAGCTTCGCCCGAATGAAGGAAGAAAGATGGCGTACCGGTGCTGGCCAGAGTCGCGGCGATCTTGGCGCAAATGTGACCGGACTTGCCGACTCCCGTGACGACGACTTTCCCCTCGCAGCGTTGAATCAGTTCAACCGCCCGAACGAAATTGTCATCGAGCCGGTCGATTAGCGACAGAATCCCGGCGGATTCGTTTTTGAGTACGGCGGCCGCCCGTTGGAGCAACTGCGCGGAATTCATCTCTGCTCGCTTCGCTTGATCAGATCGTCAATTTCTTTAACGGTCCTGAGGAGGGATTCAAAATTCTCCAGCGCGAGGGAATTGGGTCCGTCGCTCAACGCATGCTCGGGATCCTCGTGAACTTCCATAAACAGCGCGTCGATACCGGCCGCGACTCCCGCCCGCGCCAGCGCCGGAATATACTTGCGCTCCCCGCCCGAAGCGCTGCCCAAGCCGCCGGGCAGTTGCAGGCTATGAGTTGCATCGAAAACGACTGGATAACCAAGCTCGCGCATCACGACCAAGGACCGCATGTCGGAAACCAAATTGTTATAGCCGAATGACGCGCCGCGCTCGGTGAGGAGAATCTGCTGGTTGCCGGTCGAAAGAATCTTCTCGACGACATTGCGCATATCCCATGGCGCTAGGAACTGGCCTTTTTTAACATTGATGATTTTCCCGGACTTGGCAACCGCAACGACGAAGTCGGTCTGGCGGCAAAGAAACGCGGGTATTTGTAATATGTCGGCAACTTCTTTAACCGCCGCGACTTGATCGATCTCATGCACGTCGGTGAGAACCGGCACGCCGATCTTTTTCTTGATTTGGGCGAGAATCGCCAAGCCTTCGACCAATCCTGGGCCACGAAATGAATTGACCGACGATCGGTTGGCCTTGTCGTAGGAAGACTTGAAGATGTAAGGCACACCGACGCGGTCGGCTCGTTCCTTCAACGCCGCGGCATGCCGCAACGCAGACTCCTTGCTTTCCACCACGCAAGGGCCGGCGATCACCGCGAGGGGTCGGCCGCCCCCGATCTCGACGTCACCGGCCGTTACCAGCTTTGTAGTCATGGAAACAACTAAAGGACCGTTAGGTGCGGACAATCTTCATACGCGGCATATCGGCGACCGCTTTGCGGTTTTGCAGCGCGGCTTCGACAAAGCCGCGGAACAACGGATGACCGTCCATCGGCCGTGACTTGAACTCCGGATGAAACTGGCAACCGAGAAACCACGGATGGCCCTTGAGCTCGATGATCTCGACCAAGTTGCTGTCCGGTGACAAGCCGCTCAGCACCATACCCTTGGCGCCGAACTCGGCGCGATAGCTGTTGTTGAATTCGTAACGATGGCGGTGGCGCTCGGAAATTTTCTCCCGCCCGTAAAGCTTCGCCGCCAGCGTCTCATTCTGCAGCACACAGGGATAGGTTCCTAGGCGCATGGTGCCGCCTTTGGTGTCGATGGACTTTTGCTCTTCCATCAGATGGATGACCGGATGAACGGTTTGCAAATCGAACTCCGTCGAATTGGCGCGTTCCAGACCGCACAGATTGCGCGCGAATTCGACCACCGCCATCTGCATGCCGAGACAAATGCCGAAGAACGGAATGCCATTTTCACGCGCGTAGCGGATCGCCGCGATTTTGCCTTCGCTGCCGCGGTCGCCAAACCCGCCTGGAATGAGAATGCCATCGACATTCTTGAGCAGCAGATCGGCGGCTTCTTGTTCGATGGTTTCGGCTTCGATGCAATCGATCTCGACCTTGACTTCGTTGGCAATGCCGCCGTGAACCAGCGCTTCAAAGAGACTCTTGTACGATTCCTTGAGGCTCATGTACTTGCCCACCACGGCGATGCGCACCGAGTCTTTCGGGTTGGTCAGCACATTGACGACCTTTTGCCAGCGTTCTAAATGTGGCGCGCCGGTCCAAATGTTGAGCTTCTCGACAATCCGCTCGTCGAGACCTTCATCGTGAAACACCAGTGGGACTTCATAGATCCATTCGACATCTTTTGCCGTGATCACCGCATTCTCGGCGACGTTACAGAAGTGGGCGATTTTATTTTTGATCTTCTTGTCGAGGAGTCGATCGGTGCGGCAGAGCAGAATATCGGGTTGAATGCCCAAGCCGGTCAGCTCCTTAACGCTATGCTGCGTCGGCTTGGTCTTGAGCTCACCGCCGCCGGTGATGAAAGGCACCAAGGTTAAATGAATGTACAAGACATTTTCGCGGCCTAAATCCCACGCCACTTGGCGCACCGCTTCTAGAAACGGCAAACCTTCGATGTCGCCGACCGTGCCGCCGACCTCGCCGATTGCAATGTCGAACCCTTCCGCCGCGGCGAAGATGCGCCGTTTGATCTCGTCGGTGATATGCGGAATGACCTGGACCGTGCCGCCAAGATAATCGCCACGCCGCTCCTTAGTGATAACCGTCTCGTAGATTTGCCCCGTGGTGCAGTTATTCTTCCGTCCCATGGGAGTCGATACGTAGCGTTCGTAGTGGCCCAAATCCATGTCGGTCTCGGCGCCGTCGTCGGTGACGAAGACTTCGCCATGCTGATAGGGACTCATCGTGCCGGGATCGACGTTAATGTATGGGTCCATTTTCAAGATCGTGACCTTCAGGCCACGGCTCTCTAAGAGCGCGCCGATCGACGCTGCCGCCAGCCCTTTGCCTAGAGACGACACCACGCCGCCCGTGACGAAAATATATTTAGTTTTTATCGTCGCCATCGCCACCTCTCAGTTTAAACGCCGCTTCAAATAACGCTCCGCCCGCTTGAGATCTTCGGATGTATCGACTTCCACCGAGTGCTCGTCAACTTCCGCCACGTAGATCCGATAGCCGTTTTCCAACGCGCGCAGCTGCTCCAAACTCTCAGTCCGCTCTAGCGCAGTCGGTCGGAGCCGCGCAAACTTGAGCAAAAATTCGCGCCGATAGACATAAAGCCCGAGGTGACGAAAGCCCCAAAGCCGGCGCTTGCTGCCGGTTGGTAGTTTCCTGCCGCGCGGATCGACAACGCTGTTGCGCACAAAAGGAATCGGCGCCCGGGTGAAATACATCGCGAACCCGGCGCGGTCCGTGAGCACTTTGACGATATTTGGATCATGCCACTCCGCTTCGTCGTAAATCGCCGTGCACACGGTGCTCATTGGTACCCTGCGATTTTGCCGCAGCGGCCGAACCGCTCGGCTGATCGTCGCCGCGTGAATAAACGGCAAATCGCCTTGCACATTGACCAGCAAATCAGCCTTGATCTTGCGCGCCACCTCGGCCAAACGATCCGTGCCGCTGGCATGCTTCGGCGAGGTCATCATTACCTCGCCGCCAAAACTTTTGACCGCGGCTTCGATGCGCCGGTCGTCCGTAGCGACGATGACGCGGTCCAACACTCTCGCCTTCGCGGCGCTCTGGTAAACATGTTGAATCATCGGTTTGCCGCCGATATCGGCCAACGGCTTTCCCGGCAAACGGGTCGAACCAAAGCGCGCCGGAATGATCGCGACAACACGCATGGTTCACGGTCTAAGTTCAATTAAACCAAATAAATCGGCAACCAAAAGAGCGTCACATCCTAAAAATAAAAAACCGTAATGGCTTTCCGGGAAAGCGCATCACGGAATTCGATAATACGCTTGGGCTGTCGAGGTGTCAATGTGAATGCGCGGATCAAGACACAAGCTGGCGAAAACCTCTCGGCGCTTGACTCAACATTCCGTAATCGTGATAGGAGTAACCTATCCAAAGAAACGGCAGGAAGTTTATTATGGCAGATTTGATCAAGATTAACGCCGGTTTCGCCACCATCGGCCAGGGCGCGGGACCGATGATGGTGACGTGGAAAGCCGGGCTGTTTCAAAAACACGGACTCGACGTCGATCGCCCGCCGGTGATGGGGGGAGCCAAAGGCGTAGTGCGCGGTCTGATGTCAGGGGAAATTCAATTTGGCAATTTGGCCGCGCCGGCGCCGCTCAGAGCGAATCTCAAAGGCGAGGCGGACGTCGTCTTTCTTACCGGTGGCATCAATCAGCAGTTCGTCATCGGTCGGCCGGGAATCAACAGCCGGGCTGAATTGGCGGGCAAAAAAATCGGCACGGTCGCCGACGGCGGCATCGGCGATGCGCTGGTGAAGTTCGTAATCGCTAAGCTCGATGCAGCCGGTATCAAAGGGCTGCACGAAGTGCCGATCGCGCACGGCGCCGAAGCAGAACTCGAGGCGCTGATGAGCGGCAAAGCCGACGCCGTCGTCGGCACGCCGCCGGAATGCATTGACGTGATCCGTCATGGGTGCAAATATTTGATCGACTTCGCCGAGTACGGTCTTAACTATGCGCTTGGCGGTATCGCCGGGCGACGCGACTACATCGAAAAGAATCCCGAAATCACGCGAAAATTCGTCAAAGCTTACGTCGAAGGCATGCACCGTTATCGGACGGACCGAGAGTTTACCGTCGACGTCCAGGCTGACTATAGCGGCATCGCCGATCGCACCATCGCCGAAGACACCTACGACCTCACCCAACCCGGCATGCCGCGCGCGCCCTATCCAGTGGTCGCCGCACTGCAAACGTTACTCGATTTCATGGCCAACGAATTGCCCGAAGCGAAGGGAGCGGACGCCAATAAGTTCGTCGACCACCGCTTCATCCGCGAGCTGGAAAACAATGGCTTCATCGCCTCGCTGGCGAAGTAAAGGAGAGCGAATGTATGACTAGAACAATGATCAATTTACAAATTGGGCTGTTTTCACTTCTATTGCTGGTCAGTTCGATAACCCGCGGCCATGCGGCCAGCAGCGAGTCGTTGATCGACGCCGCCAAGCGTGAAGGGGAAGTCGTCTACTACGCATCGATGAATCTCAGCGAAGCCAACGCGATCGTCGCCGAGTTCGAGAAGCGTTACCCGTTTATCAAAGTGAAGTTGCAGCGCACCGGCAGCGAAAAACTTTTGAGCCGCGTATTGACCGAGTTCCGCGCCAAGAAAATTTTTGCCGATGTGATCCAGACCGTCGAGTTCAGCATGCATATTTTCAACCGAACGGGCGCGCTGGCGCGTTATCTGCCGCAGTCGAATGCCGCCTATCCGAAGGAGTTCAAGGAAGAAGGATTTTGGACCACGGTTTATTACAATGCTTATGTCACCGCCTATAACACTCGGCTGGTGCCGGTCCGTCAGTTGCCAAAAACCTACGACGACCTGCTCGATCCCAAGTGGAAAGGCAAGCTCATGATGGAAGGAACCAAAGCCGATTGGTTCGCCGGTATGCTGCAGATCCTCGGCCAGGAACGCGGCTTGAAATACATGCGCGACCTCGCCAAGCAGCAGCCAAGCCCGCGTGAGGGGCATGAGCTGTTAGCCCAACTCGTCGTCGCCGGCGAGGGCGCCTTCGATATCAATATTCCGGCGGCTTCGGTGGAGAGAATGAAAGAGCGCGGCGCGCCGATCGATTGGACCGCGCTCGGCCCGACACCGGCGATCATGGTCGGCTCCGGCGTCGCCACCGGCGCACCGCACCCTAACGCGGCCAAACTGTTCCTGGAGTTTGCGCTATCCCGTGAAGGTCAGAAACTGATGCAAACCCCGGGTCGCCATAGCGCCCGCACGGACTTCAGCAACGAGCAGGCCGCCATGCTAAAAGACCTCAAGATCGTCCCGGTCAATCCCGCACTGGCGGAAAAGCTCGACGAATACGCTAAACAACTTCGGTCGATCTTCGGTAGCTGACGACGCTTTGGAGTATTGGTCCTCTCAGTCTTATGAGTCCTATTGCTAAATTGAAAAAGGAGAACCCGATGCGCTTCATGTTCTTGAACCACTCGGCGCAACGCCACTCGCCCGAGCTCGAAGCCCACATCGCCAAGCTGCTCAAAAGCTACGCCTCGCCGGAAACAACTTTCGAGCAAGTTTATCCCGAAGATCTCGGTAGCGGCGCGGTGCTAAGCCTGCTCGAAGAGCGTAAAGCGCTCTCGGGTTTGCACCACATGCTAGAAACACCGGCGCTGGTGAAAAAAGCCATCGAGGCTGAACAACAAGGCTTCGACGCGGTGATCCAAAGCAACACCTTTGACCCCGGCGTCGAAGCGAGCCGGCTCGCCGTCCGCATTCCCGTCATCGGTCTGTTGCGCGCGTCGCTCCATTTTGCCGCGACTATTTGCGATCGATTCGGACTGATCGTGCCGTTGGAGACCCACATTGCGCACACCCAGAGGCTGGTGCAAACCTATGGCATGTCGGGCTTCGTCATGGGCGTTCGCACCGTCGGACTCTATGATACCGGCGACCTGTGGGGTTACCATGACGAGGTGATTCAGCGCACGCTCGAAGTCGGCAAGGAATTGGTCGCTCAAGGCGCGCAGGCGATCATTCCTCTTGGCGGCAAGATTTATCCTTACGTCGTCACCCCCGAAGAACTGGAACCCCATCTCGGTGTGCCGGTGATCAACACCAAAGCGGTCGGCGTGAGTTACGCTGAGCTGATGGCGCGAAACAATTTGAAACACAGCATCAAAGCTTATCCATGTCTTACCGGCATGGACCCCGAATCGGTTTCGAAGCGGTTGTAATTAACCGCTCGCAGAGATGCGTCCCACAGATTTTGCCAGAAGCCTATTTGGAGTATGACGAATTCATGATTATCGACGGCGACGGTCACTTTTTTGAAACCGAAGAGATGTTCGATAAATATATGGAGCCGAGTTTGCACAATTATCGGCCGCGCTTGCTGACCGACGAACAAGGCCATAACTTCTGGGTCGTCGATGGCCAGACCTCGTACAAAAGGCCAACAATCAAAGGGGCCGGCGCGCCCGGCACCGCCGCACCCCCAGGCAAAGCGCTGCAATCGGCGCGGCGCGCCACGCCGGG
>Ga0190270_10001619_pt1 | contig 10591 bp, 4 predicted proteins | sample Popmic320T_FD_133748 | JGI IMG/M metagenome (GOLD analysis project Ga0190270, IMG submission 133748) | Populus adjacent soil microbial communities from riparian zone of Weber River, Utah, USA - 320 T | ecosystem: Environmental > Terrestrial > Soil > Riparian zone | place: USA: Utah | collected... | reverse complement strand
GGCGGCCAGCGTCATCGGCAACGCGAACGGGCAGGTGGTGGTCCAGATGACCGGCACCGCCCGGGACAACCAGAGCGGCATGGTCGGCGGAAGCGCCGGGGTGGCCTGGGCGCTCACGCCCACCGGGGCCAGGACCCCGGCGCAGCCCCTGGCCGGCGGCGACTTCGGCACCTGGCGGGCGGAGGTGCCGCTGTCCGGGTTCGGGGCGCACACCATCCACGTGTGGGCCACCGACCGGACCGGCAACGCCACGGCCGCGCCGGTCAGCGTCCCGGTCGTCGTGATCAGCTCGTACGTGCCGGAGAACCTGGAGCAGCGGCTGAACGAGCGCGAGTACCTCGAAGCATTGCTGTCCTTCGCCCAGGAGCACCTCCGGGTGCCCGGGCCGCCGGCGGCGCCGGTGACCACCGCGACCCTGGTCGGTGTGCTCGGCCAGCCGCTGGACCGGCTGAGCCAGCCGCTGTCCGCGGCCGCCGACCGCGGCGCCGAGGAGGTCAACCAGCTCCGGGTTCCGGTGGAGCTGCTGCGGGCACGAATCGCCGCCACGAACACTCCCACGACGCCGGGCGCGGCGGGGGAGGCTGACTACCGGGCCACCGCGTACGCGTCGCTGCTGGCCGCGGCCGGCACCTCGTATGCAGAGCTTCGGTTGGCCCGGGGAACGGCGCTTCAGGCGCGGCAGGCGCTCGCCGCGCGGGTGGGCATCCGGCTGTCCCCGGCCCGGCCGGACCAGCTCGACCAGCTTCTGCTGGACGGTCCGGGGCTCACCGAGCCGGCCCTGGAGACCGTGTTCGGGCTGCCGTCGAGCACCCAGTCCGACCCGCTGCGGGCGCCGGTCACGCCGCTGCTCCTCGGCTGGCGGGTGCTCGCGCTCGCGCAGTCCTGGGCCGAGCAGGACCAGCACCCCGACACCCCGCGCGCGTACCGGGCGCTGGCCGACCCGGACGTGATCACCGCCGCGGACGTCGTGACCGGACCGGCCGGCGACCCGATCCGCGCCCTGCTCACGCAGCGGTCGGCCGCGCTGACCAGCTACGCGCAGGAGCTGGACGCGCTGCGCGCCGGCAGTGCCAGCGCCGCTCAAGGGCTGGCCGCGATGTTGACGCACGCGCTGCCCGGCGCCGACCTGGCCGCCTGGGAGGCCGACCGGAACCAGGGCACCGACATCAGCGGTCGGCTGGCCTCCGTCGGCCTGAACGACGTCGGGTTCCGGGCGCTGCGGGCGCTCACCGGGCTCGCCGCCGCCAGCGACCTCACAGCCGACCTCACGGCCGCCGAGTGGCAGGACGCCATCGCGGTGCTCGTCGGTGCCCGCCGGCGGTTGCTCGCTCCCACCTGGACGGCCCAGGAGAGCGGCTTCACCCTCTCGCCGGACTATTTCACCCTCACCGACGGCGCCCTCACCGACGGCGCCTCCACCGACGGCCCCCGGGTCAACCCGTACCGGGCCGAGGCGGGCGCCCGCGACGACTGGCAGGCGGTGTTGCGCGCCCGGGTCGCGCAGCGCGAGGACCTCATCGAGGCACAGGCGCGCTCCGTGGCCGCGGCCGAGCAGGCCGCGATGCCGATCCTGCGCGACGCCCTGCTGGCGGACCTGGCGCCGGCGATCACCGGCGACCCCGGCGAGCATTTGACGGCGCGCTTCCTGGTCGACATGCTGGCCGGCGGCGCGCTGCGCACCACCCGGGTGCGGCAGGCAATCGAGAGCGTGCAGGGACTGCTGTCGGCCAAACGCTCCGGCGAACTGTCGCCCGACCACCCCTCCTTCGGCTGGACCATCGCCAGTCCGGACGCGTTCACCAGCGCCTGGGTCTGGCTGCGCGAACAGGGCAGCTGGCAGGCGGCCACCACGGCGTTCCTGTTCCCCGAGCGCAACCTGGACCCGGCACTCGTGGTGGCCCGCGCCGCCGCGAACACGCCGCTGGCCCAGCTCTTCGAGGAGATCCGGGGCACCGGCCCGTTCGGCGCCGACCGGGCCGAACAGGCGGCCGACGCCTACCGCGGGCAGGTCGGGCTGGGTCTGGCCTACCTCAACCCGAGCCGGTTGATGAACCGGCAGATCGAGGTGCAAGCGCTCTCCCGGGGGCGGACCGAGGCGGCCAGCCGGGAGATCTTCTGGGCGGTGCCCATGCTGCTCGCCCAGCGGCTGCAGGCGGCCGGGGACTACCGGGCCGCGCTGGACTGGTACTGGGTCGTCTACCCGTACGACGTGGGCGCACCCGTGTCGATCTACCACCGGCTCAGCGGCGAGACGCCCTTCCGCCCCAACCTGACCTTCCCGCCACAGTGGACGTCGCAACTGGACCCGTTCACCCTGGTGAACAACCGGCCGACGCCGTACACCCGGTACACGCTGCTGTCGATCATCCGGTGTCACCTGGAGTTCGCCGACGCCGAGTTCACCCGCGAGACGGACGAGTCGACCGCCCACGCCCGTACCCTCTACCTGGCCGCCCGCCGGCTGCTCGCCGCGCCCGCGCTGCGGCCGCAGGAGCCCACAAACGCCGGTGAGCCGGCGCTGCCGATCCCGGAGCTGGAGTCGCTGCGGGCCCGTGCCGACGTGCAGCTCGCGAAGCTGAGACAGGGCCGCAACATCGCCGGGCTGCCTCGTACCCAACCGGTGAGCGGCACCACGACGGTCAGCCAGCCCACCCCGTACCGCTTCAAAATTCTGCTGGAGCGGGCCCGGCAGCTGGTCGCGCAGGCCACCCACGTCGAAGCCGGCTACCTCGCGGCGCTGGAGAAGTACGACGAGCGCAACCTGCGCGCCTTCGACGCGCTCAACGGCATCGAGCTGACCAACGCCCAGATCACCCTGGCCACCACCCGGGTCGAGGCGGCGCAGGAGGGGATCCGGGCCGCCGAGGCTCAGCGGACCAGGGCCGACAACATGGCCAGGACGTACGACCGGCAGATCAACATGCCGCCGAACGAGTACGAGCGGGAGCTGCTCGACCAGTTCGAGGAGATGCGCTCCATCCGGAACCAGATCAACACGATCGACACGGCGGTCAGCGTGATGCAGGCGGCCTCCAGCGCGGCCAGCTTCATGGACGCGCTGTTCAGCGGCGGCGGCAAGCAGGTGCTGGCGGCGGCCATCAGCGGTGCCGTGGTGACCCGCGGCTTCATCGCGGCCAACCAGAACAACCTGCAGGCCCGGATGGAGGCAAACCAGCTGCGGGCCGGGCTCGAACAGCGGCGCACCGAGTGGGAGCTGGCCCGCACCGGAGCCCAGCAGGACTCCCTGGTCGCCGGCGCCCAGGTCGCGGTGGCCCGGGACCAGGTGACCATCGCGGTCCAGGAGCAGACCATCGCGAACCTGCAGCGCGACCAGGCCGTGGCCACCCTGAAGTTCCTCAACGACCAGTTCACCAACGCAGACCTGTACCTGTGGTTGAGCACCACCCTCGGCGGCGTGTACCGCTACTTCCTGCAGCAGGCGACCGCCACCGCGCGGCTCGCCCAGGCCCAACTGGCCTTCGAACGCGCCGAGGTGGCGCAGACCCTGATCCGCGACGACTACTGGCGTACGCCGGCCGAACTGACCGCCACGGCGGCGTCGACCAACCGGCGTGGGCTGGCCGGCGCCGAGCAGCTCAGCCAGGACCTGACCCGGCTGGACGAGTACGCGTTCAGCTCGGAACGCCGGCGGCTCAACCTCAGCCAGACCTTCTCCCTGGCCCACCTCGCGCCGGTGGAGTTCCTCGAGTTCCGGCGCACCGGGGTCGTCACGTTCGGACTGCCGATGGGGCTGTTCGACGCCGACTTCCCCGGCCACTACCTGCGCATGATCCGGCAGGTCCGGACCAGTCTCGTGGCACTCATCCCGCCGGACCGGGGGATCAGGGCCACCCTGTCCACCAACGGCATCTCCCGGGTCACCACCCGGCAGGACGGGGCGTTCAAGGACATCGTGCTCCGGCACGACCCGGGCACCGTCGCGTTGACGTCGGCGGTGGGCGCCAGCGGCGTGTTCGACCTGGACACACAGGCGGACATGCTGCTGCCCTTCGAGTCCAGCGGCGTCGACACCACCTGGGAATTGCGGCTGCCGGCGGCGGCCAACCCGTTCGACTTCGGCACCATCGCCGACGTGCTGATCACCATCGACTACACGGCCCTGCACGATGAGGTCCATCGCGACCAGGTGATCACCAGGCTCAACCGGGACCGGAGCCGCGGATCGGACCGGGTGTTCAGCCTGGCCACCGACTTCCCGGACCAGTGGTACGACCTGAACAACCCGGCCGACCCCAACGCCCGCTCGGTCACCCTGGACCTGCGGGATGTCGACTTCCCGGTGGGGATGGAGGAGCTGACCACCGCCGCGGTCGCGGTGCGGTTGGCCAGCGGCGAACCGGTGCCGGCGACGACGGTCTCGCTGCGCCGCGATACTGCTGGCGGCTCGGGCGGCTCGGGCGGCTCGGGCGGCTCGGGCGGCTCGGGCGGCTCGGTTGGCGGTGACGCGATGACGACCGAGGGTGTCGCCAGCACCCGGCGCGGAAACGCGGCGGCCTGGCTGCCGCTCTACGGACTCAGCCCGGTTGGCCAGTGGCAGCTGGGCTTCGGACCGGACGCGGCGGCGCTGTTCGCGGACGAGCGGCTGGACGACGTGCAGCTGGTGGTGAGCTGGACGGCTACGGGCCCACGCTGGGCATGAGACGGTCGCTGCCCGAGGGCGAATTGACGGCTGGGCCGGCGGTGCGATGACCGATCACCGCACCGCCGGCTTCCGCCAATCCCCGTGCTTCAGTCCACCTGCTTTCGTCCCCCTGCTTCCGCCCCCTGCTTCCGTCAGTCGCCCTGCGGCGCCGGCACCTGCGGGCCGTCGTCTCCGGGCTCGCCCGGGGCGGGCTCCGGCACACCTGGCCCAGGGCCAACCACCTTGGACGGATCCTCGTCCGGCTCAGTCCGCGACCCGGTCAGGGTCGTCGGCTGTGTCTTCAGGTCGTTCACCACTCCCAACTCCTCCAGCTCGGCGAGAGTGACCGCGTCCACGTCTACCACGTCGTGCGCGTCATACAGCCGGCCGCCGGGATCTGTCCACGACGTCGCCAACAGCACCTGCACTTCGGGCCTCCCTCGCACACCGACCACTGTCCACCGGCGACTCTATCCAGGTGCGGATGCCCCAAATACACTTTGTCCGGTTGGCTACACGCTGGATAGTGACAGGAGCACCGAGCTGGGGAGAAGGCCATTGCCATGACGTGCCCGAGCTGCTCCCGCGTGGCCGGCCCGGAGGACCGGTTCTGTGGGGGGTGCGGCACCTTCCTGGGGGCGGACTGTCCCCGCTGCGGCAGCCGCAACAGCCATGACGGCGCGTTCTGCACCGCGTGCGGAGCGCCCCTCAACGAGCCGGGCCCGACCAGGCACGAGGACCGCCGTCCGGTCACGGTGCTGTTCATCGACATGGTCATGTTCACCTCGTACGCCGAGCAGGCCGACCCCGAGCAGGTCCGGGCCCGCCAGCACGAGTACTTCAGCGTCGCCCGGCGGGTCATCCAGCAGCACGGCGGGGTGGTGGAGAAGTACATCGGGGACGCGGTGATGGCGATCTTCGGCGCCCCGGTCGCCACCGAGAACGACGCGCTGCGCTGCGTCATGACCGGCCTGGAGCTGCAACGGTTGCTGGGCGCGCCGGACAACGGAACGGGAGACGGTTCCGCCGACGGCCCGGGCAACGGTTCTGCCGACGGGCTGGGCCAGCGGTTCCGGGTCGGCATCGCCAGCGGGGAGGCCCTGGTCGACCTGGCCGCCGCCCGCGACGGCGGGCAGGCCATCGCGGCCGGGGACGTCATCAACACCGCCGCGCGGCTGCAGGCGGCCGCGCCGCCCGGTGGCGTCCTGGTGTGCGACACCACCCACGCGGCGACGGCCGACGACATCGAGTACGCCGACAACGACACCCGGCGGTTGCGCGGCCGTTCCCAGCCCAGCCGGACCTGGCTGGCGCTGGCCGCCCGGCGGCGGGAGGGCGGCGACGCCGAGCCCACTCCGATGATCAACCGGTCGCACGAGTTCGGCCTGCTCGTCAACGCCCTGGACCGCTGCGTGGCCGACCGGGTGCCGCAGCTCGTCAACGTCTTCGGCAACGCCGGGGTCGGCAAGAGCCGGTTGCTGCGCGAGCTGTCCCGGCACGCCGCCCACCGGCCCGACCGGGCGGTCGCCTGGTACGTCGGGCACTGCCGCCCGTACGGCGAGAACGTCACGTACGCGGCGCTCGCCGACGTGGTCAAGGCCAGGGTGGGGCTGCTGGACTCCGACGACGAGTCGGCCGCGCACCGGCGCCTGCGTGAGGCGATGGGCGCCTTGTTCGACGGGCCCGAGGCCGGCCGGCTGGCCGAGGCGCTGCGCCCGCTGGTTGGCCTGCCGGCCGCCCAGGTGGACCTGCAGCGCGCCGGGCTGACAGCCGCGGACTCCGAGTCGGCGTGGCGGCGGTTCCTGCTGGCCGTCGCCGCCCAGCAACCCACGGTGATCATCTTCGAGGACATGCACTGGGCCGACGAGGCGATGCTGCGCTTCGTTGAGATCCTGTGCGGCGCGGTGCACGAGCAGCCGCTGCTGGTCGTGACGACCGCGCGGCCGGAGCTGCGGGAGCGGCGCCCGGCGTGGACCACCGCGGTCACCGGCGCGATGTCGATCCACCTGGCGCCGATGCGCGACCATGACATGTCGGCCATCTACCAGCACCTGCTCGGTGACCTGACGGGCCCGCCGACCGACCTGGCGCCACTGGTGGAGCTGGCCGGCGGCAACCCGCTCTACGCCCACGAGTACGCCCGGATGCTGATCGAGGGCCGCGCGTCGCGGAGCCGGGAGTCGGCGGCGCCGGCGGCCAGCGACCCGCCGCCGATGCCGCAAACCGTGCAGGCCGTCATCGCCAACCGGCTGGACCTACTCGACCCGGCCGACCGTGCGGTGCTGCAGGCAGCCGCGGTGGTCGGGGTACGGTTCTGGCCGGCCGCGCTGGCCGCGGCGACCGGGGTACAGGGCGCCGCGGTCGAGCGGGCTCTGCACCGGCTGGAGCAGCGGGACCTGGTCGAGGAGCAGCCGGTCTCCACGATGGCCGGCCAGACCGAGTACCGCTTCCGGCACGTGCTGGTCCGCGACGTCTGCTACCAGCGGCTGCCCCGGGGCGCCAGGGTGAGCCTGCACCAGCGCACCGCGGACTGGCTCGAGCGCATCGGCGAGGGCCGGCAGGCCGAGCTGGCCGAGGTGCTCGCCCACCACCGGTGGACCGCCCACGAGATCGCCCGCATGCTGGGGCTGGACCCGGCGCCGCACGCTCCGGCCGCACGGGCGGCGCTGCACCGCGCGGCCCGGCGGGCGTACGCGCTGAACGCGCTGGACACGGCGAACACGATGCTCGACCGCGCGCTGGGGCTGAAGCTGCCGACCGACCCCGGCCTGGAGCTGTTCGCCGCGGAGCTGTCGCTCTACCGCGACGGCGACGGCTTCCTCGCCGACGGCGGGCCCAGCCAGCTCGCCGACCTGACGGGGGAGTTGGCCCGCGCCGGCGACCGGGCCGGTGCGGCACGGGCCTGGACGCTGCTGGCCATCGCGGCGTGGAGCCGGGCCGACCACGACGAGGCGGTGCGCTGCCTGGACGAGGCGACCGGGATCTACGCCGACCTGCCGGACAGCGAGGAGAAGACCTCAGCGCTGCTGGAGCTGGCCCGGGTGCACTACATCAACGGCGAGACGCCGCCGGCCATCGAGGCGGCCAGCGCCGCCGCCGAGTTGGCCGACCGACTGGGCCTGGTCGAGGCCCGGGCCAGCGCCCGGATCACCCTGGCCGCCGCCTGCTACCTGTCCGGCGCGTCAGGCGGGCTGGAACAGCTCGTCGAGATCACCGAGCACTGCCGGGTCAACCGGCTGGCCAGCCGGCGCCGGGCCGTTCAGAATCTGGCCTGGGCCCGGCAGGAGGAGGGCGACCTGGCCGTGTCGCGCCGCCTGGTCGAGGAGCACCGCTCGCTGGAGCACGGCGGGGGCCACGGCCTGGCCACCACTTTCGTGGACCGGTTCGCCCGGGCGTACTACGCCGGCGACTGGGCGGAGTCGGTGGCCGCGGCGACCGCCTCGCTGAGTCGGCCCACTGCCGAGTGGGACCTGCACGTGGTGGCGATCTCCGCCTGGCTGCAGGTGCTGCGCGCCGGGCCCGATCCGGAGGACGATCTCCAGCACGTCGTCAGTGCGGGCCGGCGCAGCGGCTTCCACCGGGTGCTGCGTTCGGCCCTGGCCCACGCCGCGCTGTGCCGGGCGCTGCAGGGTCGCCGCGCCGAGGCGCATCAACTGTTGGTCGAGCTGGCCGAGGACTGGCGGCAGGCCGCCACGCTGGCGTTCAGCGAGTGGGCAGCCGGGGCCGCCCACGCGGCCGCCCTGCTCGGCGGCGAGTCGGCCGACCTGGTCCGCGGCGTGCTCGAGCAGTCGTCCCGCCGTACCCCATGGGTGTTGGCGGCGCTGGACACGGTGGCTGTCGCGGCGCCCGACGACCCGGCGGCCCACCACATCCGGGCGGCCCGCCGGTACGGCGACATCGGCGCCGAGACCGACCGGGCGCTGGCCTGGGCGGCCGCGGCCCGGGAGCTGCGCGGGACGGACGAGCCGGGCCGGCGCGCCGAGGTGATCGAGCCGCTTGAGGCGTTCGCCGCCCGCAACTCCGCCCCCGGCCTGCTGCCCGGCGGCTGATCCAGATCGCTCGTAGAATGGCTCACCGTGACGAATCTTGCCGATCAGACCATCGCGGCCCTGCGCTCGGGCCACGACGACCTCGCCGCGTACGTCGAGCCCCTGGACGCCCAGGCGCTCACCGGGCCCTCCGGGGCCAGTGAGTGGGACGTCTCGCACGTGCTCAGCCACCTCGGCTCCGGCGCCGAGATCGGGCTGGCCGGGCTGGAGGCGGCGCTCACCGGCGCCGGCGCCCCTGGTGGTGACTTCAACAAGGGCGTGTGGGCGCGGTGGGACGCGATGTCGGCTATCGAGCACCGGGACGGCTTCCTGGCCGCGAACCAGCGGCTGGTCGAGCGGTTCGAGGGGCTCGACGGGCCGACCCGGGAGCGGCTTCGGGTCGACCTGGTCTTCCTGCCGGCACCGATCAGTGTGGGCGAGGCGGCCCGCTTCCGGCTGGTCGAGTTCGCGTTCCACGCCTGGGACGTGCGGGTCGGGGCGGACGACTCCGCCACCCTCGCCCCGGCCGCGGTGCCGCTGCTGCTGGACGGCGTCGGCCCGCTGCTCGGCTTCGTCGGCAAGGCGGACGCGCTGGGCGGCCGCCGCGTCACCCTCGCCGTGGACCTCACCGACGTGCGCCGCTCGTACGGCCTGGAGATCGGCGACGCGGTGGCCCTCACCGACCGGCCGGCGCAGCCCGACGGCGGGCTGGCGGCGCCGGCCGAGGCCTGGCTGCGGCTGACCGCCGGTCGGCTGCCCGCGAAGTGGACGCCGCCCGGCTTGGAGGTCACCGGGCCGGTCACCCTGGACGACCTGCGGCGGGTGTTCCCCGGCTTCTGAGGCGCTCTGGGTCGCGTGGATCGAAGTTGATACGTTCGTCGGTCGAAGCGATGGGAGGGCGGATGACGGACGAGCGTCTGGACATCGACCGGGTTTCCAAGCGGTACGGCGAGGTCGTCGCCCTGACGGACATGACCTTCAACGTACGGGCGGGTGAGCTGTTCGGGTTCGTCGGCAGCAACGGGGCCGGCAAGACCACCGCCATGCGGGTCATCCTCGGCGTGCTCGCCGCCGACGCGGGCGAGGTGCGGTGGGCCGGACGCCCGCTGACGCTGGAGACCCGACGCCGGATCGGCTACATGCCCGAGGAGCGCGGGCTCTACCCCCGGATGAAGGTCGGCGAGCAGCTCACCTACCTGGCCCGGCTGCACGGCATGACGCCGCCGGCCGCCCAGGCGTCGGTGCGCACCTGGACCGAGCGGCTCGGCGTGGCCGCCCGGCTGGACGACGAGGTGCAGAAGCTGAGCCTGGGCAACCAGCAGCGGGTACAGCTGGCCGCCTCGCTGGTGCACGATCCGATGATCCTGGTGCTGGACGAGCCGTTCTCCGGGCTGGATCCGGTGGCGGTGGACGTGATGAGCCAGGTCATGAGGGAGAAGGCGGACGAGGGCATCCCCGTGGTGTTCTCCAGCCACCAGCTGGACCTGGTCGAGCGGCTCTGCGACCGGGTGGGCGTGGTCCGCGACGGGCAGATGGTGGCCGTCGGCACGGTCGACGAGCTGCGTGCCGGCGACGCCTTCCGGCTGGCTGTGGTCGCGCCGCGGGCGCCGCGCGGCTGGGCCGACGCCCTGCCGGGGGTGCGGTCGGCCAGCTATGACGGCGCCACCACGCTTGTGGTTCTCGACCGGGGAGCGGACGACCAGGCGGTGTTGCGGGCGGCGCTGGAGACCGGCCCGGTGCACCAGTTCGCCGAGCGCCGGCACTCGCTCACCGAGCTGTTCCGCGACGTGGTGAGCGAGGACATCGGGGAGGGTGCGCGATGAACGGGGCGATGAGCTCGCCGGGCGCGGTGCGGCTGGTGGCCGGTCGGGAGATCTCCACCCGGATGCGCTCGAAGGCGTTCAAGATCAGCACTGCGGCG
>Ga0190270_10001618_pt1 | contig 10593 bp, 10 predicted proteins | sample Popmic320T_FD_133748 | JGI IMG/M metagenome (GOLD analysis project Ga0190270, IMG submission 133748) | Populus adjacent soil microbial communities from riparian zone of Weber River, Utah, USA - 320 T | ecosystem: Environmental > Terrestrial > Soil > Riparian zone | place: USA: Utah | collected... | reverse complement strand
GCTCTGCAACGAGAATTTCAACGGGGTGCGCACGCGCATCCTCATGAAGAACATCTGCTACACGGGTGTGCTGGCCGCGTTGCTGGATCTCGACATCGCGAAGATCCGCGAACTGCTGGCCGAAACCTACGCAAAGAAACCCGCGCTCGTGGATTCGAACATGAAGGCCATCGAGCTCGGCTACAACTACACGCGGGAACACTTCCAGTGTCCGCTGCCGATGCGCGTGGCGCCGTCGCTCATCGAAGGCGGCTCGAAGACCCGCGGTCACGTGTTGATCGACGGCAATACCTCGGCCGCGCTGGGCTGCATTTTCGCCGGCGCCACCGTGGGCGCCTGGTATCCCATCACGCCGTCGACATCATTGATGGATGCCTACAAGGCCTTTGCCGACCGGTTGCGAGTCGACCCGGAAACGGGCAGGAAGAACTTCGCCTTCATCCAGGCCGAGGACGAGCTCGCGGCCATCGGCATGGTGCTGGGCGCATCGTGGAATGGCGCGCGCGCCTTCACGGCGACCAGCGGCCCCGGCGTGTCCCTGATGAATGAATTCCTCGGGCTCGCCTATTACGCCGAAGTGCCCGCGGTGCTGTTCGACATCCAGCGCGTCGGGCCGTCCACCGGCATGCCGACGCGTACCCAGCAGTGCGACATCCTCGAAGCCGCCTACGCCTCGCACGGCGACACCAAACACGTCTGCCTGTTTCCGCGCGATCCCGAGGAGTGCTTCTACTTCGCGCGCGATGCCTTCGATCTCGCCGAGCGGCTGCAGACACCGGTGATGGTGATGTCGGACCTCGACATTGGCATGAACGACTGGATGTGTCCCGATCTCAAGTGGGACGACAGCTACATTCCCGACCGCGGCAAGGTGTTGTCGAAGGAAGAAATTCTCAAGCTCGAGAAGTTTCATCGTTACCTCGACGTCGACGGCGACGGCATTCCGTACCGCACGATGCCGGGAGTGCATCCCAAGGCCGCCTATTTCACGCGCGGTTCGGGTCACACGCAGTACGGCGCCTACACCGAGGATTCGGCCGAGTACCAGATCGTGCTCGACCGCCTGACGCGCAAGTTCCACACCGCCAAGCGGCTCGTGCCCAAGGCGGCCATCGAACATGACCCGAAGGTCGATATTGCGGTAGTTGCCTACGGAAGTTCTGACGGAGCGGTGCGCGAGGCGCGCGACATCCTCTCCTCGCACGGCCTCACGGTTAACTACATGCGGCTGCGCTCGTTCCCGTTCGGCGATGACGTGGAAAAATTCCTCGAGGCCCACAAGCTCGTCTTCGTGATCGAGCAGAACCGCGACGGGCAGATGCGTTCGCTGCTCACGCTGGAGACCCGGGTCGAGAAATACAAGCTGCGTTCGCTGCTGCATTACAGCGGCCTGCCGATCTCCTCCGAGTTCATCGTCACCGGCGTGCTCGCCGAAGTCGAACCCAAGACCCGCAAGCCCGAAGTCGTGCCCGGCGTGATCAAGGCTTCCGGAGGTGTCGCATGACCTTCCTGCCGAAACCCAAGGTCCGCCATCCGTCGCTGCCGAAGAACGGCCTGGGCCTTACGCGCCGCGACTACGAGGGCGGTTTATCAACCCTTTGCGCAGGATGCGGACACGACAGCATCACCGCCGCGATTGTCGAAGCCTCGTGGGGTCTCGACATCGAACCGCAGAACATGGTCAAGCTCTCCGGCATTGGCTGCTCGTCCAAGACCACGGCTTACTTTGTCAGCGGCGGGCATGGCTTCAACTCCGTGCACGGCCGCATGCCCTCGATCGCCATGGGCGCGAACGCCGCCAATCGCAGCCTCACGTACGTCGGCGTTTCGGGCGACGGCGACACGCTGTCCATCGGGCTCGGCCAGTTCTGTCACGCCATTCGCCGCAATCTCAACATGGCGTACATCATCGAGAACAACGGTGTGTATGGCCTCACAAAGGGGCAGTTCTCGGCGTCGGCCGATGTCGGCACCAGGGCCAAGAAGGGCGAGGTCAACCAGCAGCCGCCCATCGATCCGGTGCTGCTCGCGCTCACGCTCGGCGCCACCTTCGTCGCGCGCAGTTTCTCGGGCGACAAGCAGCAGCTAGTGCCGCTGATCCAGGCGGCGATGCGTCACCAGGGATTCGCGCTCATCGACGTCCTTTCGCCCTGCGTGACCTTCAACGATCACGAGGGATCCACGAAGAGTTATGAGTACACGCGGGAACATTACGATGCCGCTGTGAGCGCGGACTTCGTTCCTTTCCAGCGCGAGATCTCGGCCGACTACCGGGAGGGTGAAGTTCTTCCCGTCGTGCTGCATGACGGTAGCCGGATGCTGTTGCGCAAGCTGGACGCGAGCTACGACCCCACGGATCGCGTGGCGGCGAGCGCTGCCATCCAGGAAAAATTGAAAAAAGGTGAATTCCTGACCGGCTTGTTATACGTGGATACGACCGGTAAAGACTTCCACGATGTCAATGAGACACCGGCTATTCCGCTCAATCAGATACCCCATGTCCGCTTGTCACCGGGGTCTGCGGCACTCGCGAAAGTTCTGGCCAGATATCGTTAGAGGCGCTATGTTTCGGCCCGCAATAAGGATTCGGTTGAATCAGGAGCCGACATGACTGAAGAGAAATCCCAGAAATTCACTTCCAAGGTGCGCCGCGGGCTCACCTGGGTAAGCACGGTGTCATCCGCCGAGCTGGCGCGCGTCAAACAGGAAGCCGGCGGTGGCCGCATTCCGGGCATGACTGCTGCGCAGCTGTCGGACATCGAAGCCGCGCTGTTGTGGATCTCGCAGAACAAGGAAGAAGCGAATGGGTAAGGGTGATCGGCGTACGCGCCGCGGAAAGCTTTACGCGGGTTCATTTGGCAAGACCCGCGCTAAGGATCCAGCGAAGAAGAAGGCAAGAGCTGCGAAGGCCAAGAAGAAGTCGTAAGTAAGAAAGCCTAGGCCAGACTGTCGATGCACAGGTCCACAAAGCCCGCCGCAAGGCGGGCTTTGTCATTTGAGCAGCGCCCGCGAGGCGCAAGTCTCGCGGGCTTTGTTCATGGGGAACTGGCCTGGCGGTCGTATTCAGCCGGACGCGACGGCGCGCAATGACTTGATCGATCGGTACTTGTTCACCAGCTCCAGGGCGGTCTGGTTGCTAGGCGGAAGTGAGACGCTGCTGGTGCCGAGCGGCGTCACACGCTGGCCCCAGCGCAATACATGACCGGTGAAGGTGAGCCCACCACCGAACGACGGCATGAGCAGCAGCGTGCCCGGCTTGACGCGTTCTTCTTCGATCGCCTCGCACAACGCCACCGGAACCGTCGCCGCCGACATGTTTCCGTAGCGATCCACGTTGGTGAACACCTTGCTCATGGGCACGCCGGTCTTTTTGGCCACAGCCTCGATGATGCGCAGGTTCGCCTGGTGCGGCACCACGAGGTCGATGTCCGCAGCCGTCTTGCCCAGCTTCGTGAGCGCTTCAGCACAGGCCATGCTCATGCCATGGACGGCCTTCTTGAAGATTTCCTGGCCTTCAAACTGCCACTCGGTCTGACCGAGGATGCGGCCCTGGTGCGCGTAGCCCGCGCCCATGCCATGCACGCGCAGGATTTCGCGGGCTTCGCCGTAGCAGCCGAGTCGCTCGGCTAACAAACCTTCTTCATGGTCGGTGGCCTTGAGCACCACCGCCGCGGCGCCATCACCGAACAACACCGCAACATTGCGGTCGCTCCAGTCCATGAACGGCGAGATGATCTCCGAGCCGATGACCAGCGCATTGCTGACCACGCCGGTGCGGATCATGGCGGTGGCCGTGGAGAGTGAATACAGGAAACTGGTGCAGGCGGTGTTCACGTCCATGGCCGCGCAGCCGTCGGCGCCGATGCGCCGCTGGATCCCGGAGGCGACATTGGGCACCTGGTCGTCGTAGCTCGTGGTGCCGACGACGATCAGCTCGATCTCGCGGCCGTCGACGCCGGCGCAGGCCAGCGCACGCGCCGCGGCCACGTAGCTGAGCTCACCCAGAGGCACGTGGGAGACGCGCCGCTCCCGAATCCCGGTTCGCGACAGGATCCACTCGTCGCTGGTGTCGAGGAAAGTGGCGAGGTCTGCGTTGCTGAGAATTGCCGGAGGCAGGCATTTGCCCCATCCGACAATGGCTGCGTGTCGTAACGAGGGAAGGGCTGGCATGGGCTGGGAGGATAGTCGCAACTCCATTACAGTTCACGCCCATGAAAGACCTCGACTTTTCGCGCTGGCGCCCGCATCCCTGGCATGGCCTGGATCTCGGGCCGGATGCGCCCCGCGTCGTCAACGCGTATATCGAAATCACGCCTTTCGACATGATCAAGTACGAGATCGACAAGGTCTCGGGATACCTCAGGGTCGACCGGCCGCAACGTACGTCTTCACACCCGCCGGCGCTGTACGGGTTCGTCCCGAAAACCTACTGCGGCCCGCGCATCGCCAGTCTCGCGCCGGGTTGCGAACGTGGCGACGGCGATCCGCTCGACATCTGCGTGGTGAGCGAACGGCCCATCGAGCGCTCCGAAGTGCTGCTGCGGGCGCGCGTGATCGGCGGCCTCAAGCTCATCGATCGCGGCGAGGCCGACGACAAGATCATCGGCGTACTCGAGGGCGACTACGTCTGGGACAAAGTGCAGGAGTTATCGCAGCTACCGCCCGTGCTGGTCGAACGTCTCGAGCACTATTTCAGCACCTACAAGCTGGTGCCAGGCGAGCCTAACAAGCTGCAGATCTCCGGCAAGTACGGCTACGACCACGCCAAGGCCGTGATCGAAGCCGCGAGCGAGGATTACCAGGAACTATTCGGCGAAGCGACGCGGGAGCGGCGGCAGACCTGAGTTAGACGGTGCCGGCACCGTCTTACCCGCGCGACTTCAAGGCTGGCGTTGACGCATGAACCGCATCATGGCCGCCGCGATCAGTGCGGCGGCGGGCGCGATGAACCAGGCCATCGCGACGAAATGCGCCGGCAATGCGCTGCTGATCAGGAAGCCCAGCACCAGCGCCGGCACCCCGGCGACCAGCCCATGCAGGAACGGACTGTTGGCGCCGAGCACGCCGGCCCAGACGCCCGCAAGAAACTGCACCAGCACCCAGGCCGACGCTTGGCGTGAATCACTGGCGTTGCCCATGGCAAACAACACGATCAATGCGCCGCCCAGGTTGATCACGCCGCTGACGAGCAGGGCACCGGGCCGCAGGCCGTGAGCGGGCGGTGGAGGATTCACGGATTCGGTCTGCAAATGAACACCTTATGTTCGAACCGCGCACTCATGAACGCTGGCCCGATTCAGGACCGACAGCCGCTTCACGAGTCTTTTCACGGCGCGTAGTCTCGCCTCGTCGCCCAGGAGCGGCAAGTGATGAACAGACATGGGTGATTGCGCTACCGTGTGTGCCATGAAAAGCATCAGCAGATTTCCGCGATGGGGCGCGGTGCTGGCAGTGCTGTTGTTTGGGGGGTTCCACGTCCCGGACGCCGCCGCCGCCAGGGTTGTGCCGACGCACGAAGACATATGGCTCATGAAGCGGGTCGGCCCGCCGCAGGTGAGCCCCGATGGCCGATGGATCGTCGTGCAGGTGACCGAGCCCTCTTACGACGAGAACAACCAGCTCAGCGACCTGTGGCTCATCGACACCAGCGCGCGCAACTCGAGCCGCCGCCTCACATCCACGCGCCGCCCGGAAAGCGGCGTCATCTGGAGTCCGGACAGCCGCCGTATCGTCTTCAGCGCGCAGCGCGACAGCGACGAAGTTCCGCAGCTCTATTCGCTCGACCTGTCCGCGGGCGGCGAGGCACAGCGCCTCACGAACCTTTCGGGAGGAGCGCGAGCGCCGGTGTTCTCGCACGACGGTCGCCAGCTCGCGTTCGTGGCCATCATGTACCCGCGGGCGGCCGACGACGACAGCAACAAGGCGATGCTCGCGGCGCACCGCGCCCGCAAGTCGAACGCACGAATTTACGACGGCTTCCCGATCCGCAACTGGGATCACTGGATCGACGAGAAGCAGGTGCGCATTTTCATCCAGTCCCTCGACGAGGAAGGCCAGCCGAGCGGCGCGCCGCGCGATCTGCTCGCCGGCACAAGACTCGCGGCAAGCCCGGGATTCGCGGGCCGCCAGACCGATACCGGCGAAGAAATCGAAGTCGAATTCACACCTGACAACAAGGCCATCGTCTTCGCCGCCACCACCAATCTCGACCAGGCCGCGCGCGCGTTCACCGATTCGCAGCTGTTCGTCGTCGACGTGACCGGCGGCGAACCGCGCGCCATCACCACCGGCCTGAACAGCTGGTCATGGCCGAAATTCACGCCCGACGGCCGCACCCTGCTGGCCCTGGTCGAGCAGCAGGGCGACAACGTGTACAACGCCGCGCGTCTCGCAGCCTTCCCGTGGCCGGTGCCGGGCGAACCACGCATCGTCACCAATGGCATCGATCGGTCGGTGAACAGCTACGCGGTGGCGCCGGATTCGCGCACCGTTTACTTCACGGCGGAGGATTCCGGCAGCGAGAAGATGTTCTCGGTGCGGCTGAGCGGTGGCACCGTGCAGACCCTGTTCGACGTCGACAGGGGTTCGTACACCAATGTGGTGATTCCGGAGCGCGCCAACAACCTGGTCCTGTACGGCACCTGGGAAAGCGCCAGCTCGCCGGCCGAGGTGGCGTTGATAAATCCTCAGAACGGCAAGGCGCTGGTGCTGACACGATTCAATGCCGGACGGGTCGCGCGGCTGGACCTGCCCCAGATCGAGAGTTTCTGGTTCACGTCCAGCCGCGGCAAACGTATCCACAGTTTCGTGGTGCGGCCGCCCGGATTCGACTCGTCGAAGAAATACCCGCTGTTCGTCGTGATTCACGGCGGTCCGCACGGCATGTGGCGCGATCAGTTTTTCATCCGCTGGAACTATCACCTGCTGGCGGCGCCGGGATATGTACTGCTGCTGACCAACTACTCGGGGTCGACCGGCTTCGGCGAAGCCTTCGCCCGGTCTATCCAGGGCGATCCGCTGAAAGGGCCAGCCGACGAGATCAACGAGGCCGCGGATGCCGCGATCCGCGAGTTCCACTTCATCGATGGCCAGCGCCAGTGCGCCGGCGGCGCCAGCTACGGCGGGCATCTCTCCAACTGGCTGCAGGGCACCACCACGCGCTACAAGTGCCTCGTGAGCCACGCGGGCCTGGTGAACCTGGAGGCTCAGTGGGGCACGAGTGATACTATCTACTCGCGCGAGGTCAACATGGGTGGTCCGCCGTGGAAGCAGGGAGCCGTGTGGCGCGACCAGAACCCGATCCGACTTGCCGAAAATTTTCGTACACCCGTGCTGGTGACCATCGGTGAGAACGATTTCCGGGTTCCGCTCAACAATTCACTCGAATACTGGAGCGCGTTGCAGCGCATGAAGGTGCCGAGCCGGCTCATCGTCTTCCCTGACGAGAATCACTGGATCCAGAAAGGCGAGAACAGCAAGCTCTTCTATTCGGAGCTGGCCGCGTGGCTGGCCCGCTGGCTCGGGCCTCCAGGCTGAAAGGGACTCAGGTTGTCAGACGAGTGGGACTACTACTTCGCGCGCATCAACGACGCACCGGCGTCCATCTTCATTGACCTCGGGACCCGGGCCGATGTGCCGCTCGAGAAGCGGCCGTGGCTGCTGTGGGTGTGGATCCTGCTCAAGGCTCCGAAGCCCGATGGGCTGGCGACCAACGAAGAAGCCGCGAGTCTCAATGCGATCGGCGAGGCGCTCGAGGCGGCCATTTCCGCCACTTGCGGCGCACAGCTGGTGGCGCGGGTTACCGGCGCGGGCAGGCGCGAGTTCTACTTCTACGCCACCGAGCCCGGCGAGTTGCAGTCGGCCTCCGCCAGCGCAATGAAGGCCTTCGAAGACTACAAGTCCGAATTCGGCAGCACTTTCCAGCCCGATTGGGATCAATACCTCATGCTGTTCCCGTCGGACAACAATCTCGAACGCATGCACAACCGGCGGGTGCTGCAGGAACTTGCGCAGCAGGGCGATGTACACGAGGCGCCGCGCAAGGTCGAACACTGGCTGCATTTCACCGACGAGTCGTCGCGCACAGCGTGCCGCGACACCCTCACCGCCATCGAATTCGCCGTCGAGGACGAAAGCGTGTCGGAGGAGGAGTCCGAAGACCTGCGTTACCAGCTCGTGGTGTCACGGATCGACAGCGTCGACTCACATACCATCAACGCCATCACCATCGAGCTGGCGCGCCTGGCGCGTGAACACGAGGGCGCCTATGAGGGCTGGGATTGTGCGGTCACGCGCGGCGAGGCCGTGCAGTAGCGGGAGGGCCGCCAATGTCGGGAAAAATGTTCACCATCCTGATCCTGTGCCTGTTCTGTCTCGCCATGTTCTTCGGCTGCCAGGCCCTGCAGCGCAGTGCGCTTTTCTTTCCCACCCACCATGACGGTGACGGCGGCCTGGCTCGCTGGACGAACGACGGCGCACTGCTCGGCTTTGCACGCGAAGTACCCGAGCCCGAGAACGTCTGGCTGTTGCTGCACGGGAACGGCGGGCAGGCGGCGGATCGTGTCTACGCCCTCAGTGCCTTTTCGCCACGCGATTCGGTGTTCATCATGGAATACCCCGGCTATGGCAAGCGGGAAGGGAAACCCTCGCGCGACAGCTTCGACACCGCCGCGCTTGCGGCCTATCAACTGCTGCGCGCCAGGTTTCCGGCAAGGCCGGTATGCGTGGCCGCCGAGTCGATCGGCAGCGGTCCTGCGGCATCGCTGGGCGCCGCGAGCCAGCCACCCGACAAGCTGGTTTTCATCGTGCCATTCGACGACCTCAAGTCGGTGGGCAAGGATCACATGCCGTATGCGCCCATGAGCCTGTTGCTGGCGGGCAGCTGGAACAATGTTGAATCGCTGGCGAAGTACCACGGCCCCATGGATGTCTTTGGCGCCGAGAAAGACCAGGTCATCGGCGTGCGGCATGCCCAGGCGCTGGCGGCGAGTCGACCCCAGGCGAAGTTTCATCTGCTGCGCGGCGGCCACAATGACTGGTCCGTGCAGCCGGAAGTCGTCATCCGCAACCCCTGAACGAGGGAACGGCGGCGGCTACAGCGTCTTCGTGAATACGACCGTGAGGTTGTTGGCCGGCATGCGTACTACCTGCTGACGCTGCAGGCCGTGCAGGGCTGCAACGCCTGCGACCTCTTCGAGGTCGCGTAATCCCCATTCCTGGTTGCGGCGTTTCAGCGTCGCGTCGAAGTCGAGGTTCGACTGCGCGGCCGTACCGCCCTCGAGGTAGGGGCCGTAAAGCACCAGTTTGCCGAGTGTGCGCAGATGGCGCGCCGCGCCGATACACAGCGCGTTGGTCGAGGACCACGGCGAAATGTGGACCATGTTGATGCACAACACTGCGTCGTAACTCGCCGCCACCGGCCAGCGCGGCTCGTGCACGTCGAGCGCGATCGGAGGTTCGACGTTTTGCAGACCAGCTTCGCGGATGCGCGCCACGATGGCTTCGCGACTTGCCGCATCGGGCTCGGTGGGCTGCCAGCGAAGTCCTGGCAGTTCGGCGGCGAAGAAGCACACGTGCTGGCCGCTGCCCGAGGCGATTTCGAGCACGCTGCCGGTCTCGGGGAGCACGGTTTCGAGCACCGTGAGAATGGGTTCCTTGTTGCGCTCTGCCGCCGGCGAGGTGAGCAATTCGTTGGTCATGGGGAGCGCTCACTGCGAATGCGCCGCACGGTCATCCAGCCGAACAGGCTGATGACGGTGAGCAGGACGGCCATCAGCACCGCCAGCCACCAGTGAAAGCGCCATGCCTCCACCAGTCCCCAGGCGACGCCGATGGGCGTCATGACCAGCAGCATTGGTTTCGCGATTCTCATCAGGGGCTGCGTCCCACTCAGGAAAACGCCGGCCCTTCCATGAAAGAAGCGGGCCGGCGCCCGTTAGCTTAAAGAATGTAACGCGAAAGGTCTTCGTCCTTGGCGAGATTGCCGAGATGCTGTTCGACATACGCGGCGTCGATCTCGATGGCCGAGCCGCCGTTCTCGGCAGCGTCGAACGACACGCTCTCCAGCAGCCGCTCCATCACGGTGTGCAAACGACGCGCTCCGATGTTCTCGGTCTTTTCGTTGACGCTGAAGGCGATCTCCGCGATGCGGCGCACGCCGCCGTCGACGAACGTCACCTGCACGTTCTCGGTGTTCAGGAGCGCCTTGTACTGCGTGGTCAGCGAGGCGTCGGGTTCCGTGAGGATGCGCACGAAATCATCCACCTTGAGTGAATCCAGTTCCACGCGAATCGGGAAGCGTCCCTGCATCTCCGGAATCAGGTCCGAGGGCTTGGACATGTGGAACGCGCCCGAGGCGATGAACAGGATGTGATCGGTCTTGATCTGCCCGTACTTCGTGGACACGGTGCTGCCTTCGACCAGCGGCAACAGGTCGCGCTGCACGCCTTCGCGCGACACGTCGGCGCCGTAGCTGTCCTGGCGCCGTGCAATCTTGTCGAACTCGTCGATGAACACGATGCCGTTCTGTTCGGCATTCGCCAGCGCGCGGGCACGCAGCTCTTCCTCGTTCACGAGTTTGCCCGCCTCTTCCTC
>Ga0190270_10001617_pt1 | contig 10594 bp, 12 predicted proteins | sample Popmic320T_FD_133748 | JGI IMG/M metagenome (GOLD analysis project Ga0190270, IMG submission 133748) | Populus adjacent soil microbial communities from riparian zone of Weber River, Utah, USA - 320 T | ecosystem: Environmental > Terrestrial > Soil > Riparian zone | place: USA: Utah | collected... | reverse complement strand
CCCCTGCCACTCCGCCGGCCCGCGTTCGCGGGCGCGTCCACGCCCTCGAGCGTGTCGTAGAAGAGGAACTCATCGCACGCGGGCGGCAGCAGCGCCGAGGTCGAGCCCTTGATGCCTACGCCGATGACCCGCTTGTTCAGCTCGCGGAGCTTGTGGACCAGCGGCGTCAGGTCGCTGTCGCCGGTGCAGATCACGAAGGTCGAGATGTAGCCGCGCTCGAAGGCCGACTCGAGCGCGTCGACCGCCAGCTTGATGTCGGCGGCGTTCTTGCGCGAGGCGCCCATCCGCTGCGGGATCTCGACGAGCTCGACGTGGAACCGCGTGAGCATCCGTCGGTCCTCGTCGAACCGGGACCAGTCCGCGTACGCCTTGCGCGCGATCACGCGGCCGCGTTCGGCGAGCGCGTCCACCACCGGCTGCAGGTCGAACGAGAGCCCCAGCATGTCCCGCGCCCCGATGGCGAGGTTCTCGTAGTCCAGGAACAGGGCGATCCGTTCTTCGTCGGCTTCCACGGCGCCCACCCTACGACGCCCGGCAGGACGCGGGCCGGGCGCGTCCCCCGTGCCCACGCGCTACGGTGCCGCGCGATGCGGACGGTGACCGACGCCGAGCGCCAGGCGCGCCTGGGGCGCCGCCATCACCTCGCGCGGCGCACCGGCTCGGTCGAGCGGGTGGCCGGCGACCTCGCCGGGCTGCACTCGAGCGACCCGACGACCGTCTACCTGTCGGCGTGGGCGCGGGTGGCACGGTTCCGGCCCGCCGACCTCGAGGACGCCTTGTACACGTCGCGCGCGCTCCTGCGGATGCTGGTGATGCGCCGGACGTTGTTCGTGGTGCCCCGCGACGCCGCGGGCGCGATGGAGGTCGCGTGCGCCCGGACCTACGCGGCGGCCGAGCGGCGCCGGCTCGCGACGATGCTCGCCGACCAGGGCGTCACGCGGCGACCCGAGCGGTGGATCGCCGAGACGGAGGGCCAGGTCCTCGAGGCGCTCGCCGACGGGGAGCGATCGGCCACCGAGCTCACCGCCGCCGTCCCGCGGCTGGGGACGAAGCTCACGTTCGGCGAGGGGACCAAGTGGGCCGCGCAGGTGGGCGTCTCGACCCGGATCCTGTTCCTGCTCGCGGGCGAGGCGAAGGTGGTCCGCGCGCGCCCGCGCGGCGCCTGGACGAGCGGGCAATACCGGTGGGCGCGGGTCGACCGCTGGGTCGGCGGCGCCCTCGACGAGCCCTCTGACGAAGACGCCTGCGCGGCCGTGCTCACGCGGTGGCTGCGCGCCTTCGGGCCGGCCACGACGACCGACGTCCGCTGGTGGACCGGCTGGACGGCGCGGCGATCGACCGCGGCGCTCGGCGCCGTCGGCGCCGAACAGGTCGCGCTCGAGGACGGCACCCCCGCCTACCTGCTCCCCAACGACGTCGCGCCGGTCCACGCTCCCGCGCCGTGGGTGGCGCTCCTCCCCTCCCTCGACCCGACCACGATGGGGTGGAAGGAGCGGGCCTGGTACCTGGGTCCCCACGCCACGGACCTGTTCGACCGCAACGGGAACGCGGGGCCGACGATCTGGGTGGACGGCCGGATCGTCGGGGGGTGGGCGCAGGCCGGCGACGGCGCGATCCGGATCGAGCTGCTCGAGAACGTCGCGGCGCCGACCCGGGCGAGGATCGACGCCGAGGCCGCGCGGCTGGCGGCGTGGCTGGGCGACGTCCGGTTCCGCACGAGGTTCCCGACGCCGCTCGAGCGGCGGCTCGTCGCCGGTCCCCAGCCGTGACGATCGTGTGACGCCGCCGTAGAAACCTGGCCGCGTACCGATCCGGATGGGGTTCGAGGGGGTATCCATATGCATATGGACCGCACCGAACTACTGACCCTCGTCTCGAACGCCTCCACGCTGAACCAGATCTCCTCGGTCATGGCGGCCGTCCGCGCCTGGCTCGCCGAGAACCCCGATGACCAGGAGATGCGCGACGCGATCGCGGTGCTCTCGCGGATGGAGCGCGAGCACTTCGCCACCGCGCGCCGCTAGGGCCCCCGGCCGCCGCGCTATCGTTCCCGGCCATGGACGCCGGGTTCGACACGGTGCTGCGGGCCAGCCCCCCGGCGTTCACCGACGACGACGCCCCTGACCTGGGCCGACGCTCGTTCGGGGTCGAGGCCGCGAGCGCCGAGAACCTGGGGTCCGAACGCGATCAGACGTTCCTGCTGCGCGACGCCGCGGGCGGGCCGCTCGCGATCATGAAGGTCTCGAACGCCGCCGAGGACCCCGCGACCCTCGACATGGAGGCCCTCGCGGCGCTCCACGCCGGCTCGACCGACCCCGAGCTCCCCGTCGCCCTCCCCCGGCTCGCGCCCGGCGCCGACCCCGCCGACGGCCCGGCCGCCCACCGCACGGCCCTGGACGCCGGCGGCGCGACCCACCAGATCCGGATGTACGACGTCCTGCCGGGGCGGAGCCGCTTCGTGGCCGCGGATCTGGACGACGACGCCTGCGTGGCCTGGGGTGAGACGACCGCGCGGCTCGGACGGGCCCTGCGGAGCTTCTTCCACCCGAACGCGCAGCGGACCATGCTCTGGGACGTCCAGCACGCCCCCGCCACGCGCGCCTTCCTCGACGACGTCGCCGACCCGCGCCACCGCGACCTGATCGCCCGGACCCTCGACCGCTTCGAGGAGGTGGTCGTCCCGGCCTGGCCGCGGCTCCGCGCGCAAGTGGTGCACGGCGACCTGACCGTCGACAACGCGCTGATCGACGAGCGGGGGTCCATCACCGCGGTCATCGACTTCGGCGACATGAGCTTCTCGGCGCTCGCGATGGACGTGAGCTCGGCCGTCGAGTCGCTCGTGGCGGGCCGCGGCGCCGACCTGTTCCGCGCGGCCCGGCTGATCCTGGACGGGTACCAGCGGATCACCCCGCTCGAGCCCCTGGAGCTGCGGCTCATGGGCGAGCTCGTGGCGACCCGGGCCGCGATCACCGTCGCGATCACCTCGTGGCGGGTGGCGAGCGGGCTGGAGGAGGCCGCGTTCGCCCAGCGGTTCAACGACCTGTCGATCCAGACGCTCGACACGATCCTCGGCGCCGGCTGGGACGAGACGGCGCGGCGCCTGGGCGCCGACGTCCCGCGCGGCACCGACGCCGAGCTGGCCGCCCGGCGCGCCGCCGCGATGGGCCCGGCGATGGAGCCGCTCACCTACGACCATCCGATCCGCATGGCGAGCGCCCGCGGGGTCTGGATGACCGACGCCGACGGCCGGACCTACCTCGACTGCTACAACAACGTCCCCTGCGTCGGGCACGCGCACCCGCGGGTGACCGAGGCGATCGCGCGCCGGTCCCGCACGCTCAACACGAACCTGCGTTACCTGCACGGCGACGCGATCGAGCTCGCCGAGCGGCTCATCGCCACGTGCCCGCCCGGCCTGGACACGGTGGCGTTCGTGAACTCGGGCTCGGAGGCGAACGACCTGGCGTGGCGCCTGGCCACCGCGTTCACCGGCCACACCGGTGGGATCTGCACGTCGTTCGCCTACCACGGCATCAGCGACGCGATCGCAGCGCTCTCCCCGAGACCTGGCCCCCCGGTGGCCACGACCACGTCGAGACGTGGGCGCCGCCCGACCCGTACCGGAGGGTCCCGGCCGACCCGGCGGCGTTCGGCGCGGCGATCGAGCGCCTCGCGGCGCGCGGGCACGCGCCGGCCGTGGCGATCCTCGACGGCGTCCTGACGAGCGACGGGTTCCTCGACCTCGACCCCGGCTACGTGCAGGACCTGGTCCGGCGGACCCACGCGGCGGGTGGGCTGTGGGTCGCCGACGAGGTGCAGGGCGGGCACGGGCGGACCGGCGACGCCCTCTGGTCGTTCGAGCGGTTCGGCATCGTCCCCGACCTCGTGACGCTCGGCAAGCCGATGGGCAACGGGCACCCCGTGGCCGCGGTGATCACGCGCCGCGAGATCGCGGCGGCGTTCGCCGAGGGGACCGTGTTCTTCTCCACCTTCGGGGGGAACCCCGTGTCGGCGGCCGCCGCGCTCGCCGTGCTCGACGTGATCGAGGACGAACGGATCCTCGAGCGCGTACGCGAGGCGGGCGCGGCGCTGCGCGCCGGCGTCGGCGCGGTCGCTGCGCGGCACCCCGCGATCGGCGACGTCCGCGGGATGGGCCTGGCCAACGGCATCGAGATCGTGCGCGACCCCGCGACGCGCGAGCCCGACCCCGCCGGGGCGGCCGCGATCCGGGACGGCCTGCGCGACCGCGGGGTGCTCGTGGGGACCACCGGCCCGCACGGCAACGTCCTGAAGGTCCGACCGCCGCTCGCGTTCACGCCGGCGGAGGTACCGATCCTCACGGCCGCGCTCGACGCGGTGCTCGCGGCGGGGCCGTGACCGCGCGCGCGGCCGTCGACGTCCCCGCGGACTGGCTCGTCGAGGAACGCACGAAGGTGGCCGGGTTCGTGACCCGCGAGGTCTACCGCCTGCCCGACGGCACGTTGCGCACGTGGGAGTCACGGCGGCACCGCAAGACGGCCCACGATCGCATCGGGCGCTGGACCGCGATCCTGTTCATGATCGGGTCGTTCCTGTTCGGCCTCGGGGTCGTCCCGGCGTACGCCGACGCCGTGGGCGAGGCCATCGACGCGTCGACGTTCTTCCTCGGATCGATCTTCTTCACGTCGGCCGGCTACCTGCAGTTCCTCCAGGCGATCAACGCGCCGGACGTCGACGGGACCGACGACGGGCGGCTCCGGGGGTTCGCGTGGCAGCCGCACCGGATCGACTGGTGGGCCTGCGGCGTGCAGTCGGTCGGGACGCTCCTGTTCAACGTCAGCACGTTCGCGGCGACCCTCAGCGCGCTCGATCCCGAGCAGGCGCGCCGCCTGGTCTGGGCGCCCGACATGTTCGGCTCGATCGCCTTCATGATCGCGAGCGTCCTCGCGTGGCTCGAGGTCGTCCACGGGTGGTTCGGGTTCCGGCCCCACGACGTCGGCTGGTGGATCGCTGTGTGCAACCTCGGCGGGTCGATCGCGTTCCAGGTCTCCGCGATCGCCGCGGCGATCGACCCGGTGAACGGCCAGGTGGCGAACCTGCGTCTGGCGAACCTCGGCACGTTCGTCGGCGCCGTCGGGTTCTTCGTCGGCGCGTGGCTGCTGTTCCCCGAGATGCGGCGCTCAGACGACGGCTGATCGGTCCGTCGCCGACCGCGGGACCCCGACCACCAGGTTGACGAGCCCGCCGATCGCGAGCCCCAGCCCGACGCCGCCCACCACGTCGAGGGGGTTGTGCGCGCCGAGGTAGACCCGCGCGAGGCAGATCGTAGCGACGATCGCCCACGGCACGATCTTCCACCGGCCGGGCAGGTACGGCGTCGCCACCCAGGCCAGGCCGGACGTGAGCACGACGTGGCCGGACACGAACGAGGGACCGCTCGTCGCGGTGCCGCCGCGGACGATCGCGTCGGGCTCGGTGACCGCGGGCCGCTCGCGGACGATGACCTTCCAGACGATCCGCTCCGCGGCGAGCTTGGTGAAGGTCACCAGGGCCGCCGCGACGGCGAGGCGCCACCGCTTGAACAGCAGCGCGACGATCACCACGATCGGACCGATCGCCAGCGTCCCCAGGAACTGCACGCCGTCGGCGACCGGCTCGAACGTGTCGGGCAGCCCGTTGATCGCCTCGAACACGGTCCGCTCGGGGCCCGAGACGGTGCCGTGCCGCACGATGTAGGCGCACAGGAGGAACGTCCCCAGGCCCGCCAGCCCGACCACGGCGTCGAGGCGGCGGCGGGCGACCTGCATGGCCGGGGAGTCTAGGGGCGCGCGCCCGAGCCCGCGAGCGCGCCGAGCAGCTCGTCGCGGATCGAGGCCCGGGTGCCGAACACGAGCACGAACTGGGCCTCGCGCGCCAGCCGACCCGGGTGGTCGCCGGCGAGCACGGCCCGCGCGCCCTGGTCCACCGTGAGGGCGCCCGCGGCGCGCCACGCGAGGTCGGCGGCCAGGGCCCGAGCGTGCGGGAGTCCGTCGGCGTCCGCGGCGTCGAGCGCGGCGCGTGCGTCGTCGACCGCGCGGCCGAGCGCCGCGCCGACCTCGGGTGCCCGCGCGAGACGGGCGCACCGGTCCGCGATCCCGAGGGCCAGCGAGCCGTTCGTGCGCAGGCCGATCGGATCGCGCGCGGCGGCCGCGGCCGCCGCCTCGCGTTCGACGAGCCGGGAGGCCGGCACCCGGACGCCCTCGAACCGGAGCGTCACGGTGCCCGCAGCGTTCACCGCCACGAGGGACAGCGGCGTCACCGTGAGCCCGGGCGCGTCCGTGGCGTCGAGCAGCACGCGGGCCACGTCCTCGCCGTCGCGCGCCCCGACCAGGACCACGTCGATCCGTCCCCAGCCCGTCACCCACGGCGCCTCGCCGTCCAGGACGAGGTCGTGCCCGTCGGCGCGGACCGTCAGCATCGGCGGTCCCGGGCGTTCGCCGGCCCGGGAGATCCCCGCCCGCCGGGCGCCGGTCGCCAGCGGCGCGAGCCACGCATCGCGGAGCCCTGACGCGGCCACGGCGCGGACGACGTTGTGGTGCTGGATCCACACGAAGGTGGTGGTGAGGCAGCCGCCGGCGAACGCCTCGATGATCGCGTGGGTCGCCGCGGTCTCGAGCGCCCACCCGCCAACCTCGGCCGGGGCCGACATCCCGTAGAACCCCTCCGCGGCGAGCAGGTCGAGGAGATCGCGGGGCACGAGATCGGCGACGTCGGTCGCGAGCGCACGGGGGAACAGCGCCTCGTCGGCGATCGCGCGCGCACGCTCGGCGTGGTCCATCGCCCGGACCCTAGCGGAGGCGACCGGCTACCCTGCCGACCGATGCGCGCGGACCCCGCCTTCACGCCCCTCGTGACCGACCGGCTGACGCTGCGCCGCTCCGCCCCCGGCGACGCGGCGGCGATCTCCGCCTACCGCAGCGACCCCGCGGTGCACGAGCACCAGGGCTGGGGGGACACCGGCTCCGACCACATCCGCGAGGAGATCCTCGAGATGGCCGGCCGCGCGCCCGGCGCCCCCGGCGGGTGGGTGCAGTTCAGCGTCCTCGACGGCGACGGCGCGCTCGTCGGCGACGTCGGCCTGCGCGCCGTCGACGAGGAACCGGGGGTCATCGTCCTCGGCTACACCATCGCCCCGGCGCACCAGGGGAAGGGGTACGCGACCGAGGCCGTGCGCGCGCTCGTCGGCTACGCCTTCGAGGTGCTGGGCGCCGACGCGGTCCGGGCCCACGCCGATGAGGAGAACGAGCCGTCCACGAACGTCATGCGGAAGGCCGGCCTGCGGCTCGTCGAGCGGTGGGACCACGAGGAGGACGGCCAGGTCTGGCACATCGTCCGCTACGAACGACGTCGCGCCCTATGATCGCGGCATGGCCGTCGACGAGGAGCTCGCGGGCCGCATCCGGGATCTCGTGGGACCGCTCGCCGGCGTCACCGAGCAGCGCATGTTCGGCGGGCTCGCCTTCATGCTCGACGGCAACATGTGCGTCGGGGTCCACGGCGAGGACATGATCGCGCGTCTGTCGGCCGCCGAGGGCGAGCGCGCGCTCGCCGAGCCCCACGTCCGGATGATGGACGTCACGGGCCGGCCGATGACGGGGTGGCTCTTCGTGGGACCGGAGGCGACCTCGACCGACGAGGAGCTCGCCGACTGGGTCGACCGGTGCGTCACGTACGCGTCCTCGCTGCCGCCCAAGGGCGCGAAGGGGAAGCGCGCCTAGCCGCGCGGCGGCGGCGCGGCCAGCACCTTCGGGCGTTCGAACCGCCCGACGAGCGCGACGATCCCCACGAGGTAGGCGCCCGCCACCACCAGGTAGGGGATCTTCTCGAGCCAGTAGCGCAGCTGCGTCTCGTGCTGCTGCCCGATCCCGAGCGGCCAGAGCGTGAGCACCGCGAGCAGGAACGCGGTCATGTGCCACAGGAACAGCGTCATGATCACGGCGTTCACCGCGATCGTGAACCGCCACGGACCCGGCCGCTCGAGCCAGCGCCGGAGCCGCGGCCTGAGCAGCATCGCGGCCCCGATCGTCCACACGCCGACCATCAGGTACACGAGCGTCGGCGGGTACGCGTTCGACACCGCCTCGGATTCGGTCCCGAGCAGGCTCTTCGGGTACGCGCCGATCCCCGGGAACCACTCGTGGCGGACGTCGCCGAACAGCTGGAACAGGGGGGGGTTCGTGAGGATCACGAGGCCCGCGAGCCCCGCCACGACCATCCCCGCGAACACCCGCCGCGGGAGCCGGTCGAGCGTGCCGTCGCCCAGGAAGTGGCCGAACTGGTGCGGGAGCAGCAGGACGAACACCACGTTCGCCCACCGGAAGATGGGGTCGACCGTGAACCCCAGGACGTCGGCGAGCAACGCGCCGCCGAGCATCACCCAGATCACGGTCCAGCGGTACCGGCGGTGCAGCGCGATCGTCCACGGCGCGATCGCCACGATCACGAGGTACACGCCGAGGAACCACAGCGGCCCGAACGGGAGGGTCGCCGGTGGGAAGTCGGTCCCCCGCAGCAGCGTCGTCTCCCCCGCGAGCGGGATCAGCGGTGGCCGCGGCGCCCCGACGTCGGCCAGGTGCAGCGCCACCTCGATCGCCGCCCAGCACCCGAGGAAGACGGCGGAGGGCTTCAGTAGCCGCGCCAGCCGCGCCCGGACGAACGACCACCCCGTGCCGCCACGCCGGCGCTCCGCGTCGTAGGCCGTGAGGTTCGAGAAGCCGCCGACGAAGAAGAACAGCGGCATCACCTGCAGGGTCCACGTCGCGAGCCAGAGCCACGGGGTGATCCCGATCGCGTTCGTCAGGAAGATCCGGTCGTCCTGGACCCACACGACCCCGATGAGCCAGTGGCCGAGGACGACGGTGAGGATGCTCGCGGCGCGCAGGAAGTCGACCGACCGGTCGCGCGTGGCGGGCGTGCGCGCTGCCAGCTCCTCCAGCGACAGCGTCATCCTGCCCGCAGCATCTGCCCGGGGCGGGCGATCGTCCAGGACGATGTGGGGAATCCGCCGGGGTGTGGGAGCGTTGCTACCCAGACACGAACCGAGGAGCCCACCATGCCCGCCGTGACCGTCGAGGACCTGAGCACCCTCGATCGCATCGCCCCGATCGACCCCGCCGCGCACCGCCTGCGGCCCGTGACCGCGATCACCGTCGCGCCGCAGGGCTACGAGGGCGAGGGCTTCCCCGTCCGCCGCGCCTTCGCCGGCGTCGACCTCGCCGACCTCGACCCGTTCGTCCACATGGACCAGATGGGCGAGGTGGAGTACGCGCCGGGCGAGCCCAAAGGCACGCCCTGGCACCCGCATCGCGGCTTCGAGACCGTCACCTACATGATCGACGGGATCTTCGATCACCAGGACTCGAACGGCGGCGGCGGCACGATCACCGACGGCGACACCCAGTGGATGACCGCCGGCGCCGGGATCCTGCACATCGAGACGCCGCCCGAGCACCTCGTCGCGAGCGGCGGGCTGTTCCACGGCGTCCAGCTCTGGGTGAACCTGCCGAAGGCCGAGAAGTGGGCGGACCCGCGCTACCAGGACCTGCGCGCCCGCGAGGCCTCGCTCCTGACCTCGCCCGACGCCGGCGCGCTGGTGCGCGTGATCGCGGGCGAGGTCGCCGGCCACGCCGGGCCGGGCGACACGCACACGCCGATCGCCTACACGCACGTGACGGTCGAGCCCGGCGCGCGGATCGACGTGCCGTGGGAGCCGTCGTTCAACGCGCTCGTGTACGTGCTCGCGGGGGACGGGACGGTCGGGCCCGACCGCCGGCCGATCGGAACCGGCCAGCTCGCCGTGTTCGGGCCGGGCGACGCGATCCGGGTCGAGGCGTCGGCGCATCAGGAGGGACGGCACCCCGCCCTCGACGTCCTCGTGCTCGGCGGCCGGCCGATCCGCGAGCCCGTCGCGTGGTACGGGCCGTTCGTGATGAACACCCGCGAGGAGCTCGTCACCGCGTTCGAGGATTACCAGGCCGGGCGGCTCGGCTCGATCCCCGCCGTCCACCACACGCCCGACGAGATCGTCGAGGGCTAGCCCCGGACGACCGTTCGCGCGGACCGTGCTAGCCTGCGGCCCCATTCCGTCACCGGGGGACGAGGAGGCACGTCGTGGACGAAGAGATGAAGGACGCCGCCGAGGCGCTGGCAGAAGACGCCGTGGGCGAGGCCGTCGTGGCCGAGGCCCTGCACGAGGACGCGGTCGAGAAGGCCGCCGAGGCAAGCGCTCTGTACGAGGCCGCCGACGAGCTCGCCGCGGAAGCGGTCGTCGAGGAGGTCGTGGCCGAGGACATGATGGCCGACGCGGTCGCCGAGGCCGAGGTCGCGGTCGCGATCGACGAGGTGGCCGACGACGCCTAGGCGCGTCACCGCAGTGCCCGGGAGGCGTCCCGTCGCGGGGCGCCTCCTTCGCGTCGGGGGCGGTCGGTGAGGCGGGCCTCCGAGGTCCCGCCCGACGTCCGCACGGTGCATCTCGGCGCCTACGTCCCCGCGCACGCGCCGCTCGTGTGCGACGCGCTGGAACGGGCCCAGATCGTGTGGTGGGCGAAGGTCCCCGGCGGCTTCATCACCCGGTTGT
>Ga0190270_10001616_pt1 | contig 10596 bp, 16 predicted proteins | sample Popmic320T_FD_133748 | JGI IMG/M metagenome (GOLD analysis project Ga0190270, IMG submission 133748) | Populus adjacent soil microbial communities from riparian zone of Weber River, Utah, USA - 320 T | ecosystem: Environmental > Terrestrial > Soil > Riparian zone | place: USA: Utah | collected... | reverse complement strand
GTTCGCATTCTTCGGCGGGGTTCCACAATCGATCCTGTATGACAACACCAAGATTGCGGTGGCCCGCATCCTCGGTGACGGCAGGCGGCAACGAACGCGGGTGTTCACCGAGCTGCAGTCGCACTACCTGTTCGAGGATCGGTTTGGCCGACCTGGCAAAGGCAACGACAAGGGCAAAGTCGAAGGACTGGTCGGCTATGCGCGCCGGAACTTCCTCGTACCAATCCCGGTGTTCGAGAGCTTCGAGGCGTTGAACGCCCATCTGCTGGAATGCTGCCGCCGTCGATTGGCTGACTGTTTGCGCGGCCATGACGGGACGATCGGCGAGCGGCTGGAGCGCGACCTTGCTGCCTTCCAAACGCCGCTGCCTGCGCCTTACGACGCCTGCGAGAAGGTGCCCACGAGTGTCTCCTCGCTGTCGCTGGTGCGCTACCGGCTCAACGACTACTCGGTGCCAACGACCTACGGTCACCGCGATGTGCTTGTGCGCGGTTACGTCCATGACGTGGTGATCTCATGCGGCGCGGAGGTGATCGCGCGTCATCCACGCTCCTACGAGCGCGAGGACTTCGTATTCGAGCCGCTGCACTACCTGGCGCTGATCGAACAGAAGATCAACGCGCTAGACCAGGCTGCGCCGCTGGCCGGCTGGCGGTTGCCGGAGGAGTTCATGACGCTGCGGCGTCTTCTGGAAGCCCGGATGGGTAAGCAAGGCAAGCGCGAGTTCGTGCAGGTTCTGCGGCTGATGAAGGTATCCGCGCCGATGAGGTCGCTGCCGCGGTGCGCAACGCCATCGCGCGCGGAGCAATCGGCTTCGATGCAGTGAAGCACCTGGTGCTGTGCCGCATCGAACGGCGACCGCCGCGCCTCGACATGACGGTCTACCCGTATCTGCCGCAGGCCCATGTAGCGATGACGTCGGCCAAGACGTACCTGGGCCTGCTGACGGGGCATCATGACCGATACACCCCAGCTTCTGCTCGCTCATCACCTGAAGGCGCTCAAGCTGCCAACGTTCCTGCGCGAGTACGACAAGCTCGCTCGGCAGTGCGGCGCCGAGGGCCTCGATCATATCCGCTCTGCTGCGCCTGGCCGAACTGGAGCTGATCGACCGCTCTATCGCAAGGGCAACGGCCAGGAGAGCCGGCTTTGCTTCATGGGCCATGTGCTGATGGAGAACCGCAACGGGATTGCCGTGGCCGGCGATGTCACACGGGCGACCGGCACCGCCGAGCGCGAGACCGCTCTCGATCTCATCGACCGCCACCGGCCCGGCCGGCGGCCGGATCACGGTGGGCGGGGTTCGATGTCGAGAGCTTCGTGCTGGCCCTGCGCGAGCGCAAGGTCACCGCGCACATCGCCATCGACGGTCACCGGTCCAAGACCGGCAAGCCGCGCAAGACCGCCGTCGATGGGCGAAAGGACTTCCTCGACATGATGGACCCTGCTTACCTCGCCTTCGACGGCAAGGCCGACGGCGAGTTTGCCTTCGGTTGTGTCACCGGCGGCCTGCACTGCAGAAAAATCCCCGCCGGCGTAACCTGGACCGGGAACGTTTCCGGGGAGGAGTCGTTGATCGATACTTTTCACTCGCTCCGTAGACCCGCAAAGTTTTCGACGCCGTGCTTGTCGCCGTAGTCGAACTCCTCGGTTCCGATTTCACCTGGGAAGGTAACAACGAGATGGATGAAACCTCAGGCGACGGCTGGGCAGAGCTTCAAAACGGCGACGATTAAACCTTCAAGGCTCGCCGATGTGAGTTCTTCAGCAGCCTGCTAGATCAAACAATGCCTCCGATAAAAATGCCAATCGAATTCGCGGTTAACGTTGATGCTTCGAATTTGAATGAATACAGCGACCCGTCGACCAATCAAATCACGTTGCTGCGCTGGCCCCAGACACTGGCTCTCGAACCGTATTTTCAAAATCCTAGGACGATCTCGTCGAGCCACTGCTGCGAGGCATGGAACAAGCTCATCGAGCAGTCTTCGGCTCATGTCCCTCGGATTGCGCCCAATGAGCACGGGTTCTGATTTACCCGGCAGCGGCGCGCGCGCCGCCCCAGTGCGGGATCTCGACGTTGATTTCAAGCATCGAGACAATGTCGCCACGGTCCATAGTGACCTGAACGTGGTCAGTATCCAGGGTGACGTGCTTGGCGATGACCGCCAATATCTCCTCTCGGAGAACGGTAAGGAGATCGGACTGACCTCGGCTCGTCCGCTCATGGGAGAGCAAGATTTGGAGGCGCTCTCGAGCAACAGGTGCGCTACCACGGCGTCGGAACAGTTGAATAAGGCTCATGCGGCTCTCCGTCTGAACAGCTTGTCCAGGAAACCCCTACGGTCAGCTGGTATGGTCATGGGCACATCATGGCCTTTAAGCCTGCGGGCGGCATCGCAATAAGCGCGGGCTGGCGCGCTATTTGGGTCATTGAGTGTAATCGGCGAGCCGACGTTAGATGCGCGCAACACTTCCTCGCTCTCTGGAATGATTCCCAGAAGTGGCAGCGACAAGATGTCGAGCACGTCTTCGATGTTGAGCATCTCACCGCGCGCCGCCCGAGCGGCGTCGTACCGTGTGATGAGGATGTGTTTTTCGATGCGCTCGCCCTTTTCAGCTCTTTCGGTCTTGGAATCGAGCAGGCCGATAATGCGATCCGAGTCGCGGACGGACGACACCTCGGGATTTGTGACGATGATGGCCGTATCGGCGAATCGCATGGCGAGGGTGGCGCCGCGCTCAATGCCCGCAGGACTATCGCAGATGACCCAGTCGAATTTCGTACGCAGTTCTTTAATGACGCGCGCCACGCCCTCTTCCGTGAGGGCGTCCTTGTCCCGCGTCTGCGAGGCCGGAAGCAGTGAAAGCGTGTCGATGCGCTTGTCGCGGATCAATGCTTGAGGAAGCTTTGCGGCGCCTTGAACGACGTTGATGATGTCGTATACAACCCGTCGCTCCGCTCCCATGACGAGGTCAAGGTTCCTCAGTCCGACGTCGAAATCGACAACCACGACCGTCTGGCCGCTGGCCGCGAGCGCGGCACCGAGGGCGGCGGTCGAGGTGGTCTTGCCAACGCCTCCCTTACCGGATGTAACGACGATGACTTTGCTCATGCTTGTTACCTCCTCTTAGTCCAAGGGAGCGACTATCAACACGCCTTCTTCAAGCCAGGACTGGACGGGCTGGGATCGGACGTCAGCGCCCCATTCCTCGGCCGTTCGGTAGTAGCCGTTGATTGCAAGAAGCTCAGCCTCGTTCTTTCTGCAAAAGATTCGCGCGCGGCCATTGCCTTTCGACCCCGCCAACGCCCGACCTCTGAGCGTGCCACAGACGTGAATGGAGCCGCCGGCGACGATTTCCGAACCCGAAGCGACCGAGCCGAGCACAGTTACGTCACCGCTCGGGAAGACCACAGTCTGACCGGAACGGATCCGGGTCTCGATCAACAGAGAGGTCGGCTCGTCTTGCGTGCTCGATGCCGCGATTGGCTTGTTGGCAGGGAAAGCGTTGTCGGCTGTGCCGTGCTTTTCTGCCGGCCGCCCCCCCGTTAGGAGTGGCGGCAGTGAGGGATCGAGCTGCGAAGTGTCGGCGCCTTCAAGGCCAATAATATGGATACCGCGCTCGGCAAGCTGATGGAGCAGATGACGAATTCCCGCCTGGCCCAGTTTGACAGTGCTGAGGTCAAGCACCACCGGTCTGCCAACAAAAAACCCAGGAGAATTTCGCGTCCAGTGATCCAGCTCCGCGAGCCATTCATTGATTGACGCCGTAGGAGCCACCACGAATGCAATATAAGAGCGAATGCAAAATCGCATCGAGTTGCTTACTTCAGTAGCGTCGGTGCTAGTCACGATGGCCTTGCATTCCAGGTGGCGAACGAATGCCGAATGGCTCCGGACGAGAACGACCGATTAATCCGATTCGCGCACATCTGGGAAGGTCGGAGCTCGTGGGAAGTCATTTTCCGCAAGATTAGCCATCTGCCGTTGAGGGGCTGACAAAATTCCCAAAAACAGCGGCTTGAACCGACGTGGGCAAACACCTCCGAGTTCGGCGAACAATGGATGGGTACAACCATCGCCCGTAGGTGCGGAGTAGGGTTGAACTTGTTGGCAACGAGGAACGATTTGCACAGTCCAGATTCGTAGAGCGCGTCCTGCGGTCCGGCACGGCTGCCACTATTCGCGGCGAGCTTACCTCGCCCGGCGAGGGAGCACGAGTCGCCTCTATCGACCGCTCGCTACGAGCGCCGCAAATTCGCAGCGATGCCGACAGATCTCCGTGCGATGCGATGGCAGCAATTCTTTCGGGTCAAAACAGATGCGCTAGGGAACGCCGGCTTGGTATTCCGGCTGGACTGAACCTTGCGCTACGCGCCGTCCTGACCGGGGGCGCCGGTGATCTGAGCACTTTGCCAGTCATCAAGCCTCCTCCCAACGTCCGCAGCCGCGCCGAACGCCGCCGCCGGCAGCCCAGGCAGCTCGCGCGGTCATTTGACACTGAAATGCTTTAGCACGAACCTTGCTTCGCCGATGACGTAGACACCATGACCAGCGAACATGCCTCCGAACGTGAATCCCACGTGCACCAGGTCGGCTATAGCGGAATGAAACGCATCCGGCACTTCGGCCCCTTTCTTGCCAAATACCGAGGACCATTGAGCCGGCACGAGCTCCGCCGTCAACTCGAACTCTCCCGCCCCCAATTCGACGGACGCCACGCTCCACCAGCGTTTGAACTCTTCCCTCGCCGTCATCCGGTCGCCGCGCTGTTGCAGAAACAGACGGACCCGCGCCGGCGGCTCGCCCTCGGTCGGAAGCAACTTGCCCGCTCCCACGATGGCAAAACGCATGGTGACGGTCTGACCGGCGCGCAGGACAGGCGCTTGCTGCATTATGTAATGCACGCCGTCGGAATCAGGAAAATTGAAGTAGTAGGTCCCGCCCTCCCCCTGAGTCATGCGCGGCGGAACGTTGTGACTATACGCAATGGTCCAGTCCATCGCAGTCACCGAAGGCGCACGCATCCTGACGGGGCACCCGACGCGGTCGAGCGGTCAGCGTTGCAGGCACCGGCGAGTGCCGCCAGAAGCACGACGGCCTTCATCAGACCGCCAAGGCCTAATCGGCGCAAATGCCCCCAGTACTTCACCCAGTGAAGCATTGATTATTTTCGATTCGATTTGTCATTCGGCAACTTGGAGCGGTATATTTTATACTGTTCAATCTTTTCCTGTGGTTTTCATCAAGCGCTCGTATCGCAGCTTTGCGCCGAACATGCTCTCGTGCCGGGAACGGACATTGCGGACCACCCCCAACGCCGCGTCTCGACCGTTATATTCGTGCATGACAAGGCCACGAGGTCTCGCCTTCACATCACGATGTTGAGCGTGCGTTGGATTAGCGGTGCCCGATGTGCCCCAAACGTTCAATACGGCGCTTCGCTTCGCCTGATCCGAGTTCGGACGCTTTCTCGTACCAAGAGAGGGCTTGAGTGACGTCCGGAGTGAGGCCTATGACGCCGAACTCGCGGAGCACAATTGGATCGAACGTCGAAGCGAGCAGGAATGCGGCTTCTGAATTGCCGGCTTCCGCCGCCCGCCGCAGCACTGGCCGCGCCGCCGCAATATCGCCGATTTTCATCATCTCCTGCCCGCTCCGGAGGAGTACCCCAACGTCGTCGGGCGGAAGCTTCAACCTAGTGGCCGGCGTCTGCAACCCAGCTTCTTGACTGGGCCGCGCTGCGGCATCGGGGTCATCGAGCGCCTTCTCCATCCATTCGAGGCGAATAACGTGACTTGCGATTCTGCGGTCGTTTGCCGAATGCAAGTCGACTACGGCATCCATAGTGCCCACGTAATCCTTGGGCGCATAGGCAATCAGACTGCCAATATCGAGCGCCGAAACGCGCCAGCTCTTTGGCCCCTCGGGCGTCCCGGCTGAAAGACGGGTTCCCACCTCCAGCCCCTTGAACAGGACGAATTCGCCGGCGGAGGCATGATTGAGGGAGAGCCCGAGCCGAAGCGGTTCGTTGGCGTAGGCGCGTCGCGCTTCGACGATCAGGCCCGGGGCCGTTGCAGGTTGAACGGATGGGTTGCCGGCAGCGGGGACTGACGCGACTCGATGCGTCGCTGACTTGTCCGGGGCGAGACGAAAGAGCGCGGTCCAATCGCGCGGCGTGACAACCGTCAATCCATAAGCTGCAGTTCCCGCAATCATTAAAAGGAATGACCAACGAGCGATCCGTCGTTTAGTCTGTTCCGCTCGTATCCGCAGTAGCCGTTCGGACATGACGTCCGGCTGGAGCGACCTGCGACGTCCCTCGAGGGCGTTATCGCCTCCTGATTGCGGGCGCGACCGCAGGCTGGGCGGTTCGATGGGAGGTTCGGGCACGACCTCCGATTCTTGTGATGATCGGTGACGTAGCTCTTTGCCGGCGATATCGCCTCCGTATCCCGGGTGCAACTGCAGGCGCGGCGGGCCTTCGAGGGGAGGTTCGGGTACGACCTCGAATTCGTGTGACGATCGGCGACGGAGCTCGTTGCCGGCGATATCGCCTCCGTATCGCGGGCGCAACTGCAGGCGCGGCGGGCCTTCGAGGGGAGGTTCGGGTACGACCTCGGATTCGTGAGACGATCGGCGACGGAGCTCGTTGCCGGCGATATCGCCTCCGTATCGCGGGCGCAACTGCAGACGCGGCGGACATTCGACGTTCGGTCCGCCAATTCCTTTGGCCATGCCCGACGGTGCGGAGGGCGTTGGCCGATCAGGGGATGGCGGATCAGTTGTAGACGCCACTGGCAGGCCTGGAGAAGGGGTCTGGGCCTCCCCCGGCGGCGAACGCTCACTCGCCCAAGCTGGCGCGTAGAGCCGGTCATCATCGATTTGGGCATCAGGTTTGGTTGGATTTTTTTTCATCGCCTCACGCCTGTCCGGCCGCAACCGCGGCCGACGCAACAACAACTGAGGTGATGCAAGAATGGGTACCCGGTGCCGGTCGTTGAGGAGTTCCTAGAACCGCTGCTCACGATCGGCTTGCGACCGGTTGTTCCCTTTCCACTCGGTTTGCCCATCAGTCGCCCTGCACCCGGTGGCCGCGAGCTGCTGTATCTCGAAGTGTTCGCTTTCCCGCACCTCCCGCAAAACTGAGTTGCCCATGACGTTCCTCGGAACTCTGGCCTCAATGCGGTATCAAATTGACCTTTCTATGGCTTCGAGGCGCCTCATTGGAACGAGTTGCGCGGGTCCTGAAGCTGTCCCGCAAAAGGTCCAAAAAGTGTCGGCTCTCCACGGTGATGACGCTCGACTTGTCCAAAGAGGCCGTGTGCACTACCAGCGCGTTGATTACCGAGTGGTGATCCAGTTCAGACCGGCAAGCCGGTAGCGTGCAGTCCTTCTCGTAGATGTTTTCCCCGTACGTCAGGTGCACGTCATGCTGCTCGGCCACCTCAACGTAGTACTTCGCCTTCGGACCTTCCGTGTCGAGCAAAGAGCTATGCGGAATTTTGGGTGATCAGGTGATCAGGCGGCGTGGGTTGCCGGCATTTGGATGACCTCGATGCCGTCTTGGAATCTGACACCTGCGATGACCTTCGGCAATTGATTTGTGCCTTTGAGCCGCCGCCAGGTTTTTGATGCGGCGATCACGAGCTTGAACACCATCAGCCTGGCTGTGTTGGGAGACAACGAGCCCTTGGTGCGCACCGTCCTGTGCCGCACGGTCGCGAACACGCTCTGATCGGATTTGTCGTGCGCAAATGGTCCCAATGCTCGGCCGGGAAGTCGTAGAAGGCCAGCAACGCGTCGCGATCCTTGGTCAGGCATTCGACCGCCCGGCCGTACTTGGTGCGGTATTTCTTGGCGAACGCATCGATCGCCGCTTCGGCCGATGCCCGGTTCGGCGCCCAGTAGACCTCGCGCAGGTCCTTCTTCATGTTGGCCTGCACCGAGAGGGGGACCTTGTCCAAGACATTCACGGTCTTGTGCACCCAGCAGCGCTGGTGCCGCGTGCCGGGAAAGACCTCATCGAGCGCCTTCCAGAAGCCGAGCGCGCCGTCACCAAGGGCAATTTCCGGGGCAATCTGCAACCCGCGCGGCTTGACGTCGATCAGCAGCTCACGCCAGCTCTGCGCGCTCTCCCGCACGCCGACCTGAAAGCCGATGAGCTCCTTCCTGCCTTCCGGCGTCGCGCCGATCAGCACCAGCATGCATTCGCCGTGGTCTTCCATGCGAGCCTGCAGGAAGACGCCGTCGGCCCACACGTCCACGTACCGCCGCGCCGACAGATCGCGCGTCTGCCAACGTTCGTACTCGCCCTGCCACTCCCGCCATAACAGAGGTCGCATTCGTCCGCCTTGCCATGATCCGCATCATGCTCAGGCATGGAGGCATCTACGCAGTTGTGCTTTCCAGGTCATGTGCCGAACATCAAGAAAGAATAGGCAGAATCGAAACCAGCGCCCAACCTGTTAACAGCGGGGCGGCTGCAGGTGTTCCGATCGCCGAAAACTAGGCGAGCCCCGGTCCATGGCCGGCCGGGGCTCGCTCATCCGCGACCCTATGGATGTTGCTGGGGGGCACGCACGGGAGGCGCGTTTCTGATTTACGTTGGGCCGGTTAATGAGAAGTAAAACCGTCGAACCTGTCATCCAGAGCCTTTCTCTGGATAGCGATCACGCAGAAAAAATAAAAGCACCCCGGCGGAGTTCAAAGCGGAAGCCTTAGCGAGCTCCGGGCATCCAGTGAGAAAGCGAAGCGACCGGAGCCGGCCTACCTAGATTCGAAGTGACCGCTTCTGTCCCGTGGCTTTGGCTTTTCGCGGTCAGCCTGCCACCAACCAATAGAAGGCGAGCCCAGCTCCGATTGCCAGATAAGTTGCGGCTAAAACGATCGGTATCGTCAGCTGAACGAAGAAGCTTCGCTCGCGTCGCGGCTTATAGATTGGCCTTCTCTCGTTCTTGGACAAGAATTCTGGAAGGGGTTGCGGGTTGGACATTGAATCACCAATGAGCAACGTTTGAAAGTAAGCCCCGGAGCGAACTCCGGGGCTTCCAAGTTCGCACTTCGACGCGCCTACGCTGAACCTGAAGGAGCGCGCTCCAGGCATCCTGCGCGAATTACATTAACGACCGGTTTCCGAGAGGTTGCCACCCGTGCGCCGGTGCAAGCCCCGTTGGCGCGCCAGCTACTGCTCGCGGACAAAATCCGACCAGTCGTTCGGCTTGCCGAGGGCAATTCGGTGCGGGCCACGTTCGATGAGTTCCGAGTGCCGTCACGCAAATTCATGCATCGGACTCTATCTCTATGCGGTTGGTCGTTTTTCGCAGATCTCAGTGGCAGCGTGTGGGGGATTTTCATGCCACCGCCATGCCGTCTCAACGATGGCTCGTAGCTCTGAAAACTTCGGCCGCCAACCAAGCATACTTGCTGCCCTTGTGGAGTCAGCCACAAGCACCGCTGGATCCCCCGTACGGCGGGGGCCTTGTCGATAGGGCACACGTCGGCCACTGACCTCCTCCACCAAGGAAATGACTTCGCGGATTGTATAACCACGGCCGGTGCCAAGATTCACGTGGCCTTCCGGCCCGCCGGCTGAGAGATGCGAGACTGCCTTTACATGCGCCGTCGCGAGGTCGCATACGTGGATGTAATCGCGAACTGCTGTGCCATCCTTGGTGTCATAGTCGGTTCCAAAAATCTCGATCTCGGAAATTTTACCTTGAGCTGCGGCGATAACCAGCGGAATGAGGTGAGTCTCTGGACTGTGATCTTCGCCAATCTCGCCTTCCGGATCTGCGCCGGCTGCATTGAAGTATCGCAAACTAACGGATCGCAAGCCGTACGCTTTGCCATACCAGTGCAGCACGTTTTCAATCATCAATTTTGAAACTCCGTACGGATTTATCGGCCGTTGAGGATGATCTTCGTTGATCGGAAGCTTATGAGGGATACCATAGGTCGCGCACGACGATGAGAAGACGACATTGTCAACGCCGGAATCCAGCAGAGCATCCAGGAAAACGAGTGTACTGGAGACGTTGTTGCGAAAGTATTTGCGGGGATCTTGGACCGACTCGCCAACATAGGCGTGAGCTGCGAAATGAATGACGGTTTTTATGTCAAACTCGCGCACCGTTCGGCGCACCAATTCTGAATCACTGATATCGCCGACAATTAAAGGCCCCCATTTGACGGCCCATCGATGGCCCTGCACGAGGTTATCCAGGCAAACTGGCAGGTACCCTACCGCTGCCAGCTGTTTGCAGGTGTGGCTACCAATGTAACCCGCGCCGCCTGTAACTAGGACCGCCATTTATAGGAATTCCTTATTTCAACCTAACAGAGGCTGGAAACTATCAAAGGGGTCGCGCTGTATCCAGTTCTCGTATCGCGGGGATGTCCCGCGCTTTGTTGAACTCGGCGGGATGAGCGTTGCCGATTGATTATGCTATGCGGCTTGCTGGTCCCTCTCAAGTTTGTGTTTGGTGGTGTACTTGGCTTGATGAGCAGCCAGCGCCGCTTTGAGAATCGGCAGCTGCTTGTGCGCCTTGAGGCGTCGGACCCCTTTGATCGCTTCCATCATGCCGGCAGCGGT
>Ga0190270_10001615_pt1 | contig 10596 bp, 10 predicted proteins | sample Popmic320T_FD_133748 | JGI IMG/M metagenome (GOLD analysis project Ga0190270, IMG submission 133748) | Populus adjacent soil microbial communities from riparian zone of Weber River, Utah, USA - 320 T | ecosystem: Environmental > Terrestrial > Soil > Riparian zone | place: USA: Utah | collected... | reverse complement strand
GAGCCGGAGCGTGTCCGCGTCGACCAGGTCCTCGACGACGTCGTACTCCCGTGCGTATTCCGCCACGATCGCGTCGCGCACCGCGCTCCAGGTCGCGCCCGCCGACTCCGAGCGCACCGAGCCCGTCGCCGCCGGGTCCCAGGCGAGCCCGAGCGCCGCGTAGACCGGCTCGATCGCCTCGTTCACCCGCTCCTCGCCCTCCACGACCAGCACCACCCCCGTGTGCGAGCCGCCGCCGACCAGCCGCTGGCCGATCCCGGCCAGCTTCACCGCGCCGCGCGCGTTCACGCTGTAGCGCCCCGGGCAGTACTCGCCGGCGACCTCGCCCACCCGCGCGTCCACGCCGAGCGTCGCGAGCGCTCGCGCCAGCCGGCCGGCGGTGCTCTCGAAGCGCGGGTGGATGCCGGCGCGCGGCTCGTCGTCGGGCACGGCGTGCCCGATCTCCATCGTGCCCTCGTGGAAGACGGCGGCCCGCCCGCCGGCCAGCCGGAGCGTGGCCTCGAAGCCGCGCTCGCGCGCCGCGCGCACGGCCTCGTCGTAGCCCGGCGCCACCGCGTCGCGCTTCGCGAACGCCACCGTGGTGCCCGGCACCGCGATCCTGAGCGTCTCCGGCAGCTCCCCGGCGGCCACCCGCAGCATCAGCGCGCGCGAGACGGCCGCGTCGAGCGCGGGGTCGTCGGCGAACGAGTCGCGGAGGAGGCGGAGGAGGGCCACGCGGGAACTATGTCGCGGGCGGCGTGGCGCTGCCCTCGGTGCGTCGTTCGCGGCGCCGGCCGAGGCGGCTACGCCGCCAGCGTCTGGCCGCCGCCGTCCGGCGGCGCCCAGTCCAGCGTCGAGAGCGCGCGGTCCTTGCCGCTCACCTTCGCGCCGCGGAGGCAGGAGTCCGCCGCGGCGATCAGCTCGTCGACGTTCGCGGCGTCGTACGGGTAGATCACCCAGCCGACGCTCGCCGTCAGCCGCACGTCCTCGCAGCGGAGCTCGCGCAGGGCCTCGACGGTGCGCTCGGCGAGCTCCCTGAGCGCCTCGGGCGTCGCGTCCGGAGCGAGCACGGCGAACTCGTCGCCACCGAGGCGCGCCACGAGGTCCTCCGGCCCGACCGTGCCCGTCAGGCGCGCGGCGGTCTCGCGCAGGATGGCGTCGCCCGCCGGGTAGCCGTGCACGGTGTTCACGTCCTTGAAGCCGTCGAGGTCCACGAGGATCAGCCCGGTTGGCGAGTTCCGCTCGGTCTCCGCGCGCAGCCAGTCGATCATCGCCCGGCGGTTGCGCAGCTCGGTCAGCGGGTCGAGCAGCGCGAGCACCTCGGCGCGCTCGCGGAGCGACACGAGCAGCTCCTTGCCCTTGACGATCATGAGGCCGAGGATCACGTAGGTCGGGCACACGACGATCAGCTCGCCGATGTAGCCGTCGCCCACCGCGTCGCCGTCGTACAGCAGCGGAACCAGCGCGACCGCCACGCACCCGAGCACGTACGGAAGCGCCTCGTGGCGCGCGTAGAAGTAGGTCGTGTAGACCAGCACGAAGAAGAGGTAGAAGCGCGCGGGCGAATCCGCGCCGCCGGTGGCGGCGACCACGCCGGCCACGAACAGCAGCGAGCCGACCGCCGGCGTGTGCCAGAACCAGGGCCCGTGGCGCTTGGGCCGCGCCGCGGTGATGCAGAACAGGCCCCAGGCGAGCGACACGCCCGCCAGGCCTACGACCCAATTGCGGTGGTCGTTCTCCACTCCGGGGACGAGCAGAAGGACCAGCGCGGTGACCCCTGCGGACAGGAAGAGGACACCCGCCAGCCAACCGGCGAGCTCACGCTCCTCTTCCACCCCATGGGTCAGAGCCTTCAAAAGCGGCCTCCATCCGCGCAATCCCCTACTTGGAGGCTCTATCGGCAGTTCAGAGGGGCGTCAGTAGCCGAGTGCGAACTTCGCTTCCTCGCTCATCATGTCCGGCGTCCACGCGGGCGTGAAGGTCATCTTCGGATGCACGGCGTTCACGCCCTCGAGCTCGCCGACGAACTCCTCCATCTGCTCGGCAACCTGCGGGCCGATCGGGCAGCCGGGCGAAGTGAGGGTGAAGTTGATGAAGACGTCGCCGCCCTCCACCTCCACGTCGTAGATCAACCCGAGCTCCACGAAGTCGAGCCCCAGCTCAGGGTCGATGACGTTCGTGAGGGCTTCCTGGACGTCGTCCGGGGTGACAGTTGACATGGCACGAGGATAGTAGGGTCAGAGCGTGCCTCTGGTGGCACTCATCGCGCTCTTCATCGTGGTACCGCTGGCGGAGCTGTACGTGATCCTGAAGGTCGGGGACGCGATCGGAGCGGTCTGGACGATCCTGCTGCTGGCCGCGGATTCCGTGCTCGGCTCGCTCCTGCTGCGCTCGCAGGGCCGCACCGTCTGGGAGCGCTTCAACAGCGCGCTCTCGGAGGGCAGGATGCCGCACCGCGAGGTGATCGACGGCGTGCTCGTGATCTTCGGCGGAGCGTTCCTGATCACGCCCGGGTTCATCACGGACATCGTCGGGCTGACGCTGCTGCTCCCGCCGACCAGGGCCGTCGCGAGGCGCATCCTCCTGCGCCGCATCGCCCGGGGGCGCGTGGCCCCGGGGGCGCCGGTGCGCGACTACGACGTCGAGGGCACGGCCCGCGAATACGACGAGGCCCCGCGCGGGCTCGAGCGGTGAGCGCTCCGGCGCTTGCGCTGTCCTTCTTCGACGCCGCCCATGACATCCACGGGACGGCGCGGTCGGGCGCGACCATCCTGTTCTGTGACCGCAAGCCCATGGCGTTCCCGCACGGCCCCTCGATCGAGGCGACGAGCGGCGGCTGGCGCGCGGAGCTGGAGGGCACTCTCTCGCTCGAGCTCGAGGCGGCCTCGCCGCCGATGGACCTGGGCGGCGTGAAGGCCCACGTCGCGCGGGTGAGCGGCCAGGCCGCGGGCCGGAGCGTCGACTGCCTCGGGACCGTCTCCGAGACGGAGGTCCCGCCGCGCTGGGAGGAGCTCGACGCGCTGCGGAGCATCTCGGCGCTCGTGGACGAGCGCCACGCGCTGCTCGCGCTCGCGCGCCGCCCGCGAGGCGCCGTGGGCCACGGGGACGAGGAGATCACCGCCTGCCTGGTCGAGGAGGACGCGCTGCTCGAGGTCGAGAACGCTCGCATCTCGACCGTCTACGACGGCGGCGGCAGGCAGCACAGCGCCGGTCTCGAGCTGTGGCTGCCCGGAGAGGAGTATGCGCGCCGCGGCTCGGGCCTCGTGATCGCGGGCTCGTCGCTCGACTTCGACGGCCTGGAGGTGCACGCCGCGGTGTTCCGCTGGCGGCTCGACGGCCGCGAGGGGATCGGCGCCTACGAGCTGATGGTCCGCCTGGAGCCACCCGCCGCCGCGTGAGGGACGTGCTCATCTGCGACTTCGGCGGGGTGCTGACCACGCCGCTCGAGGCCGGCTTCCTTGCCTACCAGGACGAATCGGGGCTGCCGCTGGAGGACCTCGGCACCGCCATGGGACGGGCCGCCGAGGAGCACGGAGACCACCCGCTGTACATGCTCGAGCGCGGCGAGATCACGGAGCCGGAGTTCGGCGCCCGGATCGAGGCCCACCTGCACAGCGCCTTCGACCTCGGCCGCCTGCGCGAGCTGTTCATGGAAGGGCTCGAGCGCAACGAGGACATGATCGCCTTCGTTCGCGACCTGCGCGGGCGCGGGCTGCGCACCGCGCTGCTCACGAACAACGTGCGCGAGTGGGAGCCGCTCTGGCGCGCGAAGCTGCCCGAGATCGACGAGCTCTTCGGCGTCGTGGTCGACTCCGCCTTCGTGGGGCTGCGCAAGCCCGATCCGGCGATCTTCGAGCTCACGCTCGAGCGGCTCGGCGGCGTGCCGGCGGAGCGCTGCGTGTTCGTGGACGACCTCGACGTCAACTGCGACACGGCCCGCGGGCTCGGGATGGGCGCCGTGCGCTTCGAGAACGCGGCGCAGGCGATACTCGAGATCGAGTCAGCGCTCGCCGAGTAGCGCCGCGACCGCCTCGCGCATCGCCGCCCGCGCGCGGTCCACGCTGATCCCCTGGTGCGCGCGCAGCGACTCCCAGGAGGTCCAGGCGGAGGCCGCGGCGAGCGCGGCGAGCACGGCGCCGCGGCGCGGCTCGTCCAGGGCATCGAGCTCGGTGCGGAAGATGCGCTCCACCTCGCTCGCCTTGGCGCTGCGCGTCTTCGCGAGCCATCCCGCGACCACCTCGGAGCTCGGCTCGAGCAGCAGCGCGGCCCGGCGAACGGGCGTCACCGCCTCGAGCAGCCGGCTGCGCTGGTCCACGAAAGCATCGATCCGATCGGGGAGCGGGCGCGACAGGTCGACGGGCCGCAGCGTGGGCATGATGCGCTCGAACTGCTGCATGGCCACAGCCTGGTAGAGCGCCTCGCGGTCGGCGAAATGCTGGAAGACGGAGCGCTCCGAGACGCCGGCCCGCTCCGCAATCCGCTCGGCCGTCGGCTGGAGATCCCCCTCGTAGAGCAGGTCGAGCATCGCGTCGACGAGCGCCTGGCGTGTGCGCTCGGCGCGAACGGTCCGTCCGTCGCGTCCCTGCTGGGCTGCGCTTTCCATGCACCTATACTGGCGCTCGTGAAGCGCGCGCGCCTTCCCCTGGCCCTGGCGGCGCTTGTCTGCGCGCTCGTCGCGGCAGCGCCGGCCTCCGCGCAGGGCCCCACGGGCGCCTGCCAGCTGGCGGGCACCGTGGGCACGAAGCAGACCTACGACTGCCGCTACGGGCCGATCACGGTGGCGCCGTTCCAGGTGCTCACCAAGGAGATCCAGCTCGGGATGCCCAAGCCGGACGTGGACGGCTTCGTGACGAACATGCAGGTCGACGTCGTCGACGCGGCCGGCGCGCCGATCCCGATCAGGCGGTTGATGCTCCACCACATCGTCTTCGCGAACGTCGGCAAGCCGGACCGTACCTGCGACACCTTCACGAGGTGGGACTCGATATCGGAGATCCCGGCGGCCGCCGAGCGCTTCTACGGGGCCGGCGAGGAGCGCGCCAAGCTGGCGCTGCCCGGCGGCTACGGCTATCCGATCGCGAAGAGCGACCAGTGGCTCGTGACCTACATGTTCATGAACCACCGCTCCAAGGTGGACAGCGCCTACATCGGCTACCGAGTGACCGTGGACACGCGCCCCGACCTCGCGCCCGTCCATCCCTACTGGCTCGACGTCGAGAACTGCAGGATCGACCCCGTCTACGACGTCGCTGGCGGCAGGAAGCGCGGCAGCCGCAACGTGCAGCGGGCGGTCTGGAACGTCCCCGAGCCGGGACGCCTGGTCGCGGGCGGCGGCCACGTGCACGGCGGCGGCCAGTCGCTCGCGCTGCGCCGGCCGGCCTGCGGACGCGCCGGCGCCATCTACACGTCGAAGCCGACCTGGGGCGGCCCCCGGCACCCGTTCTACCGCGTGCGGCCGATCCTGCACGAACCGGGGCCGATCAACATGAGCGGGTTCAACTCCGCGAAGGGGATCCCGCTCGCGGCGGGTGAGCGAGTCGTGCTCGAGTCGCGCTACGACGCCACGCAGCCGCACACGCGCGTCATGGGAATCACGGTCGTCTACCTGGCGCCCGACGCGTCCGTGACGAGCACCTGCGGCGCACGGCCGGACGACGTCGCCGAGCTCCCGGCGCCGGCCGGGCGGAAGAAGCCGCCCACGTTCCGGGTGCCCATCGTCGGCCGCCGCGGCGGCAGGGCCGTGAACATCGAGGCGCCGCCGGGCAGGCGCGTCCGGCTCGGAAAGCAGGGCACGATCGACGTGGGCGACCTGTTCTTCCGCAGGGCGAACGTCTCGGTCCCCGCGGGCGCGAACCTCACCTGGCGCTTCGACGGCAGCTCGCTCCACAACGTGACGCTCGCCAACGGGCCGCGCGGGTTCTCCTCGCCGAACCTGTCGGCGGGCCGCACCTACACGAAGCGGCTGACCGTGCCCGGCACGTATCAGATCTTCTGCGGCCTCCATCCGGTGGACATGACGGCCACCGTGAAGGTCCGACGCCCGCGCCGCTAGCTCATTTCTCGCAACAAGCGGGGTCATGCCAAAACGGTGGTTGACGCCGCGGGCCCGGTCGTGTTCTACTCCGCGCAGAGACGCGGACCTGAGCGCAAAGAGCGAAGCCCAGAGGATGTGAGGCTCGCCGCGCCGCCCCGGAGACCTCGGTCGCCGGTGGCGCGCTCCTCAAGCGCCCTAGTCCGCGTCTCGTCTTTCTCGGCATCGGATACTCGTCCAGACGGCCCAGTGCGAGCCGTCCACGTCGCAACTTTCCGTTCAAGTTGCGGTTTTCCGCACCCGATACGGGATTAATGTCTCGCCTACGACGGGCCCGTTCTCGACTGTCTTCCGAGCGGGGCTCCATGCTCATCGAAGTGATGGTCGGAGCCCTTGTGCTCGCGACGACGACGTTCGCCGTGCTCAACGGGCTCGACGGCGCGCAGAAGACCGGTCGCGTGAACAAGGAGCGCACGGTCGCGTCGACGCTCGCCCAGCAGGACATCGAGCGCCTGCGCGCCTATCCGATCCCGGCGCTCTCGAACTTCACCCAGACCCGATCGGTTCCCGTCGCCGGCGTCAACTACACGGTCCAGTCGGACACCGAGTGGGTGCGTGACACGAGCGGCGTCCTCAACTGCACCGACGACACCGCGCAGGCCGACTACCTGAAGCTCACCTCGACGGTGCGCTCGCCGGCGCAGACCGTGCCGGTGAAGGAGGTCAGCCTCCTCACCCCGGCCGCCGGCTCGTTCAGCGCCACCGCCGGCACGCTGGTCGTGAAGATCACGAACCGGAGCGGCGTGCCCCTGGGCGGCGTTTCGGTCGCCCTCAGCGGCACGGGCTCCTACAGCGACGTGACCAACAGCGAGGGCTGCGCGATCTTCGGCTACATCCCCGCGGGCGACTACGACATCGACGTTCCCGGGCGCGTGAGTTGGGGCGGCGACAACTCCGCGACCTCGCAGGCGACCGTCGTCGCGGCGAAGACGAGTCTCAAGCAGCTCGAGGTCGACTTCCAGGCCTCGGTGCGGGCGCACTTCCTGAAGCCCGACTCCACGGCCGCGAGCTGGTTCGAGCTGCAGGTGGCGAACGCCAAGCTCCCGGGCGGTACGCGCGACTTCACAGCCGGCTCCGCGGTGACGTCGATCGACGCCACCGGCCTGTTCCCCTTCCTCGACGGCTACGGCGTCTGGGCCGGCACCTGCCAGAAGAACAACCCGGCCTTCTGGGACTCCACCTACTTCTCGACCTCGGGCAAGGGCTTCATCGTGCTCGCGCCGGGCGACAACCTGAAGGACGTCAACGTCCAGATGGGCCTCCTGACGGTCAACGTCAAGAACTCGAGCTCGGTGAACGTCAGCGGCGCGCGCGTGGTCGTTCGCCAGGCCGACACCGGCAACGGCTGCAACGTCGACCTGCTGATGGCGAACCTGACGACGGACTCGGGCGGCAACGCGTCCGCGGTGCTGCCGTTCGGCAACTACAAGGTCTGCGGAAGCACCGGCAGCGGCAGCAGCTCGCGCGTCCGCAACACCGGCACGACCGGCCAGCCGGGGAACCCGGGCGTCAAGCCGGCCACGCTCAGCCCGTCGGTGAACTTCCAGATGCCGAGCTCGGCCAACGCCAGCTCGCCCTGCTCGACCGTCGCGGACACGTCGCCATGAGGCACCGGTTGCGCGCGCTTCGCTCGGACGAGTCGGGCTTCACGCTCGTCGAGCTCGTCACGGCGATGGCCATCGGCCTCGTGATCCTGATGGCCGCCTTCCTCCTGCTCGACCGCGCCACCGCGGTCTCGCAGGAGATCGCGAACCGCAACGAGGCGCTCCAGCGCGGGCGGCTCGCGATGGAGAAGATCGTGCGCGACCTCCGCTCGCAGGTCTGCCTCGGCGACGAGAAGGAGCCGATCACCTTCGCCGACGCCAACAAGGTCACGTTCTACATCGACACGAGCGACGGCACGCAGCCCGTGCATCAGCGCACGATCCGCTACGACGCCGCGACCAAGAGCATCTACGAGGACATCTACATCGGGACCGGCGTCTACCCGGACCTGGTCTTCTCCGCCACCCCGAACTCGACGCGCGTGCTCGCGTCGAAGGTCGAGCCGCTGCTCGACGGCGCGGTGGCGCGGCCGTTCTTCCGCTACTACGCGTTCAACGCGGGCGGCGCCCCCGGCGACCTGCGCCTACTCGCCTCACCGCTGTCCATCGACGATGCGATCAGCACCGTGATGGTCAAGGTCGGCTTCGCCGTGCTTCCGGACCGCAAGAGCCCGAAGACCCGCGAGGCGACCTCGGTCGAGAGCGACATCTACGTCCGGATCGCCGATCCGTCGATGCCTCAGGAGGGCCCGCAATGCATCTGATGTCCAGGCTCCGCGAAATCAGGCTCACCTGCGAGCGCGGCTTCACCACCGTGACGCTGATGGGCGTCCTGATGGTCGGCGGCCTCCTGGTCGTCGCCGGGTTCGCCGCGGTGAACCCCGACATCTCGCTCTCCCGCGAGGACCAGGACCAGAAGCAGGCCTACGGCGCGGCCGAGTCCGGGCTCCAGTGGTACCTGAACGCCCTCTCGAAGGACAACAACTACTACCTGAAGTGCACCGCCGTCCCCCCGCCCAACGCGACGGAGGCGGCCCCGGTCAACGAAGTGTGGACGGGCACCGGCACGCGGGTGTGGCGCAAGCTGCCGGGTGAGAAGGCCGAGTACACGATCGAGCTGATGCCGGCGCCGGGCAAGGCCGCCTGCTCCATCCCGGACCAGTACTCGATGGTGGATCAGTACGGGAACATGCGGCTGCGCGTGACGGGCCGCTCCCGCGGCGAGTACCGGACCGTGATCGCCACGATGCGGCGGCGCAACTTCATCGACTTCATCTACTTCACCGACTTCGAGACGCTCGACCCCGCCGCGTACAGCAACCCGGCGACGATGACGCCGCGCTGCTCGCGCTACCGCGCGGGGCGCGCCGGCCAGGGCTGCACCGAGATCCAGTTCGCGGACGACGACGACGTGTTCGGGCCGTTCCACACGAACGACAACGTGCTGATCTGCGGCAGTCCCACGTTCGGCCGGACCGTGCGCGACCTCATCGAGGTCAACGGGCCGCCCGGACAGGGCTTCGTCTCGAACTGCGCCGGATCCACGGCCGACATCGACGGCACGCTCGATCAGCCGGCGGGCACGCTGGGCATGCCGCCCTCGAATCAAGGCCTCAAGAACGTGGCGGATCCCGCCTACCGCCTCCTCGGCTACACGGCGATCCAGCTCCAGGGCACGAACATGCTGGTGCGGAACTTCAAGAAGTACAACGACAACTCGTTCCACACGATGAACCTGCCGCCCAACGGCGTGCTCTACGTGGAGAACGATCCGCTCCAGGGTGGCTGCACTGCAGCCTACGACCGCGATAACGACTACTCGAGCCAGCAGGCCGGCTGCGGCGACATCTGGATCAGCGGCAACTACTCCGCCGACCTGACGATCGCCGCCGACAACGACATCGTCATCAACGGCCACCTCGACCGGAACAACGAGGGGCTGCTGCTCGGGCTGATCGCGAACAACTTCGTCCGCGTCTACCACCCGGTCTCCTCCGACTGCGACAACAACGCCACGGGCACCATCTCGAACCTGCGCGTCCAGGCGGCGATCCTCGCCCTGAACCACTCGTTCATCGTGGACAACTGGCGCTGCGGCACCCCGACGGGCGCCCTGAGCGTCGACGGCGCGATCGCGCAGAAGTTCCGCGGTCCGGTCGGTACCGGCTCGGGCGGCAGCATCAGCACGGGCTACCGCAAGGACTACGAGTACAACGACCGGCTGCGCTACCGCGAGCCGCCGTATTTCCTCGACCCGGTCCAGGCTGCCTGGCGGATCGCCCGCCAGAACGAGCAGATCCCCGCGCAGCGCTAGACGGCTCTAGGCGAGGAAGCGCTCGAGCTCGGCCGCGAGCAGGCCAGGAGCCGTCATGGTCGCGCTGTGCCCCTGGCCGTCGAGCACGACCCGCTCGGCGCTCGGAAGGGCCTCGAGGTAGGCGTCGACCGAGCGCACCGCCCAGTCCGGGCTCTCGCTGCCGACCAGCATGAGCGTGGGCGCGGCAATCTCCGCCACGGCGCCCCGATCGAAGCGGTGCGCCAGCTCGGCGCGCAGCTCGCGCGGGACCGTAGGGACGATCCGCCTGCGGGCCTCCCACATCGGCGAGTCCTCGGCCTCGGCGATCGCCGCCTCGTCGTAGCCCGCGACCTCGCGGAAGAACTCGCGCAGGACCGTGTCGCGATCGCCCTCGGCGATCAGGCCCTCCCAGCGCTCGATCCCGTCCTCGGTCGAGAGCACGCCGCCCATCGCGGGCTCGTAGAGCGCGAGCCGCGGCAGGTCGAGCAGCCGCGCGGCGCCGGCCGCCACCAGCCCGCCGTAGGAGTGCCCGGCGAGCAGCGCGCCGTCGCCGGCGTCCCGCACCACGGCGGCCACGTCCTCGAATTCGCGCTCGAGCGCGTACTCGTCGCCGTCGCTCGAATCGCCGCGGCCGCGGCGGTCGATCGCGATCACGGTGAAGCTGTGCTCCAGGTGAGGCCGGACGGCGT
>Ga0190270_10001614_pt1 | contig 10597 bp, 14 predicted proteins | sample Popmic320T_FD_133748 | JGI IMG/M metagenome (GOLD analysis project Ga0190270, IMG submission 133748) | Populus adjacent soil microbial communities from riparian zone of Weber River, Utah, USA - 320 T | ecosystem: Environmental > Terrestrial > Soil > Riparian zone | place: USA: Utah | collected... | reverse complement strand
CCCGGTGACACATGCGGCCCAGGCTTATGCCGAAGGCGCCGGTCGAACGGAGAGATTGATGGACGCTATCGTCAAGCCTTGGCCCAAAGGGCCGCTCACTGATCATGTTCACAAGGCCCCGCAGCCCGTCACCCCGCGCCCCTCGCGCGAGGAGGCGGAGGCCGCGGTGCGCACGCTGATCGCCTATATCGGCGACGACCCCAAGCGCGAGGGCGTGCTCGACACGCCCAAGCGGGTGGTGGGGGCCTTCGAAGAGCTTTACCGCGGCTATCGCGAGAGCCCGGCGGACGTGCTGGACCGCACGTTCTCCGAGACAGCGGCGTATGACGATCTCGTGCTGGTGCGCGACATCACCTTCAACTCTGCCTGCGAGCACCACATGATGCCGTTCACCGGCAAGGCGCACGTCGCCTACATGCCGGTCGACAAGGTGGTCGGGCTGTCGAAACTGGCGCGGCTGGTTGACGTCTATGCGCGGCGGCTGCAGACCCAGGAGCACATGAACTCGCAGATCGCGACCGCGATCGACGAGATCCTCAAGCCTCGTGGCGTCGCCGTGATGATCGAGGCCGAGCACACCTGCATGTCGCTGCGCGGCGTGGAGAAGCCCGGCGCGCTTACGGTCACCGCCCAGTTCCGCGGCGCATTCCGCGACGATCCGAACGAGCAGTTGCGTTTTTTGTCATTGGTGCGCGGCGGCCAGCGGTAGCTCAATCCGGCCAGAAGCAAGACGTGGATGGCCGGGACAAGCCCGGACATGACGGATTAATGTGAGGCCATGTCCGGAACGTCTGGGGAAGGCACCGCTTTCGCGCCCAAGTTCGACAAGGACGGGCTCGTCACCTGCGTCGCCACCGACGCGGCGTCGGGCGACGTACTAATGGTCGCGCACATGAACGCCGAGGCACTCGCCAAGACCATCGAGACCGGTGAGGCCTGGTACTTCTCGCGTTCTCGCAAGGTGCTCTGGAAAAAAGGCGAAAGCTCGGGGCACGTGCAGCGCATCCAGGAGATGCGCGTCGACTGCGATCAGGACGCCGTCTGGATCAAGGTCGAACAGGTGGGGCCGGGCGCATGTCACACCGGACGGCGCTCGTGCTTCTATCGCGCCGTTCCGCTCGGCAAGGCAGGCGCGGTGACGCTGCAATTCCGCGATGCGGACAAGACATTCGACCCCGGCAAGGTCTACGACAAGTGATTCATGGCTGACACTGCGGCGCCGGGAATTGATGTGCAGCTCAAGAGCGAGCTGCGCGGCAGCGTCGCCGTTGTCACGGTCGACAACCGCCGAAAGCTTAACACCCTCAACAGCGCGCTGATGCGCGACTTCATCGCGCAGGTCGAGGCGCTCGGCGCTCGCGACGATCTGCGCGCGCTGGTGCTGACCGGCGCGGGGGACACAGCCTTCATCGGCGGCGCCAGCATCGACGAGATGGCGACGATGGGTCGGGCGGGCGCCGAGGCTTTCATCACCCTGGTGCATAAGACATGCGACTGTCTGCGGCAGTTGCCGGTGCCGGTGATCGCGCGGATCGACGGTTATGCGCTCGGCGCTGGCCTCGAGGTCGCAGTGTCCTGCGACCTGCGGGTCGCGACGTCGCGGGCCAAGTTCGGCATGCCCGAGGTGAAGGTCGGATTGCCTTCGGTGGTCGAGGCCGCGCTGATCCCCAAACTGATCGGCTGGGGCCGCGCCCGTGAATTGCTGTTGACCGGCGACACCATCGACGCCGAAACCGCGCTTCGCTGGGGTCTGGTGGAGCGCGTGGTCGCGCCGCAGGAACTGGACCGCGAGGTCGACAAGATCATCGCTTCGCTGCTCGCGGCCGGCCCGCAGGCGGTGCGGAGCCAAAAACGGCTGATGCGCGAATGGGAGAACCTGCCGACCGACCGCGCCATTGCGGCCGGGATCGACGCGCTGGTGCGCGCCTTGGACACCGACGAGCCCGAACGGCTGCTCGGGGCGTTTCTCAAGCGCAAGCGCTAGCTATTTCGCTTTGCTGCGCGCCAGCAACTGCCGCGCCCGCTCCAGATGCGGGCGGTCGAACATCACGCCGCCGATGCCGACCGTGCCGGCGCCGGGATTGGCGGCGAATGCGGCAATCACCGCCTCTGCCTTCTTGATCGCTTCGGCCGTCGGCGTGAACACCTCGTTGCAGGCTGCGACCTGCGCAGGGTGAATCAGCATCTTGCCGGTGAAGCCATCACGTCGCGCCTCTTCGCATTCGCGGCGGAAGCCGGCCTCGTTGCGGAAGTCGATGTAGACGGTGTCGAGCGCCTGCACCTGCGCGGCCGCGGCGCCGGCAAGGCATAGGCTGCGGGCCAGACGATAGGGATCGAGGAAGTTGCCGTCCTTGTCGCGGTTTGCCTCGGCGCCGAGCTCGACCGAGAGGTCTTCGGCGCCCCAGGTCAGCGCCTTGAGACGCTTGCTCGAGCCGCCATAGGTGCCGGCGAGAAAGATCGCCTGCGCCGTCTCGGTTGCGATCGCGATAATGTCGATTACGCCATCGGGCAGGCCGTGGATCGTCTCGTGGGCGGTGATCTTAGCGTCGCAATGGGTGACAGCCGCGCCGCCCTCGGCCTTCGGGAACATGATGCCGTCGGGATGGCCTGCGACCACGGCGTCGAGGTCGTCGTCGGTCAGTCCGGTGGCGAAGCCGTTGATGCGCACATAGAGGCGGGGACGGTTCTTGGCGGCGCGCGCCTCTTTCAAGAATGCGACGGTTGTTGCCCGCGCCTCCACCTTCTTTTCCGGCGAAATCGAATCTTCGAGATCGAGCAGCAGCGCATCGGCGCCGCTGCCGATGCCCTTTTCGAGCTTTCGCGGGCTGTCGCCGGGGATGAAGAGCAGAGAGCGCATCGAGTTCCTTTTCCGCAATCGTCGTGTGAATGGGATCATACTCAACGGCGGCCTGCGGCAAGCAAGAGATTTGGGTTTTCTGGACGCCTGCCGGACGCTGGCCTACACCGGGGCATGCCGCCAACGGCCAAACCGCCCGATGTGCCGCCGGCGCTGGCAAAGGCGCTGCAACTGCACCAGCAGGGCAAGCTCGCCGAAGCCGGGCGGCTCTACGCCGAAATTCTTGCCGCCGGAGCGCCGTCGCCGATGACGCTGCTCAATCACGGGCGTGTGCTCAATGCGCCGGGCCCGCCGGGATGAGGCGCTGAAGCGCTAGCCATCGCCCTGCAGCCCAGGCTTGCCGAAGCGCATATGAGCCGCGGCGCCACGTTGGCCGGGCTCGGGCGTATCAATGACGCGATGGCCAGCTATCGCCGCGCGCTCGAAATCGCGCCGGACTATCCGGAGGCGCATTTCGCCATGGGCAACCTGCTGCATGCGCTTGGCCGCGGGGGCGATGCGCTGGCAAGCTTCGACCGCGCGCTGGCGTTGCGGCCGGATTACGCGCAGGCGCACAGCAATCGCGGCATCGTGCTGGCGGTGCTCGACCGGCAAGGACGAGGCGCTCGCGAGCTACGATCGTGCGCTCGCGCTCAACCCCCGTTATGCCGAAGCGTTCAACAACCGCAGTGGCGTGCTGCGCTCTTAATCGCTATGAAGAGGCGCTGGCGGACCTCGAATGCGGTCGCCGTCAATCAGCCATTCAACCTCGCCTATCAAGGCCATGATGGCCGGGATCTGCGCAGCGTCTATGGCGCGCTCGGCAGTCGCATTGCCGCCTGCGCGTTTCCCGCGGCGGCGCTGCCGCCTCCGCCCGCGCCGCACGAGCCGGTGCGTGTCGGCATCGTCAGCGGCTTCTTCTATCTGCACTCCAACTGGAAAATCCCGATCAAGGGCTGGCTCAGCCAGCTCGATCGCCGGAGATTTCAAATCTTCGGCTACTACACCGGCGGCGTCCACGACGCTGAGACTGAGGTGGCGGCCGGCTTGTGCCACAAGTTCGTGCATCGGCCTTTGTCAGCAGAGGGCTGGCGTAACGCGATCCTGGCCGATGCGCCGCATGTGCGGATCTATCCGGGGCTGTCGATGGAGCACGTGTCGTGCACGCTCGCGGGCGCAGCGGCTCGCGCCGGTCCAGTGCGTATCATGGGACCATCCGGAGACCAGCGGGCTGCCGACCGTTGACTATTTCCTCAGCGGCGACCTGATGGAGCCGCCGGACGCGCAAGCACACTATGTGGAGCGGCTGGTGCGATTGCCGAACCTCTCGGTCTATTGCGAGCCAGCCGGCGGCGGGGGCGCCGGTTACTCGCGCCGAGTTCGGTTTGCGAACCGACGCGGTCGCATTCTGGTGAGGCCAGTCGCTCTACAAATACCTGCCGCAGTTCGATGCCGTCTTCGCGCGCATTGCCAAGGAGCTGGGCAAGTGCCAGTTCGTATTCATCCGCCATTCAGAGGCGGGGCGGATCACCGAGATATTTCAGCAGCGGCTCAACCGCGCCTTTGCAGCGCAGGGATTGCGGGCCGAGGACCATTGCGTGTTCCTGCCCCGGCTCGATCCCGACATGTTCATGTCGGCGATGGGCCAATGCGACATCTTCCTCGACAGCATCGACTGGGCGGGCTGCAACTCGACGATGGAGAGCCTGGCGTACGATCTGCCGATCGTAACGATGCCGGGCACGCTGATGCGTGGCCGTCACAGCGCCGCGGACCGCGCCTGCATCGCCGCGCTCGAGGATTTCCTGGAGCGCGTGGCCCGCGAGCCTAGGGACAGGGCTTCCTGAGGCCGTCAAAGCCGAGGTAAGTACCCGATGCCGGATCGTACGAGCGGTAGCGCTGCATGCAGTACGCGACAGCGTCTCTAGCAACCGGGCGCGGCGGAGGCGGCGCGTAGGCCGGTGCCGGTCCGCCGCAATAGGCGGGCGACACCACGACGTACGAGCCATCCGGCCGCTGCGCGTAACAGCCGTTGTTGTGATACCAATAGCCATTGCGGCGCTCGCCCTCTGCGGCGATCACTGCGCCGGTGCCGCTCCCGATGATGGCACCGATCGCCGCGCCGCGGCCACCACCGATCGCACCGCCGAGGATTGCTCCCGCCGCGCCGCCGAGCAGTGCGCCACCCACCACGTCCTGCGCGCGCGATTCATTTACCGGCGCAGCAATGGCGGCGATCAGCAGCGCCGCTGCACCAATCGTTTTGTTCATGTGATGCTCCCGTAAAATGCGTCGATGGATGGCATGGATCGCGGCCGGTTACGCCGGCCGCATCCGGATGAAAGCCTGGCGGTGGCATTCCGCCACCAGCTTGTTGTCCTGGTTGTAGGCACGATGCAACAACTCGACGATCCCGGCGCCCGGTTTTGATTTCGACTCGCGCTTGCCGAGCACCTCGGTGGTGCAATGCACGGTGTCGCCTTCGAACAGCGGATGCGGGAACTTGGTGTCCTTCATGCCGAGGTTGGCGATGGTGGTGCCGTTGGAAATGTCCGACACCGAGATCCCGATCATCAGGCCGAGCGTGAACAGCGAATTCATCAGCGGCTGGCCCCACTCGGTCTCCTGCTCGCAGAAATGCCGGTCGATGTGCAGTGGCTGCGGATTGAGGGTCATGTTGGAGTACAACATGTTGTCCATCTGGGTGACGGTGCGGGTGTAGCGATGCTCGAACACCTCTCCGACCGTGAAGCCCTCGAAATAGAGCCCGCCGCGCTTGTGCCGGTTCACATCCTGGGTCGTCGTGGCCATCGGTCGTCCCTCCTCGATCAACTTTAAGGTTCCATTTACCATGCTCGCCCACAGTCCGCCTGCCGGGCCGGACTTTCGCCCGGCGAAAGGCTCATTTCATGGCGGTCGAAGCCGCGGGCACAAATGCCGCAGTGACCGGCGCAATCCGCCATGCATCGCGGGTCACCGGCACCAATTTCCAATATCTGGTTGCGACCGCCCAGGTCGAATCCCGGTTCAATCCCGGCGCCGCGGCCCCGACATCGTCGGCGCGAGGCTTGTTCCAGTTCATCGAGCAGACCTGGCTGGCCACGCTCAAGGAGCAGGGCCCGGCGCTCGGCTACGGTAAGATTGTGGACGCGATCGACCGTGGGCCGTCCGGCCAGTACATGGTGACTGATCCGCGGCTCAACGACCGGATCATGAAGCTGCGCAACGATCCGACCGCCAACGCGGTGATGGCCGCCGCCTACACCAAGGAAAACGCGGGCAAGCTCGCCGGGCGGCTCGGCCGAAGTCCGACCGAAGGTGAACTCTATGTGGCGCATTTCCTTGGGTCGCAGGGCGCAGGGCGGCTGATTTCGCTCGCCGAGTCCAGGCCGGGCGTGCGGGCCGACGATGCGAACCATTCAGCCCCTCCGGTCTTTCTGTCCGGCCTACCCCAGCTGACGGTAGAATTTTCCCGTTAGGGAAAGGTTTAGGATCGCGGTCTTTCGGCGGCCCTGCCCACGTCTCATTGGGCCGGCAATGGGCCGAAAACCCACGCGCCGGCTGCATTTGCATTGTCGCATCGACCTGATAACGGTTGCCGATCAGACGTCACAAAACGGAACATCATGAAGCGCAGCACGGACCGTATTCTCACCACCCACGTCGGCAGCCTGATCCGGCCGCCGGAACTGCAGGAATTCCTTCGCGCCAAGCAGGCCGGCCAGACCTACGACGAGGCGGCCTACGAGCGCACCCTGAAGGATACGGTGGCTCAGGTGGTGAGGGAGCAGGCCGAGTGCGGTCTCGACGTCATCAGCGACGGCGAATACGGCAAGGCGTTCTCGTGGTCCCAATACGTGCTGGACCGCCTCGGCGGCTTCGAGCGGCGGCCGTTCCAGGCTGGCAACACATGGGCGCGTGGCGCCGACCGCAGCCGGTTCGCAGAGTTCTACGCCGAGCTCGACGCGCAGGAGCGCGCTGCGACGACCATGGATTCCGTCGTGGTCGGGCCGATCAGCTACACCGGTCAGAAGCTGCTGCAGAAGGACATCGACAATTTCAAATCGGCGCTGGCGCAGATGAAGGTGACGGAAGGCTTCCTGCCGGTGGCGGCACCGGCAAGTGTCATCCCGGACCGCAAGAACGAATACTACAAGAACGATGACGACGTGCTGGCGGCAATCGGCGCCGCGATGCGCGACGAATACAAGCAGATCATCGACAACGGCCTGCTGGTGCAACTCGACGATGCGCGCACCGCGGTCACGTTCGACCGCATGGTGCCGCCGGCGTCGCTGCAGGACTATCTTAAATGGGTGGCGCGCCACGTCGAGATTCTCAATGAGGCGATCAAAGACCTGCCGCGCGAGAAGATCCGCTATCACGTGTGCTGGGGGAGCTGGCCGGGGCCGCACACCACGGACATTCCGCTCGGGAGCATCGTCAACCTGATCCTCAAGCTGAAGGTCGGCGCGTTCGTGATCGAGGGGGCCAATCCGCGTCATGAGCATGAATGGAAGGTGTGGGCGGATGTGAAGCTGCCGAAGGATGTGGTGCTGATTCCCGGGGTCATCAGCCATGCCACCAACATCGTCGAGCACCCGGAGCTGATCCAGGAGCGCATCGTGCGGCTCGCCAGGTTGGTGGGACGAGAGAATGTTCTGGCTTCGACCGATTGCGGCTTCGCGCAGGGGCCGTTTTACCGTCGCGTTCACCCCAGCATCATGTGGGCGAAGTTTCAGGCGCTGGTCGAAGGAGGAAGGCTCGCCACCAAAGAGCTTTGGGGGAAGAAGAAGGCTGCGAAGAAGAAAGCGCCGGCAAAAGCCAAACGTTCGTCGCGGGCAGTCACGAAGCGCAAGCGCGCGGCTTGATCCATCAGCGTTGGCGCTTGGCCGCCGGTTTTTTCGCGAGCGCCTTCTTCAGCCAATCCATCAGCACGCCGGCGATTTCGTCGCTGTTCTTTTCCAGCATCATCATGTGGCCGTTGCCGCGGATGCCGGCATCCTCGAGCCGCAGGAAGGTGATGGGCACGCCGGCCTGCTTGAGGTAGGCCGCGGTGCAGTGATCGAACGCCGCGTGGTAGGAGGATTCCGCCGCCACGATCATCATCGGGATCTTCATCAGGTTGGGCAGCTTGCGCGCGGGCTCGGCCTGCAGCCAGCCGCGCACCAGGCCCGGTGCGTCAGGCTTGTTTTGGCGCACGAAGGCAAGCTCTTCGCCGGGCTCGAGCGGCGGATCGTATGTCATCGGCACGAAGCCGAGGCCATAGGTCTTGCGCCGCCCGATATCCTCGAACCAGTCCGGCGGGCCCTTGAAGGAGGATTCATAAACCGGCGGCCCGTTGGGCTCGATCGAGATGAGAGCCTTCACCAGCTTGGGCCGCGCATCGGCGATCAGCCAGCCATAGGCGCCCGATTGCGAATGCGTCAGCACGATCGCGGGGCCGATCTTGTCGAGCAGCGCGGCGCCGGCGTCGCGGTTGATCTCCTGCGACTTCTCGCCGTCGACCAGCGATGGAAATTGCGTCGCGTAGAACGCATCGAAATATTTGTCGCCGGCCTTGCCGCTGCCCGGCCACTGGGTGTGGCGCTTCGCCTGCGGCCACAGGCCGGAATTCTTGGGCGCGGTGAAGCGCCGCTCGGTACGGCCGAGGTCGGCCACGCTGACCGCCCCTTGCGACATCGAGAAGTGCGGCGAGCGGCCGCGCGCCACCTGGTCCGCGACATAGACGGCGTAGCCGCGGCGCAGGAAATATTGCGCCCAGCCCTCGCGGCCGTCCGCGGTGCCGGTGAAGTTGGTGCCGGTCTGCCAGTTGCCGTGGATCATCAGCACCGGGTAGGGGCAGCGCAGCCGCTGCGGAATCCAGAACTCCGCATACATCTGGCCGACCATCGGCGAGCCTTCGATCGTATGGTCGATCCTGCCGCCAGCGTAAAAGTAGCCCGAGCGCGCGATGACGAGCGGCTTCGTCGGACGTTTCCGCTTCACCATAGTCAGTACCCGAATTGCTCGCGCAGGATGCGCTCATCCAGGCTGTGGCCGGGATCGAACAGCATTTGCATCGAAATCATGTGGTCCATCCGGATATCGACCTCACGGACGTCGCGCACTTCCTCGTGGTCGGCGACGGCGGCAACCGGGCGTCTGGCGGGATCGATCACTTTGATCGTGACGCTCGCGGTGTCAGGCAGCAGCGCGCCGCGCCAGCGGCGCGGGCGGAACGGACTGATCGCGGTGAGCGCGAGCAGCGGCGCGTCGATCGGAATGATCGGGCCTTGCGCCGAAAGATTGTAGGCGGTCGAGCCGGCCGGCGTCGCGACCAGTGCGCCGTCGCCCATCAGCTCTGCGAGGCGCTCCTGGCCGTCGACCAGGATTTGCAGCCGCGCCACCTGATAAGTTTGGCGGAACAGCGACACCTCGTTGATGGCGTAGTGTTGCTTGATGCTGCCGCGCCCGTTGCGCGCCCGCATCACCAACGGGTGGATGACGGTGGTCTCGGCGGCGGCCAGGCGTTCCTTGAGGTTCTTGTCCTGATATTCATTCATCAGGAAGCCGACGGTACCGCGGTGCATGCCGTAGATCGGCTTGCCAGTGTGCATCAGGGTGCGCAGGCTGCGCAGCATCAGGCCATCGCCGCCCAGCGCCACCACCACGTCGGCTTTTTCCGGCGCGACGTTGCCATAGCGCTTGGCCAGCCGCGCCAGCGCCTTGCGCGCCTCGGCCGCGGGGCTCGCCACGAACGCGATCCGTTCGTATATGGGCTTTCGGTCGGGCTTTTTGCTCATGGGCGCCAAAGGGATAGGGACATGGAACGGGCGGTGTTCGTCTATACGACTTGGGCCTCGGCTGTCGAGGCGGAGCAGACCGGCCGCGCGCTGGTGGAGCGGCGGCTGGCGGCCTGCGTGAACATACTGCCCAGCATGGTGTCGCTCTACAGGTGGGAAGGACAGGTGGAGCGCGGCGAAGAGGCGGTGATGATCGTCAAGACCCGAGCCTCACTGGCGAGTGCGGTGGAGACGGCGGTCAAGGCGATGCATTCCTACGCCACGCCGGCCATCCTGGTGATGCCGATCGAAGCCGTGGAGCAAAATTACTTCCGCTGGATCATGGCCGAGACCGGGACAGCTTGATCGCTATTTTTTCCGGCTCTGCTTCCAGTAACTGAGGTCGGTGACGACGTTGAGATCGAACCTCTTGTCCGCGGCGATATCGCCGGACTTCTGCAGCGTGTCGAACACCTTGGCCATGCCGCGCTCGTTGATGCCGAGCTGCGGATCGAGGATCGCGAGCTTCTCCATGTCGCCCAGCGCGCGATTTGCCAACTCTATCGTGGTGCGCAATTCCATCGCTGCGATCTCCGCCACCTCGGCGCGGTTGGTGTTCATGAAATCCCGTCCGCGTTGTACGGCGCGCAAGAAGCGCACTACGACGTCACGATTGCTCTCTGCCCACTTCCGGTCGACATTGATGGTGGTGAACTGCCAGTCCGGCACGAACGGAATTACTGAGCCGAGATTGTTGAAGCCGGCGGCCTCGGCCTCGTAGCTCAGCGGGAACGGCTGCAGCCCGGCGTCGATCTTGCCTTCCTTGAGGAGGCGCCAGCGGGTCGGCGCGCCGCCCACCGCGGTCATCCTGTAATCGGCCGGCGTCAGCCCGATCGCCTTGGCGATGTCCTGCACGACGTAGGTCGAGCCTTCCTTTTCCGACAGGATGCCGATGTTGGCGCCGCGCAATTGGGCGAGCGTCTTGATCTCAGGTTTG
>Ga0190270_10001613_pt1 | contig 10599 bp, 6 predicted proteins | sample Popmic320T_FD_133748 | JGI IMG/M metagenome (GOLD analysis project Ga0190270, IMG submission 133748) | Populus adjacent soil microbial communities from riparian zone of Weber River, Utah, USA - 320 T | ecosystem: Environmental > Terrestrial > Soil > Riparian zone | place: USA: Utah | collected... | reverse complement strand
GACATGACCCGCAACTTCCAGCAGAGCTATGCCCCGTACAAGGCACAGTATGGTCAGCGCGGCCTGGCCGGTGGCGGCGTCCAGTCCGGCGTGCAGCAGCAGGCGATGCAGAACTACGCCGGGGACTACATCCGCAACTATGGCTACGGGGCCCAGGACTTGACCCAGCAGTTGCAGCAGTTCGACTTGAATCAGAACAACCTGAATGCCTTCCATCAGCAGTCGCTGGGTGATATCGAGGCACAGAAGGCGCAGGCGATCGCCAACGACGCTCAGGCGTTGGAGTACCTGCGGCAACTCGTAGGAGGTCTGTGATGCCAGGTGGATGGGGAAAGCCGACCAGCCCGTGGGGCGCGCCGAAGAAGCCGGTCACGCAGACGCGGCCCCCGGCGCGCAATCAGTACGGAACGAACTTCAACATCCAGAACCAGCTGGACTACTCGACGTACAGCCCCAGCGATCCGCGCAGTCCGGGCGGCTACGTCAACTGGATGGTCAACAACGGAGCGGTCCGCGACAAGAACCTGAGCGGCGCCAATCTCGTTCGTGACTATGAGGCTGCTTTCACCGGGGCGCGCAACAGCCCGACCTACCCGGCCACGCAGCCGATCTTCCCGATGGGGCCCGGTGGTCGCAGCGGTGGCGGTGGCGGTGGCGGCGGCGGTGGTGGTGGCCCGGCTGGTCTCGATCAGGCAACGTTCGACTGGCTGATGGCGCAGCTGCAGAACAAGCCGCAGGGCGTTGGCTATCGCCCGCTCGACCTGCCCGATCCGAACCAGTACATGAAGTGGGACCCGTCGCAGTACGGCGTTGCTCGCCAGGGTGTGCAGTCCGGGATCGAGGGCATCCGCGGGCGCGCCAACACCGCCTACGACGCAGCGCAGGGGGAAATCAACCGCTATCAGAACCCGTACGCGGGCGGGCTGCAGCAGGTCAACCCCAACCTGTATGACGCGATGCAGAACATGGCGCAGGCCAACAACGCGGGCGGGCAACTGCATCAGACGGTTGGTGAGGGAGCGCAGGCCGACCGCGGGATGGGCAACCTGATGGCGATGTTGGCAGCCAACGACCAGGCTCGCCAGGCTGCCAACCAGCGGGCGCTGGCGGGCGACCGCACGACCACCGAGCAGAACCTGGGGATCGAGGGCAACATGTTGAACCTCGGTGTCAACATGGCCGAGGCCAAGGGCAAGAACGCCTTCGATCAGCTGCTGCAGCAGATGGGGTACGGCGCCGCCACCCAGGAGGCGACCAGCAACTGGGGTCGTCAGAACGAAGTCGAGGCCACCAACGCCGCCACCTGGAACGACTGGATGAACAACACGCTGCAGCAGATTCTCGGTCTCGTCGGTCAGAAGGCGACCGGCACCCAGCTGCCGGGCGACATGTCGTGGCTCAACTTCATGGCGCCCGGCATGAACATCCAGGCTGGCAGCCAGCCGATCCCGAAGGTGTGACATGGACCCTGAACTGTTGCGAGCAATGCAGGCGTTCTGGATGCAGGGCCAGCCGTTCCCGGCGTACTACGAGACCGGCCCCTCACCGAACCCGGACGCGCCCGAACTCGATCCGTTCGCGCAGAACGTGTTCGCCACGGGGGCGATGCCCGACGTAGACAAGTACGGCGAGGCGCTGCCCTATGGTCTCGACACGCAGAAGTCGCTGATGAACTATCAGCAAGACCTGTACGGCTCGCTGGCCGATCCGATGAACGCCTACATGGCGAGCACGATGGGCGGCGAGGGCTTCGCCCCCGGCGTGTTCGGCCAGATCGACAAGACGAGCCCGATCGAACTGGTGCAGACTCCGGTGCTGCGCCAGCTGGCGGCGAGCGGTGGCTATCAGGGACTGCTGGCCTCGTTCATGTTGCCCCCCGAGGATGGCGGCTTCGGTGACAACCACGCCTCGGCCGTCGCCCGCTTGAAGCGCGGCATGAACAACCCCGGCGAAGGGGGGCTCAATCTCACCGAGGATCAGTTGAAGCAGCTGCAGAGCGAACTGCCCGCGCTGACCGGCTTCGACAACCTGCCGCTCGACACCAGCGATCCGAAGAACGTCGACTGGTCGTCGGTCACCAAGGACGCGCAGAGCCTGTGGGCGCCGTTCGCCGCCGAGCAGGCCAAGATCAGCGCCCCCGGCGTGACCCGTGACGCCAACGGCAACTACCTCTCGGTCGAGAAGGTCGACTCGCCGCAGTTGGAGTGGGCCAAGAAACTCGGTCTGCCCGACCCCACCGCGCGCTACGACCTGGAATACGCGTTGGAGACCGACCCCACGATCCGCGGGCTGTTCCAGCAGAATGCGACCGACGCCGCCAGCGCCGAGATGATGCGCAAGACGTTCGGTGAGTACACCAAGAAGCTGCAGAAGCAGCGCGAGAACGAGCGCCTGGGGCGCGAGTCCGACGAGGCCAAGAAGGCTCTCTACGCCAAGAAGATGCAGGACTACGCCTACCGGGTGCAGGGCGCGATGGGCGACTACACGCGCGGCATGGCGGGACGCGGGGCGCCGTACAACCCCAAGCCGATCAACGAGGTTGACATCGGCCGCGCCAACATGGCTGCGCAGTACTCACCGATGCACGGGATCAACGACGTGATGCCGGGCTCACAGCCGATCATCCAGCCGATGACGCCGGGCGAGAGCCAGGCCGCGATGGCTGGCGTGCGCGCCGGGCGGGCGCCTGAACTCAACCTGCCGACGCCACCCGAAGCACCGGAACTGTCGCTCTACGGTCGCGAGCGGGGTGGCCTGTTCAACGGCCAGATCGACAAGATCATTCGCAGCATGGGGATGGAGCCGCGGGGCACGACTGCCGACGACGTGGCCGAGTTGTTCAACAAGGCCACCAGCTTCCTGCCGAGCACGTTCCGTCCCGAGCGCCAGGTGCTGTCGGGGCAGCGCAAGCCGTTGCTGGCGGCGTCGCAGGCTGCGACCAAGGCATCGCAGGCGACCAACGCCGCCTACATCCGCTCGATGCTGCCCAACTACATGCGTGAAATCGCCGGGCGCACGCCCGCCAAGGACGTTGTCCAGCAGCGGCTGTTGCCGCTCTACGCCTCGGGCGCATACGGTCAGCAGGGGATGCCCAACGCCTACCCCAATCGCAACATGGTGGCAGCAGCACTGTTTGGTGGCTGATGGTCTCACCGATCGTTCAGATCAACCGAGCCAATCGACTCTCACAGGGCGTCAGCTTCATGCCCCCGGTGTCGGCGCGGCCTCTCCCTCGTCGGCTGCGTCAGGGCGACCAGGACGAGATGTCGATCGTCGACAAGTTCCGCGCCCGCCCGGACGTACTGAGCAACGCGGCCTTCGACGACGCTCGTGGTGGTGGCGGCGGGGTCAAGGATGCAGCGGTCCACGGTCTCGGGTGGATCATCGGCAACCCGGTCAGCCAGGCGGTGTTGAAGCCGCTGACGGTGCTCGACTACCCGCGCGCTGGCGTCACCGGACTGCTCCGCCAGGGTCTCGAAACGGAGGCGATGGACGACCTCAGCCGGGCACTCGCCAAGGCGCTGCCCGGTATCGACTACACGCCGTTCGCCCGCCCGGAGGGCAACGAGGCAGGCTTCCAGTGGGGCGAAGTCTGGCGTGACTTGAAGAAGCATGAGGGCTTCGGCACGTCGATCATCGAGCCGCAGTTCGGTGGCGAGGGGTACGAGGGCGCCGAGCCGTGGAACATCAACGTGCGCCGAGGGCTCGGCTTCCTGGGTGACATCGGCTCCGATCCGTTCATGGCGCTCGGTGGCGGCACCAGGGCAGCGTCGGGTACTGAGGCTCGGTTCAGCTACGTCAACAAGCTGCTCGACGCGCAGAAGGCAGCGGGGATCGAACAGAAGGCAGCGCTCGAAGCCGCCGACACGGCGTCCGATTGGGCGCGGCTGATGGGTGGTACGGGCGCCGAGGAAGCAGCCACGGCCACGCGGGAGGCTGCCGAGCGCGCCAACCAGCAACTGGAAGCGTTGACCAGGATCGGCAAGAACGACGCCATCGACGTGATCAACAGGCGCGGCGTCAACGCCGCCACGCCCGAGCAGTTGGCAGCGATGGGGGCTCCACAGCACGCCCTGCGGCTGCATGGCGTCCCGATCCAGGACGTGGTCTACGGGCCGCTCAGCCGTATCTCGCCGGAACTGGCGGGACGTGCCGCCGCTCGCACCGAGGCGATGACGGCTCCGCTCTCGCGTGGCGTGTCGCGGGCGCTGGCGCCTGGCAAGGAACTGTGGTCGCGCACGGCGGGCGCGGGATTGCGCAGGGCCAGGACGCCAACCGGTGTCATCGGTCAGAACTTGGGGCCAGCGGCCGAGCGCTTGCTGACCGGCGCCGGGGGCATGAGTCGCGAGGTCGCGCTGCGCTCGTACGCCGTCAACGAAACGATGCGGCTGGCGAAGGGCGAGTTCCGTACCCAGGGTCTCAGCTACCTGCACCAGCTGGCCGACGACTTGAAGGGTCTCTCGAAAGAGGAACGGGCGCAGCTGGTACAGATCGCTGAGGAAACCGGCGCCGAGAACGCGGTCACCAAGATGGGGCCGCAGATGATCGAGGTCATGAAGTCGCTCGGTCTCGACCCGCCCGAGTTGAAGCCGTGGATGCTGCCCAACGGCCAGATGTCGCGCTACACGGTGCCGCACGTTCTCAGCCGTGATTCGTTCCGGTTCTTCAACAAGCTGCGCAAGGGGCAGAACCCGCTGCTCGATTACATCCGCCGCGACCTGGGGATCACCGATCGCGATCTGTTGGAGGAAGGCGGCTTCCTGCAGCGTCGTCTGTTCCGCCCCAACGCCGATGGCTCGCCACAGGCGTTCAAGATCGGTGAGGACGAAATCACGATCACGACCGGCTCGCTGGCGGAGTTGGAAGACAAGCTGGGGGGCCTGCTGCGCAAGCACGGGTTCGAGGGCAACCTGTACGAGACCGACCCGGTCGAAGCCTGGCGGCGCTACATCAAGTCGACCGAGAAGGATGTCGCTCGCGATGTCGGCTTCGAGCACGCTGTCGGCTACGGGCTGGAAGGCTTGGAGCGCAAGCGGGCGCTGCCCAAGTCGTGGGACCCGTACGGTCGCGATGTCAAGATGGAGCCCCGCGAGGGCACGACCGAGCCGCGCTATGTGCGTGGCCCGACGACCGAGCAGCGCCCGGCCTCGACCAACCAGTACGAGTGGGTCGAAGACGTAGAGGCGACCAAGGCCCGCAACAAGATCATCACCGAGGGCGGCGCCGTCCCGGCTGGTGTCGGGCCCACGGGCGAGAAGGTCCCCCGCATCCCGCCCACACACGAGCAGGTGCTGAGCGAGTTCCAGGAGATTGCCGGACCGCAGCGCGAGAACATCGCCCAGGCGATCGAGAGCACTCGACAGCGGACCGAGGCGGCGTTCGAGCAGGCCCGCGCCAAGGGCGCCAAGAACGTGGCGCGCACCGAGAAGGTGCTGGCCGCTGCCCGCGAGCGGGTCGACAAGTTGGAGGCCGAGTACCTCGAACTGTTGAAGGAGTCGTCGGCCAACGAGCAGATCATGCGCGCCCAGGAGTCGACGATCCACGGCATCCGCTCGCAGACGCCCAAGAACATCGCCCGCGCCCAGCAGGAGCGGCTGGCTGAGATTGGAGCCCAACTCGAACACGAGCGTGGTCGCTGGGAGAACCTGCAGGCCGGGTTGGAGAAGGCGCTGCAGGCCGACTCGCAGGCGCAGATCGACGAGGCGCTGGAACGCTTCGCCACCATGCACGAGAACTTGGCGAAGGCCGAGCGTGAGATGGCGGAGATGCGCGACAAGGCAACGCGTGCGGTCAAGCGTCGCATCGCGCGTGAGTCCCAGGGTCGAGACCACCTGATCGGTCCGGTCGAGGCGCGTCAGGCGCGTGAGGTCGTCGGCAACCCCGAGGCCCAGGGGCGGGCGCAGGAGTTGCTGGCTCGTCGCGAGCGGCTGACGGCCGGGCGCGCCGAAGCAGAGGCGGAGGCGCAACGCCTGCAGACCGAGGCCGATCGAGTCGCCAAGCGGCTGGAAACCTTCGGTGACCGGCCTGGTCGCACCGAGGCGCAGCAGGCGCGGATCGAGGCATCACGGGTCGAGATGGAGGCGCAGGTCCGCCAGTTCCGTCGCGAGGCCAACCTGGCTCGCTCGCGCGCCAACGGCTACGGCATGAGCCTGCGCGATGCCGAGCGACGGATTGCCGACGACCCGTGGCTGAACGCCCAGGACGTGATCAAGCAGTACGACACGCAGCAGGCGCGGATCGACGACTACGCCGCCACCCACGGCATCGACATGAAGGCTGCGCAGTCACGGCTGAACAAGGCGCAGACCGAGTTGCAGCGCTACGAGTTGGAGCAGCGGCCACCGGCACCGACCCGCGACGCGGCCGCGCATGCGATCGAGCAGATGAACCGGCCCGACCTGACCGAGTATCTCGACAAGACCAAGCGGCTGGATGAACTGAACCAGGAGTTGCAGCAACTCGGGAGCCTGCCTGACCTGGCGGGCGAGAAGCCACCGACGAAGCTGACGTGGTCGCAGCCGCGTGAGGGCGGCAAGTTCGTCGAGGGTGAGTACCAGGCGAGCACGCAGCCCGAGCAGTGGGGACGCACCTTCCACGTCCGTGATCCCGAGACCGGTGAAATCCTGTGGACCGGCGACTACGACCCGCGCGGGCGCGAGCAGGCGATCCGAGCCGGTGAGGGCAAGCCACGTCCGATCGTCGGCTACACCCGCAACAACCCGCCCTACACCGGCTTCCGTGTCAACAAGACTCCCGAGGGCTGGCGGCTGACGCTGCCGGGTGAGACCGAGCCGATCGAGCGCGTGTTCCGCACGCAGTACCTGGCGCGTGAAGCGGGCGAGGCGCGCTGGCCTGCGTTGCGGCGCGAGATGATCCGCACGGGTGAGGGCGAGGAAGCGCGCCGGGCGTACATCGAGGAACTGCGCCAGGAGCAAGCCGAACTCAGCCGCTACGCCAAGGAGAACACCAACAAGGGCGACGAGATTGAGCGCCTGACCCGGCCCGAGTCGCAGACCCGCGAGGGCATGATCGAGCAGGCACGCACCACGCTCGACTCGCCCGAGGCGCAGGGCTACATCAGCGACGAGCGCGTCCGCGACGACCTGCAGCGCCGGATCAACGAAATCGAGAACCCGGCCGAGACCCCACGCCAGCCCGCCGACTGGCAGGAGGTCGGTCGCCAGGGCCCCACCACCGAGCCGCGCCCGCTGCGCGAGTGGCGCAAGCGCAACGGCCAGCGTCGTCGGCTGTTGGGTGAGATGGAGCGCGTGCGTCAGGAGACCTACCTGACCAAGCCGCCCGAGACCGAGCCCTTCAAGCTGATCAAGATGCCCAAGCGCGAGCCGCGCAAGTACATCGGCAAGCCGGTGTGGTGGAAGGACGAGTACGGCCCGGCCCGCGCCAGCGCTGCTCGCAGCAAGCGCAGCGCGACGATGCGGTTGAAGAAGTTGCAAGCGGAACTGGACAAGGTCGAGTCGTGGCTGGCCGAGCATCCGCAGCCGCCACGCCCCGCCTTCGCTGAGAACGCCCGCAAGTTCCGCACCACGATCAACGGCAGGCGTGTCGTGTTGGAGCGCGTGCGGGGGATCGGTGCCAACGCTCCCGCCGAGTGGCGGATCACGTCGCGTGGCGCCGAGGAATCGTTCCGGGGCACGATGCTGGAAGCGTTCGAGCGCGCCGAGCAGTTCGGCATCACCCGCGCCGAGGCCGACCCCGAGGTACTCGCCGCGCTGCGCGAGCGGCTGGCTGCCGTCGAGGAACGGCTGGGCGACCAGGGTGACGCCGCCACCACCGTGCGCGATGCTCGTCGGTCGTTGCAGGAGAACCGGGCGCCATCGGCAGGCGAGCCGCGCTTCGGTGAGACCGAGTATCCGCCGATCCCGGAGCCGACCCGTGAGGAACTGGTGCGCCAACGGTTCGAGCCCAACATCGAGGAAGCCCGGCGTCGCACCGAGGCACTCGGTGGGCGTGGCACGCCTGCCGAGTTGGAGGGCATTCGCACCGAGATGCAGGGCGCAGCCCAGGAGCGCATCGCCGGGCTGCAGGGCGAGCGCGCCAGCACGCAGTTCCAGCAAGAGCGCATCCACTCGATGATCACCGACCTGTATCAGAACCGGATGCCGGACCCGGTGCGTGACTGGCAGCAGGCGCTCAACAACGCCGACCAGGCGCGGGCGATCCATGATCAGATCAACGAGGCGATCAGTGAGTGGGCGACCAAGCAGCGGGCGCTGGACATTGTCGAGAAGCAGCGCCGTGCCGGTGCGCCGACACTGAAAGACCTGGCGGCTGTCGCCAACCGGCAGATGCGTCCCGAGGATGCGCAGGGCTTGATGGCTGCCGTCGATGACATCAACCGCTGGATCAGCAACGCCGGGGATGTGCTGCCCGCTCAGACGCGGACGCGGATCGAAGCGGCGCTGATGGCGCACGAGCAGGCGCTGGCATCGCTGACCAAGGACACCGATATCCCGGCGCGAGCGATCAACGACATGGTCCGTGATGCCCACAACGGCAAGCTGCCCGCCGTGCTCAAAGCGCAGATACGCGAGACCTACCGTGAGGTCGGCCAGGACGGCGGCATCTTGATCAGCAAGGACTTGGAGCGGGCGATGTTCGGCGTCGACGAAGTGCTCGACTCGAAGTTGTTCGGTCGCCTGTTCACGACGTGGACGAACTTCTTCAAGACCTACGCCACGCTGACGCCGGGCTTCCACGTCCGCAACGCGCTGTCCGCGATCTTCATGAACGCCACCGAGGGCGTCGGTGTCCGCGAGCAGCTGCGAGCGCTGCGGCTGTGGAAGCAGTACCGCAGGGCGGAGAACCCGGTCGAGTTCCTGGCGGGGCTGCCGGAAGCACAGCGCAACGCGTTCCGGGCGACGTTCGCCTCCGGTGCCGGTGGTCAGTTCATCGAGGGCGGTGTCGGTGAGGCACGCGCGGGAGCGGGACGATTTGCCGAGCGCCTGTTCTCCAACCCGGCGACGCGACTGAGCAAGCGAGCGGGCGAATGGGTGGAAGGCCCGCAGCGACTGGCGCTCGGATTGCACACGACCGAGGCCGGTGGCACCGCCGCCGAGGCGCTCAACCGGATCACGCGCATCCACTTCGACTACGGCCAGGTCTCCAAGTTCGACGAGCAGATGAAGCGGATCATCCCGTTCTGGACATTCATGAGCCGCAACATCCCGCTGCAGTTCACGCAGATGTGGATGAAGCCGAAGATGTACCTGGCCTACCAGTCGGCGGCGCGCAACCTGGCGATGGGTGCAGGCGACCAGCCCGTCATCCCGAGCTACATCGAGCAGGCGGGCGGCATCTACTTCGGTGCCAAGACGCCGAAGTGGGCGAGCAAGATTCCGATCATCGGCCCGCCTGAGGGAATGCCGATCGTGGCCCAGCCCGACCTGCCGCAGTTCCGCTACGAGGATGATCTGCAGCGCATCCAGAACGCGCTCTCCGGTGGCGGGCTGGGCCAGATGGCGACCAACCTCAACCCGATGATCACGGTGCCCGCCGAGTTCACGAGCCGCACCGACTTCTTCACCGGCCAGCAGTTCGACCCCAACGACACCGTCAAGGTCGGTGGTGTGGCCGTCCCCTACGCGCTGGCGCTGAGCCTCGTCGGCCAGGCCCGGCGCGGGGCAGACGGTGAGTGGTACATCGACGCCGCTGCCATGAACGCGATCCGCGGGCTCGACCCCAACCTCGACAAGCTGATGCGTCTGGCGCCGCAGGCCGCTGGCGCCGAGGGCGGCGATCGCCAGGCTGAGTCGTGGGCGCGCTACTTCGGCGCACCAGTACGAACCATCAGCCCGGCGCAGCAGCGCAGCGAGCTACGTTCGAGGGCGCGCCAGCAACGCGACGAAGCGCAGCGCTTGGCAATGTCAGGAGGCTGAGATGCCCGTTCACAAGACACCCGGTGGCTACAAGTACGGCACAGTCGGCAAGGTCTACAAGACGAAGAAGCAAGCCAACAAGCAAGCGACCGCGATCAGGCTCAGCCAGATTCGGTCGGGAAAGAGGCCCAAGTGATTGCAGCCATCTCGTCAGGTCACCCCGACCTGGCCGACGCGTTCTTCCTGATCGCGTTCATCCTGTTCGTGATCGTGTTCGCCTTGAAGTTGTTCGGCGTTCCGATCCCTGCCAAGGTCGATCTGATCGCAGCCGGACTGGCGTTCCTCGCTCTGGCGTGGTTCGTGCTTTGAGCGAGGCGTTCGGGGACTACGAGCCCGAGGACGCGTGGGATGCCACTGACGCGATCGCGATCCAGATCGGCAACCTGCTGCATCGACTCGATCTACTCGACGGTCACCCTGATGCGGTTGGTCGCTGGCGTGGTTGCCTCACTGATCTGGAATATCGGCTGCGCCCGTTCGTCGAGCGGCGCGATACCGGGCAACTCTCCGAGCGCGACGCGTTGAGAGTCGACCAGTTGGTGGAGGACGTGCTGTTCGTCAGGCGGCGGGACGACGATGGGGTCTAGGTATCTCGTCGAGTTGGCGGACTGGTGCCGCGCCGCGGGCCTCGTCACGCACGAGGTTGATGGCTGGCAAAGTCGTGCCAGGAGTTCGGGAGGGTACGACGGCGATCGCCCTTGGG
>Ga0190270_10001612_pt1 | contig 10606 bp, 5 predicted proteins | sample Popmic320T_FD_133748 | JGI IMG/M metagenome (GOLD analysis project Ga0190270, IMG submission 133748) | Populus adjacent soil microbial communities from riparian zone of Weber River, Utah, USA - 320 T | ecosystem: Environmental > Terrestrial > Soil > Riparian zone | place: USA: Utah | collected... | reverse complement strand
GACTCTCTGGTCGTGGATTTTGGCGTCAATGTCACCGGCGCGTCGCTCACGCTGAACGCCGCTCCCCTGCCGGTCGGCGCAGGATTCACCATCGTCCAGAACCAAAGCGCCAGCCCCGTCACCGGCACCTTCGACGGCCGGCCCGGGGGCCACATCTTTCGGATCGGCACACAGTTCTTCGACATCACCTACCAGGGCGGCGACGGGAATGACATCGCCGTCACGCGCGCTGAGCCGCCGGTGGAAGTTTCCGCGTTCACTATCACTCCCGGCACCGGCGGTCAGGCCAGCCTGAATGTCGTCTCCATCGCCGTCACCGGCACCCCGGGATTCACCTATCAAGTGGAAGCTTCGAACAACCTGCAGACGTGGACCCCGGTCTCGACCCCGTTTACCAGCCCCAACGGCCTGTTCGTCTGGGTCTTCACGGAATCGCCCGCCCTCACGCGCCGCTACTACCGCTTCGTACTGCCATAGCGGCGAAAATATTCGAATTCGCGTGGCGCGGATGGCCGTCCGTTTTCGCCAGAAGGCACGGGGACATCGTCCTGCCGCCCATTTTCACCGCCTTCCACTTTCGCCACCATGAGAGCATCCTTTCATTTCATTCCTCCTGCCCTTTGGCTGGCCGCCGCGGGACTTGTCTCACTGCCGCTGCATAGCCACGCGGAAACGATGGTGTGGGACCGCAGTTCCACGGCGCTGGACAAGAACATGAACGACTTCCGCAACTGGGAGAACCCGCCCTATCATGCGCCAAACCCGGGCGACCGGCTCATGTTTCCCCTCATCTACAATGACAACATGCTTTGGCCGCGGTGCGACCTGCCAGGAGAATTTTCCATCCACAGTCTGGTCTTCAACGATGACTACGACATTGAGAGTACCGGCACCAATGTTGGGCTGGTAATCTCCAATGGCATTCAATTTACCCCCCGGAGCGGGGATCCGGATGGGCAGTGCAGCGTGTATTTCTCCACAAGTTTGCGGCTGGCGAATGATCAGAGTTTTGAGACCGGGCCGGGGGATCTTCTGAGCCTGGGGACGGTGGCAACAGACGGAAATCAACTCACGGTGCGCGGCCCGGGACGCACCGCCATCGCCAACGCCAGCGACAACGATACGATCAATGTGGACTTCGGCGGGAGTCTCTCCAGCAGTAATTACCTCAAATCTGTCCGCCTCCTCAACGGCACGATTCAGTGTGGCTTCTCCGGCGAAATAGAGAATCTGACGACTTCCGCCACGGCCACGGGAAAAATTTCTCCCGGCGTAATCATCGGGGGCGACGGGCATCTGCATTGCGACCAGCTTTTCACCCTGAGTCCGAACGTGATATTTGAAATCGAGGCCTTCCGGGAACCCGATCCGATCGATCCGTTGATTTCCTACCTGATCGCAGACACCCTCAAAATCACGGGGACCGCCGTTCTCAGCGGCCCGCCGCAACTCGTGCTGTCGCATCCAGGTCCGCTGGAACCACTGCCGGGGGACAGCTTCAAACTGATCGACAAGACAAGCCCCGGAACGGTGCAAGGGACCTTTGCCGGCAAACCGGAGGGCGCGAGCTTTGCGGTGGGACGCTTCACATGGCAAATCACCTACGCCGGCGGCGACGGCAACGACGTGGTGCTGACCTGCACCGGCATCACGCCGACCGGCACGCTGCGCACATGGACAGGAGCGGCCGGCAACTCGAAGTGGACCAACGCGCAGAACTGGTCCGGCAATGCCGTGCCGCAACAGGGCGACGACCTGCGGTTTCCTGACACAGTGGTCTCCAACCTTGACCGGATCGCGGTGAATGACTTTCCCCACGGCTACTTCTTCAACAGCATCACGGTGCAGGGGCCCAGTTACCACATCAGCGGAAGCCGGGTGGCCCTCGCTGCCGGGCTTTCCGCGCTTCCGCCCGCCGGCGCGGTCACCCGGTTTGATTGTCCGGTGCAACTAACGCAAAACTTGTCCATCGCTTCCGGGCCCGGCATGCTGCAAATGAACGGTGACATTCTGCTCGGCCCGCATCAGGTCACACTCGCCGTCGGTGGCGGCATGGATTGTGAAGACATCACGGGCGCGGGCAGTGTCGTGAAGTCGGGCAGCGGAAACCTGCTGCTGCTGGGCGACAGGTCCTATACCGGATCCACGACGATACAGGGTGGCACGGTGTATGTGACCACGGCAAACGGGCTTGGCCCCGGCAGTTCCACACTGATCACGGGCGGGGTGCTGAACATCGGCTTCTCCGCCGGTGCCCCGCTGTTGGTGGAAGACATCACCGTGCAGGGCAGCGGGAAGCTGGTCGGATACAGCACCGGGAACAGCACCCTGCGCGGTACCCTGACACTGCAAACCAGCGGCGGCGTGAACCTCGAAGCTCTGGCCGGAACCACCCTGCATGTGGAAAGCCCCACTGGTGGCACGGCGGCGCCGCGCATTGGCGGCGCGGGCACCGTGCGTTTCGACGGCGCGGCGACGAATACCTGGCCCGGCGCGGCCACGGTAAGCAGCGGCATTCTTGAACTGGCCCGCGCCGGCGCGGCCGTGACTGGAAATGTTATCGTGAACGGCGGCACCCTTGCTCTGGGTGCCGCGAATCAGATTCCCGACACGGCCACGGTGACGCTCGGGCCGGGCGCGCTCTTCGATGTGCGCGACTACACGGAGACGCTGACCGCGCTGTCGCTGGATGGAGCCGCCGTGCAGATGGGCACCGGCATCCTGACATTGAATGGCAATCTTACCTGTCTGGACGATGGCGCAGCTTCCACCATCGGGGGCAGGCTGCGTATCGCGGGCGGCGCGCGCACATGGACCGTGACCGACGGCGCGGCGGCGGATGATTTGGTGGTGACTGCGGTGGTGGAAACAGCGGACGCTTCTTCCCTGACGAAATCCGGCCCGGGCCGCATGGTGGTGAACACGGGCAGTCTGCTGCCTGACTTCACCGCGCAGCAAGGCGAGACGTATTTCAACGCCGGGAACCTGACCAGCGTGGCGCTGGCTGGCGGTACCCTGAGCGGCGGCGGGATCGTTGGCAGTGTGACGTCGCCCGGCGCCGGGGCGCTCGCTCCGGGCATGGCCGGAACGACCGCGCAGCTTTCGATGACGAATGCGCTGACGCTGACCGCCGCGAACACCTTCCGCGCGCGGCTCCTCGATTCCCGCCCGGGCGGCACCGGCCACGACACCGTGGCGGCGGATGGTGCGGTGAACCTCGGCGGGGCGACGCTCGCGCTCACGATTCTGCAAGGGTTCGCGGCGCTGCCGGGAGACCAATTCATGATCGTCAAAAACAACAGCGCCAATCCCGTCACCGGCACCTTCGCCGGCCTGCCGCAGGGCGCGGCCTTCTCCGCAGGCGGCAAAGGCTTCACCATCAGTTACACTGGAGGAAACGGTAATGATGTTGTGCTCACCGCGGCCTTCAATGTGAAGACGTGGACCGGTGCGCACCCGACGAGCGCCGACTGGACCCAGCCGCAAAACTGGAGTGGCAATGCGGCCCCGGCGGCTGGCGATGCGCTCGTCTTTCCCGACCCGGCGGCGCGCAAGCCTAACAATAACAACTTTTCCGCCGGCACCGCCTTCCGCTTCATCAACATCAGCGGCACCGGCTATGATTTGCAGGGGAACGGTGTCACGCTGGCCGAGGGCCTGCACTGCCCGGCTAATGGCGCCGACAATGATTTCCGGCTGCCCATAACACTCTCGCAGCCGCAGCGATTCTCGCGCACGGGCTCCGCCGACCTGCGCCTGAGCACGCTCGCCACTATCAACACCAACGGTCATGAACTTACGGTGGACTGCGGCACCGGCGCCACCTTCCAGGCCAACGGGATCATCAGTGGCGCGGGCGGCCTGCGCGTCACCGGCGGCAGCGAATTCAGCCTCAACGCCGCCAACACTTACACCGGCCTGACAACTTTGGAGTCCGGCACGCTCGTCGTGGCCAACGCCGCGTCGCTCGGCGGGACATCGGGCGGCACGGGTCTGACCGGCGGCACGCTGCTGGTGCTCACGTCCGCCGCCGTGGTGGAGCCGTTCACTGCCGGGTCACCCCCGGCGCTCATTCTCACCAGCGGCGCCGCGGCAACTCTCTCCGGCCCCATCGCGCTCAACGACGGTGCAGTTCTCGAATGCAGGGTCCAGGGCACGCAGTTGTCGCTCACGGGCGCCATCAGCGGTGCCGGAATCTTGAACAAAACGCACGGCGGCACGCTGGTGCTCTCAGGCAGCGCCGCCAATACCCTGACAGGTCCGGTGATCGTCGCGGCGGGCACCTCCGGCACGGTGCGGCTCGCCAAAACCGGCGGTGTGCCGGCCATCGGTTCCGGCGGAGCCGTCATCGGCGCCACCACCCAACTGGTGCTGGATGCCGCCTCGCAAATCGCCGACAGTGCGACGGTCACCGTGGAGGGCGGCATCTTTGACACGAACGGTCTCAACGAAACCATCAGCTTCCTCAACATGACGGGCGGCACCGCTCGCACCGGCGCGGGCACGCTCACGGTGACGTCCGGTGTCAGGACATACCCGGCCGCGACGGCGGCGGCCATCCAGGGAAAGCTCCATCATTCCGCGGCGCAATCGACATGGGACGTGGCGGATGGCGCGGCGGCGGATGATCTCCTGGTGAGCGCTCTCGTAAGCGGCGGAGCGGTACAGCGATTTGGAGCCGGACGCGCGGTGCTCAGCGGCGCGAATACGCACAGCAGTTTCGTGCAAAACGAAGGCGCTACGCTGGTGAACGGCACCACCGTCACCGCGTTCCAACTCGAAGGCGGAACGCTCGGCGGCAACGGACGCGTCGCCGGCCTCATCGCCACCAGCGAGCCGCTGGCACGCACCGTCGCCCCGGGTTCCAGCGCGGGTCTGCTGCGCAGCAGCGGCAATGTGGCCCTAACGCCGGGAACTGTGTTCGCGGCGGAACTCAGGAACCAAAGCACGCCGGGCACCACTTACGATCAACTGGACGTCACCGGCACCGTCGCACTCAACAATGCCACGCTCGCCGTCTCGTTATTGCCCCCGCCTGGCATCGAACCTGGTGACAGGTACACCATCATCGCCAATGACGGCACTGATGCCGTGACCGGCACGTTCGCCGGTCTTCCCGAGGGCGCGCTGGTTGATGCGGCCGGCGATACCTTTGCGATCACCTACCGCGGCGGCACAGGGAATGATGTCGTGCTCTCCGCCATCGTGCCGCCATCGGGCAGAACCCTGACATGGACCGGCCTTGGCGCGAACCCCAACTGGAGCACCACCGCCAACTGGAGTCCCGCGGCTGCGCCTGGAAAAGGCGACGAACTGGTTTTCCCCGCCGGCGTGACGCAGAGGAATTCCGTGAATGATCTCGCCGTCATGATGCCGCTCTATCATATCACCATCTCCGGCGGCGGCTACACGATCTCCGGCGCGAATGGCGTCATGTTGAGCACCGGATTCACCCTCTCCCAGACCACGGGCACCACGACGTGGTCGCAAAGCGTGCGGCTGCTGGCGCCTCAGGCATGGACATGCACGGCCGCCGGCGGCAGCGTGGTGATGTCAGGGCCGGTGGACACCAACGGCCAGGAACTAACGCTTTCTGCGGTGGATGCAGCCAACAGTCTCACCGTGAGCGGGATCATCTCCGGCAGCGGCGGCCTGCGCGGCGCGGGCCCGGGACTGGTGGCCGTTAGTGCCAATGGCAATGACTTCACCGGCAGCGTGATTGTCGCCGGCGGCACGCTCTTCGCGGCCGGTCCGGGAGCGCTCGCTCCAGGCGGGCAGACCACCGTGCTGCCCGGAGGCACGCTGGCGCTGGATCCTGCCAGATCCTCACCGCTCGCGGAGGACATCGTGCTCGATGGCGGCACGGTGGCCACCATCGGCAGCGCGGGCAGTGTGAATCTTGATCGCGACATCGTCATCCTGACCACCGGCAGCTTCGCCACGCCCCTCGCCGGACACAGTCTGATGCTGGGCGGCTCGTTGAGTGGAGCCGGCTCGCTCTGGACCAAGACCGGCCCGGGGCTGCTGCAACTGGCCGGCTCTGAAGACAATCCTTTCGCGGGTCAGGTCTTGCACAATGGCGGCGTCCTCGAACTCAGCAAACCTGCCGGCAAAGATGCCATCCGCGGCGCGATCACCGCCGCCGGTGAACTGCGCCTGCGCGTTGAGCACCAGATTCCTGACACTTCATCCGTGGTACTCACCCCCGGGGGGATTTTCAATCTCAACGACCTCGCGGAGACACTGCAGAGCCTCACCCTCACTGCTGCCAGCATCACCGGCGGGCCGGACAAAAAGGGCGTGCTGACGCTCAACGGAACGCTTTCGTCTCTTGCCGCGGAGACCGCCTCCACCGTCGGCGCGGAGGTCGTCTTCATGGACCCTAAGGCGACCCGCATGAGCCTCGTGGACGTCCAGAGCGGCGCCGCGCCGGAAGACCTTGTTTTCGTCAGTGCCTTTTCCTGCCCTGACGGCCAGGCCCTCGTGAAAACCGGAGCCGGCACGCTCACGCTGGATGGCAGCGGCACGGCGGACCATTTGCGACTCGCCGGGGGCACGTCGCTGGTGAAGGCCGCCTACACGACGTTGCCGGTGGAACTGGACGGCGGCTCCATTTCCGGGAATGGCACGGTGCAGCGAATCACCAGCGACACCGGCGGCGGCGCCGTGATGCCCGGCAACGGCACCGGTCAGTTGAGCGGCGGCGCTCCCTTGACGCTCAATGCCGCCACCGTGCTTCAGATTGAAATGAACAGCACGACGGCCGTCAGCGGCTACGACCGGCTCGTTGCCACCGGCGCGGTAAGCCTTGGCAACGCGCAACTGGCGCTGATCCTCGGCTTCACTCCGCCAGCCGGCAGCGTCTTTGAAATTCTGCGCAAGACCAGCGCCGGAGCCATCAGCGGCACCTTCGCAGGGCTGCCACAGAATGCGCTCCTAACGGCGGAGGGCGGACTGAAATTCCGCATCTCCTACACCGGCGGCAACGGCAACGACGTGACCCTGACGCTCGTGGAATTCCCTCCTCCGGACATCACCTCCGTGACGACCGAGCCCGGAAGCGGTCCCAATGCCGGGCAAGTGGACACCACCATCACCGGCACCGGAGTCCCCGGCGGCGGCTACCGGCTGGAGCGATCCACAGACCTGCTGCTCTGGACGCCCGGCCCCACCGCCAATGCCGATCCCGCCACCGGCGCCCTGCTGTTCGAGTTCTTTGATCCCGCTGTCGCGCGCCGGTTCTACCGGCTGCTGCCGCAGTGACCGGCAAAATTATTTCAAATGGGTGGCGCGTGTGCCCGGGGTTTCCCGCCAGAGAGCCAGGGGATCTCTGCCGATCCGCCGATCGCGGCGGAATCTCCTGTCGCATCACCTACACGGGCGGCAGCGGTGGAGACGTAGTCGTGACGCGGCTCGACCCCCCCACACCGGAGATTGTCTCCTTTACCCGAACCCCCGGCACCGGGCCTAACGCCGGCAGCGATGTGGTGGATATTGAACTCCAGGGCTATGCCGGCCAAAACTATGTGCTGGAAATCAGCGACGATCTCGTGACGTGGACGACGGACCTCACCGAACCCGCCGATGCCGGCGGCCAGGTTCTCTTCCACTTCCTCGAATGCCAATCTCTCCTCCGTCGCTTTTACCGGGCGCGGCTGGAGTAACGCCGTTCCCCATCCCATCGCCAGGACCGCCGGTTTCCGATTCCCCTACTTCCCGGGATGCCGCTGCTGCACGGCCAGCACGCGCGCGCCTTTCATCGCGAGCAAGGCTTTCACATCGAGTGTGAGGCCCGGAAAGACCCGGCTCTTCAACAGCCCGGCGCGCTCAGTGAGTTGGATATATTCCTCTCCCTCGAGCACAAACCAGCAGACGCGCCGCTCCCCGGTGAGCCAGACGAGATATTCCTGCACGCCGCTGCGGCGGTAGGCCGCGAGTTTCGCATTCATGTCGAGCGAGGCACTGCTGGAGGAAACCTCGCAGATCAGTTCCGGCGCGCCGGTCAGGTAGCCATTGCTGTTGATTCGGGCTCTGCCGCCTTTGGCCGGCGTGTAGCAAAGTGCGGAGTCAGGCTGCGGCGTGTTCTCGCTGTCGAGGATGAGTGTGGGATTGGCGTAAAACTTCGCACCATTTGTCTGAGCGGCATAAAAACCGAGCCACAGATGAGTTAATCCATCGGGTTCAGCATGACTGTCTGCGCGAAGAGGCGGAGGCATATAGACGATTCCATCGATGAGTTCAGCGTGTTTGATCTGCGGCAGCGCCTCCCAGCGGCGCAGAAACTCCGGCGTGGTTAGACGATAGCCGTTTTCCAGCCACACGGCTGACCGCCGGGACTTCGTCAAACCTGGGCTGCGAGCGAGCATGGGACAGGTTATCCCTCAGTGGTGGGATGTCATCTGGTGTTTTAAACCGCTCTTCGCGCCCACCAGCGGACGAGGGCGGAGCCGAAGTCGCCGAGGATGACGATGAGGGCGCCGAGGACGATGAGGACCATCATTTCGTCATAGCGGAACCGGCTGTTCACGTCGCGGATGTAGTAACCGAGTGTGGCGCAGCCGAGGATGCCGAGCGCGGTGGTTTCGCGCAGGCAGGTTTCCCATCTGTAAAAAAAGTAAATCAGGAAACGTGGCAGCACGGCGGGAAAGATGGCGAGGCCCATGATTTGAAGGCGGGTGGCTCCGGCCGCGCGGAGGACGGCGGGAATTTCGGGGCTGGCATTGTCGATGGTTTCCGCGCCGAGCCGTCCGAGAATGCCGAAGTTGTGCAACGCCAGCGCAAGCACAGCAGGCCAGACATTTCCGCCAAACACAGCGAGAAAGAAAAACGCGAGGATGATCTCCGGGACAGCGCGGGTGAGGATGTGGAGAGCTTTCACGATCTGGCGGACGGCGTTCCAGAGCTGGCGGACCAGCCGTAAGGGCGGACGGCCGGCGTCCAGCCACGGACGCGCCACGGCGGCGGCGCGCGACACCAGCGGCAGCGTGATCCATGCGGCGGCGGCGGCGAGCACGATGGAGACAACGGAAATCAATAGCGTCGTCCATGCGGCCGGCAGGGCATAATGGGCGATGCCGCCGAGCCATTGGTGCCACGTCACGCCGGCATCAGGACGCAGCGGCGCCGGCGTAATCTCACCCATGAAGCGGTCGAGATTGTTCAGCCGGCGTTCCCATTCGCCGGAACTGAACGTCCAGCGGACTTCGTCGGTAGCGAAGAGTCCGCTGAAGCCGTGGACGTCTCCGGACCACCGGATCTCCAGAAAAAATCCGGTGACCAGCGAGACGGACGCCAGCACCCCCAGCGCCCAGAGACTCCCGCGAAGAAACCGGTCCCGCGGCCGCTGGCGCCAAAGTGTGGCGATGTCGCTGGCCGGCGCTTGATGTGGTGCCGCCGCTCCCGGGGACGTGCCCGTGGTGATGCGGCGGCGGATGGCGGCGCTCCACCAGTCAAAAAACAGCACCATCGCGAGCATGGCGTAGAGGCAGGTCCATGCTTCGCGGTAGTCGGAATTGTCGAAGGCCTGCTGCAGGTATAGCCCGATGGTGCTGAACCCCATGAAGCTGAGAATCGTGGCGGAACGCATGCCGCACTCGAAGCGATAGAGGATGTAGGAAAAGAGATCGGGCAGGGCGCGCGGGATGAGTCCGAAAAGATAGGCGCGCAAGGGGGTGGCTCCGGCGGCACGCAGGGCGTGCAGCGTGTCACGCGGGACTTCGTCGGCCATTTCCGAAAACACCTTGGCGAGGGTGCCGCTGTAAGGGATGGCGATGGCGATGACGGCGGCCATCGGTGAAAGCCCGAGCGCGGCGAGCAACAGCAGCGCCCAGATGAGTTCGTGGATCGAGCGGCAGAGCGTGATGAGAATCCTGACAACACAGTAAATTGCCGGTGCCATGATTCGCCGGAGGATGCCGCCATGCCGGTCGCCGGACCACCATGCGGTGGAGCCGAAGAATCCGAGGATGAATCCGCAAACGACGGAAAGCGAGACTGCTGCGCCGGCATAGCGGATCGTGTCCAGACATCCCCGGACGACCCTGACAAGAAACGGGGCCACTTCGCCGGACGGCGGTGTTTCGTAATCGAATACCGGGTGCAGCGCGGCGGAGAGGAATTGCTTTGCGACCTCCCAGCCTCCCGGGGAGGGTTTGAGCTGAGCCGGGTTGAGTCCCAACTGCCACCATGCCAGCACACCGGCGGCCAGCACGAACAGCAGCAGCGTGCGCCGCGCGCCGGCAATCGACGTCAGCGGGCGCCTGACATTTCCCTCATGCATCGGCGAGCAGTTCGTCTTTGCTCAGGCTGTAGAGCGCAGCAAATTCCGCGCCGCTGAGTGACGCGGACGGCTGATCGAACACGACGCGTCCGTGGCGCATTCCGATGAGCCGCGGGAAAAATTCGCGCGCCAGTTCCAGATTGTGCAGGCTCATGACGAGAGTGAGTCCGTCTTCGCTGGAGAGCCTTGTGAGGAGGTCCACAGTGTCGCGGGCCCGGGCGGGGTCGATGCTGGAGACCGGCTCATCGGCGAGGAGGGCTTCCGGCTTTTGAAAAAGCGCCCGGGCGACGGCGACGCGCTGCAGCTGGCCGCCGGAGAGGTGTCCGG
>Ga0190270_10001611_pt1 | contig 10610 bp, 8 predicted proteins | sample Popmic320T_FD_133748 | JGI IMG/M metagenome (GOLD analysis project Ga0190270, IMG submission 133748) | Populus adjacent soil microbial communities from riparian zone of Weber River, Utah, USA - 320 T | ecosystem: Environmental > Terrestrial > Soil > Riparian zone | place: USA: Utah | collected... | reverse complement strand
GCGAGTCCTCGCCGCTTTCCATTTCAAGAAGGAAAAGCGGCGAGGACTCGCCGCACTCCATACGCTAGCGCGCCCCCGGCAATTAAATCGTTATTTCCCGTCTCGCTTCGACTTCGACCTCTCTTCGGCCGCCTTCGAGAGTTTCTTCCACCGGTTTTTTTCGACCCGCTGCGCGAGTTGATCCTGGCGGCGGGCCAGGTGGTCGAGTTCGCGCCGCATCTTCAGGTAGTTCTCAAAGCGCGCGGCGTCGAGGGCGCCCGATTCCAGGGCCTCGCGCACGGCGCAGCGAGGTTCGGTCTGGTGCCGGCAGTCGCTGAAGTGACATTGTGCGGCAAGTTCTTCTATGTCATCGAAGGCCGTCTCGACGCCTTCTTCGACGTCCCACAACTGCAATTCGCGCATGCCCGGAGTGTCCAGAACCAGCGCGCCGTTTGGCGTCGAAATCAGTTCGCGATGGCGCGTCGCATGCTGACCCCGGTCGTCATGTTCGCGGACTTCCTTGACCTTCTGCCGTTCGAAACCCAGCAGGCGGTTGATCAGGGTCGATTTGCCCACGCCCGACGTCCCGACCAGCGCGACCGTCTTGCCCGGGGCGAAATATTGATCGAGGGACTCAAGCCCTTCGCCCCTTATCGCGCAGACGGCGTGAATCGGCGCTCCGGCCGCGACCTCTTTCGCCTCTTTGACCTTCGCCTCCAGGTCGTCGCAGAGGTCGGACTTGGTCAACAGGATCGCGGGGCTTGCGCCGCTCTCGCACGCGACGGCCAGATACCGCTCGATTCGTCGCGGGTTGAAGTCCTGATTGAGCGACGTGACCAGAAAGAGAGTGTCAATGTTCGCGCCGACGACCTGCTCCTCGGTCTTCGATCCTTTGGTCTTGCGCATGAATTTGCTGCGGCGCTGCAGCACGGCATGGATCACCGCCTTGTTTCCGCCTTCGACCATGCGCAGCGCGACCCAGTCGCCGACTGACGGAAGGTCGGCGCGGCTCTCGGCCTCGTGCCTCAACCGGCCGGCGATTTCGGCCAACATTTCGCCCCCCGCGGTGTAGACGCGGCAGAACTGGTTGTATTCGAGAGCGATGCGTCCGGCCACGTAACTCTGCGCGGCAAATTCGCGGAAATGCGCGGCGAAGAAATCGTTCCAGCCGTAGCGCTCCAGTTGTTGATCCTTCAAATCCATTTCAATCTTCCCCTAATAATTGTTCGCGGTTTTCCAAAACGCGACGCCGAACAGAGGGCTGCGTTCAATTGCGTCTCAGATTCGGCGATACCCGTCTCAGTTGTGGATTGATCTGCGTTTTCGGAATGAATGAGCCGCGACATGTTGGCGCGTCAATACCCTTTCATCACGATGTATAGTGACGTCACTGACGGGCGCGGGCGACTCATTTTTTAGCGAACAATCATAGGCGACTAGACAGGAGAGCGGTTTTATAATTTCAGCTCCGGCCTCAAGCCGGGATGCTACACGCTCAGATGGCGGAAAAGCAAATTGGCCGGAGCGCTGGCGCAGCAAAGGCCGATAAAACTCCGTCAATCGTCCGATACGCCCCATCGGTTTAAACAACAAACGATTATTCAAGGAGGAGCGAATGAAATTCCGACCGAATGGAATCAGTGGCAACTATCGCTTCGTGAAAACGATCTTGGCGATCTTTATCGCCTTCGTCGTCATCGCGGCCTCAGTCGCCGCTCAAAGAAGACAACACGGGACGCGATCGAAAGCGCCCGCGCAAACGTCCGCGGCCTCTACTCCGGCCTGGCCGCAATGGGGCGGGCCGAATCGTAATTTCAAGGTCGCGGCGCATGGCATAAATGAGAATTGGCCCGCCGGCGGGCCGAAGCGCTTGTGGAGCCGCCCGCTCGGCGAAGGCCATTCCGCGATCCTGGCTGAACAGGGAAGGCTCTACACGATGTACAGCAACGGCAATCGCGAGGTCATAATCTCGCTCGACGCCGAGACCGGCAAGACGGTGTGGGAATTCCCTTACGAGGCCAACATGAGTGGGCTGGATCTGAGCGCCGGAAAAGGCCCGCATTCAACGCCGCTGATCGCCGGCAACCTGATCTTCGCCGTCGGCGTGAAGGGCACGATGCACGCGCTCGACAAAAATAACGGGCGGATGGTCTGGAAACGCGACCTCTGGTCCGAACTCGGAGGAAACTTCGACGTCCGCGGTTACAGCCCAAGCCCCGTGGCTTACAGGAACACGGTGATCGTTCCGGTGGGAGGGCGTTCGGGCCAATGCCTGATGGCCTTCGATCTACGGACGGGCGCTGTCGTTTGGAAGAACATTAATTTCACGCCCGCGCAGGCCTCGCCGATAATCATCAACGTCGGCGGGCAGGATCAGATAGTTCATTGTGGGCAGAACGAAGTTTACGGCTCGGACGCGACCAACGGCGTCCTGCTCTGGAGCCATTCGGCCAAGACCGACTTCGGGGTGAGCATAAGCACGCCGGTTTGGGACCCTTCGGATAGGTTGTTGTTTTTGTCGTCGGCTTACGGCACGGGCAGCCGCGTGATCCGACTCACGCGCGGCGGAGATCAGACCACGGCGACGCAGGTCTGGGTGAGCAACAGAGTCAAAATCCATTTCGGCAATGCGGTGCGCGTGGGCGATCTGGTTTATGGGTCGAGTAGCGTCTCCGGCCCTGCTTTCTTCACTGCGATCAACGTCAAGGACGGAAAGGTCGCATGGCAGGATCGCGCGCTCACCCGCGCCAGCTTTCTTTACGCCGACAACAAATTCGTGATCCTCGACGAAGATGGGGAATTGGTGATAGCTTCGCCTGGACAGAGAGGCTTGCAGATTCATGCCAAAGCTCCGGTGATGAAACAGGTGGCGTGGACTGTGCCGACGCTTTCGGGGACGAGATTGTATCTGCGCGACCGCGGGACGATCATGGCGCTGGACCTGGGATAGCGACGCAATTCAACCAGCCGTGAATCGATCGTGAGCCGAATTCAAAACGGTCAGCGCCATCTGCTGTTCGTTCGATTGCGCCGCCGTCTCGATCTGCGCGATCAATGCCCTGAGCTGCGCGGCGTTGGCCGTCGCCAGGTCGTAGGCCAGTTCTTCCATTTTCTTCAGGCCGAAATCATTCAACTCTCTGACCAGCGCGACGGCGGTGTCGCCCGGCGCCATGTGGCCGCTGAAAGAGCTGACCCGCACCTCCACCTCGTGGCTGAGCGTCATCCAGAAATAGCTGAGCAGAGAAGGGAGCAGCGGGCGCAGCAGTTCCCAGGCGAAGTCGCCTTCCTGGGTGATCCAGAAGAAGGCCAGGTAGTAGTGGCGCGCGCTGATGTAGTCGCGGTTGCGGAAGTATGCCCCGGCGCGTGAACTGCAATAACTCGCCGCGCCCCAAAGGAACTCGTCAACGCTGACCTCCGGCTCCCGCCTCATGTAGAGTTCGGCCAGGATTTTCAGCCCGCGCAGGGCGCAGTTGGAGCTGGCGATGAAGTCGTGGCGGCGCAGGTCGGACGCCGCGTCGAAGAGACGGTCGGCTTCTTCCAGCGTGATCCGGTCGTTCGCGTGCAGCGAGAATTGTTCCAGGTCGCGCTTGACCCCAGCCAACTCCGGCCTCTGCAGCGACAGGCTGATGGCGTCTGTCTGCCGGACAAAATATTGATTGCCGCTGCGCTCGGCAAATTCCAGATCGGTCAATTCATTCAGCAGGTCGGCGCAGTAACTTTCGCCGCGCGCGGGGGCGAAGAGGATCGAGGTCGCGCAGGGTGGCGTCAGGCGGATGTGAGATTCCAGCGCGAGGCGAAGCAGGCTCTGGTCTACGAGCCTGTTGGCGCGCTCCGAGTCGTTTTCGTTGAGATTCCGAACGTAGGCCGATAGCGAAGGGGATTCGGGTTTGAAGTCGAAGAGGCCGGCGCGGTAAGCGAGCCGCGCCACGGCGCGAATGTCCTCGCGCTTGCGGTAGACGTTCTCAAAGTCGTATCTGGCTTTGAGTTTGTTGATCGCCTGATTGAGAGTCGGCCGCGGCTCCGCCGGCTCCGCGGCGCTCAGCAATTCGGCCAGGATGTTGGCTCGGACGTCGGGAGGAATGACCGGCAGGCGGAGGTCTTCGAAGAAATAGCGCAGCGTCTCACGCTCAGAGCGCTTAACCGGCGCTGTGGTCGTCGCGGTCGAGGCGCTCGCGGAGGCCGTGGTCGGCGTCGCGCGCTTGATGACCACCGGGCGCGGAACGGCGACCTTTTCCTCGGCGGCCGTGGCGCCGGTCTCCGCAACCGTCCCGGCTGTGGCGGCGACGAAGCCCTGCTGGGCTTCGATCACAGACTCACTGACAGACAGCGAACGCGGCGCCTTGATCTGTTCGTAAGCCTCCTCCACCAATTTGTCGTAGAAGATGAATTCGTCGCAGGACTTGATCAGAAGGTCGCTGGTCGACGCCTGCACGCCGACCCCGATCGTGTACTTCCCGTATTCGCGCGCCTTGCTCATGAGCGAAGAGAAATCGCTGTCGCCGGAGACGATCACGATCGTGTCGATGTAATCCAGCATGAACAGGCTCTCCATGACGTCGATCACCAGCCTGATGTCGGCGCGGTTCTTCCCGCCCTGTTGGACGTTGTAAGAGTAAAGTTGAACGAGCTCCACCGCGTTCTCGCGCAGCGCGTCGCGGTACTTGATCAGCCGCGACCAGTCCCCGTAGGCGCGTTTGAGCGTGATTCGGCCGCTCCGCTGGATGGCTTTGAGGAGCAACCCTAGATCGAATTCGCCGAAGTGATTGGCGGCGCTCAAAGAGATGTTTTCAAAGTCAATGAAGACGGCGATTTTCTGATAGTCCTGTGTATGAGACGTCCTCATATGATGCGACCTGACGGCGGCCCGACCCCGGACAGATGGGCAGTGCGGCGCGGCCACATATTATCCGATTTCTCGCCGCTTGTCGCACGATTGTTGCTGGGGAAGAAGTATGAGATCACTTTTGAAACTATCAAGGCGTCAAATTTGTATGAGGGCCTGCGTCCTTTTTGCTGGCGCGGCGCTCATTGCGCTTTGGGCCGGTTGTTCGAAGTCTCATACGGCGGGCGCGCTGAGTCTCGCGCAGGCGCAGCCCGGCGCGTTAACGATCGTCCCTATCCCTTTCGGTGAGATGAACGGGAGAGAAGAATATAACGCTTCGGACATCGTTCCGCTCGCCGACTCCCATTTTCTCTTCTGCGATAACAATACTGACGAGGCCCTTTTTGAACTCGATCTGTCGCCTGACGGGCGAAAGAAAGGACCGTTAATTCGACGCCCGCTGCGAGGACTCGCCGCCGGCGCGGCGCACGACCTGGAAGACATGGCGCTTGTTGAAGAAGGCGGGCGCCGCTACGTGTTCCTCACCTCGTCGATGCGCGTCAGGAGCGCTAAGGATGATTCGCTGGTCGTCCCTCCGGGCGGGGTGTTGCGTGTGACAATCGCCCCGGATGAGACTCTCGTCGCCGAGAACATGCCGGACTTCCGCGACTGGCTCATCCTCGCTTACCCGCAACTGGCGGCCTCGGCGCGGATTAAGCCGAATGACGGAGGCCTCAATATTGAAGGTCTCGCCTGGGACCGTAATCGCCGCGCGCTGCTCTTCGGCCTGCGCACGCCCGCGCCGGACGGGAAGCCTCTGGTCCTGCCGGTGAAGGTGAAAGAACTCGCCGGGCCCTGGACGACGAGCAACCTCGAAGCGCAGGCGCCGATTCATTTATCGGTAGCGCCAGTCGGCGATGAGCAGGGCATCCGCTGCCTTTGTGACGGGCAGGGCCGTAACGGGTTCCTCGTCATTATCGGGAAAGCTACCAAAGACTCCGAAGCGCCCTATTCCCTGTACGAGTGGGACGGCAACGCGGGTGGCGCGATGCGGCGATTGAATGTCGTGTTCGCAAAACAGATGAAGCCAGAAGGAATTACGCGCGGCTCGATCGGCGGCAAGAGCGGGCTCGTCATCGTTGATGACGGAGGAGGATTTCAAGTGGTCTGGGACGACAATCGCCTGCCGTTAGAGTGGCGCGGACTTTAGTCTGTCCTACTCTTGATCTTCCAATTTGACGCTGATTATCTTTTCGCAACGGAGTTGTATTAAACTCCGTCTTGAAAGGTATCGCCGGAAATTGATCTACCATTCGGCGTCCCATACGACATCTGGGACAGTTTTCGTCTGGGTTCGCAAACACTACTAAATTGAAAGAGTCGTTCAGGTCGCAATGAACGACGCCATGAAAATCGCCCCTGGCTTCCAGGGATTTTCGGAGGAAAGACATGCGCCGTCGATTCACGCTCGTGTTGGTCATTATCGTCCTGTCAACTGTCGCTGCGCTGAACATCGTTTCGGCGGACAACTGGCCGCAATGGCGCGGCCCCGCGCTCAACGGCATCAGCAATGAAAAGAATCTGCCGGTCAAATGGACGACCGAAGAGAACGTCACGTGGAAGCTGGAGATGCCGGCCTGGAGCGGCTCGACGCCGATCATCTGGGGCGATTACATCTTTCTCAACGCCTCCGAAGGGGAATCCAACAAATCGGTCAAGGGCGACATTTACCTCTTGTGTGTAGACCGGACGAAGGGGACCACGCTCTGGAAGAAATTGCTCGGCGCCGGCGATACGAAATTGCGCAAACAGAACATGTCGTCGCCTTCGCCCGTCACCGACGGCCGAAGCGTCTGGGTCTTGACCGGCACTGGCGTCTTGAAGGCCTTCGATTTCAAAGGCAATGAGCAATGGACGCGCGACATTCAGAAGGATTACGGCAAATTCGGTTTGAACTGGGGGTTCGCTTCGTCGCCGCTGCTCCATGAAGATTCGCTTTACGTCCCGGTGCTGCACGGGATGAAGACCGATGAGCCCTCTTATATTCTGCGCATCGAAAAGGCGACCGGTAAAACGGTCTGGCGCGTCGAACGCCCCACGTCTGCGATCCAGGAATCGCCCGACTCATACATCACGCCGGCGCTGCTGCGACACAACGGCGCGACCGAGTTGATCATCAGCGGCGGCGATTGCGTCACGGGGCACGATCTGGCGACGGGCAAAGAGTTGTGGCGGGCCAACGGCCTGAACCCGGAAAACAACCCCTTCTATCGCATAGTCAACTCGCCGGTCGTGGTGGACGGGATGATTTACGCCGGGGCCAAGCACAAGCCGTATTTGGCGCTGCGCGCGGGCGGGCGCGGCGACATCACCAGCTCCCATCGGGCCTGGATCATCGACAGCGGGCCTGACGTGCCCACGCCTGTGACCGACGGCAAATATCTATACATAGTGCGCGACAACGGCGGCTTCCTTTGTCTCGACGCCAAGACCGGCAAGGACGTCTACCCGCCGCAGCGGTTGAAGCCTGGGACCTACAGCTCTTCGCCTGTGCTGGCCGACGGCCGTGTCTACGCCACGAACGAAGAAGGGACGACCACCGTAGTTAAAGCCGGGCCGCAATTCGAAATCCTGGCCGAGAACTCGCTCAACGATTACTGCCTGAGTTCGCCGGCGATCTCCGACGGCCAGCTCTTCATCCGCACGGCGTCTTATCTCTATTGCATCGGCAAGCGCGCGGCGCGTTGATCCGGCTTCGGATTGGCGTTGTTGGTCGTTTCGGCCGTCAGACAAAAAACGCCGGATAGAAAAACAGGGGACAGAAAAATAATCGATGCTATTTTTCTGCCCCCTATCTTTTTGTCCGGCGCCTCTGAATGGCCGTAACAACGGTCAACGCCGACCTCGAGGCCACGGCGTTACGACGCAGGGCGCCTGCCGGTCAGTTCGTCCTTCGAGATCTGTCCGTCGAGGATCGAGATCACGCGGTGGGCGTGCAACGCGATGTCATGTTCGTGCGTCACGACGATGATCGTGTTGCCGCGTTTATGAAGCGTGTCGAGCAACTGCATGATCTCTTCCGAGGTCTTCGAATCGAGGTTGCCGGTCGGCTCGTCGGCGAGAATGATCGAAGGGTTGTTGACCAGCGCGCGGGCGATGGCCACGCGCTGGCGCTGGCCGCCCGACAATTCGTTCGGCTTGTGCGACATACGATGGCCGAGGTCTACGGATTCTAGCGCCTTCTTCGCCATATCGATCCGCTTCGACGACGGCGTGCCGTTGTAGATCAGCGGCAGCTCGACGTTGTGCAGCGCTGTCGCGCGGGGCAGCAGGTTGAAAGTCTGGAAGACGAACCCGATTTCCTTGTTGCGGATGTGGGCCAGCTCGTCGTCGTCCATCTGGGAGACCAGCTTGTTGTTGAGCCAGTATTCGCCCCTGGACGGCGTGTCGAGACAGCCGATCAGGTTCATCAAAGTCGATTTGCCGGAGCCTGATGGGCCGATTATCGCCACATACTCGTTGCGCTTAATCTCGAACGAGATCCCGCGCAGCGCGTGAATTTCCTCGTCGCCCATCACGTAGGTCTTCCACAAATCGCTGGTTCTGATCATCGCCTCGCGCGACTTCTCCTGCTGCGATACGTTCTGCGCGGCTCCTTCTCTTTCCATTATTGTCCCAATCATTTGAATCCCCTTCTGGCGTCTTTAGGTCGCTCATTTGTTCTCGTTGCCGGCGCCGCCCGCCGCTTTTTTGGTCTTGTCTTCGCGTTTGATCGCCTGATCGTTCTTGAGGGTGCGGAGTTGGCGGTAAGGCCCGGTGACTATCTCCTGGCCTTCGTTCAGACCGCTCTTGATCTCGATGTCGTTTTCGCCGGTGATCCCGGTCTCGACCGCGGTGAAGACGGTCTTGTTGTTCTGGATGACGAAGACGCCTTTGACAGGCTTCTTGTCCTTCGGGTTCTGATTCTGATTCTGCGCGGCCGGCGTCGGCGTCGCGCCAGATCCCGTTTTGATCTGGTCGGGATCGCGTTCGACCAGGGCCTGAAGCGGGACCGCGATGACGTTCTCGCGGCGGTCGGTGCTGATCGTCGCTGTCGCCGACATGCCCGGGCGCAGACGGTTGCGAATCTCCTCGCTCATATTCACGAGGCGGATGGTGACTTTGAAATCCTTCGCCTCCTGCGAGCCGCTCGATGAGGTTTGGGCGATCGTCCGGCCCGATCTGTCCTGGGCGGTTTGGGAGATCTCGACAACCTTGCCCTCGATCTCGGTCTCGCCGAGCGCGTCGACTTTCACTTTCACCTTCTGATCGAGCTTTACGTTGGTGATGTCGGTCTCGTCAACGTTGACCTTGACGTTGATGGCCGACATGTCGGCGATGAGCATCAACTGCGTGGACGAGAAGTTGGCCAGCGCGTAAGTGCCGACCTGAACTATTGGGCCGCCGATGACGCCGTCAATCGTGGCGTACTGTGTGGTCTTGCGGAGCAGATCGGATTGCTGCGCCAGGTTGGCCTGCTGTTGCGCCGCGCGAGCCTTCGCCGCCTCGATCGTGGTTTTTGCTTGTTCGACGCGAATCTGCGCGTCCTTGACCTGAACCAGGGCTTGATCGGCGCGGGCCTTCGCGGCGTTGACGGAGGCCGTGGCGGAGTCAAAGCGCATCCTGGCTGTGTCGTAGCTCTGGCGCGAGAGAATTTTTTCTTCGAGCAGGTTCGCGGCGCGTTTGAGCTCGATCTCGGCATTGGCGCGCTCAACGTTCGTGCGATCCAGTTCGGCCTGGAATGTGGTGAACGAGGCGCGAGCCGTATTGACTGAATTCTCCGCCGCCGTCAGCGCCGAAACTTGATTTTGGACCTCGGACTCCATGGCCCGCAAACCTGCCTGCTGAACCGAGGTCGCGCTTTCGATTTGTGTTGGGTCGACGCGGAGCAACGGCGCGCCCTTCTTAACCACGTCGCCTTCTTTGACATAAACGTCCGTGACGCGGCCGGGAACTTCCGCTTGCAGTGTAATGAATTGGATCGGATGGACTTCGCCATTGGCCGTCACTTTGGCTTCGAGCGCGGCGCGGCGCTCGACCTTAGCCGCCTGAACCTCCGGCAGGTCCTTGCGCTGCGAGAGGGTGACGCCGATGACGACGCCGATCACCACGATGGCGCCAGCCCCGATGATTATCTTCTTGTTTCTGGATAAAACCATGTCTCTACTAGATGCCTCCCCCCCGAAGGATGAAAAAAACCCACTGTTTCGTATTTGTTATGTTGAGTCGCTTATCCTGATGGAAAATCTTCAACCGAGACCGTTATACGCCGCCCTGTTCATCTCTGTTTCAATAAGATGCGACAAAATATGAAGCGCCATTTTAAGGATTCATCGCGCCGCCGCACAAGCCGGGCACTATTAATGCCCGCGATAGGGCTGGCGCCAAGGCATGGATATAACGACTCCGTCACCAGCTTCATTAACAGCTCAGGGGAGTGGGGAGTGGGGGAGCGGGGGAGCGAGGGAATGAGGGAGCGGGAGAAAAATATCTCTCCCTACCTCTTTTTCTCTCGCTCTCCCACTCTCCCAATCTCCCGCTCCCCTTACGCCCCGCCCACGAAATATCACTGTCCCGCAAAATATCGTGGTGGGGACACGCCGAAAATACGCCTCGCCATCGGCATTTGATTTTTCACCAAATCGAATAAGTCCAATTATTGCCATATTTGCAGGAAGAAGAATGAGAAGCTCGAACGTGGCATAACAATCGCCTGTATCTATCATCTCTGCTGACAGCACATCGCTCCTCTACCCAACTTTACTTGCTG
>Ga0190270_10001610_pt1 | contig 10611 bp, 7 predicted proteins | sample Popmic320T_FD_133748 | JGI IMG/M metagenome (GOLD analysis project Ga0190270, IMG submission 133748) | Populus adjacent soil microbial communities from riparian zone of Weber River, Utah, USA - 320 T | ecosystem: Environmental > Terrestrial > Soil > Riparian zone | place: USA: Utah | collected... | reverse complement strand
TGCTCGGCGCTCGATCCGATCGCCACCGCCAAGATCGAGGAATTGATCCACGAGCTTCGCGGCCGCTACGCCATCGTCATCGTCACCCACAATATGCAGCAGGCCGCGCGGGTGTCTCAGCGGACCGCATTCTTCCACCTCGGCACCCTCGTCGAATATGGCGAGACCACCGAGATCTTCACCAATCCGCGGATGACCCGCACCAAGGATTACATCACCGGCCGCTACGGCTGAGGAGAGCGACATGCAGGAAAGCGGCGGCCACACCGTAAAGGCCTTCGATGAGGATCTCGACGAGCTGCGCGCGCAGATCAGCGAGATGGGCGGAATCGCCGAACATGCGATCCGCGAGGCGATGCGGGCCTTGGTCCAGCGCGACCTCGAGGCCGCCCGAGCGGTGATCGAGGCCGACACGCGGCTCGACTCGCTCGAGGCGGAAGCGGAGCGCGGCGTCATCCGGCTGATCGCGCTCAGGGCGCCGATGGCCGACGATCTGCGCGACGCGGTCGCCGCGCTCAAGATCGCCGCCGTCGTCGAGCGCATCGGCGACTATGCCAAGAACATCGCCAAGCGCGTGCTCTCGCTGGAGGGCCGCAGCCGCATCGAGCCTTTGTCGATGCTTCCCGAAATGGCGCGAGTCGCCGGCGAGATGGTTCACAACGTTCTCGATGCCTTTCTGGAGCGCGACGCAGCCAAGGCGCGCGAAGTCTGCGAGCGGGACCAGGCGCTCGACGATTTCTACAACTCGATCTTTCGCGCCTTGCTCACCTTTATGATGGAAAATCCCCAGAACATCACCGAGGCGACCCATTTGCTGTTCGTCGCGAGGAACCTCGAGCGGATCGGCGATCATGCCACCAACATCGCCGAGATGGTCTTCTACGCCGCCACCGGCGAGCGCATGGCCGACCGCACCAAGGGGCTCGACCCGGCGGTCGGAAAATGACCCGTCCGCAAATGCTTCTCGTCGAGGACGACCCCTCGCTCGCCGATCTTCTGGTATGGCATTTCGAGCGGCAGGGCTTCGAGATCAGGCGGACGGCCGACGGCGAGGAGGCTTGGATCCTGGCGGACGAACAGGTGCCGGATGTGATCGTTCTCGACTGGATGATCGACGGCATATCGGGCCTCGAGCTGTGCCGGAGGCTGCGCCGCAACAAGGCGACGGCGGCGATTCCGATCGTGATGCTGACCGCGCGCGGCGACGAGGCGGACCGCGTCCGCGGCCTCGAGACCGGCGCCGACGATTATGTGACCAAGCCGTTCAGCCCGCGCGAGCTGGTGGCCCGGGTCAACGCCTTGCTGCGCCGCACCCGGCCCGCGCTCGCCGGCGCCCAGCTCAGCTATGGCGGCATCGAAATGGACCTCGTCCGCCACCGGGTGATGCGCGAGGGCCGCCGGATCGCGCTCGGCCCGACCGAGTCCAAGCTGTTGCGGCACCTGCTCGAAAGCCCCGAGCGCGTCTTCTCGCGCGAGCGGCTGCTCGACCAGGTCTGGTCCCGCGACACGGCGATCGATCTCAGGACGGTCGACGTCCACGTCCGCCGCCTGCGCCGCGCCCTCAACGAAGGCGGCCTGCGCGACCTGATCCGGACAGTGCGCTCCGAAGGCTATTCGCTCGACGCCGAAGGCGCCTGAGAGCGCCGCTTGACATAAAGTCTACATAGGTAGACTTACGGCGGGATGGCTCGATCTCGCGAACTTTCCAGTCAGGCTCGGACGCTGCTCGCGGATCTCGCGCGCTCGGGACAGGACTGGCGGCACGGCTACGAGCTCGCACGATCGACGGGGCTGCGGTCGGGAACGCTCTATCCGCTGCTGATCCGGCTCGAGGCGCAGGGATATCTGCAGGCCGAGTGGCAGGCGCCGGCCGGCTCCGGGCGCCCGCCAAGGCATGCCTATCGGCTCACCGCCGCCGGGCTGGCGCTCGCCCGCGCGGAGCAGGACCTGCACCGCGGCCAAATCGTCGCGAAACGTGGCGAGGCGCTTTCGTGAGCGCGAGCTTCAGCCGCCGACTGGCGCGCGGCATCGGGCGATTGCTTCTGCTCGCCTATCCCGCGCGCGATTTCAGTTGGGCGCGCGCCATGCAGCACGAAATCGATCAGCTCGACAACGACGGCGCGGCCCTCGTCTTCGCTTTGGGGTGCCTGTGGGGCGGCTGCCGCCAGACGGCATCCACGGGGCTCAATTGGTTTGCGGAAGGAATGAAGATGAAGAACGGCCTGTGGAGCTGGCTGCTCGTGCCCCGGAATGCCGGGCTTGCGGGCGCCCTGGCGGCGACCTGCCTCGGCATCTCCTACCTCCTCGCCGCGGGAGCGCCGCCCCTCTACGTCGTCGTCAACGCGGCCGCCTTTCTGCTGGGCGCGGTGGCGCTCTCCGGGCTTCGCGGAATCGCAGTGCGGGCCGAGCGGCATGCGGGCCCGATCGTGCTGGCGCTCGGATCGTGCCTCCTCCTGACCAGTCTCGCGGGCGCGTCCGTCGCCGGTGCGTCGCGGTGGATCTGGATCGGGCCGCTCAGTGTGCAGGTGAGCCTTGTCCTTCTGCCCGCCATGATCGTTGCTTATGCCCGCCATGGCGACGCCCTCGGCCACGCGGGGATCGTGGCCGCGGCAGCCGCGCTCGCGCTGCAGCCGGACCGTGCGATGGCGGGCGTCCTGGCGATGAGCATGGCGGCGCTCGCCTTTGCGAGGCCCGGCCGCTCGGCCGCGGCCGCGGTCGTCGTGACGCTCGCCGCCTTCGCGATAACCCTGGTGCGGCCCGACACGCTTCCCGCGGTGCCCTATGTCGATCGCATCCTGTTCAGCGCGTTCGAAGTGCATGTCTTCGCCGGCCTCGCGGTCCTGCTCGGCTCGGCGCTCCTGCTTGCGCCGGCCGCCATCGGCTGGGGCCTCGACCCTGCGCGGCGTCAGGTCTATCTCGCATTCGCCGCGACCTGGCTCGGTTGCGTCCTCGCCGCCGCGCTCGGAAACTACCCTACGCCCGTCGTCGGCTATGGCGGCAGCGCGATCCTCGGATACCTGCTCAGCATCTCGATCTTCCCGGCCGATGCAGGCGCGATGGCCGGCTCCGGGGACCGCGCCGCGACCGCAGATTCCGATTCAGTGGGAATCTCGCCCCGCACCCGTCTCGTGACGCACCCCGCCGGGTGAGCCGACTGTCCGCTCCGGCGCTCAAAAGGCCAGGCGCGCCTCGAGGCCGTAGGTGCGGGGCGCGTTGAAGTTTGCATAGTCGCCGATCACCGTGCCGAAATTGCCGTCGATCGGAAAGCGGTTGGCGTTCGACCGCCGGTAGATATGCTCCTCGTTGAGCAGGTTGCGCGCCCAGGCCGACAAGGTGAGCGTCTGGCCGCCGGCGCCCATGGAGATGTCGGCGAGCGAGAGGCGGGCATTGACGATGAAGCTTGGCTCGGCGCGCACGTCCTCATTGTCGAACGAATAAGCGCTGCTCGCATAATTGCCGTCGAGATGGAGCCGGACCTCGGTGTCGCCGCTGACCGGGATCCGATAATCGACTGAGCCGGACGCCGCGTGGCGAGGCGTGTAGACAATGAACAAGGGCTGGAGCGGGTTGCCGGCGACCAGGGGGTTCGGCGTCGGCGGCACCCGCCAATGCGTGAAGGCGTAGGAGGCGCCCAGCGTCAGCCGTCCCGTGGCCCGCAGCGCCAGATCCGCCTCGAGGCCGCGGATGCGGGTGGTGCCGGCGGCATTCACCGTCTCGAGCGTGTGGCGGATCGTCCCGTTCGTTTGGATGAAGTAGAAGTCGAAATCGAACTGGCTGTCGCTGCGGTCCATCATGTAGGCGGCGACGTTGAGCCGGCCGCGGCGCCCCAGGAAGTCGATCTTGGCGCCCACTTCATAGGCGGCGACCGATTCCGGCCCGAAGGTGCGGAAGGTCAGCGAGCGCGAGCTGGCGCCGCCCGAGCGGTACCCCGTCGCGTAGCGGGCGTAGAGATTGATGTCCGGCGTCGCGTCCCAGGCGATGGTGAGCAGGGGATCGAACCGGTCCGTCGAGATCGCGAACGGAAAGCCGGTCGGTGCATTGTTGACCATGACGAGATCGCCGCTCTTGCTGTCATGGGTGAAGCGACCGCCGGCGGTCAGATGGAGCGTGTCGAGGCCGGCGGGCGTCCAGGTGAACTGGCCGAAGGCGGCATAGCTCTCGGAACGGGCGAAGCTCGACCGCGAGACCGACCAGTTTTCGGGGCTCCAGGTCCTGGCGTCGTTCACCGCGAACGACGTGCCGGTCGCGTTCCAGCGGTTGGTGTTGGGAGTCGCCGCGCGCTCGGCGGCGCGCTCGTTGAAATAATAGAGGCCGGCGACATAATCGACCTGCGGGAAGCTGCCGACGGCCTGCAATTCCTGGCTGAACTGGCGCTGGGTCAGATGCGACAGGCTGTAGCGGCTGAAATTGCCGTTCGGCAGGAAGGAGGGCGTGCGGTGCGCGCCGCCCGAATTGTCCCATTGCTCGGCGTCGACCGTGCGCCGCGCCGTGATCGACCGCAGCTCGAGATTCTCGGCGACGTTCCAGGTGAGCCGGCCCATCACGCCCTGGGTGCGGTCGATGCTCGGCTGCTGCGGGACGCCGATGTCGGCGACCGGCATGCGCCGGTCTGTGACCGTCACGATCGGCGGCAGCGGGGCGATCGTGCCGGCCGGCAGCCGGTTGCCGTTGGCGACGATCTGCGCGAGCGTTGCGGCCGGATAATTCTCCGGATTGAGATTGATCAGCTGGCTGTAGAAGGGCGTGTTCTCATCCCGCGCGATGTCATAGGCGAGGTCGACGCTGAGCGCGGCGGTCGGCCGCCAGCGCGCCGCGATGCGCCCGCCGTAGCGGTGGTATGAGTTCCAGCCGAGCTCGCCGGAAAGCGGGTTGTCGGTGGTTGCGCCCTGGTGCTGGACGACGCCGTCCGCCTTGATCGAGACATTGGCGAATGCGGGCAGATCGAGATGGAGCGCGCTGTTATAGCCGCCATGATTGCCGATGCCGGCGACCGCGCGGCCGCGAAACTCGCCGGAGGGCGCGCGGGTGACGATGTTGACCGCGCCGCCTTCCGTGTTGCGGCCGAACAGGGTGCCCTGCGGGCCTTTGAGCACCTCGATCCGCTCGACGTCGAACAAGGCGGCGTTGAGGCCGTGCTGGCGGCCGAGATAGACGCCGTCGATATAGACGCCGACGCCCTGCTCGCGCGCCGGCTGGTTGGCGTCGCCCGGGACGATGCCGCGGATGCCGACGGTGAGCGCCGACTGGCGCGACTCGTAGGTGGCGATGCGCAGGCCCGGAATGGCACCGTCGCCGAGATCGAGCAGGCTCTGGACGTGGCGGTCGGCGAGGTCTTCCGCGTCGACCACCGAGATCGAGATCGGCGTGCTCTGGAGGTTGGTCTCGCGGCGCAGCGCCGTCACGACGATCGCTTCGAGGCCCTGGTCGCCGTCTGCCGCCTCGCCCGCTTCGGGCCCGTCCGGCATCGCAGCAGCCGCCGCCTCTCCGCCGGCCGAGGCCGCATCGCCGGTCGAGAGGCCCTGCGCGAAAGCGGGCGAAGCGGCTGCGGCGAACGCGCCCCCAAGGAGGAGACGGAATTTGAGCATGTTGGGACCCCCTGTTGAACGTTCGGCGGCGAATCGTGACGTTTCGCCTTCGGGGTCCGGTTAGGGATCGACTGTGATTCTTCTGTGACAGCACTGACGAAGCTGTGGATTTATCAAATTAAAACTTAAGCATGGTCGACACATTTCATGGCCTTATTCGACCTCTGCTGGACGCATGACTGTAAACCGGCCGTCACAAATGCGTCAAAAGTCGATCTGGGCGCGGGCGGCGACGACGTTCACGCCGTAGCTGCGGTCGCCGCCGGCAGCGGGGACTGCCGCATTGCCGTAGCGCAGGTGGCCGGCATTGAGCATGAAGCGGACATAATCCTGCGGGATCCAGATCAGGGAGGCGAGATAGCCGTCCTGCGACCCGCCCACGATTCCGTGCGAATTGAGATCGAGGCGGTCGTAGCGAAAATTGATCTGGAAGGCGCCGGCGCCTCCATTGTCGCCGCCGCCGACCGGCCGGCGCACCGACGTGCGGTCGAAGCGGCCGCCGCGATAGCCGCGGGTCTCGCCGGTCAGGTAATAGCCGATCTCGGCATAGAAGCCGAAAAAGGTCGGGCTCGCGCCCGGCGTGTCGGCGCGCAGCCAGTGCGCCTCGGCGGCGGCGTGGAACGGACCGCTTATCATCGCGGCCTCGATCCCGTAGCGCGTCTCGTCCTCGACGCGGAGCGCCGGCGTCGAGAGGAAGCGGGTGTCGGTGAAGTGGGCCAAAGGCCGCTGGCGGTAGCGGATCGTCTCGCCCGCATCGAACAGGTCGCCGTTGCCGCGATAATGGCCGGACGCGCCGAAATGGAGCTGGGTCCCGCCCGATCGGGGCGCGTAGACGATGCGCCCGTCGATGCCGCGGCTGTCATTCTCGTCGCTGCCGAGATCGGCGATATTGTCAGTGAAGATGCCGCCCTGGACGAGCAGCGGGCCGTCCGACCACACCGCCGACAGGCCGACGCGGCGCTCGAACCCGAAGGCGTCGGTGAAAGCGGCGCGTTCGATGAAGGTCGTGAAGCGCGAGCTGGTGAGCTCGTCCAGCGACTGGAAATTGTTGTGCTGGCCGATCGTGATCGCCGCATGTTCGGAGGCGCGGTAGCCCAAGGTCGCGTCGACGATCTCGACGGCATTGTCGGCGAAGTCCACCTCGAAGACGTAGCTGAAGCCGCCCGGAATCGCGCCCTCGACGCCGAGGCGCGCGCGGCGCAGCTCGTTGCCGAAGCCGAGGCCGCGATCCGCGATCCCGTCCGGGCTCCCGACCGTGCCGAAATCATATTGGAGGCGCCCGCGCGGCTTGAACGAGAAGCCGCCCGAGCTGAACTGCGGCGCGCCGCGGAAGACCGTGCCCGAACTCTCGCGCGGCGGCGGTGCCGGTGCGGGAGCGGGTGCCGGAGCAGGTGGCGCCTCGGCCGCAGCGAGCCGCGCCTCGAGCTGCTCCACGCGGGCGCGCAGGGCAGCGAGCTCGGCGGCGACGTCCTGGGCCCAAGCGGCCGAACCCGAGATGAGAGCGGCGCCGGCCAGCAGGGCGACGATCAGGGGCCTCGAAGTCATCGGAGTCTCCGCCGAGAAGCGATTGCGTCCGCTGATCTTGTGGGGCGGAATGGTGACAGGCGCGCGAAGCAAGCGTGACACTTTCGTGACGGGCCGGTGCTGCTCTCCGGCGCTGATCAGCGTCCTGCGAGAAAGCTCCTGATCGCCGCGTGCAGCCGCGCGGGCTGGTCGTACATGATCATGTGGCCGCTGCCGTCGATCCGGACCAGCTCGGCGTTGCGGGCGGAGGCGTAGGCGGCGGTGTAGGCGGCCTCGTCGCGCGCGCGGCTGCGTTCGCTCGGGCTGGCATAGACGATTGTCAGCGGCGTCGCGATGCGCGGCAAATCGGGCGTCAGATCGAGGCTGGCGAGCTCGTGCATCGCGCGGGCGACGACGTTCGCGTCGCTGGTGCCGCCCGAGCCGTTGGTGCCGAACGAGCCGATCAAGGATTCGAGCAGCCGGCGCCCGCCCGGGGTGGCGGCGACGTCGCGCATCTGGTCCGCAAAGGCGCGGGCGCGCGCCGGCGACGAGCCGACCAGTCCGCTCGGCCGCGGCAGCATGTCGATCACCATCACCCGCCCGGCCAGCGCCGGCCGCCGCGCCGCGACCATCATCGCCAGCGTCCCGCCCATCGAATGGCCGATCAGGGCCGGCCGCAAATTGCGCGAGGCGACGTAACGCGCGAGCTCGTCGGCGAGCGGAGCGACCACCGGGCCCGAGGCGTTGCCGCGAGCCGGCGCGCCGGCCATGCCGCCGACATGGACGAGGTGGTAGCGATAGCCCGGCACCGACGTCACCGTCCCCGCCCAGATCTCCGGCCCGGCGGTCAGCCCCGGGATCAGGATCACGTCCGGCCCTGTGCCGCGGACCTCGACGGTGAAGCGGGTCGGCTCGAACGGGGGCTCGGCGGGCGCCGCGGACGGTACGCAGCCGATCAATGCGGCGGCGGCGGCGAGGCCGGCGAGGACATCTCTGCGTAACATCGCGCCCTTCTAGCGCGCTTGCTTTAACGGCGCCTGACCCGGCTGCGCCATTGTGTCGCGGGGAGATTGGGCTAAATCCTCCCGATGCCTCATCTCTACCTCGTCGACGGCTCCAGCTACATCTTCCGCGCCTATCACCGGCTGCCGCCGCTGACCAACCGCCACGGCCTCAATGTCGGCGCGGTCTACGGCTATACGACGATGCTGTGGAAGCTCGCCGAGAGCCTGCACAAGGAGGAGGGACCGACCCACCTCGCCGTCATCTTCGACGCCGGCGAGAAGACGTTCCGGAACGACATGTACCACCTCTACAAGGCGCAGCGCCCACCGCCGCCGCCCGACCTCGTCCCGCAATTCCCCTTGATCCGCGACGCCACCCGCGCCTTCTCCCTGCCCTGCATCGAGGAGGACGGACTCGAGGCGGACGACATCATCGCCTGCTACGCCAAGGCGGCGCTGGCGCAGGACTGGAAGGTCACCATCGTCTCGTCGGACAAGGATCTGATGCAACTCGTCGAGGAAGGCAGGCTCGACCTCTACGACACGATGAACGACCGCCGTATCGGCCGCGACTATGTGCTCGAAAAGTTCGGCGTGCCGCCCGAAAAGCTCGGCGACGTTCTGGCGCTGATGGGCGACAGCGTCGACAACGTCCCCGGCGTCCCGGGCGTCGGCCCCAAGACGGCGGCCCAGCTCATCCAGGACTATGGCGATCTCGAAAGCGTCCTCGCCCGTGCCGAGGAGATCAAGAAGCCCAAGCTCAAGCAGAATCTGATCGAGCATGCCGACATGGCCCGGCTGTCGCGCGAGCTGGTCCGGCTGGTCTGCGACTCGCCGCTGCCCGAGCCGCTCGACGCCCTTGAGATGAAGGGCATCCCGAAGGAACCGCTGCGCGAGTTCCTCGAGGACCAGGGCTTCCGCTCGCTTCTGGCGCGGCTCGACGGCAATTCGCAGGTGCAGGCGCCGTCCACCTCGCCGTCGGCGCGGCCGGTCCAGTCCGAGGTCCGCCCCGAGCCGAAGATCGACCGCTCGGCCTATGAGACCATCGTCGACGAAGCCGCGCTCGACCGCTGGATCGCCGAGGCGCGCCGGAACGGCCTGGTCGCGCTCGACACCGAGACCGACGGCTATGATTGCGTCACCGCCACGTTGGTCGGCATCAGCCTCGCCACCGAATGCGGCAAGGCCTGTTACGTCCCGCTCGAGCATGGCGGCCACGATCTGCTCTCGGAGCGGCCGCCCCAGCTCTCCGCTGCGCTCGTGCTCGCGAAGCTCAAGCCGCTGCTCGAAGATCCGGCGATCCTCAAGATCGGCCACAATTTCAAGTTCGACTGGATCGTGTTCGACCGTCGGGGGATCAAGGTCGCCCCGGTCGACGACAGCCTGGTGATGAGCTTCGACCTCGACGCCGGCGGGCTCAACAGCCATTCGATGGACGACCTCGCCAGGAAGCATCTCGACCACGATTGCATCGCCTTCAAGGATGTCTGCGGATCGGGGCAGAAGCAGATCAAGTTCAACCAGGTGCCGCTCGACCGCGCGACCGAATATGCGGCCGAGGACGCGGACGTGACCTTGCGCCTGTGGCGGCGGTTCAAGACTCGGCTCCCGCACGAGCGCGTCGTTCGCGTCTACGAGACGGTCGACCGGCCGCTGGTCCCGGTGGTGGCGCGGATGGAGCGCGAGGGCGTCAAGGTCGACCGCGAGGAGCTGGGCCGGCTCTCGGCCGAATTCTCGACGCAGATCATCGGGCTCGAGGAGCGGATCTGCGGCGAGGCCGGCTGTAAGTTCACGATCGGCAGCCCGCAGCAGCTCGGCGAGGTTTTGTTCACCCAGATGGGGCTGAAGGGCGGCCGCAAGGGCAAGAGCGGCACCTGGTCGACCGATGTCAACGAGCTCGAGCGGCTGTCGCGCGAGGGTGTGCCGATCGCCAGCCTGGTCCTCGAATGGCGCCAGCTCTCGAAGCTCAAATCGACCTATACCGACGCGCTCCAGCAGCAGATCAACAAGGAGACCGGGCGGGTCCATACCAGCTATTCGCTGTCGGGCGCGCAGACCGGCCGCCTCTCGTCGACCGACCCCAATCTCCAGAACATCCCGATCCGCACCGAGATCGGCCGCCGCATCCGCGACGCCTTCGTCGCCGAGCCCGGCTTCGTCATGCTCTCGGCCGATTATTCGCAGATCGAGCTCAGGCTCGCCGCGCACATGGCCGACGTGCCGCAGCTCAAGGACGCCTTCACGCGCGGCGAGGACATCCATGCGATGACCGCGCAGGAGCTGTTCGGCTCGGTCGACCGCGACACCCGCGCCGCGGCCAAGACGATCAACTTCGCGATCCTCTACGGCATCTCGCGCTGGGGCCTCGCCGGCCGCCTGTCGATCACCGCCGACGAGGCGCAGGCGATGATCGACCGCTATTTCGACCGCTTCCCCGGCATCCGCGACTACATCCACGCCCAGCTGACCCAGGTGCGCGAAACCGGCTTCACCACCACCCTGTTCGGCCGCAAGACGCA
>Ga0190270_10001609_pt1 | contig 10611 bp, 9 predicted proteins | sample Popmic320T_FD_133748 | JGI IMG/M metagenome (GOLD analysis project Ga0190270, IMG submission 133748) | Populus adjacent soil microbial communities from riparian zone of Weber River, Utah, USA - 320 T | ecosystem: Environmental > Terrestrial > Soil > Riparian zone | place: USA: Utah | collected... | reverse complement strand
GGTCTATCCGCCGCTCGAGCCCAAGGAGTCGGTCTACGTCGAGCACGAGGGCGACGGCCGCTATCGCTTCGTGTACTACCTGAAGACGGAAGGCGGCAAGCCGACACCCCTCTTCCAGGTGACGATGAGCCTGTCGATCGGCGGCGTCGGCATGATGAAAGAGGAGGTCGCCTTCGTCGGCGCGCCCATGCTGTCGCGCGAGGCCGCGCTGGCGGTGATGCGGGCCTTCATCGTGCCCGAGGACATGGGCACGCCGGCCGGCGCGGTGGCGCTGCGCGCCGCCACCAACTTCCAGACTCCGACGGGCTGGGACACGGTCTACACCTCGATTCTCAACATGATCGAGCGCCCGGTCGCGCCCATGCTTGCCGTGCGGATCGAGACCGACTGGTACGCGCACGAGACCGAGTTCCGCTACGTGCTGCAGGCGGGGGAGGGCATGACGCTCGAGCACAACCTGCCGATCGGCCAGGTGTTCTTCGTGCCGCGCGAGCCGATCACGATGCGGGCGTGTACGCCCGCCGAACTCGAGTCGATCGAGAAGTCACGCCAGGAGTTTCACCACCAGAAGGGCGCCGTCACCCAGCAGACACCGTATGGGCTGTCGTACAGCCCGCACTACCTCAGACAGAGCCGGGCGCAAAAGGAGGAGAAGTAGGACGGGTCTCACGCCAAACGGCGTCAGACCGAACGCAGCGGTTCCAGAGGCTGCCTCGGCCATGTCAGCGCGTACCAAACGATGAGCAGCGTGAGGAGAGCTTCGACGACTCCCAAATAGACGTAGAAATGGAAGCCAAGCTTCCAGGCGTCGATCATGGTGAACAGCATGAGCGCGGTGTACGCCGCTCCCATGACGATGTTGAGCCATCGGTTGGCAACAGGCTTCAGCAGGACCGTCAGAGCCACCATGACAGCGGGCGCCGACATCAGGATCGCCACGCCCAGCAACAGGGTTGGCGTCACGGGCCAAGGCCCCATCTTCCCGTCGAGCATGCGTTGCAATCCGCCTGGGCTATAGAAGGCGATGACGTCGCCGTAAAGGTACAAGAGCGTTGCCGACCCCCACAGGACGGAAATCCTGGCCTTGATGGACATCGCCGAATCGTCCAGTGCATGGACTGACATTGCTACGACCTCATCTCGAGAAGATCAGTTCCCGTGCGACCCGTTTGGCAAGGTCGATCAAAGCAAAGAAGGCGAAGAGTGCAAGAACGACGCGGGCGGTCGTGTCCACTGACTCCAGCGCGAACATGGCCCCGCCAACGACACACCAGGTCATGATCGCGATGCCGCCGAGTCCAAGGCCGATGCCGAACCGCCGGACTGCCCGCGATTCATGGCCCTTGATCGCGATGATCACCAGGACCACGAGATTGCCGACGATCGCCGCCAGCAGCGCGGGCAGGCGAAGAGCGCGGAACTCCTCGGTGTAGGTTGCCCACGTGGTGTCGAAGTCCCCCGGGACGATATGCCCCACAACCCAGTCGGGCGCGGCATAGAACGACGTGCAGAGAACGGCGAGCGGCAGACCGATGCAGGCGATAGCCCAGTTGGCTCCGTGGGTGCCGGTGGTCGATCCGTCGGCTGCGGAGTCAGTCCCCCGGCGCCGTGCGAGCCATGCCGCAGCAGCCGCACATGCCAACATGAGGCCGGGCCACCACAGGGCACTGATGCCCCAGGATACGAACCATTCACTCAGAGCCGTCGGAACAGGCGCGCCGGCCTTGATGCGCGCGAGCGCGACCGCGATGCCGACCGCCCATTGGAGGGCAACACCGATCATCGCGGCCGTGAGGAAGACGCCGGATTGCTCCGGAGGAATGATCGTCAAACCCGCCGGGCGATAACGCGCGGCGACGTCGTCGGGACGGCCGAATTCGCTCACAAGTTCGCGCGCCATCGTTTCGTCCGCTGGCCGGCGGGCGCTCTTCGATCGTCCGCGCAGGCTGTCAGTGAGAAGCGCGTGCAGTTCACACGCGATATCGGCCCGGCCTTTCAGAGGAAGGCGTTCGGCGACATCGGCGATATAGCTCTCGATCACTTCGCGCGGGCCAACCATGAAGACCTCCCACCAAGAATTCCGTCCATCGTCTCCACGAGGTCGGCCCAGCTCGCCGTGAGGTTCCGCTGGAGCTGCGACCCTGCTTTGCTGAGCACGTAATAGCGTCGCGGCGGCCCGTCCTCGATTCGCCATTCGCTCGCGAGCAGGCCCTGCGCCTCGAGGCGGCGCAGCAGCGGATACAGCGTCCCTTCCTCAATCGCCATACCCTGGTCGCTCAACGCCTGGCGGAGCGAATAGCCGTATTGCGGAGTGCGCAGCTGCGACAGCACCGCGAGCACGACGACGCCGCGCCTGAGCTCTTGCTCAACCTTGCCGTGGATGTTCGCGGTCTGATCCGCTCGTGGCATGGCCATAACTGTGTGATAGCAAGTGCATAGTATCACACAGTATAATGGCTCGCACAGTATTCTTTCGCGCCGTATCGGCGAGGCTGCAAAAAGAAAGGGCGGCCTTGCGGCCGCCCTCTGGTCGGCCGGGTCTGAAGACCCGGCCCTACGTGCAAACGTTCGACTACAGATCGAAGCGGCCGGTGCTGGGGCCGAACTTCTCGATCTCGACGCCGGCGATGTGGCCGAGCGCGAGCAGCAGGTTGGCCGTCGGCTCTTCCTTGGCGATGATGTGCCGGTTGCCCTTGAGACGGCCGTGGGCGCCGCCCACGAGCAGCGTCGGGGGATTGCTGCGGTCGTGCAGGTTCCCGTTGCTCATGCCGCTGCCCCAGTAGAAGAGCGAGTGGTCGAGCAGGTTGCCGTCGCCGTCCTTGGTGTTGCGTGCCTTCTCCAGGAACTCGGCGAACTTGATCATTTGATAGGTGCCGATCTTGGCGTACTTGGCCAGCTTCTCCACGTCGTTGCCGTGGTGCGAGATGCTGTGATGCGTCTCGGGCACGCCGATGTGCGCGTAGCTGCGGTCGGTCGGTTCGTGGCCGATCATGAAGGTGAACACGCGGCTGATGTCGCCCTGCAGCGCCAGGTGCATCATGTCGTAGGTCACGCTCATGTGGTCGTCGAAGGCTTCCGGCAGCCCGATCGGCGTCTCGGGGTTGCCGGTGATGGTGTCGAGCCGGGTTTCCATCCGATCGAGCTGCCCCTCGACCTGGCGGATGTTGCTCAGGTACTCGTCGAGGATCGCCTTGTCCGGCGCTCCGAGCGAGCTGCGCAGCTTCGACGTCTCGGCCGTCATCGAGTCGAGCAGGCTCTGCTTCTCCTTGAGCCGCGCCCGGCGGAACTGCGGCGACCCGGTTTCCCCGAACATGCGTTCGAAGGTCACACGCGGGTTGATGGACACCGGCAGCGGCCGCGTGTCCTCTCGCCAGGCGAGCGTCTCGAACATGGTGCACGGGAACCCGTCACACGCGCCGGCCGCGGTGCCCATGTCTTCGGTGCCGACCTCGATCGACCGCATCGGCGTGTCGCCGGCGACCTTGTCGGCGATGAACTGGTCAAGCGTCTTCTTCGACCGGAGCTGGTTGAAGGCGTCGCCAGTGCTCTCGCGCGACACGTCGGGACCGACGCCGTTGAGGAACGCCGAGCTGGCCCCCACATGGACCGACTCACCCCACGGCGCTTTCAGCTTGCTGATCGTCACCAGTTGATCGCGGAAGGGCTCGACCGGCTGCATCACCGGCTTGAACTCGAAGTTCGCGCCGTCCGTGGTCGGGTGCCACGTGTCCGGATACACGCCGCACGGCATGTAGATCACGCCGAACCGGAACGGCGCGGCAGCCGCGGTCTGCGACTGCGCCGTCAGGGCCGGCACCATGGCATCGAGGAATGGCAGTGCGACGGCGGCGCCGAAAGTACCCTGCAGGAACGTGCGGCGCGACAGGTGCTTCTTCGTGATGATCATGGCTGCTCCACGGACGCGGTTGCGGTCGCTCGAGCGACGGTGGTCGAGGTCGGGGCCGGTTCCAGCTTGGTGCGCATCTGGAACGGCGCGCTGTCGATGATCCCTTGAACGAGAGAGGCCAGTCGGTAGTTGTTGACGGCCGCCTTGCTGACGATGGACCGGACGACCGGCATGTCCTGCGGCTCGACGCCGCGGCCCAGGGCGTAGGTCAACAGCCGTTCGGTCAGGACGGTGGCGAAGGCATCGGGCCGCGCGAGGAGCGCGTTGCGCAAGGCCACCGGGCCGTCGACTTTGGTGCCGTCGGCCAGGACGCCACCGGCGTCGATCGCGGCACCGCTGTCACCCTTGGTGCGCCACTGTCCCACTGAATTGAAGTTCTCGAGCGCAAACCCGGGCGGGTCGATCACCCGATGGCAGCTGGCACACACCACCGGCGTGCGATGCCGTTCGAGCTGCTCGCGAACGGTCTTGGGGGCGTTCTCCTTGTTGCTCTCTTCCAGCGTCGGGACATTCGGCAGCGGCGGAGGCGGCGGCGTGTTCAGAAACGTCGAGAGCACGTACTTGCCGCGATAGACGGGCGAGGTGCGCGTGGCCACCGACGTCAGCGACAGGATGCTGCCGTGCCCGAGCAGGCCGAACCGGTTCGGATCGGTGAGGTTCACCTGGCGGAAGCGGGGGCCGTAGACGCCGCGGATGCCGTAGTGCCGAGCCAGGCGCTCGTCCACGAAGGTGTAGTCGGCGCTCAGGAGCTCCATCGCGCTCCGGTTCTGACGCAGGATGTGCGAGAAGAGCAGCTCGGTTTCCTTGCGGAAGGCCTCGCGGATGTTGTCGTCGAAGTCCGGGAACATCAGGATGTCGGGCTGGACCTTCGATTCGAGGTTTCGCAACTGCAGCCACTGGCCAGTGAAGTTGCTCACCAGCGCGTCGGCCCGCGGATCGGCGAGCATCCGCTTGACCTGGGCCGCCAGCACGCCGGGCGCCCGGAGACCGCCGGCCGCGGCCAGGTCCAGGAGCGGCTGATCGGGGATGCTGCTCCAGAGGAAGAACGACAGCCGCGATGCCAGCTCGACGTCGCTCACGCGCCGGGTGGCACCCGCGCGCAGGCCGGCCGGGTCGCGCTCGACCCGATAGAGGAACGACGGGCTGACCAGCACGCGCGCGACGCCCGCGCGGATGCCGGCGTCGAACGGCTCGCCGCCCTTCCGCGCGTCCGCGTAAAACGTCAGCGGTGCCTCGATGTCGGCACCAGTGACTGGACGCCGGTAGGCACGCTTGGCGAAGTTGAGGAGGATCCGCTGGGCGCAGGGCGCTTCTTCCGCGGCCGTTTTCGGCGTGCAGATGAAGAGTCTTTCCCGGCTCGGTGTCGGGCTGACCCCGTTGGCATTGTAGGGGCCCTCGATCGCGACCGTCTTCAACTTCGGCGGCCCGCCCGTGAAGTGGATCTCCTGGCTGTCGCGCTGCGACGGCACCCAGACGTCCTGGCGCTGAGCCTGACGTTCCTTGAACGTGAACCCCACGTCGTGCGGGCCAGCCGTGACCCAGACGCGCGCGGTCATCCGGGCGTCGATAACCGGCCGGACGTCGTTCATGCTCTTCGCCTGCGCCGCGTGATCGTCCGCACCGCCGATGTCCGCCCGATAGACCTCCTGGCCGTCGATCGTGACGATGAACGTGTTGGGCACATCGTTGCCCTCCACGCCCGAGTAGCCCTCTTCAATGCCGCGATAGAGGCGCCCGAACAGCTTGTATTCGCCGTCGGCGGGGAACACGTGGCGCACCACCCGCCCGCCGCGCGTGCCCAGCGGCAGCCCCTCGATATGCGCGTTCTGCGAGAAGTTCCGGGTGATCAGGTATTCCGCCGTCCCGGGCTGCACCTGCGGGTCGCCGACCGCCAGCGTGCTGATCCGTTGCGCCGCGGTGACATACCCGTCGAGGAGCAGCGGCGACGTCGCCAGTGCCGTCGCGATGTTGTCGAAACCGAAGTTGCCGCCGTCGTTGGGCAGGAGCGACGACACGTCGACGTCGAGCGACAGGAGATCGCGGATCGCGTTGCGGTACTCGACGCGGTTCAGCCGGTGCACCACGTAGCGGCCCGGTGTCGCCTTACCCTGCCAGGCGGAATCGAGCGACGCGGTCAGCCAGCCCGTGAACTCGGTGTAGCTGGCTTCGGCGGGATGCGGCATGCCCTGGGGCGGCATGGCCCGCACGTTCAACTTGCGCAGGACGCGTTCCCAGGTGGCGGCATCCTTCGTGACGTCGTCGAGGCTGGCCGTCTCGAGGTTGACCGGATCGTTGGCCGGCAGCGGGTTCCGGGTGTTGTGGCAACTCACGCAGTACTGCTTGACCCAGGCCTTCTGCCTGTCGACCTGGGCCGGGTCGACGGTGGGGGCGGGCGCGGCCGCGGGGCGCGGCACGACAGAAGCCGGCTTGCTCGACGGCACCGCCGGTGCCTGCGCCGAGGCCGGCGCCGTCGCCACCCCCGGCTGACTCGGCGTCTGCCGGCTCGGAGCCGGCCCCTGCGCGCTCAAGAGCGCGACTCCGGTCCAGAGCAGACCTGCGCTGAGAAATACCCGTCTGATCACACGCCCGCTCCGTCGTCGTCCGCCTTTTTCTCGTCGTTCTTCTTCTGCTCGGACGCCGGCAGCGGCGGCGGCTGCGGCGCCGGATCGTTCGGCCCGAGCTTCATCAGTTCGCGCACCGCAGCGATCACTTCATCGCGGGTATTCCGCTTCGGACGATAGGTGCGCGCGTCGGCGTTGTTGCCCGGCGGCGGTGGCGGCTCGGGTTTCTCAGCCAACAGCAGCGGCGTGAGATTGTCCTTGTTCACCGCGTCGAGCTTCGCGCCGGCTTCGACCAGCGCCTTGATGATCGGCACCTGGCGCGCGGCGACGGCCTGATGCAACAGCGTGGCGCCATCCGGCGACTTCGCATTGGGATCCGCGCCCGCGGCCAGCAGCACCTTGATCGCCTCGTACGGCTCGCGGTTGGAGGTCTCGCGGAACGGCGGGGGGCTCAGCCGGTCGAAGCCGGGCCCGGCGGCGAACGCCGCGCCGCGGCCGCCGTTGAGCGCCACCATCATCGGCGTGCGGCCCAGATTGGGATTCCCGCGGCCGGGTGCTGCCGCAGCGCCATCGGCCTTGGGCTCTTTCTTCACCTCGGTCGGGCTCCACTCGACCTGCGCGCCCTTGGCGATCATCAGCTTCAGCGCTTCGACATCGGCCGCCTGCGCTGCCCGGAAGAACGGCGACGCGTTGATGTCGGCATCGCAACACAGCGCGAAGTGGTGCAGCTTGCCGACGAAGGCCTTGTTCGGGTCGGCTCCCTTGTCGAGCAGGAGTTTGACGAGGTCGAGCGCGGTCACGGTGTTGTCGAAGTCGGCGCGCAGCCGGGAGCCGTCGCGCGCCCGCATGTCGGTAGTGGCATCGTGCATGTCGACCGCGAAATAGAGCGACCCGTCGTTGGCGTCGGCGCCGAGGTCGAGCATCGTTTTCGCCAGGTCGAACCGGTCGTTGACGATCGCGATCGCCATCGCCGTGGCGCCGTCGGCGTTGGTCAGCTTGGGATCGGCGCCGCCCCCGATGAGGGCGCGCACGGCGGCGTCGTGCCCCTCGCGCGCCGCATACATCAACGCGGTGAACCCGCCGGTCGGAAAGTCGGAGTTCTTGCGCTCGGCGATCGTGCTGACGTGCGCTTTCCGGTTCGGATCGGCGCCTGCCGCCAGCAGCGCCGTTATCACCTCGGCATGACCTTCGGTGGCGGCCCACATCAGCGCGGTCTGCTGCTGATACACGTCGGTGCCGTTGACGTCGGCGCCGATCTCGAGCAGCAGCTTCACCGCGTCGAGGGAGCCCGTGCGAGCCGCGGCCATCAATGGGGTCTCGGTGTCACGTACCGTGGGCTTCGCCTCGGCGCCGGCGCGAATCAGCGCCTGCATGACCGGCGCGGTGCCGGTGCGGCTGGCCTGGAGCAGCGGCGTCACTCCGTAGCGGTTGGCGGTGTTCACCTTGGCCCCGGCCGCGAGCAGCGCCCGCGTCATGTCGAGGTTGGAGTGATAGGCCGCCCACAGCAGCGCCGTCGCACCGTCGGCGCTCTGCTCATTGACGTCGACGCGCTTGGCAATCTGCGCGCGAACGCCCGCGAGGTCACCGTTTCTGGCGGCGACGAGCAGCGGACCGTCGGTCGCGGCCTGGCCGCGGATGACGAGGAAAACAGTGACGAGCGGCAGCAGCGCGAGCAGCCACTTGGCGGAACGTGCGGTGCGCATCCCTGGCCCACCTTCCCTGGAGGCGTGAGGACCGCCTCTGTACGTGAGTCGAACGACTGGGCGACCACTGACCCGGCCGGTGCAAGAAGGCAGCCGCGACCCGTTTCCGGACGAACGACTCCCCGTGCCCCGTCAGTCGGGTAGAAACTGCTCGGATCCTAGCACTTAGGAGGGGTTTTGCGCACCACGAAAATGGGTCAAATTTCGCTCAGATTTGTCCCGTCCCGGCCGCCGGACCACTCTCGGGCTGGAGCCCGGGTTCGGTGGGTTTCCGGGGGAAACCTGGCGTGCAGTTACGGGCAGGTCGGGGCGACGCGGCTGACGCTCGAGACGTTCAGCCCGTCCGCGCCACCGGTGCCGATCAGGAGTCCGCTCGCGGACAGGCGCTGGCCGACAAACGAGTCGAGCCGGTTCAGGACGAATTTGAGTGTCACGGTGCCGGTTCCGAGCGCTCGCGTTGCGTCCTGCTCGCCGACCCCCGCTTTGTCGATGCGTTCGGGCGCCGTCGCGTTGGTCAGCACCCAGTCGCTTCCGCTCCGGGTCAGGCAGCCCACCACGCGCGCGAGCGCGTTGGCCGGCAGCTCCGCCGAACCGTCCTTCGGGATGATGCGCAGGTGACCCGCGGTGTCGGGGCGGAGCTCCGTCGAGCCGGCCGGCAGGCCGTTCGACTTGAGAATCAGGGCGACCAGATCGTTATAGGTGGACGGCGGCAGGCTGCCCTCGGCGCCGTTCGGCATGCTGGTCCGCACGTAGGTCAGGAGGTCGCCGACCGTCTTCTGCGAATAGCCTTCCCAGAACGGGGTTCCTACCAGCTGGCCGTCGCCCTGTCCGCCCAATGTGTGGCATTCCGCGCAGTTGGCGCTGAACGCGCCCCGTGCCCGGGCGGCCTGCTCGTCGGTATAGGCCCCGTCCCACACGGTCGCCTGCCCCTGCCCGATGGCAATCGCCGAGCCCAGGGACGCGAAAAAGCCTGCCAGCGCAAGCGCAGCCAGACTGGGAAACACCAACCGACGTGACGGACTCGACATACGACGATCCTACAATTTCGCCGCGGTTTTGTACTCCCTCTCGAGCTGAGCGATCAGCGTGCGATAGGTTTCAAAGGCGCCGAGCAACGCCAGGCCTTGCGATCGGGCTACCGGCAGGCTGACGCCGCCCGCGTCGAACGCCGAGCGTGGGAAGCTGGGCGTGCTCAGGCCAAGGCGTGGCAATTGCGGCACCGGCTTGCCCGCTGCCCGCAACTCCTCGATGGCGCGCAGGCCTTCCGCGAGGGCCTTCACGTGCTCGGGGCGGGACGTCTCAGTTTGCCGGACGTCGCGCTGATTATCGGCAACCTCGCGGGCGAGCTGCGCGCGGGCGTTCCGCACCAGTGCCGCGTCGCGCCGGCCTTCCCGCACTTCGTCGATCCACAGCGCGATCAGGATGCCGAGCGTGATCGTCGTGACCTCGAAGAGGAATCTCCGGACCGTGTCTCCGGAGGGACGTGGCAGGGGACGCAGGGCCATGAGGCGCGGTTATTCTAGCGTCAGCCGTCGCGACGTTGGCGCTACCATGCCCTCATGACCTGGGCGCTGGCGCCGCCGCGCTTTTCGCGCGCGTCCACCAACCGGCTGACGGCGCACGACCTCGGACGCTTCGCCGGCGGATCGCTGTTCGACGCGATCGCTCGCGCCGTCTGCGCCGCAGGATGCCTGCCGCGCAAAGAGCTCTACGAGGCGTGGGAGCTGGCGCGGCGCGTGCGGCGGCGGTTCCGCGGCGGCCGCATCGTCGATCTCGCCGGTGGGCATGGCCTCCTCGCGCAGGTGCTGTTGCTCCTCGACGATTCGTCGCCCTCGGCGCTCGTCGTGGACACTGCGATTCCAACGTCGGCCGCGGCGCTGCACGAGGCGCTTGCCGCCGCGTGGCCGAGGCTGCGCGGCCGGGTCGAGTTCGTGCTTGCCGACATCGAGAGAGTCACGATTGGCGCCGGCGATCTGGTGGTGTCGTGCCACGCGTGCGGGGCGCTCACCGACCGCGTGCTCGGCCAGGCGGTGCGCGGCCGCGCCCGCGTGGCCGTGCTGCCGTGTTGTCACGACGTGCGCGCGTCGTCGGCCGCGGCGTGCAGCGGCTGGCTGGATCCAGCCCTGGCCACCGACGCCGCGCGGGCGCATCGGCTCGAGGCGCAGGGCTATCACGTCTGGACCCAGACCATCCCGGTTGAGATCACGCCGAAGAATCGCGTCCTGCTCGGCGCCCCGCGGCCGGCACACTAGCGCCCGCGCTTGGTGGATCCCGCTCCCCGCGCTGCGGCCTCGAACGAGGCCGCGAGCCCGGCGAACTCGGGACGCGGCCCTGTCCACTCCAGCTCGGTCACGTCGCCGAACGTAGGCACGTCCGTGCGCAGCGTCGCCAGCGTCCGGAAGAGCAGCGCCGCATCGCGGTTCTCCTCGAGCGTACGCGC
>Ga0190270_10001608_pt1 | contig 10623 bp, 13 predicted proteins | sample Popmic320T_FD_133748 | JGI IMG/M metagenome (GOLD analysis project Ga0190270, IMG submission 133748) | Populus adjacent soil microbial communities from riparian zone of Weber River, Utah, USA - 320 T | ecosystem: Environmental > Terrestrial > Soil > Riparian zone | place: USA: Utah | collected... | reverse complement strand
CCGACGCGGAGTTCGACGCCGCACTGGCCGAGCTCCTCGACTCCTCGAACGAGCCCGGCCAGGACTCCCCCGGCGACACCGGCGACACCGGCGACACCGGCGACAAGCCCCCGGGTGACCACCCCGGTGAGGGAGACTCCGGCCCCTCGTCGCGGTGACCCGGTGACAAGGTGAACCGGTGAGCCTGCACGCCGACGCCACCGACGTACTCACGCGGTGGGAGCCGCCGGACACCGACCAGTCAGGCCTGCGCGACCTCTACCTCGAGCATCTGAGGCGGCACGAGGACGGCATGTGGCGCGAGTGCCGGCCCGACCACGTCACGGCCAGCGCGCTGGTGCTGTCGGCCGGCCGCCGGCGCGTCCTGCTGACGCTGCACGCCAAGCTCGGCCGGTGGCTGCAGCTCGGCGGGCACTGCGAGCCGGGCGACGAGACCCTGGCCGCCGCCGCGCACCGGGAGGCCGCCGAGGAGTCGGGGATCGGCGACCTCGTGCTCGACGAGTCGCCGGTGCTGCTGTCGCGGCACGAGGTGCCATGCGGCCCGGTGCGTCCCGCGCACCACCTCGACGTGCAGTACGTCGCCCGGGCCGCCGACGACGCCGTCGCGGTCGCCAGCGCGGAGTCGCACGACCTGTGCTGGTTCGACGTGGACGCCCTGCCCGCCGACACCGACGCCTCGGTGCGGGCGCTGGTCGGCCAGGCGCTGGTGCGCCAGGGCCGCCGGATCGGCTGAGGCAGCTGACCGCGGTTGCTACCGCGGTGGTGGTTTAGCGGCTGGGTCAGTCGACGTCGTCGCCGGAGAGGTCGAGCCCCGAGGCCGACGCCACTCCCTCCAGGTAGCCGCGCGCCCGCTCGGTGCGGGGGTAGGCCTCGAGGAGGGCCCAGAACCGCTTGCCGTGACCGGGCTCGATCAGGTGCGCCAGCTCGTGCATCAGGACGTAGTCGATCACCCACTCAGGCATGCCCTGCAGCCGCGACGACAGCCGGATCGTGCGGTCGAGCGGAGTGCACGACCCCCACCGCGAGCGCTGGTTGCTGACCCAACGCACCGACACCGGGACCGCCCGGCCGTCGAGGTAGCGGCGGGAGAGCTCGCGGGCGCGCTGTTCCAGCGAGGTCTGGCTCGGCCGGCGGCGCTGCTCCTGGCGCTCGAGTCGCTCGACCATCGCCGCGACCCAGTGCTTCTCCTCGGCCCGGGTCATCCGCGCGGGGATGAGCACGACGATGCGGTCCTGGTCGCGGTAGGCGGCCACGGTCCGCCGACGCCTGCCGCTGCGGCGCACCTCCACAGCCGGAGCCGCGTCGGCCGGCAGGGGGGCATCTGTGTGGGCCACTCGGACAAGGTACTCCCAGCCTCCGACGGCCCTTTCCCGGGTAATCCCAGGGTGACGCGGCGCAAGAAATCGCGCAGGAAAATGTTGTCCACAGCCCGTGGATAACAAAGGGTGCAGGTCAGCACCGCAACCGTGCCCGTCGGGCCGAATTCGCCCACAGGCGTGATGCACCGTCCATGGCCCGGTTTTCACAGCCGCGCCGCATTCGTCCCCAGACTGTCCCCAACGTTATCCACAAGGGTGGACAAACTCGCGTTGACTCTGCCTGGTGGCCCGCTTAGCGTCGTGACCTGGTGAGGCCCCCGCTCCGGCGGGAGGACGTCCGCAAGGGGAAGGCGGATGACCTCCATCCGGTGGCGGGGGCCTCGTTGTGCCTGGGGCCGCAGCGCCCGGCCACTGGGTGGGTCAGGGCTCGGGTCAGCGGCCGGTGAAGGACGGGCGCCGCTTCTCCCGGGCCGCCGCGAGGCCCTCCTGCAGGTCGGCCGTCGCCAGCGTGATCGGCTGCGCCAGCGCCTCCCACTGCACCGCGGCCTCGAAGCTCGCGTGCCCGCCCTGGCGCAGCGCGGTGGTGGTGTAGCGGGTCGGGATGGGCGCCGCCGCGGCGATCGTCGCGGCGATGTCGGTCGCCGCCTCCAGGAAGCCGTCCTCGGGCAGCACGCGGTTGACGAGCCCGAGCTCGCGCGCCTCCTCGGCCTGCACGATGCGACCGGTGAGCAGCAGCTCTCGGGCGGTGGCCAGACCGACGACCTCGGGGAGCAGCCAGGTCGCGGCCATACCGGGGTGCATCCCCAGCGAGGTGAACGGCGCCCCCAGCCTCGCCTGCGGCGCGGCGTACCGCAGATCGCAGGCCAGGGCCAGGCACAGACCGGCGCCGACGGCCGCGCCGTTGACCGCCGCGATCGTCGGGATCTCCAGGTCGCGCAGCGACAGCCACTGGCGGTAGAAGGCGATCATCCGGGTGCGCAGGTGGTCGACCGGCGCGTCCGGCTCGCTGCCGATCCAGCCCGTGTCACCGCCGGAGCAGAACGCCCTGCCCGCACCGGTCACCAGCAGCGCCCGCGCGTCGCGGTCGGTACGCAGCTCCTCGATCAGCCGCGCCCACGACTGCGTCATCTCGTCGGACATCGCGTTGCGCTTGGCGGGGTTGTCCAGGGTCACCACGACCACCCCGTCGCCCCGACGCTCCACGGACAGGTCCGAATACAGGCTCACGCGCGCTCCTCAAATCGGTACAAAATATGACAAATGTCGCGCAACGCCCGCTCAGCGAGCGTGGCGGCGTGGAATAACGCTACGACTGCCGTAGGGTCGCCGTGTCAGGGCGACCTCGGCGCGCACGCAGCGCGACGGTGTCCCACACGAACGGCGGGTCTTCCCCAGACTCCCGTCGCGACGACCGAAGAAGATCGAGACAACTCGGGGCTTGGCGGGAGCAGGGACCCGAACGACAAAGCTAGGAGGCCGTCATGGCGGAGACGTGGAGCGGAGAGTTCTACTGCGTCAAGTGCAAGGAGAAGCGCGAGGCGAGCGGCGAGGTCCGGGTCAACGACAAGGGCACCCGGATGGCCAAGGCTCAGTGCCCCGTGTGCGGCACCAACCTCAACCGCATCCTCGGCAAGGCCTGACCCACAGACCACCGACCACCCGCCCCACGCCGGGCGGGAGCGACATCGCCGGAGGCGGACACCCACCATGGGTGTCCGCCTCCGCTTGTCGCTGGGTGTCTTGCAGGGTGCCTTGCTGGGTGCATCGCTGGGCGGATGGCTGGGGCGCTGTGGACGACGCCCGGCGTCCCCCGGCCCGACGTGACAGGCTCACCCCGCCCGGCGGATGCGGCCGTCGGGGCGAGGAGGTCCCATGCGTCCCGTGCTCCGTCCCGGTCTGCGGCTGGTCCGCCAGCCCTCCGGAGGCGCCGCCCTCGTGGAGCGGCACGCCGTCTACCGGCTCGACCCCGTCACCGCCGACCTGCTCGGCGCGCTCGACGGGCTGCGCGACGACACCGGGCTGCTGGCCCGGCACCCGCAGACGGAGGCCGCTGCTGCGGCGTGGGCCCGCCTCCTGCGTGCCGGTGTCGTGGTCGACGTCGAGACGCCGGCACGACTGGCCCGTGACCTCGACGAGCCCGTCCGCCCGCACGCGCTGCGCGAGGCCACCACACTGCTCGCCTACGACCCTGCTGGGGCCGAAGGCGCCTGGCACCGGCGCCGGCGCGCCCGGGTCGCCGTACACGGCCGCGGCGCTCTTGCCGGTCCGGTCGCACAGCTGCTGGAACAGGCCGGTGTCGGCGTTCGACAGACCGATGACGCGACGGCCACCGCTGATCTGACGATGCTGACCGACGACCACGAGCCCGCGTCGGACGTCGTCGAGCGGCTGATGCGCGAGGGCCGCCCGCACCTGCTGGCCGGGCTGCGTGGCGTCGAGGGGCTCGTCGGCCCCTTGGTCCTGCCGGGAACGACCGCCTGCCTGCGCTGCGTCGACCTCGGCCGCCGCATGCGCGACCCGGCCTGGGGCGCCGTGCGCGACCAGCTCGCCACGCCCGACCCGCTGACCCGGCTGACGGCGGCCCCCGCGAGCGGCGTCGTGGTCGCCGCCGCCGGTGCGCTGGCGGTCGCCGAGGTGCTGGCGCACGTGGAGGGGCGGACCGCGTCGGCCCTGGGTACGACGTGGACGCTGTCCCTGCACCGGCCGGTACCGGAGGCGACGACCTGGCCGGTCCAGCCGTCGTGCGGGTGCGCCTGGTATGCGCACGCAGCGGCTCGGGGACAATGGAGCGCATGACGGATCTCCCCCGCAAGGCCGCGGCACGCACCGCGCGACTGGCGTCGCTCCCGCTGGGGTTCGCCGGGCGCGCCACCGTCGGGCTGGGACGGCGCATCGGCGGCGCCCCCGCCGAGGCCGTCATCAGCGACATGCAGCAGCGCACGGCCGAGCAGATGTTCCGCGTGCTCGGCGAGCTCAAGGGCGGCGCGATGAAGTTCGGCCAGGCCATGTCGATCTTCGAGTCCGCGCTGCCCGAGGACATCGCGGCGCCGTACCGCGCCACCCTGACCCAGCTGCAGGACGCCGCCCCGCCAATGCCGCCCAGCACCGTGCACGAGGTGCTGGCCCGCGAGCTCGGCCGCGACTGGCGCCAGCGGTTCGAGTCGTTCGAGGACGAGCCGGCGGCCTCGGCGTCGATCGGACAGGTGCACCACGCGGTGTGGCACGACGGCCGCGAGGTCGCGGTGAAGGTGCAGTACCCCGGCGCCGCGGAGGCGCTGCATGCCGACCTGCGGCAGATCGGCCGCGCGGCCCGGATGTTCGCCGGCTGGATCCCCGGGCTGGAGATCCGGCCGCTGGTCGAGGAGCTGCAGGCCCGCGTCGGGGAGGAGGTCGACTACGCGCTCGAGGCGGAGGCGCAGCGCGGCTTCCACGACGCGTTCGCCGACGACCCCGACTACGTCGTCCCGGCCGTGGTCGCGCACAGCGACAAGGTGCTGGTCAGCGAGTGGCTGCACAGCCAGGCGTCGTTGGCCCGGCTGATCGCCGAGGGCGACCAGGCCGACCGGGACCGGTACGGCGAGCTGTACGTCCGGTTCCTGTTCTCCGGTCCGACGCGGGCGGGCCTGCTGCACACCGACCCGCATCCCGGCAACTACCGCATCCTCGACGACGGCCGCCTCGGAGTCGTCGACTACGGCGCGGTCCTGCGGCTTCCCGACGGGCTGCCCGCGTCGGTCGGCCGGATCCTGGGCCTGGCCGCCAACGACGACTACGACGCCGTGGAGGAGGGGCTGCGCACGGAGGGCTTCATCAAGCCGAACATCCAGGTCGACATCGAGGCGCTGCGCGACTACCTCGAGCCTTTCGTCGAACCGGCGCGGACATCGCGCTACCGGTTCACCCGGGCGTGGATGCGCGAGCAGTTCTCGCGGGTCAACGACCCGCGCCGGCCCGGCTACACGACCACGTTGAAGATCAACCTGCCCCCGGCCTACCTGATGATCCACCGCGTGTGGCTTGGCGGGATCGGCGTGCTCGCCCAGCTGGAGGCGGAGGCGCCGTTCAACGCGCTGCTGCGCGAGTGGCTCCCGGGGTTCGACGAGACCGCTGAGGAGACCGCCGGCTAGCGGTCACCACCAGTCGCTGTCGAGCTTGCCCTCGATGCTGCGCAGGTTGTCGCGCGAGCACCGGTCGCAGAACATCCGCTGCTGACCGTGCTCGAACGACGTCACCCAGGTGAGCGGCGGGGTGTCCCCCTCCACCTGGGTGCCGCAGAAGCTGCAGGTGATCACAACCACCCTGAATACACCACGACGCCCGGCGACCCAGGTAGCAGGGTCGCCGGGCGTCGTGCACCGGCCGCGTTACTGTGCGCGGGCCAGCAGGAGGCGGGCCTTCAGTGCCTTGCGCTCGGCGCGCTTGGCGGCCTGCTGCGCGCGGGCCACCAGCGTGGCGCGCCGCTCGGCGCGCGCCTCCTGGAGGCGCGCGCTGATATGCGCGCGCGCCAGGTCTTCGTTCATGAGACTCATTTCCGTGCTCCTGTTCAGAAAAGTTCTGGGCTTCATCGCAGTGGGATCAACTTTCGGGTCGGGTACCGCGCGAGGGGCTCGTGCGGCAGTGGCAGTCGCGGACCAGCTCAGGCCGCCACCTCGGACTTGCGTGGGCGGCCACGGGGCCGCTTGCGCGGGATGACGGTGCCCTGCTGAAAGAGCTCGCCGCCCCACACTCCCCAGGGCTCACGGCGTTCGAGTGCGGCTTCGAGACAGCTCATCCGCACCGGGCATGTCCGGCACAACTGCTTGGCGATCTCCACGTCGGCAGGAGACTCGGCGAAGAACAGCTCGGGGTCGTTGGACAGGCACGGCAGCTCCTGCCCGATCTCCCCGTCCGCGGTGACCGCGTACGCGTCGAGGACGCTGGGACTCATGTTTGTCACCTCCTTGTGAGACTCGTCGATCGGACGGGGAATCAAAAAGGCCGCGGATCCCGGGGTTCGGGTTCCGCGGCCTGGAGGCGCCGGTCTGATGGTGACTAGACCGGTGGGCTCCAGGAACGGACACCCGGGATGTCGAGCACGTGCGGACGGACGGCGGCCGAGAGAGCGCTGTCGGCGAACACAGTGGTCCCCGCGACGTAGAGCTCGACATCGGCGCAGACGATCGCATCGCGACCGGCGGTGCCCACGGGCATGCGGAAGCGCGTCGCGTCCTGCGTCGGCTTGATCATGTTCTTCATCGAAGGCACCTCCTCACGACATTCCTCGGACCGAGCTGGTCTTGTCTTGCTGGGGCCGCCGACGACCACTTCGGGCCGAAGGCGTGGTTGCACACTACGCCCGGTTACTTGAGCGCCGCAAACCATTAAACGCAGAATTCTTGAACTTTTTCCGCGCCCTCGCCGACGATCATCAGGCGTCAGCGCAGATCCGCAGGACGGCCTCGGCGTACTTGTCGAGCTTGACCCGGCCGATGCCGGGAATCTTGACCAGGGCCTCGGGGTCGTCGGGGCGCCGCTCGGCGATCGCGGTGAGCGTGGCGTCGGTGAACACGCAGTACGCCGGCACCTGCTCGCGCTGCGCCTGCTCGGTACGCCAGGCACGCAGCTGGTCGAACAGCTGCTCGTCGTAGTCGGCGGGGCACTGCGCGCACCGCCCGGTCTTGCGCTCGACCGCGTCCTGCAGCGCGCGGTCGCAGACCCGGCAGCGCGCCACCTTCGCGCCGCGGACCCGGCGGCGCCCAGCGGCGCGGCCCCCGGCCCGCGCGGCGTCGGCGGGAGTGCGTGGCCGCGCGGCGTCGAGGAACCGGGACGGTTTGCGGCTCGGCCGCGAGCCCGGGTTGCGCGCCAGCGACCAGGAGACCTGCAGCCGGTCGCGGGCACGCGTGGTCGCGACGTAGAGCAGGCGACGCTCCTCCTCGACCGCGGCGGGGGTGTCGGCGTAGACGATCGGGACGGTGCCCTCGTGAACGCCGGCGACGAAGACCATCGACCACTCCAGTCCCTTGGCGGAGTGCATCGACGCCAGCGTCACGCCGTCGGCGACCGGTGCGTGCTGGGCGGCGGCGCGACGGTCCACCTCGTCGACGAAGGCGTTGAGCCCCATGCCCGGCTGCGCGTGCGCCAGGTCTGCGGCGAGTGCGCGCAGCGCGTCCAGCGACTCCCACCGGGCACGGCCCGCTCCCCCGCCGGTGGGCGGCTCCGGCGACCAGCCCTGGCCGGAGAGCACCGCGGTCACGTCGGCGACCAGCCCGCTCTCCGGTGCCACACCTGCCTCATCGGGTTCGGTATCGGACGCCTCGCTCGGCACCTCGCCGGAACGGGCCGCACCTCGCAGCAGCGTGACCGCCTGCCGGACCTCGGGACGCTCGAAGAACCGATCGGCACCGCGCAGCACGCACGGCACCGAGCGCGCTGCGAGCGCCTCCTCGAAGGCCTCGGACTGCGCGTTGATGCGGAACAGCACGGCGACGTCACGCAGCGAGACACCGTTGTCGCGCGCCTTCGCGATCTCGGCGGCGACGGACTCGGCCTCGTCGACCTCGTCGGAGTACTCCGCGTAGGTCACCTCGGGCCCGGGACCGCGCTGGGCCTGCAGCACCACCCGGTCGCGGGACGTGCCGAGCACGCGGTTGGCAGCCTCGACGATCTGCGGGCTGGAGCGGTAGTTGCGCACCAGCCGTACGACCTTGGCGCCTGGGTGCCGCCGGCTGAAGCCCATGAGGTGGTCGGCAGAGGCGCCGGCGAACGAGTAGATCGTCTGCGCCGGGTCGCCGACGACACACAGCTGGTCGCGTTCGCCCAGCCACAGGTCGAGCAGCGCGCGCTGGATGGCGTTGACGTCCTGGAACTCGTCGACGACGAACCACGCGTACTGGCGGCGAACCTGCGCGGCCACCCGGTCGTCCTCGGCCAGCAGCGCGGCCGCGCAGAGCAGGACGTCCTCCATGTCGATCCGGCCGCGGTCGCGCTTGACCTGCTCGTAGGCCCCGAACACCCGGGCCACCGTGTCGAGGTCGTGGGCCGCCAGCGCCCGCCCCGCCTTGTCGGCCAGCGCGGCGTAGTCGTCGGGGCGGACGTTGCTCACCTTCGCCCACTCGACCTCGGAGGCGAAGTCCTTCAGCTCGACGTGTCGCGGCAGCCGGCAGCGGCTCGCGGCCTCGGCGAGCAGACCGAGCTTGGACTGGACCAGGTCGGGCAGCTGGCCGCCGTAGACCTTGGGCCAGAAGAAGCGGGCCTGCCGCAGGGCCGCCGAGTGGAACGTGCGCGCCTGCACGTTGGGTACGCCGAGCTGGCCGAGCCGGCCGCGCATCTCCCCGGCGGCGCGCGTGGTGAACGTCACGGCGAGCACCCGGGCCGGGTCGACCGTGCCGGTGCGGGCGGCGTAGGCGATGCGGTGGGTGATCGCGCGGGTCTTGCCGGTCCCCGCGCCGGCGAGCACGCACAGCGGGCCGGACAGCGACGTCGCGACCTCCCTCTGCTCCGGGTCGAGCCCCTCGAGAAGCTGCTCGGCCTGGCTGGTCTGCACCTGGTGGCCCCCTCCGGGAGATTGCGGCACGGCGAGTGCGGGGAAGATCTACGACGGGTCGTGCGTTGACGGCGGTGAGTGATGTCTTCGGACACGATAGATGGGCGGAAGGACACCTAGATGACGGCGAAGTTCACGATGTACTCCACTCCCTGGTGTGGCTACTGCCACCGGTTGAAGGGGCAGCTGGAGCGTGAGGGCATCGGCTTCCACGTCGTGGACATCGAGCGGCAGCCCGATGCCGCCGAGATCGTGGAGACCGCCAACAACGGCAACCAGACGGTGCCGACGCTGGTGTTCGACGACGGCTCGGCGCTGACCAACCCCTCGGTGGCGCAGGTGCGCGAGAAGCTCGACGCGCTCGCCAGCTGAGGGCAGCTGAGGGCAGCTGAGGGCAGCTGAGGGCAGCTGAGGGCACGGTCTACCAGCTGCCCGGCAGCTCGCCGCCGTACCAGGTCTCGACCAGCCGTCGCGCGATCGAGATGCGTCCGGGCAGCAGGATCTCGCCGGACTCGGCGGCCTCCAGCAGCTCGGCACGGGTGAACCAGCGGGCCGCGGAGATCTCTTCGCCGTCCACGCTGATCTCGGTGCTGGCGGCCTCGGCGAAGAACCCGACCATCAGGCTGGCGGGCAGCGGCCAGGGCTGGCTTCCCTGGTAGGTGACGTCGCCGGTGACGATGCCGACCTCCTCGAGGATCTCGCGGCGCACGGCGTTCTCCAGCGACTCTCCGGGCTCGACGAACCCGGCCAGCGTGGAGTACCCCTGCGCACGCGGGTACCGCGCGTTGTGCGCCAGCAGGCACCGGTCGTCGCCGTCGATGACCAGCATGATCACCGCGGGGTCGGTACGCGGGAACTGCTGGCGCTCGCAGCTCTCGCAGCGGCGGATGTGCCCGGCCTGCTCCGAACGGAGACGACCGCCGCAGCGTGGGCAGTGCCGGTGCACGCGGTGCCAGTTCGCCATCGCGACCGCGTGCGTGACCAGCGCCGCGTCGAAGTCGTCGAACACCACGCCGATCTCGCGCAGCCCGGCCATGCGTACGCCGTCGGGTGGCTCGCGCAGCAGCATGGCGAAGTACGTCGTACCGCTCTCCCATCCGAGCAGGACCCGGTCGCCGTCACCGGCCTCTTGCGGTGCGACGTAGCGCGGCGCCCGAACCTGCTCGTCGACGCCGACGGTGCTGTCGTGCACGAGCAGCACGCGGGTGCCCGGGTCCCGCCACCGCGCCTCGACCCAGGCGTCGTCGACGCGCTGGTTGCCCAGCCGGTCGTGGGCGTGCCGGGAGAGGGCGAGCTCGTCGGACAGCGTCACGCGGCAGACTCTACGACCCGCGCCGCGGGTCATCGTCGGGCCACTCGTGCAATCTCGGCGCGAAGGGGGCACGCCGTCAGGTGTACCGGTCGAGCATCGCCTCGAGCTCTGCCCGGCCGGGCAGGTCGTCCGGCGTTACCAGGTCCGCGCTGCGGACGTAGTAGAACGACGCGCGGACGTCCTCGAGCGGCGTGCCGGTGAGCTCGGCCCACGCCAGCCGGTAGATCGCCAGCTGCAGCGGGTCGGCGCTCTGCTCCTGGTTGGTCTTCCAGTCGACGACCTCGAAACCGCGGTCGGTGGCGTAGACCGCGTCGATGCGGCCGCGCACCACCTGAGTACCGAGCACCAACGCGAACGGCGCCTCGACCTGGTGCGGCACCCGCGACCCGAACAGACCGGTGCGGAACGCGTCGGTGAGCTCGCTCAGCTCGGCGTCGCTGTCGATGCCCTCGTCGGCCGCGCCGGGGATG
>Ga0190270_10001607_pt1 | contig 10624 bp, 9 predicted proteins | sample Popmic320T_FD_133748 | JGI IMG/M metagenome (GOLD analysis project Ga0190270, IMG submission 133748) | Populus adjacent soil microbial communities from riparian zone of Weber River, Utah, USA - 320 T | ecosystem: Environmental > Terrestrial > Soil > Riparian zone | place: USA: Utah | collected... | reverse complement strand
TTTTGTATAAAATATGGTAATGAAACCATCCAATCATAACAGGCGGAAATTTTTATCTTCTCTTTCAGTAGCTACAGCCGGAGGGTTGCTGATAAATGGGCTGACGCCTTTTGCTTCAGCGGCGCAACCGGATCCATTTCTTCCGGCTATTGAATTTCTGTTCGAACCAGGTCTTGTTTATCTTAATACAGGAACCCTGGGTCCTTGTCGCAGGGAAACAATTGAAGAGACAAAAAAGGCATGGGAGAAGTTGGAATCATTACCATTGAAGTATTATGGTAAATGGGGTGCAGAGTCATTAGCCGAAAAAACAAGAATCACAGCATCCCGTTTTTTTAATTGTGATACCAGTGAGATCGTTATTACCAATAGTACAACGAACGGGATGAATTCGATTGCACAAGGTTTGCGTTTAAAAGCCGGTGATCATATTCTTACAACAGACCAGGAACATGGTGGAGGCATTTTATGCTGGGAGTATTATCAAAAATATCATGGAGTAAAGGTTGATATAGTCACCATTCCGCCGGGGGAAAATAATGCAGCGGCGATCGTAAACAGGATCAGTGACCGGATAACAAAAGATACAAAGCTTATCAGCATCAGTCATGTGTTTTCATCTACCGGTCTTCGTGTGCCTCTCGCTGAAATTTCATCAATAGCCCGGTCAAAAGGAATATTATGCATTGTTGATGGGGCACAGGCAGCAGGTGCTATTCATGTAGATCTGAAAAAACTGGGATGTCATGCTTATGCTACCAGTGGACATAAATGGCTGATGGGTCCGAAAGGAACCGGAATTTTGTATTTATCAAAAGAAGCCCGTGATCCCATTCGTCCCATGCAGTTTGAAGAGTCATATAATACGTATGTTGATTCAAACGGTGTGGTGAACTCGGCTGGAATTCTTGGGTTGGGTAAAGCAATTGAGTATTTGGAATCAATTGGTATTACAAAAGTTGAAGAACATAATCTCTCATTGAGAAACAGGTTGTATGACCGGCTATCTGGTATGAAAAACTTAACTATTGTAAGTCCGCCAGCAGGGCCGCTTGCTTCACCGATGCTTGCATGCTTGTTGCCTGATCGGATTGAAAAGGTTGCATTCAACCGGATGCTGTATGATAAATACAAACTCAGCATTCGTGCTACGCATAAACAATGGTTCAATGGCATCCGTTTTTCCTGCCATATTTTTAATACTGAAAAAGAAGTTGACTTTGCGGCTGATTTGGTGAGGAAGGAGTTGGGGAAATAAATATTCTCCGTTGTCAGTAGTGTTCCTTCTTTCTTCAAACCAATAAAGAATATTTAAAAAATATTGATCGTCATGCTCAATAGAATTTACTCGTTGTCGGTAGTGCTCCTTCTTTCTTCAACCAATAAAGAATTTTAAAAAAAATGAAATCGTTACGCTTAGTCGCCCGACAAGTCGGGACAAGTTGTAACTAAGCATCTTCTTCAACATGGGGATGTAAACGGCAGCAGTCTATAGAATTTAATTTATTGAATAAGCATGGTTCCAGGATCTGGATTTAATCATATTTCAGTAATTAAATATTTCAATCCAATGCCCGTTGAATAATTTCTTCTATTTTCTTTTCAAAACCTTCTTTGCTGGCATAAATAATTATGCCTTCTTTATTGATTATATAATATTGCGGAATTTCTAAAATACGATAAGCGGTTTTTACTTTTTCATTTCCAATGACATTAATATAATTCAGTCCTTTGTCTTTGACAAGTTTTGCTGCAATAGCTGCATTGTCTTGTGTTATTGCAATTACTACAAGTCCTTTTTCCCTGTACTTTTTCTGCAAATCATTAAGGTGTGTCATTGACATGCGGCAGGGGACACACCCAACTTCCCAGAAATCAAGCAATACATAATTCCCCTTGTAATCGCTAAGGCTGATCTTATTTCCGGCAAAATCGCTGAGGCTGAAATCAACAGCTTGCTGACCTGATAATGAATCCCGGGCGTCTTTGGAATTCTTAAAGGTTCCACTGTCAAGCGGCAGCAAACTGTACGAATCAATATAACTGACGATCTGCCTGTTCGGTTTTCTGATATCGCTGAAAGATTCATATCGGATAGGATAGTTCCGGGTCTGTTTGTTTGCATCGTTAATACTTACAAATGATGGAAGCATCGTGTTTTTGTTGATCCCCGTTTTTATTACGTGATTTGCTTTCTCCATCCTGAATTGTAAAATCCAGTCTTGCCCGTTTTGTTGTAAGAATTTCTTATTAAGTGAAGCCAGTAAATTACAATACTCTGTAAAAAAAGTTACCTGAGAGGGAACAATAAGGGGATGCTTTTTGATCATTTGTTCATTTACCTGCTTTACAGTTTTCCCGGAATGGTTAACAATAAAACCAAATTTTCCGTCAAAGATCAGTTCCAGGCTATCTGACCGGATGATATAAGCAGTTGGAAATGCCGGATTATTATTCCGCTCTATTATTACCCGGATATCGTCGGATATTTTTTGGGGTTTTGATGAAACAGGCTGAGTTATTCTGTAACTAATTAATTGCTTTTTCCCCATACTATCACATGATCGTTTCAACAAGTTGATAGCTGTTTGCGCTTCAACTGGTAAAAGACCAATTTTAAAGATGACAATTGTAGCAATTATTTTTATTGTCGAAAACATAAATTTTCTTTTTGAACCAGTTACATGAATTTTCATTTGAAGATGTCAGAAATTCTAGTTACCAAGTCCAATAAAACCTACTTGCATATGTTAGATATTATATCATGACTAAAGAGATCATAAAATTACGATACTTTCAGTCACTGCGGGGTCTTGCAAATAATCTGTAATAAAAGAAAAATGTTTGCGAGGGGTCAGCTTCGTAGTCGGCCCACTCGGGGCTTTAGGCCTACCGTTGAGTAATAAACTCTCGTTGTCCGTAGTGTTCCTTCTTTCTTCAAACCAATAAAGAATATTTAAAAAATATTGGAATCCCTGCCTGCCGGCAGGCATCAACTCCGAAGGCGCTGTCAATAAACAATAAAAATGACTGTTAATGAAATTACCAAATAATAAGATCATGGCTGCATGATATCCTTAGGGTATCTAACGAAAGTTATATTGTTCCAGGTATAACCCTGCGTTAATTTTGGCAGGTCGTTCATCTTATTTTTTTGCAATTTCAAAGTTTACAAATGAAAAAGCTTTTTCCTTTTCTCGTGTTTATGGTTTTTTTCTTTGAAACCTATAGTCAACAACAACTTTTACCAATCCAAAAGCTTGATAGCTTCATTTCCAAAACAATGAATGACTGGCACGTTATGGGCGTTTCCATTGCCGTGGTAAAAAAGGATGAAGTGATCTTTTCGAAAGGTTATGGATATCGTGATCATGCAAATAAGAAGCCCGTTACAGAAAATACAATTTTCCCTATAGCTTCCTGTAGCAAGACCTTTGCTTCAGCACTGATGGGAATGGCATCTGAAGAGAAAAGACTTGAATTGAATAAACCGGTGCATAATTATTTACCTGAATTTAATTTGTATAACGATGATTTGACACAGAAAGCAACGATTAAAAATTTGCTTACTCACAGCACCGGTTTACCCGGTCACGATTGGGCATGGACCTTCAATACCGATTATCCAAGCGAGGTCTATTTGCAACGAATCAAGAACCTTGCGCCTTCTTATGCATTGGGTACAAAGTTTCAATACAGCAACTTCAGCTACTTCGTACTCGGTGTGCTCGCCGAAAAAACTTATAATAAAAGATGGGTTGAATTGGTAAATGAAAAACTTCTTCATCCTCTCGGGATGAAGAACACTGCTGGCAGCTACTCAAGCTTGAATGATCATGAAAATTTATCACTTACTTATAAGTATATGGACTCTTTTAAACTAGAGGAAACAAAACAAATGGATGATCTTTTGGCAGCGGGGTCGATCCTTTCTACTTCAGGTGATTTGGCCCGCTGGTTGCAGATGTGGATCAATGGAGGAGTGTATAAGGATAAACGCATACTTTCAGCTAATTACATTAATCAGGCAATCACTCCTGGGATCGTTGTTAACAACGAGATCGGTACGGAATCGATCGATGAGCCAATGACAAATATGGGATTGAGCTGGTTTCTTTCTTCGTATCGCGGTCATTATAAAGCGCATCATACAGGCAATCTTGCAGGGTATTCGTCCAGTATCACATTTTTTCCTTTTGATAGTTTGGGAGTGGCAGTACTCGCCAACCAAAATGGTTCCCCGCTGATAAACCTTATTCCCAATTTCATTGCAGACATTATTTTTAATTTGGATGTTCATGATAAGAATACCGATTGGTTAGCAAGGCGAAAAAAATTTGAAGCTATTCGGAAAAACCCTCCCGCAATTGATTTGGATACAGTAACTCAAAAACCGCAACTTTCAATTGCCAGTTATTGCGGGGAATTTTATAATCCCGGTTATGGAACGGTAAAGATCACTGCTTATCACAATGAGCTTTTACTCACCTATGAAAACTTAAAGCTTGTGCTTATTTCAAAAGGAGGAGGCCATGCTTTTTCAAGTCATCATATGGAAGATAACCTGATCTATCAAAAATGGGGCGAAGGTGATGCAGTCTTCAAGACAAGCAAAAATGGTGATGTTGAGTCTTTCAGTATTCCATTCGAGCCAGAAGTTGATGCAATTGTTTTTTCAATAAAAAATAAAACGGTTGCATCTAAGAAAAATTAGAGCCTCAGTTTTTCAGTTTCTTCAGTTCCTTCGGGGTCTTCCCCTTGTTGTTGGTAGTGTTCCTTTATTCTTCAAACCAATAAAGAATATTTAAAAAATAATGAGTCGTTATGCTTTAGTTTGCCTTACTCCGTTGTCGGTAGTGTTCCTTCTTTCTTCACACCAATAAAGAATATTTAAAAAATATTTGAGTCGATCTATTGGTGTCCATATTGAGGCTGAAAATTAAATTAACTATTTCATGAGAATAAATAGCCGGTACCTTCGTTCAATTATTCATTGGTAAATGAAACTTATTAAAACACTGGCAATACTGTTTATGGTATCCGGATGCGGCAACACATTCGCTGCTTCTCCTGACAGTGTTATCCGGACTTCTATTTTTTCGACGGTGTTAAATGAAAACAGGCAGGTAATTATACATCTGCCCAGAAATTATTTTTATGATAGCGTTCAGAAATATCCTGTAATGTATGTTCTGGATGGAACCTCGCAGGATCAGCACACAACAGATAAAATAGAAATTCTTTCAGCAGCAGACCTTATACCTGCTGCCATAGTTGTGGGAATGCCGAATACAAGAGGTAACCGCAACCGAGATTATGTACCGCCGTTCATGAGAACAAATATTGACGACCCCAACAGTGTTTACGGTGCATCTGATAAGTTTTTGACCTTTGTAAAAAATGAACTTATCCCTTTTATCGATAGTAGCTACCGTAGCTCCGGAATGAGAACAGTAAGTGGAAACTCAGCCGGAGGATTATTTGTTCTATATTCTCTTTTTGAACAACCCAATTTGTTCCAGGCGAGGTTTTGCTACAGCACACCGGTTTGGCGCTTTGATAGTTTGATGGTAAAAAAAATGAAGGAGTTTCTTCAAAGGGATCCGGCTGGTCCGGATGGATTTTTATACATGAGCGTCGGCGAAAATGAAACGGAAAGGATAAAAGCCGGATTTAGTTTCATGGTATTGACATTGAAAGAGAATCGTAAAAAGAACTTCAAATGGGTTGCAAATTTTACCCCGCATTCAGATCACCAGGACAATGCACTTATTTCCACATCGAAGGGCCTGGTTGAATGGGGTAAATATCTGCAAGGAAAAAAGAAATAAGTTTCAGTTCCTCCGGGTCTTGTCCCTCGTTGTCGGTAGTGTTCCTTCTTTCTTCAAACCAATAAAGAATAGTTAAAAAATTTTGAGGTGCTATGTTTAGTCCCGATAGCTATCGGGATTAAGCATCTGCTCTGAAAACAAAAAGGGTAACACGCCCGAAATAGAAGAACCGCTTTCAAGGCTCCGGCATTAGCACTATAAATAATTTTACTTTTTTTGCAGCCTTTGTTATCATTCATACGTATATATTAATATAGCAGCAACAGGAAACAGTGAAAATGAGTTAAGGAGTACCTTATAGATAGAATAATTCATGTTGAAAAATATTAGTGAGATCATAGAAGGCTGTGTGAACCGGGACCCAAAGTGCCAGCGAACTTTTTATGACAGTTACCGGCACTTTGCGTTAAAAATTGTTTTCCGTTATATCTATCGCTATGAAAAAGCTGAAGATGTAGTGACCGATGGTTTTATAAAAGCATTCGATCATTTTCACCAGTTTAAAAAGGATGACGAAGAGAATTTAGAAAAAATACTCGCCGGCTGGATTAAGCGTATAATGATCAACTGCGCAATTGATGAATTGCGAAAGAATAATATGATGCCGGAGATCGGCGGTATACCGGATGAAGTGTGGGATATAACTGACAGATCAGATAATGCCGATCAGTTGCTGTTGTATAAAGACCTGGTAACTCAAATAAAAGAACTGCCGCCGAACTATCGAATCGTTTTCAATTTGTATGTAGTGGATGGATATACACATAGCCAAATCGCAGATCTGCTGAATATTTCTGTGAGCACATCACGATCAAGCCTTTCAAGAGCAAAAGCAATTTTACAAACTCTATTAAAAAATACCGAACAAAAAGAATTATGCCGCATATAGCACCTGATATGGATGACTTATTTCGAAAAGCAGCAGAGAATTATTCACTGAAGCGTGGTGCCAACCGCTGGGAAGAGATTGCTTCAAAATTGGATGCTCATCAGCAGCCGTTTGAACAAGGCAGGAAACCTAATCATAAAAAATATCTTGTTGTATTATTATTCCTGTTTGCATTCTTGTTGCTGGTTGATATCATCCCTTATACTGATGGAAATGAAGATCCGGTTCATCAAATCAGCAAGTTCGAAAGACCGGCAGAGTTAAAGTCTACGATCTCAAATGCGAACAATGATCAGCCCCGTCAGGAGCCAGCAACCTTTCGATTTGATATCAATGATAAAGTCAATTTAATTCCCCGGTCCTTACGAATTGACAATAAAAAAGGATCTGCATACGTAGTCAATAACATTGAAGCTGAAGACAAGTATCTAAAAGCAAGGGTCGTTAATGAAAAAGCCTTCTTGATTGTTGAGCAACTGCAGTCCCCGGCAAGCGATATCGATATTAAGAATAGAAGGGCAATTGAATTGCAGCCTTTGAATACTGATAGCAAACAAAGAAATAAAAATGCACGTCACGGTTTTTATTACGGGTTGATGGTGGGTGCTGGTTTCACAAATATCAAAAGCCAGGAAATAACCAGGGCAGGGTTTGAATATGGCATCGTTGGAGGATACAGATTCGGGGAAAAGATCTCGGTAGAAACCGGAGCACTGTTATCCAAAAAATATTATCAAACATCGGGAGAATATTTCAGCATGAAAGCGATAAGCAGTTCCATGCCGACTGACATGAAAATTATGGATGTAAAAAGCAGTACTGATTTTTTACAAATTCCAATACATGTTCGTTATGATCTTAAAAACAGGAATGATCATCGCTTTTTTACCTCGGCGGGATTTTCATCTTACATCTTGTTCAAAGAAAGCAATAGCTATCACACAATGCATAATGGTAATGAGGGAATGAGGTATTCAACTTATAAAAACCGCGACAGTTATTTTGCGGGATCTTTTGATATTTCAATTGGCTATGAAAAAGATATTGGCAATACAGCAACTTTTAAAATAGAACCCTATCTGCAACTTCCACTAAAAGGAGTAGGTGTCGGCGAACTGCAATTGAAAACAGCAGGCCTTCGACTTGTTCTTACCCGTCCATTGAAGTAGTGCGTAAATCAGTATAGAGTGTTAACAGCAAATAGCTGGATGGATTTGTATTGCCCAAACGAATGCATGGAGAGAATGGATTGATCATTGAAAATGTTTTTATAAATCTTAAATCAAATGTTATGAATCTTAAATCAAATGTTATGAAATTCAGTAAAAAACTAGTAGCAGCAGCGGCCCTGTCTTTATTTTTTATGGCGTGTAAAAAAGGAAATGAAACCATTATACCCGAAGAAGCGACTGCCTCTGCAAGAGCATCGGGGAAAGCCGGGATAGCTGGTTATGTTTACACATTAAGTAACCAGGCTTCCGCCAACAGTGTATTAGTTTATTCCCGATTGACAAGCGGAGAGATAAGTTATGTTACATCATATCCAACAGGAGGCAATGGCACCGGCGCCGGTCTTGGCAGCCAGGGGGCTGTTGCATTATCAGGAGATAACAGCCTATTGCTCGCTGTAAATGCCGGAAGTAATTCACTCACTTCATTCACCGTATCAGGAGGATCATTGATATGGAGATCGACCGTGTCATCGGGGGGTATGCGGCCTATTAGTATAACAGTGCATAATGATCTTGTGTATGTACTCAATGCTGGAGGCAGCGGCAATATCTCGGGTTTCCGGCTTAATGACAATGATGAATTGCAAGCGATCGCCGGTTCTGTAAAACCATTGAGTTCATCCAGCTCGGATCCCGCACAGGTATCTTTTACAGATGAAGGAACTGTGCTTGTGATCACGGAAAAGGGGACGAATAAAATAGTCACGTATACCGTTGATGACATGGGGAAACCGGCAACAATGCATTCAATTAATTCTTCAACACCTACACCATTTGGATTTGCTGTCGGCAAGCAAGGTACTATCTACGTATCCGAAGCTGCGGGCGGTGCACCGGGAGCCAGTGTAGTATCTTCATATCATGTAAGTGAGAACGGAGCGATAGAACTGTTAACAGGGTCAGTAAGTGCAGGACAAACAGCTGCATGCTGGGTGGTGGTTACAAACAATGAAAAATTTGTTTATGCGTCAAATACGGGAAGCAGTACTGTTTCTTCATTTACTCCGGCTAAAGGAGACCTTATGGTTCTTGAAGCAATAGCGGGTGCCACAGGAGCAGGCAGCTCTCCAATTGATGCAGCATTAAGTGTGAATTCAAAATTCATGTATGTATTGAACGCAGGCATCAATACAATCAGTGTCTTGGAAGTGGCCGCTGATGGAAGTCTTGATCTTCTTCAAACCGTGACGGGCTTGCAAGCAGGAACTGTGGGTATGATTGCAAAATAAGCCGGGAGCATCAAACGATGCGATTATTGTATAAAGGTTGTTGATAGTAATGTCAACAACCTTTTTTTTAACCTCTCGTTGCAGCCAGTGTTCCTTCTTTCTCTTCAAACCAATAAAGAGTATAAAAAAAATCTTGAGTCGTTATGCTTAGTCTCCCGACATCCCGATAGCTATCGTGACGGGACAGGTGTGGTTAACCCCACGGTTTATTATTTATAAACGATATACTTATCAACAAGTGAAGCTAACTGCATCTATTTCGAATAATAAAAACGAGGCAGGCATTTAATAAGGTTACATTACAAGTAACGCAGATTATTCTATCTGCAATTAAATCAAAGAAAATGAAAAACATTCTTGAAGTTGTTGTGGCCGACAAAAATCTCGCTACTATGTCAAAGAGTGTAAAAGCAGCGGGCCTTAAAACAGAACTTGCTAAACAAGGACCTTTCACCGTATTTGCTTCCTCAGAAATGCCTTTTGGAAAATTAGCGAGCGGCGTATTAACCGATCGGCTGAAACCCGAAAATAAAATAAAGCTAACAGGCATCCTGAATCCCTCGTTGTAAGTAGTGTTCCCCTTGTCGTAAGTAGTATTCCTTCTTTCTTCAATCCAGTAAGAATATTTGAAAAAAAATGAAATCGTTATGCTTAGCCTGCGACTAAGCATCTGCTCCGAGGAGCCGGAATCAAAATAATTGATCGGGTAAAAGCAACGTACATTTAAAGGACTATAATTTATTACGACCTTGATAAGGTAAATACTAAAACTGGGGCTTCTTATGGAAGTACATCATCACCAACATTCTTCAGACCCCGATAGTCATCGGGGCAGGAAAAAATGGACGCATTATTTCTGGGAATTCTTCATGCTGTTCCTTGCCGTCACACTCGGTTTTTTTATGGAAAATCAGCGGGAACATTTTGTTGAAAACCATAGAGCAAAGCTTATGGCTCAGTCACTATTAAATGATCTGAAAACCGATACGGCTTTCCTACAAAAATTGACTGAACAACGAAAGCAGAAAATCCTTGTGCTCGATTCATTAATGGATGAAATGGATAAGCCGCTGCTCAGTCAAAATGATACTATTTTGGCAAAGCTGTGTTACCCGGCATTGTATACTAGAATGTATTTTATATCCGAGTCGGGCACTTATGAACAGATTAAGAATTCAGGAAGTCTTAGATATTTTAAGATGAACCTGCAAAAGGCCCTTGTTAATTACGAGGTTCAAACGAAGCGTGTAGACTTTGGACAGGAGCTGGAAAATAAATTTGTAATGGAAACTATCGTACCTTTTTTGATGGATCTGGAAAATCCACAATTTTTCCGGGCTATATTCAGAAAGAACCCAATTGACGGTCTGACTCCCTTCAGGAGAAAAAAAAGTGATTTTGATGGCACCCTCTATAATAATGCAATATTCATTAAAGAAAGAT
>Ga0190270_10001606_pt1 | contig 10627 bp, 8 predicted proteins | sample Popmic320T_FD_133748 | JGI IMG/M metagenome (GOLD analysis project Ga0190270, IMG submission 133748) | Populus adjacent soil microbial communities from riparian zone of Weber River, Utah, USA - 320 T | ecosystem: Environmental > Terrestrial > Soil > Riparian zone | place: USA: Utah | collected... | reverse complement strand
CAGCGTATCTTCTCATTGCTACCGCGCAAAGAGCGCACCTCAGCCCGATCATAGCTGTTCAAGCCCTTGCGCTTCAGCGCACGCTCGACCGCTACATCTGATTTGCTCAAATTCCCCAGCCGCTGATAGATCGTCGCCAACTTCTGGTTCGCCTCTAAGTCGTCCAGGTCAAAATCGCGGACGCCTTCCCAACTGCGCCGCGCGCCCATAAACGCTCTTAAGTTGAACTGCGCTCGCCCCACCAGACGCAAACCTTCCCTCTTCCAGCCAAATCCACTAGCCTCTTCAGCTAACAGTTCGAGGTCGCCAGGGATTTTATTCGCTAAAGCGCGCTCAATCTCTTCACTGAAATCCATCGGCACGGCTAGAAACTGCGAATGGTCTTGCGCCTGTAATTTGGGCAGCAGTTTGAAGACCGGACTATCTTGTACGTCGCCGTTGACCGTCTCATTCAATACCTTGACCAGATCGCTAAGACTGGCGGCTGGGTCATCTCTGTCGTAAGCAAAGTAGCGGTCTGTCTTTATATCGAAGGGAACATCATAAGCTTTATTGGATTTATCAGCTTTGCAGCGCAATAAAACTGTCCATTTGTCGCGCAGCGCTTGACGAACGCCGAGTTCGTAAAAGACGTTGGCGTTATCAATCGAAACATCGGCGATGACTAAATCCGCCGTAAGCAAGAGCTGAAACATATCCTCCCGGATGTTCCCGGCCCTCATGACCTCACCGGTCGTCCCGCCTTCCATGTCCAACTCTTTCAGCGCCGGGGCGATCAACTCCTTTTCTACTTTGTCAAAATTGATCAGCATCCCATTTGGATCCGGTTTCTCCCCAAACGGGCGAATAATAAAGACAAGCATCAAACACCTCCTTTACACCGTCATTACTTCGGCCACGCCCATCCCGCGCGCTCCAGCTTCGTGCATAAAATGGCTGGTCACATCACCTTCGCCGCGCGATTCCCCATTCCAGACGACCATCGCATGCGCGCCGGTTTTCAGTTCGCTCAACCACTGCGCCTGGTCGAGGATTTCGAGATTGCCGGTTAAGTAGGTTTGTCCATCATCCTTATCGTGCGCAAACTCAACCATGTCGCCCTGGCCTCCGACTTCGGCGATGATTCGGTCGTATCGCTCGCCCCCAGCCCCAGAATGTCCGCGCCGCAGGCCGCCGCGCAGACCAGTGCGCGAGCGTCGTGGGATTGCAGGAAATCGCGAATCTGCTGTTTGACGGCTGAAGCGTTCTCCGCCGGGAAGCGTTTTTGCGCGGCGTCAGAAGCGTCTACGCGTCTGCCTGCCAATGCGATAACCATGTTTTCTCTCCTTTCTTAATACGCCGGGCATAACTCGGGATAAAACCAGCAATTACTCAGACAACCAGGGTCCCCTCGGTTCGCGACTGACCGTTTTAGCCAAAGCCGCCGTTCAGCCCTCCTCCTTCGCGGGCGCCACCTCTATGATGGCGCTGATCCGGATACCTTCGTTAGCCTCGTAGGCGCCCGGTTTACCGTTCAGTTTCGGCATGTGGCTGTCGCCTTTGTGATGCAGCCCGACCAACTTCCATTGTTTATTGAAAACGGGACTGCCCGAACTGCCATTTTCCGTCGGCGTCCGGTAGTGCATTTTTTGCGCGTCGTAATCCAGCAGCAGGTTGTCCTGTAATGAGAGCGACAACCCCCCGCCGCCGGGATGGCCGATGATGCATACGCGCGCCTTGTCGTTGAGCACTGGCGGCTCTTTCACAACCGGGTAAGGGGCCACCTGCTTCAGCAGACTAGCGGTCTCGTCGCTCATGTTGAGCCGCAACAAGGTCGCGTCGCACTGGGTTGGCGGCGAAGACCAAAGAACCTTTTCAACCCCGCACTTCACTCCGTCCAAGGCCTCGAAACTGACTTCCACCTCTCCGGGACGGATAGAGCTGGGATCGTCGCTGATGACGTGCGCATTGGTCATCAACAGGAGTTCGTCGCCGTAGGACGGATGCAGTTCGCCGCCGCGAATCAAAAAACCGGTGCCGAACCCGCGCGATTCCCCGAGCATCCGAATCAGGGCGATCGCGCGGCAGCGCTCCAACCCGAGGCGATAAGCCTCAAGTCCCAAGAAGCTATCCGTTCCAAAGACCTTTTCGTAAGTCTTATCCGTTTTGAACTCGCCGGAACCCGTGAAATGCGCCGACACGTTCTGCGGAGAGAATTCGACGCGCCCGCCTTCACGTATGAGCAGCGCGTTGTTCAGCAAAGGTAGGAGGTGAGAGCCCGGCTCCTCATTCACGTTGAGGCGCCAGACTTCTTCAAACTGGCGCAGTGTACTGGAGCACAGGAAGGCGTCCACTTTGGAATCGGCCACATATTTTTCAAGCCAGAGCAGAGCGTCATCATATTTCTCGAGCGCCAAACATGCTTCCGCGGCGGTGGCGAAGTCCCAAGCCCCCGCCTTGTCGTTGTTGTTGAGTTCATTCACCTGATCCAGAATCTCTTGCGCGATGTATTCCGCATCCTGTTTTGGTCTGCGATGGCTATTCAGGCGTACGCCGTCTTTTTCCGCGCGCCACAGTAACGCCACCGTATTGACGCCTTGCCAGATGAACTTCTCTTTGTCGAGGTTATAGACGGTGGAGTACGCGTTGATAGCTTCGGCCAGATTCTGCTGATTGCGCAATAACTCGAAACTTCTGACTTCGTAACGATAGGCGTCCATGTATCGCTGCTTATAGGTGCGCCCAATCAGCCCATACGCTTCGGCGTATTCGTCTTGATTATCGTTTACAGTCTCTAGCGTCAGAGGCCTGAGAACATCCAGCGCCGCAGCTAGAATGCTTTGGTCGATAAGCGCTTGAGCGTACAGCCGTCGGACAATCGGAGAATTCTGCCCGCCTTGCAGGAAAGCGTCGGCCACCCGTTGCATCAAATCGAAGTAACGATTCTTGCGCAAGTTCTGTAAAATCGGTTTCGCATACTCCTGAGGGTACTCGTTAGGACGAAGGCACAGATGCCGAATCAGTTCCTCGCATTGGAGGCTTACGCTATTCCGGTCATATTTCTCAATTAAAGTTCTGAATTTGGTTCCGAATTCCATTTCGTTCCAACTCATGGCTGCTCCTTTTCGCTCAAAGCTGTAATAATTCCTTTAATTTGCCCCGCAGTTTCTGGCCGGCCAGGTATTTGGTGATGTCGTGCCGCCACTTGCCCCAATTCTGTTCGTTGATGTCTTCAATCACCTTTTCGCCGTTGCGCTTGTAATCATTGGCGATGTCGGGATCAAGGCCGGCAACCGGGTCCAGAGAGTCGTAGACATTGATCCATGGGCCCTTCAGCCGGGCGCTGGGGAACCCGTCATGGCTGGTCAGTTCAGGTTTGAGAGGGTCCTGCACTTCGTCGATACCCAGCGGGCTGCCGATCGTAATCAGCGCGTCGACGGGAGGGCAATCCGGGACCCGCTTGAGGCAGTCGTAAGAGATTACGGTTCCCATGCTGTGACTGATCAATACGTGTGGCCCGGGATTGGCCGCGCCTTCCTGCAGGGCCGTCACCAGCCGCTTCCTGATCTCGTCCTGCAATTGATAAGTATCGCCGGGACGCGGGCTGAATCCGACGTTGTAGAGATAATGATGCACATCACGCAGAAAAGCGGCCATCATTCTTTTCTTCAGCCAGCCGGGTAAAGGAATCCGTTCATATTCAATGCCGATTTGGTCTTCAGTCTCGACCACCGCGTCATCTACCATCATTTCAAATTTCAGTTTGGCCGCTAGTTGGTCGACCATCGCTTTTTCATCGCCCGGCAAATTCTGCCGCCAGGACTGATCAACCGTATCCTGCGGGCTGACCGCGGCGTCGGGGCCGGCCAGATTGGCAACGCTTTCATACGCCTCCTCAGCCATCGGCTTTTCATAGAGACAATCGGCCCAATAGACCATGTTGGTGGTGACGCCCGAATCATTGAGATCTATCCCGCTATCGCGAGCGAGGGAGTTTTCCCAGATGCGCTGCAGTGTTTCTCTAGGCGGCTTGTTGGCGATTCCATGAATGAAGGTGATATGTGGCATTTCGAGGTCCTCCGCTGAGTCAAAAAACATTCGGTGATATTCGCCTGTCTTTGTTAACAGGCCGGCGGAATTAGTACCTGCTATCAACCCAAGCGTCTTATCAGATGGCCAGCTTGACATGCGGGGTTGATGTTTCGGGTACAATCGAGTTTTCGGTGATAGAGCGTCCCGACGTACGCTATCTCTCGTTACATGCTGGGGAGAGCGCACGGCAAAAAGAATTTGGGCGAGGCGATCAACTCCTGCCTTCCGGAAGCGCGCAACGCGCATTCAATCGGCGAGTAATACTTGTCGCGTGTTTCCCGGATACCCTTGAAGAATGGCGTCGGCAAAATGGGGGATGGCATAGATTCACTCCTCGCTGTCGTAAGCTCTTTTCTCAGTGTGGAACCGAGCAGATGTGGCCACAATTATATTGGCATGTGAACTACGGAAAGGGCAAGCAAATGGCACAATATATGTGTCTATTGCAGGAATATTTCAGCCAACCCTGTAATCCGCGCTTGCCGGGAAGAGACTTGTCATTTCGCCTGTTGGGTTCTGTTGCAAATAAACCAGGCATCTGGTCCTCAATGCTGGTTGCCTGGAGTGCGAGAAGGAATACACCCCGTCCTCACAGGGTTTCATGTCAGCGGCGGGAGTTCATCCGGAGCTATGCCCGGAATGCGCCGTCGCTGCGGCTATGGTTGCCTGCAAGGAATGCGGGGGGAAATTTACTCCTCCCAAACGGCGTCCCTTGTTTGTGGGGTCTAGTCAAACCGAGATATGCCCGGAATGCGTCGGTGCTGCGGAAGCGGCCTTCTCCAGATTGATGGTCGAAGCGACCCCTCGAGTCTTCATCACCCCAGCGATTATCATCATCAACCTGATCATTTTTGCGGCGATGCTCGTCTCCGGCGTCTCGCCTATCAATCCGAAAATCGAGCAACTGCTTATGTGGGGAGCCAATTATGGTCCCGTCACCCTCAACGGCCATTGGTGGCGGCTGCTTTCCTGCGCGTTCGTTCATATTGGGGCGTTGCACCTAGCGCTCAATATGTGGTGTTTGTGGAGCTTTGGGCGGTTGGCCGAGCGGATGTTCGGCAACCGGACTTTTCTGGCGCTCTATCTATTCAGCGGTCTCGGCGGCGGCATAGCTAGTATGTGGTGGAATCCGACTGTCGTGAGCGCCGGAGATTCCGGGGATATCTTCGGTGTGGCCGGAGGAGTGATAGCGTTCTGGCAGTTAGGAAAGTCTTCTATACCTCGTGCAGTCGTCAAACAGAACCTCACAAGCGTATTGGCTTTCACCTTTTACAATCTGTTTTATGGTTTTTTCAACAGCGGCATCGATAATGCCGCGCATCTCGGTGGCCTGGTCACCGGCTTGGCGCTCGGCGCCTCGCTGCAAAAGCCATTGACTCGGACCGAAGGCTCGTCACGTCTGCGCACCGCGCTTGCCTACTCGGGCGTTTCGCTCGCATTGCTTCTGGGGATCGGCGCGGCCTACAAAAGCAATCGGCTGTTCATCAAGATGGAGACGGCAAATAGGTCTTTGGAAGCCGGCGATTTCGATCAAGCGATCGCAAGGTACAAAGAGGCGCTTGAAATCAAACCGGACCTCGCCGAGGCCCGCCATGATCTTGGGCTCGCCTACATTAGAAAGGGTCTTCACGACGAAGCGCTCGCCGCTTTCAAACAGACTATCGAGGTCAGCCAACACCCAGTGGTCAGCGCCATGGCCCACTATAGACTGGGACAGATCTACGCAGATAAAAAGCTCCATGAGGAATCGATCACGAGTTTCAAAAAAGCGATTGAAATCAAGCCGGACTTCGCAGAGGCAAGTCATGACCTCGGATTCGTCTATATGAGAATCGGCCTCAATGATGAGGCAATCACCGCATTCAAACAGACTATCGAAGCCAGTGACAAGTCGGAATTGCGCGCCACGGCCTACTACAAGCTGGGCCTGATATACGCGAATACAGAGCTTTATGGTGAGGCGATAGACTCTCTAGAAAAATCCATGCGACTCCAGCCCAGCGACCCCGATACCTACTTTATCCTCGGTAATTGTTACATAGAAAAAGAGCTCTATGAGAAAGCCATCGGAGCCTACCAACGGGCGCTGGAGCTTAGGCCTGATTTTGCCGAGGCCCAAGCCGGTCTCGGCTATGCTTACGAAGACAGTGGGCTTTATGATCAAGCTATTGCGTCTTACCAACATGCCTTGAAGTCGAAGCCAAATGATGAGACTGTGCGCGAGAGTTTGAAGAGGGTATCCCTGAAACAAAGTGGCGCCCAAAAAATGAAGGCGATAAATAATGGTCGGTAGCCGCTGGATATATGTGAGCTTTCGGTGGTCGGGTACCCATTGTCGTACCGGCCCGATACCGTTGGCGAATTCAGTTTCAGCTGCGTAAGCTATTTAAATTCAGTTGGGCGAAATGCATAAGTTCTTTGTTCGGGGAATTCGCCAACAGTATCCGGCCCACCGAAAGCTCACGATGAATCAGGAAGAGCGTCATCAAAATTCAACATTTGTCATCTATTTCCGACCCTCAATACGGTTTTTGTGGGGACTGTGAACCTAGCACGCAGACCTGTAGGAAAATGAAAGGATTGCGATGAGCAAACACAGAATCCGGCCGGGATCAGGCTGGAAAAATCATAAAGAGCTCGCACATGGGCCGAACGGCCGCGCGCTCTGCCGGTGGTGCGGCGTCGAGGTTCCGAAAGGTCGGCGGTCATTTTGTTCTGACGCCTGTGTCCATGAACACAAACTTCGCAGCGATCCGGGCTACCTTCGGGAACAAGTCTTTCAGCGTGATTTCGGGGTCTGCGCGCTTTGTGGAACCGATTGCGATAAGGTCATGCGGGTCTTTAAGGCATTGCTGCGAAAGGCGGGGCTTAAGGCGGCGCAATTCCCCCGGAAAGTGGACCGTGAGCCGGAGCGTTACGGGGCGCTCGATATGTTTCGGCTGCAATTCCCATGGTTCAAGCCGTTTATCAGCCCCTGGGCGGCCGACCATATTGTGCCTGTCGTCGAAGGCGGCGGTGAATGCGGAATTGAAAACATCCGAACCCTCTGTCTCGGATGTCATGCTAGCGTGACCAGAGAGTTGCGCGGCAGGTTGAATCAGCTCGCGCACGATTCGGACAGTGGACGCATGGAACATCAGGCCGAGGAATTGAGCTCGGCTCCCGGCGCTCCCATTTGAGATGCGCGGAGATTTTGCCTGTCTCGCCGCATCTCCGGAACTTGAACAACATATTGGCCGGGAAAAAGCGGCCGAGAACATCTATGCGCTTGCGAGCCGGCGGGAATCCTTAAAACGCCTGGGCCTACAAACCAGCGGTCAGACCCGGTTTGAAGTTTGGAAGGATGCAGCTCCGGCAAATATTCATTCCCACATCTGGTGGTCTCGGCGCGCCTGAAATCCTCGATCCATTCGGAAAGCGACATCGCTACGGCCGGCCGGTTCTGCTCAGCCGCGCGGGCGTATAGCGCCCACAACTCAGCCGATTTCTCGGCGCCGGGTTGACCGCGGATCAGATAGCATTGATCCGGATGTTTTTTGACCGTTTGCCAGACGAAGTCCTGCATCGGATGTCGCTTTGAATCCGGCGCTACGCTCTCAATGCGAAGGTGTTCATATTCAGGAGGAATACGCTCGAGCTTGCGGATCGCTTTCGCCCGAATCCGGCAGCCGCATTCTTTGACGCCCTTGCCCCCAATCAATATCCATCCGGTTGCTTCGCAATGACAGACAAAATTATCAGTTAAGATGGTCAATAGATCAGACAAGGACGACGTTTCGTGACGCGGCAGAATGCAGTTGAAGTCGCTGTCGGCAGGGCCTCGACGCTGACCGCTTCAACTCTGCGGCCAATCTACATTTCACACTCTTTTTTACGTCGCGATGGTTTTTCTTTTGACGCGATGTAGTTTGTTACGTAATATATTGTTATGCAAAGTATCAATGCTCAAAAATTCGAGCGCGAGCTGAAGAAGGGCGGCGCCGAATTGCTTGTCCTGTCTTTGTTGGAAGTCCGTCCGCGCCATGGTTACGAACTCCGGAAGTTGATTGAGACGCGCTCGGATGGAGCGCTGAAGTTCAACGCCGCCTCTCTCTACCTACTGCTCTACCGGGTGGAAAAGCGCGGCTGGATCGAAGGCCGATGGGTGGAGAAAGCCGGGGAACGACGGCGGCGTTTTTACAAATTGACGAAAGAGGGCAAGAAGGCGCTGGCGGCGCAGCGCAGCATCTGGGAGTCATTTGTGGCCGCCATCAATCGCGTAACGAGACCGGAAAATGCCTGACTGGAAACCTGAGATCAGACAGCGGCTGGCGGGCGTGAAACTAGAGCCGGCGCGCGAAGCCGCCATTTTCGAGGAATTGGCGCAGTATCTCGACGACCACTACGCCGAGTTGCTGGCCGGCGCCGCGAGTGAAGCGGAAGCCTATCGCCAAACACTCTCTGAATTGAGAGGCAGTGAGTTGTTAGCGCATGAACTGCGGCGCGCGGAGCGCCAGGTCACGCCCGAACCTATTGTGCTCGGAACCAATCGGAGAACAAATATGATTGCTGACCTCTGGCAGGACCTGCGCTACGGCGCGCGAATGTTGATGAAGAATCCGGGCTTCACTTTGATCGCCGTGATGACGCTGGCCCTCGGCATTGGAGCGAACACGGCTGTCTTCAGCTTTATCAACCCTCTGCTGTTTAAGCCCCTGCCCGGCGTGACGCTGCCGGAGCGGCTGGCGCAGGTGAGCCGGACATACGATGGCCATGGCTTCAGCGAGTTTTCGTATCCAGACTACCTCGATTATCGCGATCACAACACGGTGATGTTCGGGCTGGCGGTGAGGAGGGGTGGCTCTTTCAATTTAAACGACGGCCGGGAAGCGGAGCGCGTGGAAGGTGAAATTGTCTCGGGCAACTTCTTCGATGTGTTGGGCGTGAAGCCTGAGCAGGGGCGATTGCTGGCGCCCGCCGACGATTCAGAGGGGGGAGGCGACATGGTCGTTGTGATCAGCAATGGATTGTGGCGCCGCCGGTTTGCCGCCGATCCGGCTGTGGTTGGAAAGACGATCAAACTGAATGGCCATGATTACACAGTGGTCGGAGTAGCGGATGAAAAGTTCGAGGGGATCAGGGCCGGAGCGAAGATGGATGTCTGGATCCCGATCACGACGTTGCGGCAAACCGATTTATCAAAAGGGGAACTCGACGAGCGTGGCGCATCGTCGTGGGAAGTATTCGGCCGGCTCAAGTCCGGAGTGACCATCGAACGCGCCAACGCGGAGTTTTCAACCATTGCGCGACAGTTGGAGCAAGCCTATCCGGACACCAACGCCAAAGACGGAGCCAGGGTGGATCCGGATCTTGGAATGGACCCCGAAATGCGAATGCTCCTTCGCCAATTCACCTTTATTCCGTTCGCCGCTGTGGGGATCGTGTTATTGATCGCCTGCTCCAATGTAGCGGGCCTGTTGCTGGCGCGCTCCGACGCTCGGCGCAAGGAGATCGGCACGCGTTTGGCGGTCGGGGCGGGCCGCGCGCGCATCGTCAGACAACTGTTGACGGAAAGTCTGATGCTTGCATTGTTGGGCGGCGCCTTCGGGATTTTGATCGGCGTTTGGATGACTAGAGGCGTGATCAGCGTTTTGCCGAATGACTTTCGCGATCTTTCCTTCAAATTCGACTTCAGCGTCGATTGGCGGGTTCTCGCTTTCACGCTGGTGGCGTCGACCTTGACGGGCGTGTTGTTCGGCCTCATTCCCGCGATGCAGGCGTCCAGAACCGATCTCGTTTCGGCGTTGAAAGACGCGCGTTCGGCTGGTTCGCGCCGGGCGGGACTGCGCGGCGCGATGGTTGTGACGCAGGTGGCGCTCTCATTCGTGCTGCTGATCGCGGGGGGACTGCTCATCAGGACGCTGCGGAATGCGCGCGCGATCGACCTTGGCTATCAGGTCGAAAGCCTTTTGACCGCCCGAATCGAGCTGCCTGGACAAAATTACAACGAAGCCCAGGGTCGCATCTTCCAGCGGCGATTGACTGAGCGATTGGAGGCTTTATCAGGCGTTCAGTCGGTGAGTCTTGCCCAGTATTTGCCATTGAATGACGGCAGGAGCGAGATGGGGATGTTTCCCGAAAGAGACGGACGGAGAGTACAAACGTTTCGCAACATCGTCTCACGGCGCTATCTGGAGACGATGATGATTCCATTGCTTGCGGGTCGTCAGTTCAACGAAAACGATGACGCACAAGCGCCGCGCGTTGCGATTATCAGCGAAACGCTTCAGCGTCGCGCCTGGCCCAACGAAAACCCGATCGGAAAGCGGTTTACTATCGGGCGTCCGACTGACGGCGACGATCACCTGCCGTCGATCGAAGTCATTGGCGTCGTGCGCGACATCGCGCTCCGCTATCCGCTTGATCCCGCCGGCCCGGCCCTCTATTTACCGTTGCTCCAGAATTACCGCGCAGGAATGGCTCTTCACCTGCGTTCAACCGTCAGCCCTGAGCAATTGGCCGCAGCCGTGCGGCGCGAAGCCGGCGCTCTCGACCCGAATCTGCCGGTCTACAGAGT
>Ga0190270_10001605_pt1 | contig 10627 bp, 10 predicted proteins | sample Popmic320T_FD_133748 | JGI IMG/M metagenome (GOLD analysis project Ga0190270, IMG submission 133748) | Populus adjacent soil microbial communities from riparian zone of Weber River, Utah, USA - 320 T | ecosystem: Environmental > Terrestrial > Soil > Riparian zone | place: USA: Utah | collected... | reverse complement strand
GCGACGGCGCCGCCCGGCGCCGCCATGGGCATGACCATCTTCTTGTTTGAGTACGGATCGGGGGCGTGATGGCGGGCGAACGGCCGGCAGACATCGACGAGGACGACGACGCGGACGAGAGCCCCTCCGTCCCGTTCGAGCCGGTGCCGTTGCCGGACGACGAGTTCAAGGACCAGCTCGCGCAGGTCATCCCGCATCTGCGCGCGTTCGGCCGCTCGCTCTCGGGCAGCCGCGACCTCGCCGACGATCTCGTCCAGGAAACGCTGCTCAAGGCGTGGGCGGCACGCAAGCGCTTTCAGGCTGGCACCAACATGCGCGCCTGGACCTTCATCATCCTCAGGAACCTGTTCCTGAGCCAGATGCGCCGCGCGCGCTTCAAAGGCGATTGGGACGAGATCACCGCCTCGCGTTTGCTCGCCGCGCCCGCCAGCCAGGATCGCCATGTCGAGCTGTCCGACATGCAGCGCGCTTTGCTCCATTTGCCGCAGCCGCAGCGCGAGGCGCTGATCCTCGTCGGCGCCGGCGGGTTCGCGTACGAGGAGGCGGCCGAGATTTGCGGCTGCGCGGTCGGCACGATCAAGAGCCGGGTAGCCCGTGGACGGGTCGCGCTCGAGAACCTCCTCACGGACGGCAAGCTCCCCTCGCGCCGCGAGCATGCGACCGAGCCCGGCCGCACCGCGCTCCAGAGCATCATGAGCGAAGTGGACGACCTCTCCAAGGACCGCGATCCCCACCGCGATTTAAGCGACGAGGAATAGACGCCGAGCGGATTCTCCGCTCAGTCGAGGCGGGTGAGAAGGTCCTCGAACATCTTCAGCGAGCGCGCTTCGCCGTCCATCTGGAAGGCCTGGCGCAAAGCGTTGCCGACGCCGGCGTGAACGGTGGGCGGGGCCACCTTCACGAACCGCCTTGCGGGGGCATTGGTCATCGCCTGCCGTTTCGAGTTGAGTGTATCCACGTCCGCACCAACGTATGTTAGCGCCGCGGGTTGCAATGGTTGCGCCCGCAAAACGGATCGGCCCGGCCCTGTTGTATGGATGAAACACTAAGTAAACGCGCGATTAACGCGGCGCTCGACCGGGCTCGCGCCTGCTCGCCCTTCCTGAGGCAGCAGCTCCTGGCGCTGCCGGCCGTGGCGGAGACGCTGGCGTCGGGATCGATCGATGCGGCGCTGGACGCGGCGAGGGCGCACGGCGCCGAAGAGCCGATGGCGGCGATGCGGCGCGAGCGGAGCGGCGTCGCCTTGGCGCTCGGCGTGGGCGATCTTGCCGGCTTTTTGCCGCTCGAGACCGTCGTCGAGACCTTGTCGGAGCTGGCCGACCGCTGCCTCGATCGCGCCGTCGCCGCGGCGATCGCCGAGCGGACGCCGGCCGAGGCGCCGCGCGGCTTCGCGGTGATCGCGCTCGGCAAGCTCGGCAGCCGCGAGCTCAATTATTCGTCCGACGTCGACATCCTGTTCCTGTTCGATCCGGGCCGGCTGCCGTTGCGGCCGCGCGAGGATGCCGGCGAAGGCGCGGTGCGGGTGGCGAAGCGAGTCGTCGAGATGCTCCAGAAGCGGACCGAGGAGGGCTATGCGTTTCGGGTTGATTTGCGGCTGAGGCCTTCGCCCGAGGTGACACCCATTGCGCTGCCGGTGGGGGCGGCGATCGGCTATTACGAGTCGTCCGCGCTTCCGTGGGAGCGGGCGGCGTTCATCCGGGCCCGCTTCGTCGCGGGGGACGAGGCGCTCGGGCGCTACTTCCTGGAGGCGATTCACCCGTTCGTCTGGCGTCGCAGCCTCGATTTCGGCGCGATCGGCGAGATCCAGGCGATCACCCGCCGCATCCGCGACCATTATGCGCAGGTCCAGGCGTTCGGCCCCGGCTTCGACGTCAAGCGCGGCCGGGGCGGGATCCGCGAGATCGAGTTCTTCGCCCAGATCCACCAGCTCATTCACGGCGGTCGCGAGCCGGGCCTGCGGGTGCCGGCGACGCTCGATGCGCTGAGCGCCCTCGCCCAGGCGGGACGGATCGGCGCGGAGCAGGCGGAGGCGCTGGCGGGGGCCTATCGTCTGCTGCGGACCGTCGAGCACCGCCTGCAGATGGTCGAGGACCGCCAGACCCACGAGCTCCCGCGCGTCGCGGCGGAGCTCGACAATGTGGCGCGGCTTCACGGCCTGGCAGACGGCGCCGCTCTGCTCGCCGCAGTGGAGCCGGCGGTGCGGGCGGTCGCGGCGGCCTATGACGGGCTCGACCCCGGCGAGGGCGACCAGCTGCCGGAGGGGCCCGAGCCGCTCGATGCGCGCCTCGCGCAAGCCGGCTTCGACGATCCGATCGCGGCGCGGCTCAGGATCGAGGGCTGGCGCTCGGGCAGGATCCGCTCGCTGCGCACGCCCGCGGCGCGCGCTGCCTTCGAGGCGATGCTGCCGGTGCTGGCCGAGGCGTTCGGCAAGGCGCCGGACCCAATGCGGGCGATGAACCGCTTCGACCGGCTCGTCGAGCGGCTGCCGACCGGGGTCAATTTCTTCCGGCTGCTGGAGGCGCAACCGGCGCTGACCCGGATCCTCGCCACCTTGCTCAGCCACGCCCCCGCGCTCGCCGAGCAGCTCGGCCGCCGTCCGGACCTGCTCGACACTCTGGTCGATGCCAGCGCCTTCGCGCCGGTGCCGCCGGTCGACGCGCTCGCCGCCGACTTCGCCCGCCCGGACCGGGCCGACGAGGATTATCAGATGGTGCTCAACCGCGTCCGCCGGCGCGTCAACGAGCGCCGCTTCGCGCTCGGCGTGCAGCTCGTCGCCGCGCACCGCGACCCGATCGAGGTGACTGAAGGCTATTCGCGGGTGGCCGAGGCCGCGATCAATGTGCTCGCGGATGCGGCCGTCGCCGATTTCGAAGCCCGTCACGGCCGCGTGCCGGGTTCGGAGCTCCTGATCCTCGGCCTGGGCCGGCTCGGCGGCGAGGCGCTGACCCACGCCTCCGATCTCGATCTGGTCTATCTGTTCAGCGGCACCCACGAGGCCGAATCCGACGGTCCGAGGCCGCTGCGCGCGACCGATTATTTCAACCGGCTCGCGCCGCGTGTCACCGCCGCGCTCTCGGTCGCGACCGCCGCCGGGCCGCTCTACGACGTCGACACGCGGCTTCGCCCCTCGGGGCAGGACGGAATGCTGGCGATCTCGGTCGAAAGCTTCGAGCGCTATCAAGGCGAGCAGGCCTGGACCTGGGAGCATATGGCGCTGCTGCGCGCCCGGCCGGTCTACGGATCGGCCGGCGCGCGCGCGGCGCTGCGCGAGTCGATCCACGCGGTGCTGCGCCGTCCGCGCGATCCGGCCAAGACAATCGCGGACGCGGTGGCGATGCGGGCCGAGATCGCGGCGCACAAGCCGCCGCTGGGGCCGCTCGACGTCAAGCTGGGCCCGGGCGGCCTCGTCGACCTCGAATTCGCCGTCCACATGCTGCAGTTGCGCCACGGCATCGGCCTCGATCCCCATCTCGAATACGCGCTGGCCGAGCTCGCCGCGGCCGGCCTGGTTTCGGACGAGATCGATCCGGCGCTGCGGCTGCTCAGCCGGATGCTGGTCATCTTCCGCCTCGTCGCCCCGGAATCGGAGGCGCCGCCGCCGGCCACGCGGCCGCTCGTCGCCAAGGCCTGCGGCCAGAGCGACTGGGACGCGCTCCTTGCGGCCGAGGACGAGGCGCGGCAGAGGGTATCGGCCTTGTGGCGCGAGGTGACGGGACAGGAGAGATGAGATGGTGAACGAGGGCGATCCGGTTCCGGACGTGAAGCTCGAGGCGATGGACGGGCGGGCGATCAGCCCGGCCGATTTCGGCGGCAACAAGCTCATCCTCTATTTCTATCCCAAGGACGACACCTCGGGCTGCACCGCCGAGGCGCAGGCGTTCAGCGCGCTCGCCGAGGAATTCGAGAAGGCCGGCACCTGGCTGCTCGGCGTCTCGAAGGACCCGGCGAAGAGCCATGCGAAGTTCACGGACAAATATTCGCTCAAGGTGCCGCTCGCGTCCGACACCGACGGCTCGGCCTGCGAGGCGTTCGGCACCTGGGTCGAGAAATCGATGTACGGCCGCAAATATATGGGCATCGAGCGCGCCACCTTCCTCGTCGACCGCGACGGCGTCGTGAAGCGGGTCTGGCGCAAGGTGAAGGTCCCGGGGCACGCGGAGGAGGTGCTCGAGGCGGCTCGCGAGCTGCCCTGACCGGCTGCGCGCGGCGCGGGAACGGAACGCGCGGCGCGCTGCCTCGTTTTGCCGGGACAGGTCGTTCGCGTATCCGGAGTGCCGCCGATGAGTTCCAGGCTCACTTACTCGACGTTGGGAGGAGCCGTTTTCGTCGCGGCGGCGGTGGGCGTGCTGCTCGGCGAGAGCGCGATCGACCAGATCAACCCGCTTTATTTCCAGGGCGCCGCCGCTCATCCGCGCGACCGCGGCGCGGTGGTCGACGAGACCGAAATCGACCAGCTCGGCCCGCGCTTCGCGGACCATTATGGCTGGGAGGACGGCCAGGCGGCGCGCGTCGCCGACTGCCAGGGCTGCCCCGCCGTCGCGGCGCGCGATGCCTATCTGCACGGCGCGCAATTTGCCGTGGCCGAGACCGGCTGGGGCGCCGAGGCGCAGCCGGTCGCCGATTATTATTCCGAGCAGCCGCCCACGGCCGCCACCGAGCCGGAGCACAAAGCTTCCGCAGCGGAGCCGAGCGAGCTCGATCGTTATGCGAGCTTCCAGGTCGAGGAGAAGCCGGCGGCGACCGAGCCGGTCGAGGTCGCCGCCGCCGCCGACGACTGAATGGGCGCCGATGGCGTCGGCCCGCCGCCGAGGGTAAGCGGCGCGGGTGACCCATCCCGATTGCAGCATCGCCGAGGCCTGCCGCGCCGTCCTGCTCGCGGCCGAGCCGTACGAGAAGGTTCGGCGGGCGCGGGCGGCGGCGCGGGCCTGGCGGCGCGGGGCGCTCGCTCACCAATTCGACATCTCGATGCCGGACCGCCCGGCGCGGCCCGACCGGCCCGAGCTGGTGTCGGCCAATTGCATGCCCAAGCGCGGCCGCGGCGGCTCCGAGCGCGGCCGGATCGCGATGCTGCATGCCCTCGCCCATATCGAGTTCGGCGCGATCGACCTCGCCTTCGACATGGCGGGCCGCTTCGGCGGCGCCTTCCCGCGCGGGTTCGTCGACGACTGGCTCTCGGTCGGCGCGGACGAGGCGATCCACTTCGTCCTGCTCGACCGGCGGCTGCGCGCGCACGGCTCCGGCTACGGCGCGCTGCCGGCGCATGACGGCCTCTGGGAAGCGGCGGGGGAGACCGCGCACGACGTGCTCGCGCGGCTCGCAATCGTGCCGATGGTGCTCGAGGCGCGCGGGCTCGACGTGACTCCGGCGACGGTGGCGCGGTTCGAGGCTGGCGGCGACCGCCGATCGGCGGCGATCCTGGGCCGCATTTATCGCGACGAAATCCGCCATGTCGCGATCGGCACGAGCTGGTTCAAAACGGCCTGCGAATCGCGGAAAATCGCGGTTGTTGCGGAGTGGCAACGGCTCGTCCGCACCCACTTCCGGGGCACGCTCAAACCTCCATTCAACGACTCAGCCCGCGACGAAGCCGGTCTGTCCCGCGAATTCTATGCAGGGGTGGACGCGGAGAGCTTTGCTTAACAGTCTGCGGTTCAGACGTCGCGGGTGGGCACTTCCGACGCGTAAAAACAGGGCAAAAAAGCCCTGAGATTCAAGAGGGTCGCCGTTGCGGGCACTAGCCGCCGCATTCGCCGATCGGGGATGACGATGACGACTTCGGTCCAGACTGCCAACGCCGGTCTCGCAGAGCGGTTCCGGAACCTCTTCAAAGCTCGCGACATTTTCTTCCATGACGGCAAGAGCTTGCGGCGCTTCAGCGTCGGCTCGCGCGTCCAGGTCGCCGTCTCGCTCGCCGCTTTGGTGCTGCTGGCCTGGTCGGCTTTCGCCACCATCCGCATCATCTCCGCCGCCGATGCCGTCGAAGGCGAGGTCGCCCAGATGGAGCGCCAGGTCGCCGCGATGCAGGCCGACCTCGTCCAGATCCGCCGCCAGGCCGAGCAGCGTGCCCAGGTCCTCGAGCAGCGCCAGGCCTTCCTCACCGCTCTGCTCGAAGGCGAGCAGGATTCCCAGCGGCTCGCCGCCATGCTGCCGCGCGCCGACGCGCCGCAGGACGCCGCCGCCGCCGTCGCTCCTTACGAGCAGGTCGAGGGCATGCAGCGCGTGTTCGTCGCGCGCGCCGAGGACACCGCCCGCGAGCGCATCGTCGAGACCGCCCAGCAGATCCGCAAGCTCGGCCTCAACCCGGCCCGCTTCCTCGGCCGCGGCGGCCCGCTCGAGGCGGTCGATACGCCGGCCGGCGCCGATCCCCGCTTCCGCCAATTGTTCGTCGCCTGGCGCCAGCTCGACCAGCTCGAGGCCGGCATCGTCGCCATCCCGGCCGGCCGTCCGGTCAACACCGCCAATTTCACCAGCGGCTACGGCACCCGCTCCGATCCGTTCCGCGGCAGCGCGGCCATGCATGCCGGCGTCGATCTCGCCGGCCCGCTCGGAACGCCGATCTACGCCACCGCCGACGGCATCGTCGGCCGCGCCAGCTACGAGGGCGCCTACGGCAACCTCGTCGAGATCAATCACGGCCAGGGCATCCAGACCCGCTACGGCCACCTTTCGCGGCTGATCGCCCGCCCGGGCCAGCGCGTCCGCCGCGGCGAGCTGGTCGGCCTGATGGGCTCGACCGGCCGCTCGACCGGCAGCCACCTTCATTACGAGGTCCGGATCGACGGCCGCGCCGTCAACCCGATCCCCTTCATCCAGGGCGGCGACTCGCTTGCCGCCGTCCAGCGCCGCGCCGACGCCGCGACCCCGACGGTCGCGCTCGGCGGCCCCACCGCGGCCGCGCGCTGAGCCTCACCAGATAACAGGAGAGGAAAGGCCTCGCCGGCGACGGCGGGGCCTTTTTTCTTGTGGCTCGGCGACTGGGGGCGGCTGACCGAGACCGTCATCCCGGCGCAGGCCGGGATCTCAGGGAGAATAAGCGCAGGAGTGCATGGAGCGCTGCCTTGCGTCGGTGTCATCTCGTCCTGAGATCCCGGCCTTCGCCGGGATGACGTTGTGGCTCTAACGATGCCCTTCCAGCCGGCAATCCTCCTCGTCCCCCACCTCGATCTGCAGCGTCGCATGGCTGATGCCGAAGCGGTGCTCGATCGCGTGGGCGCAGTCGGCCAGGAAGCGGTCGCCCGGAAAGCCGCCGGGCATGACGAGATGGGCGGTGAGCGCGAACTCGGTGGTGCTCATCGGCCAGATATGGAGATCGTGGATGCGCGCGACGCCCGGCTGCGTCCGGAGGTGCTCCTCGACCGCGTCGGGATCGATGCTGGAGGGCACGCCGGCCAGCGCCATCGTCACCGATTCGCGCAGCATGTCGGCCATGCCGAGAAAGATCAGCGCCGCGACGACCAGGCTCGCCACCGGATCGATCCACAGCCAGCCGGTGAAGGCGATGCCGAGGCCCGCTACGACCACGCCCGCCGAGACCAAGGCGTCGAGCAGCATGTGGAGATAGGCACCGCGGATGTTGAGGTCGCTCTTGCGGCCGCGCGCGAACATGAAGGCGGTGGCGCCGTTGATCACGATGCCGATCGCGGCGACGATCACGATCGTCTCGCCCTCGACCAGATCCGGGATGATCAGGCGGACGACGGCATTGTAGACGATGAAGGCGACTGCGACGAGCAGGATCAAGGCGTTGGCGAGCGCGGCGAGGATCGAGACGCCGCGCAGGCCGTAGCTGAAGCGGCGGCTCGGCGGGCGCTTGGCCAGCACGGCCGCGGTCCAGGCGATGGCGAGCCCGAGCACGTCCGAAAGGTTGTGGCCGGCGTCGGCGAGGAGGGCGATCGAGTTGGCGATGAACCCGTAGGTGGCCTCGACGGCGACGAAGCCGAGGTTGAGGACGATCCCGATCGCGAAGGCGGCGCCGAAATCCTTGGGCGCGTGGTGGTGGCCGTGACCGTGCGAGTGGGAATGCGAATGGACCAAGCTCAGCTCCGCCGCAGCGCCTGCGTCCGAGCTAAGCGGGAAACCAGTGTGCCGCAACCGTCCAAGACCGTCATCCCGGCGAAGGCCGGGATCTCAGGGAGAATGGGCGCTTGCGTTATTGGAGAGCTCCATAGGCACCGGCGCCATCTGGTCCTGAGATCCCGGCCTTCGCCGGGATGACAGTCCTGCACCGGCGCGCCGGTGCGGACCGTCACTTCCCCCGCTTCTTTCGGTGGGTCTCCATGTCGAGGACCATGTTGGCGTCGCCCTCGGGCAGCAGGCCGAGGCGGCGGGCGACCTCCTGATAGGCTTCGGCCTCGCCGCCGAGATCGCGGCGGAAGCGATCCTTGTCGAGCTTCTCGCCGGAAATCATGTCCCAGAGGCGGCAGCCGTCCGGGCTGATCTCGTCGGCGAGGATGGTGCGGGCATATTCATTTTCCCAGATCCGGCCGAACTCGAGCTTGAAGTCGACCAGGCGGATGCCGATCCCGGCGAACAGGCCGCACATGAAGTCGTTCACCCTGACGGCCATGTCGGCGATGTCGTCCATCTCCTCGCGGCTCGCCCAGCCGAAGCAGGCGATATGCTCGTCCGCGATCATCGGATCGCCCAGCGCATCGTCCTTGTAATAATATTCGATGATCGTGCGCGGGAGCTGCGTTCCCTCCTCGATGCCGAGGCGGGTCGAGAGCGTCCCCGCCGCGACGTTCCTGACCACCACCTCGATCGGGATGATCTCGACCTGGCGGATGAGCTGCTCGCGCATGTTCAGGCGGCGGATGAAGTGGGTCGGGACGCCGATCCCGGCGAGCAGGGTGAAGATATGCTCGGAGATGCGGTTGTTGAGCACGCCCTTGCCGGAGATGGTGCCGCGCTTCTGGGCGTTGAACGCGGTCGCGTCGTCCTTGAAATATTGGATCAGGGTGCCCGGCTCCGGCCCCTCATAGAGAATTTTGGCCTTGCCCTCGTAGATCTGGCGGCGGCGGGACATAAAAGAGAGCCTTCCGGATCAAAACGATGCGCCCCGGGAGCACGTGCATGCGACGCGGCGGCCCGGGGCTGAGGCGAGCCCTATAGAGAAGCGCGTCGCTTTCGGCAATTGAGCAGCGTCAGGTGACCGCGCCGCGGACGCCGAAGCGCGGCTCGCGCCAGCGGTCCGTCGCGAGAATCCCGGCGCATGTGTCGGCCGCGCGCCAGACGTCCTCGAAGCGCAGATAGAGGGGGGTGAGGCCGAAGCGGGCGACGTCGGGCGCGCGGAAGTCGCCGATCACGTCCGCTTCGATCAGCGCCTGGACGATTTCGAAGGCGTGCGGATGTCGGAACGAGATGTGGCTGCCGCGCGCGTCCGGTGTGCGCGGGGTGATGCACTCCATTTCGGGGCAGCGCTCGGCCATCAGCCGCTCGAACAGGTCGAAGAGCGCGATCGACTTCTCCCACAGCGCCTCCATCGAAACGCCGTCGAACGCATCGAGTCCGCTTTCGAGCGCGGCGAGGCTGAGCATCGGCGGCGTGCCGGCGAGGAAGCGGGCGATGCCGGGCGCGGGCAGATAATCGTCGGTGAAGGCGAACGGGGCGGCGTGGCCCATCCAGCCGCGCAGGGGGCTGACCAGCTTCTCCTGGAGGTGCTCGGCGACGTAGAGGAAGGCCGGCGCGCCGGGTCCGCCGTTCAGATATTTGTAGCCGCAGCCGATTGCGAGCTCGGCGCCGTCCCGGTTGAGGTGCAGCGGCACCGCGCCGGCGCTGTGGCTGAGGTCCCAGATGGTGATCGCGCCGGCATCCTTGGCCCGCGCCGTCACCGCCGCCATGTCGAAGCGCTCGGCGCTCTTGTAGTGGACGTGGGTGAGCAAAAGGAGGTTGGTGTCGGCGCCGATCCGCGCCTCGATCTCGCCGCGCCCCGCAATGTCGAGGCGGAGGCCGGTGAGCTCGGCGGCGCCGCTGGCGATGTGGAGGTCGGTGTGGAAATTCCCGGCCTCGGTGAGCAGGGATCGTCGCCCGGAGAGCTTCGCCGCCGAGACCAGCAGCTTGTAGAGATTGACCGAGGTCGAATCGGCGACGATCACCTCGTGCGGCTTGGCCCCGATCAGCCGGGCGATCCTGGCGCCGATGCGCTGCGGCGCCTCGATCCATCCCGCCTCGTTCCAGCTCCGGATCAGCCGCTCGCCCCATTCCCGCTCGACGACCGCCCGCTGCCGCTCGACCGTCGCCTTCGGGAGCATGCCGAGCGAATTGCCGTCGAGATAAATAAGGCCGTCGGGGATGACGAAGCGGTCGCGCAGCGGCGCCAGCCGATCCCTGCCATCGAGGGCGCGGGCCTGGTCGAGCGTCACCGCCCCAGCGCCCGCTCGATCTCCTCGACCGCGGCGGTCCAGGCGGCGGTGCCGGGGGAGATGAGCTCGACATGGCCGGTATGGTCGATCATCCGCACCCGGACGTCGTCGCCCGCCGCGCGCATCCGGCGGGCATAGGCCTCGGCATAGCTGGTGGGAATGATGCGGTCCTGGAGCCCGTTGATCAGGACCTGCGGCACGCCGAGCGGCGCCAGGCGCGGGACCGAAGTGTCGGCGAAGACGTTGCGGCTGCTGAGCGTCGGCGG
>Ga0190270_10001604_pt1 | contig 10628 bp, 12 predicted proteins | sample Popmic320T_FD_133748 | JGI IMG/M metagenome (GOLD analysis project Ga0190270, IMG submission 133748) | Populus adjacent soil microbial communities from riparian zone of Weber River, Utah, USA - 320 T | ecosystem: Environmental > Terrestrial > Soil > Riparian zone | place: USA: Utah | collected... | reverse complement strand
GTCGCCGTGCCGGAGGCGACCTCGTAGGCAGCCACGCCGCCACCCGCGCCGAGCACGACGGCTGCGGCGCCGGCGGCGGCGATCTTGAGGCTGCGGGAGGGGAGACGCTTCATTTCTTAGTCCTTTCGGTATCCGTCGCCCTCCATGCGACCAGCGCCCCCTAAGACCAGCCTGAAAGCCGCCTAAGAACTCCCTAAGAGTTCGCGCTCTTAGGCTCTTTTCAGACTCGATGCGCACAATGGAGCCGTGAAGATCCTGGTCGTGGACGACGAACGGGCGGTGCGCGAGTCGCTCCGCCGGGCGCTCGAGCTCGAGGGCTACGAGATCGCGCTCGCGGACGACGGGCTCGCGGCGCTCGCCGCGCTCGAAGACGACGAGCCCGACGCGATGATCCTCGACGTCCTCATGCCCGGACTCGACGGCCTCGAAGTCGCGCGGCGGGTCCGGCGCGAAGGCAGCCGGCTCCCGATCCTCATGTTGACCGCGCGCGTCGAGGTGGACGACCGCGTGGCGGGGCTCGACGCGGGCGCCGACGACTACGTCACCAAGCCCTTCGCGCTCGACGAGCTGCTCGCGCGCGTTCGCGCGCTGCTCCGGCGAACGCACGAGAACGGGACCGACAAGCTCGCCTTCGGCGACCTCGAGCTCGATCCCGGAACGCGCGAGGTGCAGCGCGACGGCGAACCGATCGAGCTCACGCGCACCGAGTTCTCCCTCCTGGAGCTCTTCATGCGGAACCCGCGCCAGGTGCTCACGCGCTCGGTCATCTTCGAGCGCGTCTGGGGCTACGACTTCGGGTTCGGGTCGAACTCGCTCGACGTCTACATCGGGTATCTGCGTCGCAAGACGGAGGCGGGCGGCAGGCCGCGGCTGATCCAGACGGTCCGCGGCGTGGGGTACGCCTTGCGCGAGTCATGAGCTTCCGGGCGCGGCTCGCCATCGCGGCCGCTGCGGCGGTCGCTCTTGCCGTCGTTCTCGCCTCGGTCACGGTGTACGTCGTCGTGCGCAGCGAGCTCCGCGGCACGCTCGACTCGGCGCTTCGCGACCGAGCCGCCCAGGTCCAGCACGAGCCGCTCCGGGCCTTCCAGGCGGGCGATCAGGCCTTCCTCGAGCCCGGCCCGCAGCTCGGCGGGGCTCCCGGCTACTTCCAGGTGGTCAACGCGGACGGCGACACGATTCGCCTCCCCAACGAGACGGTCGAGCTTCCTGTCACCGATGCAGTTCGAGACGTCGCAAGCGGAGACAGGGGCGCCTACCTGTCGGACGCCGATGTCGCCGGCGTGCACGTCCGCGTGATCACGGTGCCCTACGCGGAGGGCTTTGCGATCCAGATCGCACGTCCGCTCACGGAGGTCGACCACTCGCTCTCCCGGATCCGCACGTACCTCCTGATCATCGCGGCGATCGGGATCGCGCTCGCCGCGGCTCTCGGCCTCGCGGTTGCGCGCACCGCGCTGGCGCCCGTCCGCCGGCTGACCGGCGCGACGGAGAACGTGACCAAGACAGGCGACCTCTCGGAGAGAATCGACGCGAGCGGGACGGACGAGCTCAGCCGGCTCGCCGCGAGCTTCAACACGATGCTCGCCGCCCTCGAGGAGTCGACGCGGGCGCAGCAGCAGCTCGTCGGCGACGCCTCCCATGAGCTGCGCACGCCGCTGACGAGCCTGCGCACGAACGTCGAAGTGCTGGCCGGCGGGCGCGAGCTTCCAGCGGAGGAGCGCGAGCGCCTGCTTCGCGACGTGATCGAGCAGCTCGACGAGATGACGACGCTCGTGGCCGAGCTCAGCGAGCTCGCGCGCGGTGAGCTCGAGCCCGGAGAAGCGGAGGACGTGCGGCTCGACCTCCTCGCCGCGGACGCGGTCGAGCGCACGCGGCGAAACCGCCCCGGCGTCGAGTTCACTACCGACTTCGAGGAGTCGCTCGTCCACGGCGTCCCGGCGAGCATCGAGCGCGCGGTGGCCAACCTCCTCGACAACGCCGCCAAGTGGAGCCCGCCCGAAGGAGAGGTGGAGGTGACCGTGAAGGACGGCGAGGTGGTCGTGCGCGACCACGGGCCCGGGATCGACGAGGCCGACCTCCCGTACGTCTTCGACCGCTTCTACCGCGCCAGCTCCGCACGTGGGATGCCCGGCTCGGGGCTCGGCCTCGCGATTGTGAGGCAGGTCGCGGAGTCACAGGGCGGCGAAGTGCGGGCCGAGCGCGCCGAGGGCGGCGGGACGCGCATGAGCCTCCGCCTGAACGGCCGGCCGGCTTCCTAGGCGCGTCGCCCCGTTGGATGACGCGGCTGCCTAGACTGCGGTACCGAACCAGAGGAGGTCCCGATGCCCTACGAGCTGCCTTCGCTTCCGTACGCCTATGACGCGCTCGAGCCAACGATCGACGCGCAGACGATGGAGATCCACCACACGAAACACCACGCGACATACGTGAACAACCTGAACGCGGCGCTCGAGGGCACCGAATGGATGGACCGGTCTCTCGAGGACGTCTTCGCGGCGCTCGACATCATTCCGGAGGACAAGCGGGCCGCCGTTCGCAACAACGGCGGCGGACACGCCAACCACTCGCTCTTCTGGGAGACCATGTCTCCGGACGGGGGCGGGGAGCCGAGCGGCGCCCTCGCCGATGCGATCGCCGACACCTTCGGCTCGGTGGACGAGCTCAAGAAGGCGGTCAACGACGCGGGCGTGAAGCGGTTCGGGTCAGGCTGGACGTGGCTCATCCACGACGGCACCGGCCTCGCGGTCGTGTCGACGCCGAACCAGGACAACCCGGTGATGAGCTCGGACACGCCGCTCCTCGGAATCGACGTGTGGGAGCACGCCTACTACCTCTCCTACCAGAACCGCCGGCCCGACTACCTCGAGGCGTGGTGGAACGTCGTCAACTGGGACGCCGTCGCCGGGCGCCTCGACGCGGTGGGCTAGACGACTTCGCGAAGGGCGCCGGTGGAGCAGTCGTAGACGTAGCCCGTCGCGGTGAAGCTGTCCGGCAGAAGGTCTGAGCTCCGCACGCGCGCGACGCTCTCGCGCACGCTGTCGTCCAGGTCCGGGAACGGCAGGAAGTCGATGCCGGTCGCGTCGGCGCCGGCCTCGTCGGCGAGCTTGGCGTGGATGTCGTCGTTCGTGAACGTGAGCATCCCGCAGCCGGTGTGCGCGATCACGAGCGCCTCCTCCGTCCCGAGCAGCCAGTGGGAGATGATGAGCGAGCGAAGCGCGTCGTCGGAGACGACGCCCCCGGCGTTTCGGATCACGTGTGCGTCGCCCTCGTCGAGCCCGAGGAACTTCGCCGGGTCGAGGCGCGCGTCCATGCAGGTGACGACCGCGAACCGCCGGCCAGGCGGGATGGGAAGGTCGCCCTTGTCGAAGCTCTGCGCGTAGCTTTGGTTGGCTGCGAGCAGCTCGTCGCGAACCGCCATCACACTCTCCCTTCGTCCTTGGCACTTTCCTTTTTGAAGCAAAGCACGCTATACGAAGTAAAGCGATGCGTCCAGCGAGGAGGGGCTAGCCCTTCTTCCCGCTCCCGTATGCGGGGGCGGCGCTCCGGCCATTCGGCCCCGACTTCACCTGGCCGGGCGGCGCTGCGGACGCGTTCGAGTTGGCCGCCTGCGGGGGCTTGGATTGGTGGCCCTTGTTCGCGTGCTTCCGCTTGTCCTTGCCGTTCGCCCGCGGGTGCGTCCCTCCCCAGGCCTGGCCCTTGCCGTTGCCGCCGGCGTGCGAATCCGACCCGAAGTCGACGGCCACGGCGGGCGTGAGCGCCCGGTCTGCGAGCCGGGTGTGCGGAGCGGCGGGCTTCGGCTTGTCGACCTGCGGCACCGGAGTGGCGTGCGAGGGGAAGTCGTCGCCGCGCTGGATCCTCGCCGCGGTCAACGCCGTTGCCGACGCCGCGACGGCTACCGCCGTGGCGACGCTGGCCGCGACGTTGCCGACGATCAGAGTCTTCAGAGAGCTGAGGAGCGCGCCCGCGTTCAGGGAGTGGACGAAGCGCCGCCGGCGCGCGGCGGGCCGCTCGAGGGAGTCCGCCAGCGATCGGCGCGCGCGGAAGATCAGCGTCTCGACGGCCGCCTGGGTGACGCCCAGCTTGGCGGCCACCTCCCGGTAGGAGAGCCCCTGCCATTCGCGGAGGAGAATCGCCTTGCGCTGCTGCTCGGGAAGGCCGGCGAGGGCCTCGTCGAGCCCGAAGAGCTCGTCGCCCGAAGCCTCCGGAGCGGCGATGACGTCCTGCACGGCCTGCAGATCCTGCGGCCGCTCGACGCGCGCGCGGCGATACGAAGAGCGCTGGCGCGTGAGGCAGACGTTGTGCGCGACCTTGAAGAGCCACGCCTGCGCCGCCTCCGGCTCGAACCCGTCCTTGAGACTCCGGCAGGCGTTCAGGTAGGTCGCCTGCACGGCGTCCTCGGCCTCCTCGGGCGAGCCGAGCTGGCGTAGGCAGTACAGGTAGATCCGGCGATGATGCTCGTTGAAGAGTTCTTCGGCGAGCTGCGGCGCCGCGCTCATCTTCCAAGTCTGGAAGAGGCCTCAGGCCGGGTCGTCCCCCAAAAGGGTCGGTCAGGCGACCTCGCGGCAGTCGTCGATCAGGATGTCGAAGCTGTCTCCGCCTTCCGGCTCGACGGTGCAGGTGTCGTCGAGAACCTGGTAGCCGGTGACGACGCCGCCGCCGTGCGGAGTCTCGACGCGGCGGCCCACGCGCGGCGCGCGGTCGCGGAAGCTCTTGTACGTCGGGTGCTCGAAGGCAAGGCAGCAGCGCAACCGGCCGCAGAGCCCGGTGATGCGGCCGGAGCTCATCGGCAGCGCCTGGTCCTTCGCCATCCGCAGCGTGATCGGCTGCTCGTGCGACGGGAACTTTCGGCAGCAATGCTGGTCGCCGCAAAGGCCGTGGTCGCCACAGAGGCGGGCGCATTCGCGCGGGCCGACGGAGCGGAGCTCGACACGCCGGTCGAGGCGGCCGCGGAGCGTCTCCTGCAGCGCGGTCAGATCCGGCCGGCTCTCGGCCTGGTACGAGAACACGATCCGCGAGCCGTCGAAGACGAGCTCCGCCGAGACGGGCTTCAGCTCCAGGTCGGAGCCGCGCAGGAGCTCGCGGAGGACCTTCATCGCCTGCTTCGCCTCGACGCGGTTCTTGGCCGCGGTCTCCTCGTCGGCAGGCGTTGCGCGCCGGACGACGCGTTTCAAGGGCTGTGCCGGCCGGGCTTCGAGCTCGTAGTTCGGCTGCACCACGCGTCCCAGCTCCTGCCCGCGCGACGTGTGGCAGATCACCTTCGTGTTCCAGGCGAGCTCGAGCCCGTTCGGATCGAAGGAGTAGACCTTGCCCCCTGGGGAGAACACAACGCCTACCGCCGTTGCCATGCGGGAAACGCTAGCGCGCCGGAGCCGGAGAGGCGAGCTCGCGTCTGAGTCGGACGAAGAGACCTTCGAGCGCGAGGCCGGTCTGCACCTGGAACTCGAAGGAGCGCCAGGTCTCGCGAACTGCTTCAGCGGCGCGCTCCGCCGCGAGCGAGCGCTCGGAGACGCCGTCCTCGGCAAGCTCGGCGAGCCGGTCGGAGTTGACGAGCGCGCCCTCGGCGCCGGCCGCCGCAACGACCAGATCGCGGTACCAGCTGGAGAAAATGTCGAGCGCGTCGAGGATCTCCTCGCGCTCCGCTCCACGGGCGGCGCGGCGGACCCGCTGCTCGAGCTCGCGCTGGGACTCGTCGCCCGTGGCCGCCGCCTCGGCCTCTGCGCGGGCCTCCGCAGCGCGGGCCTGCGCGAGCTCCCCCACCTTGCCCGATGCCGCCGACGGATCGAAGGCGGGATCCCGGTAGACCGAGCGCGCGAGCTCGATCAAGACCGCTCGCCGCTGCCCGGCCTCCTCGTTCAGGAGCCGGTCGGCGCGGTCGAGCCTCCCACCCGCGAGCCGCGCGAGCGCGTCGAGCTTCTCCCCGCTCGCCCCACGGGTGGACAGGTAGGCCTTCACCGCCCGCTGGGACAGGCGCTTGAAGGGGACGTGCTGGCAGCGCGAGCGGATCGTGGACGCGAGCGGGCCGAGGTCGTCGGCGAGGAGCACGATCACCGCGTAGTCGGGCGGCTCCTCGAGGTCCTTGAGGAGAGCGTCGGCGGCATCCTCGTTCATCGTGTGCGCCGCGAAGACGAGGTAGACCCGCCGCGCGGCCTCGAACGGGCGCATGTGCAGGTCGCGGCGAAGATCGCGCACCGGGTCGATGCGGATCTGGTCGCCGAGCGGCTCGAGGACGTACAGGTCGGGATGCGCTCGGCGAGAGACGCGGTCCGAGTCTCCGAGGAGCGCGCCGGCGAACGCGAGCGCGGCCCGCCGCTTCCCGACCCCGCGCGGCCCGTGGAAGAGGTAGGCGTGCGCCGGCCCCTCGGCGAGCGCAGCTCTCAGGAGGCTCTTGGCCTCCTCCTGCTCAGGGAAGGTCTCGAAGGTGTCCATGGATTTCCTCGGCGATCGCGTCCGCCTTCGCCGTTCCGTCGAGCACGACGACACGTTGGGAGAAGATCTCGGCGATCTGGCGGTAGGCGCGGTCGACCTCGGCGGCGAACTCGTCTCCCTCGCGCTCGATGCGGTCCGGTGACGTTCCGCGGCGCATCGCGGCCACGTCTCCCGGGACAACGAGGAGGAACGTGCGGTCAGGGAGGAGGCTTCCCGTGACTGCGAGGTTGACCTCGAGCACCCGCTCGACTCCGAGGCCGCGCGCGATGCCCTGGTAGGCCAGGGAGGAGTCGATGTAGCGGTCGCAAACGACATCCGCGCCGCCGGCGAGTGCAGGCCGAATCACCTCGTCGACGAGCTGCGCGCGGGCCGCGCTGAAGAGCGTCGCCTCGGCCCAGGGGGCGAGCCGGCCGCTGTGGAGGAGGAGCTCGCGGATCCGCTCCCCCGCCTCCGTCCCGCCGGGCTCCCGGGTGTCGACGACCTCGCGCCCCTCGGCGCGAAGGCGCTCGGCCAGGAGCCGCGCCTGCGTGCTCTTCCCCGAGCCGTCGACGCCTTCGAAGGTTACGAACATGACGGGACGCCTAGGATAGTGCGCCATGCGGGCGCTCGTAACAGGCGGAGCTGGCTTCATCGGCTCGCAAGTCGTGGACGCGCTCGTCGAGCGCGGCGACGACGTCTGGGTGCTCGACAACCTCGCAAGCGGCCGGCGCGAGAACGTCAGCGAGGGCTCCCGCCTCGTCGAGGCGGACGTCCGCGACGCGGACGCCGTGGCGAGCGCGTTCGCGGAGGCGAAGCCGGAGACGTGCTTCCACCTCGCCGCCCAGGCCGACGTTCGTGTCTCGATCGCCGAGCCGGCGTTCGACGCCGAGGTGAACGTCATCGGCACAGTCAACGTCCTCGAGGCGGCGCGGGCGCACGAGGCGAAGGTCGTCTTCTCGTCCACCGGCGGCGCCATCTACGGCGAGTGCGACGGGCCCGCCGACGAGGATTCGCCACGGCGCCCCCTCGCACCCTACGGGACCTCTAAGCTCGCCGGCGAGGAGTACCTGGGGACATGGAGCCGCCTGTACGGCGCGGGCCACGTCGCTCTTCGCTACGGAAACGTCTACGGGCCGAGGCAGGACCCGCACGGCGAGGCGGGAGTCGTTGCGATCTTCTTAGGGAGGATCGCGAACGGCCAGGAGCTGCACATCTTCGGGGACGGACGGCAGACGCGGGACTACGTCTTCGTCGCGGATGTCGTCACGGCGACCCTGGCGGCGGCCACTGGGCCCGAGGGCGTCTACAACGTCGGCACGGGGACCGAGAGGTCCGTCCTCGAGCTCGCCGAGGGCTGCAAACGGGCCAGCGGAGTCGACGCCGAGATCGCCTTCGACCCGCCGAGGCTGGGCGAGCTTTCGCGCAGCGTCCTCGATCCGTCGCGGGCCGTCGCCGTGCTCGGCTGGCGCCCTGCGACCTCTCTCGACGCGGGGCTCGAGGCGACCTGGGATTTCGTGCGGGACGCGGAAGGAGAGGGCGAAGCCGGGGCGAACTAGTCGGCCCGATGGATCATCCGGTCGAGTACGAGCCTCTCCAGCCCTGGCGCATCGCCGCCATGGTCGCGACGGGAATCGCCGCGGTCGAGCTCTTCATCCTCCTCCTCATCGGCTTCCTGGTCGGCGCGAGGGCCTTCTCGGACAAGACTGAGACGGCCACGATCGCGGCCATCAAGCGCGAAGTCCCGCAGGCTGCTCAGACCCAGTCCTCCGAGCAGCAGAAGCCCGCCGATGCGTCGCAGAAGAAGGAGGCTCCGAAGGTCCTTCCCCGCTCGCGTACCTCGGTCGTGATCCTGAACGGGAACGGCATCCCGGGCGCCGCCGCGGTGAACGCCGACAAGGCGCACTCACTCCACTACGTCATTACGGCGACCGGAAACGCTCCGAGCACCGGCTTCGCGCGCTCGATGGTCATGTTTCGGCCCGGGCTCAAGCCCGCGGCGCAGCGACTCGCGAAGGACATGGGCGTGAAGGCCGTGACTCCCCTCGACGGGATCACGAAGGGCGACCTTCAGGGCGCCCAGCTCGCGCTGATCATCGGCGGGTAGGCAACCCCACGCGGCTAGGCTAGGAAGGTGGCCGAGCCGCTTCTCACACGCGCGTGTCGGCGCGAGCTCGTCGAACGGACTCCCGTCTGGTTCATGCGCCAGGCGGGCCGCTCGCTGCCCGAGTACCGCGAGCTCCGCAAGCACCACGACCTCTTCTCGGTCTGCCGCCAGCCCGAGCTTTGCGCCGAGGTGACGCTGCAGCCGGTGCGCGCCCACGACGTCGATGCGGCGGTGATGTTCGCCGACATCATGCTGCCGGTCATCGGCATGGGGGTCCACGTCGAGCTCGTCGAAAACGTCGGGCCCGTGATCGCAAACCCCGTGCGGACGAGTGACGACGTCGAGCGGCTCCGCGTGCCCGATCCCGAGGAGGCGGTGCCGTTCATCCTCGAAGCGGTCCGGCTCGTGCGCGCCGAGCTTCCCCCGGAGAAGGCCGTGATCGGCTTCGCGGGCGGGCCCTTCACCGTGGCCGGCTACCTCATCGAGGGCAAGCCGACACGTGAGTTCGTCGAGACCAAGCGGTGCATGTACGCGCAACCGGAGGTGTGGCACGCGCTCATGGACAAGCTCGCCGACACGTTCGTCGCCTACCTGCGCGCGAAGGTGACAGCGGGCGCGGATGTCATCCAGCTGTTCGACTCGTGGGTCGGGACGCTGTCGGCCGATGACTACGAGGAGTTCGTCGCGCCGTATTCGGCGCGCGTGCTCGCGGCGGTCGACGTGCCGACGATCCACTTCGGCACAGGGACGTCGCATCTCCTACCGGCGATGAGGGAGGCCGGCGGCGATGTCATCGGGCTCGACTGGCGGATCCCGATCGAGGCCGGGTGGGAGATCGTGGGCCCGGACCGCGGAGTCCAGGGAAATCTCGATCCTGCGCTTCTGCTGGGCCCCTTCGAGCGCGTGGCGTCCGCGGCGAACCGGATCCTGGACGCGGTTGCCGGCCGCAGAGGTCACATCTTCAACCTCGGGCACGGCGTTCTTCCGGACACGGACCCGGCGGATCTGGCGAGGCTGGTCGAGCTCGTCCAGGCCTGAACCTCTGTCGAGATGTGGGCGTGAGGCCGAGCGTGACGATTCATGGGGCCACCCCGGTCCACCACCCGCTTTCGAGCGTACCCCTCCGAAACGCGCCCGTGGTTCGCGGAAAGAGCCGGAAGTGAAAACCGCCGTCGTCCTGATGGCCTACGGGAGCCCGACCCGCCCCGAGGACATCCCCGCCTACTTCGAGGACATCCGCGGCGGGCGGCCCGTGCGCCCCGAAGCCGTCGCCGAGCTCGTCGAGCGCTACCGTCGAATCGGGGGCTCGTCCCCCCTGAACGAGATCACCGAGCGCCAGCGCGCCGCGCTCGAGCACGAGCTGGGCGCGCCCGTCTACGTCGGCATGAAGCACTGGACGCCGCGCATTGCAGAGGCCGCCGACCAGGCGCTCGGCGAAGGGGCAGAGCGGATCGTCGGGCTCGTCCTCGCACCGCACTACTCGGGCATCTCGATCGGCGGGTACCGCGACCGCCTCGCCGAGGCCGTCGGCGACCGGGCCGAGCTCGTGATGATCGAGAGCTGGCACGACCACCGGCCCCTCCTCGACATCCTCGCCGACCGGATTCGCGGCACCGACGCCCACGTCGTCTTCACGGCGCACAGCCTCCCTGAGCGCATCCTTGCCGAGGGCGACCCCTACAAGGATCAGGTGCTGGAGACCTCGCGCCTGGTCGCCGAGCGCGCGGGAGTCGAGACCTGGTCGTTCGCCTTCCAGAGTGCGAGCCCGACTGGAGAGCCCTGGCTGGGCCCGGACATCCTCGAGGAGCTCGAACGCCTGAACGCCGACGGCGTCCGGAAGGTCCTCGTCGCACCCGTCGGGTTCGTTTCCGACCACCTGGAGATCCTTTGGGACATCGACGTGGAGGCGAGAGAGAAGGCGGCGGAGCTCGGCCTGGAGCTCGACCGGATCGAATCCCTCAACGACGCACCGGAGTTCGCGCGGGCACTCGCGATCCTCGTCGAGCAGGTCTTGAACGAGTCGGCGCGAATCGAGGTTCCGTGAGCACGCGCAGCTGCGGCGACTGGCCGGCCCTGCTGGAGATCTCGCCGGACCTCCACTTCAAGCACTACACGATCG
>Ga0190270_10001603_pt1 | contig 10628 bp, 6 predicted proteins | sample Popmic320T_FD_133748 | JGI IMG/M metagenome (GOLD analysis project Ga0190270, IMG submission 133748) | Populus adjacent soil microbial communities from riparian zone of Weber River, Utah, USA - 320 T | ecosystem: Environmental > Terrestrial > Soil > Riparian zone | place: USA: Utah | collected... | reverse complement strand
TTCGGCGGCGAGGACCGCATTTTGATTTTCGGCGATGAAGACGGCGACGGAAAATTCGAAACGCGCAAGGTCTTCGCCGAAAAGCTCAACCTCGTCTCCGGCATCGAGATCGGATTCGGCGGCGTCTATGTCGGCGCGGCGCCGTATTTGATGCACATCCCTGACAAAGACGGCGACGACAAGCCGGATGGCCCGCCGGAGATTCTCCTCGACGGCTGGGGCTTCCAGGACACGCACGAGACGCTCAACAGTTTCATCTGGGGACCGGACGGCTGGCTCTACGGCTGCCACGGCGTCTTCACGCACAGCAATGTGAGATCGCTCGGTGTCCCGCCTTTAGGCGGCGGGGGCGGAGCAGACGGAGCAGACGGAGGCCAGCCGCTGCCGCCTAAAGGCGGGACACCGAACGTTGTTCCTATCAACTGCGGCTACTGGCGCTATCACCCGGTGCGCGAGACGTTCGAAGTCTTCGCGCACGGCACCTCGAATTCATGGGGTTTCGACTACAATGAATTCGGCGACTGGTTCAGCGAAGCCTGCGTCATTCCGCACTTCTGGCACATCATTCAGGGCGGCTACTATCTGCGACAGAGCAATCCGCTGGGGCACTTTAATCCCTGCGTCTATACCCACATCGAGACCATCGCCGACCACCTGCACTACACCGGCAAGACCCCGCACAGCGGCAACAACGTCAGCGATGCCGCGGGCGGCGGACACGCCCACTGCGGAACCCCGAAACACAAACTTTCGGACAGGTCCGCCTATTTGGCTCATTTCCAAGCCATTCGGGACGCGTCCCTTTTGAAATGGGACGGCGCTTTTTTGGCTTGGGACGCGTCTCTTTTGGAAAGGGACAGCGCTTTTGCCATTCGGGACGTGTCCCTTTTGAAAGGGGACCGCGCATTTTTCAAATGGGACGCGTCTCTTTTGCCAAGGGACACGTCCCTTTTCGCGCAAGCACACGCCCCTACGCCAAAATCCCACTCACCACTTTCCCGAACACATCAGTCAGCCGGTAGTCCCGTCCCTGGAGGCGGTAGATCAGCTTGGTATGCTCGATGCCCATGAGTTGGAGCATCGTGGCGTGGACGTCGTGGACGTGGACGGGATTGTCCGCGGGCTTGTAGCCGAGTTCGTCGCTGCTGCCCCACTGGACGCCGCCTTTGATGCCGCCGCCGGCCATCCAGATGCTGTAAACGAGCATGTGGTGATCGCGTCCGTTGCCGCCCTGACTCATCGGAGTGCGTCCGAATTCGCCGGCCCACACGATGAGCGTTTCCTCGAACATGCCGCGCTGTTTGAGATCGGTGATGAGCGCCATGCAGGCGCGGTCGATTTCCCGGGCTTTGAGTTTCACGCCGTCTTTCACGCCGCCGTGGTGGTCCCAGTCTTTGTGATAGAGCTGGATGAAGCGCACGCCGCGCTCGGCGAGGCGGCGGGCGACGAGACAGTTGGAGGCGAACGATCCGTCGCCGGGCGTGCAGCCGTAGAGTTCGCGAATGTGTTGCGGCTCGGCGGCCATGTCCATCAAGCCAGGGACGCTGGCCTGCATCTTGAAAGCCATCTCGTATTGCGCGATGCGCGTGCTGATTTCGGGATCGTGCACCGTCGCGTCGTGCTGCGCGTTGAGTTTTCCGACGGCATCGACGATGTCGCCCTGCAGTTCGCGCGAGTAGCCCGCGGGATTGCTGAGATACAAGACGGCGTCGCCTTTGCTGCGCAGATGGACGCCTTGAAAACGGCTCGGCAAAAATCCCGCCGACCACTGGCGCGCGGCAATTGGCTGGTTTTGTCCGCCCTGGCCGAGTGATGTCAGGACGACAAAACCTGGCAATTCCTCCGCCTCGCTGCCGAGGCCGTAAGTGAGCCACGATCCCATGCTCGGGCGGCCGGGAATCGACGAGCCGGTATTGATGAAACAATGCGCCGGATCATGATTGATGGCATCGGTGTGCATCGACCGGATGATCGAAATGTCGTCCGCGACACTGCCGATGAGCGGGAAGAGTTCGCACATTTCCGCGCCACACTTGCCGAACTTCTTGAAGTCCCACTGCGGCCCATAACATTTCAACTGCTGCCCCTGGAGTTGCGCGAGTTGCTGGCCTTTCGTGAACGACTCCGGCATCGGCTTGTCGTGCAGCTCGCGGAGCTTCGGCTTGTTGTCGAATGTCTCAAGGTGCGACGGCCCGCCGGCCATCGTGAGCCAGATGACGCGTTTCGCTTTCGGCGGAAAATGCGGCTCTCCAATGACCCCGCGCCACCGCTCCGGCGCCGCAGCGAAGAGCGAGGGCTTCAGCAGCGAAGTGAGTGCGAGCGAGCCAATGCCGGCTTTGCCGAGAAACGCGCGGCGGGAAACGTGGGTGGGAAGCGGATTCATTTTTTGCGACGCCATTAGAACGCGCCCTTCCGCCTTCTGCATTCGCCAATTGAACTCCCTTGCGTCGCCCGTTTTACCGTCTTAAAGACGATATTATGCCCCGTCCCCCGCTTCAGAGCCTTTCCGGCACCCATCTCCGCATTGCGGAAGTGGTAGCGGAGTTCGAGCGGAACGAGCGGCCGGCGTATGTGCCGGAACTCGTGGAGGCCCTGAAACTGGCGCGTCCCAGCAGCCTCACGCCGACGCTGCAAATCATGGCGCGGAACGGGTTTGTGGACCTGCCGGGGAAAAGCGCTGGCGGGAAGCGGCGCGCGCAAATTGTCCGGCTGACGCCCAAAAGCCGTCATGCGCTCGGGATCGGCGGACTGCCGCTGCTCGGAAGCATCCCGGCGGGGCTTATCTCGGAAGCGGTGGCCGGGGCGGAGGAAATCATCGATCCGGGGGCCGTCCTGCCATGGATACCGGGGGATTTTCTGCTGCGCGTGCGCGGCGATTCCATGACCGGCGATGGCATCATGGATGGCGACCTCGTGCTGCTGCGTCCGAATGTGGACGTGCCTAACGGTTCCATCGCGGCGGCATGTGTGGGCGATGAACGCGAAGCCACTCTCAAGCGGGTGTTTTTCGAAGAGGACAGGGTGCGGCTGCGCGCCGCCCATCCGGCTTATCCGGATGTGGTGGTGCCGGGCGCCTCCCTGTGGGTCGCGGGAATTTTCAAAGGGCTCATCCGTCATGCAGGCCCTGCGTCATGAATTCGACTCCGGGGCACTGCCGGATGCCTCCGCAAGGCTCACCGCTCTGCGGCAATTGCTGGCGGATAAATTCCCCGCGGCAGAACGCAAGCCCGGCGGCTTCTGGCCCACCGGCCTGACATCGCTGGATGCCACCGAAGGCGGCCTGCGGCGCGGCGCCCTGACAGAATTGTCGTCTTCTCCCGCCAATGGCGCGCTGTTTATCGATGTCATGCTGCGCAGCGTGGTGCGCGGGGGAGCCTTTGCGGCCCTTGTGGATGCGGGCGGCACGTTTGACCCTGACAGTTACGATGCCGCCACGCTCGCCCGGTTGCTTTGGGTGCGTTGCACCGATGCCCCCGCCGCGATGAAGGCCACCGACCTCCTGCTGCGCGACGGTAATCTTCCCGTGCTCCTCATCGATCTGCAGCGCATGACCCGCGCGCAACTCGCCAAATCCCCGGCCAGCACATGGCACCGCTTTCAGCGCCTCGCAGAGCAAACGTCCGTCGCTTGTCTGATCCTGACACGGCAACCGGTCGTCGAAAGCGCTCAGGTGCGGATCGCTCTGCACAATCACTGGACTCTCGCCGCGCAACGAAAGCGCCGCAGCGAACTCGTGGCGGATCTCAAAGCGCAGGTCGTCCCGCGCCGCACCGCAGGTGAGGGACTGACTGTGGTGCGGAGCCGTGGCGGAGGTTTGCAACCTCCGTCCGTTTCGCACACTTCACAGCGGAGGTTGCAGCGAAGCGAAGCGACACAGGCGAACACAAACACTAACAAACTGAGCCAAACCTCCGCTGCAGCTGCCGCAGTCCAAAAGGCCATCCGCTGATACCTGTCCTGATTTATGATGTACGCGGTCCTCCATGTCCCTCACTTCCGGCTGCAGGCGGCGCTTCGCTCGCAGGAGACCACTATGAATCTCCCCCTCGCCCTGGTGGACGGCGCGGAGAAAAAAAGCGTGGTCCTGGAGACTAACGCGGAAGCCGCGCGCCGGGGCGTTCGGCCGGAAATGCCCATCCCGCAGGCGCTCGCACGGTGTCCTGGCCTAACGGTAATTCTCCGCGCGCCGGATCAGGAGCAACTGGCCAATACCGTGCTCCTCCAGGTCGCTGGATCGCTCTCGCCGGAAATCGAAGCCACCGCCTCCGGCATTTGCACGCTGCACCTGCGATTGCCTGACAATCACGACTGGGAGGCCATGGGAAAGCGTGCGGTTTCCCTGTTGGAATCGCAGCGGCTTATCGCCACCGCCGGCCTCGCTCCGAATCCGGACCTCGCCTTCCTCGCGGCACACAGGGCTGCGCCGGTGCTGGTGGTGAACGAAGCCTCCGCCTTTCTCGACAGCCTGCCTGTCGCGGCTTTGAATCCGCCGCCGGACCTCCTGACGCTGCTGCGCGACTGGGGCATCCGCACGCTGCGCGAACTTCGCTCGCTGCCCCGCGGCGATTTCATGGACCGGCTGGGACCGGATGCCGGCCGCCTGTGGGAACTGGCTTCCGGCAGCGCGTCGCGTCCGCTGCGCCTGATCACTCCGCCCGCAGAATTCACCGAGAGCTTCGAGTTCGAGTATGAAGTGGAAACCACCGAGCCGCTCCTGTTCATCCTGCGGCGCTTCCTTGATCAACTCACCGCGCGGATGCGCGGCATCTGGCGCGTGGCCGGCAGCATGAAACTCATTCTGCGGCTCGAAGACGACACCTCCCACGAGCGCCTCTTCATCATCCCGGAGCCCGCGGCGGACCCGGAAGTGCTCTTTCGCGTTCTCAATACCCATCTGGAATGCCTAACGCTCACCCGCCGGCCGGTCGGTCTCAGCCTGCAACTGGAGCCGGTAGCCGTTAGCCGCGATCAGTTGCAGCTCTTCGAAACCGCGCTGCGCGATCCCAATGGCCTCGGTGAAACGCTCGCACGTCTCGCGGCCCTCGCAGGATCAGAAGGCGTGGGCGTCATCTGCCGGCAGGACACGCATCAGCCCGACCAATGGAGCATGGCGGCGCCGCGCTTCCATCAATTGCCGGCACAGGCTCCCCCTGACACTTCTGCACCGGCTCTCGCATTGCCTTTGCACAGATTGCGTCCGCCGCAAAAAGCAATGGTCCGCATCGAGCAGCAACGCCCGCAGATGGTAGAGTCGCCGGAAGCATGTGGACCGGTGGTGGCTGCGCTCGGGCCCTGGCGTTTGTCTGGCCGCTGGTGGGACCTCGCAGGCGCATGGGCGCAGGAGGAATGGGACGTGGAACTGGAAAACGGAAGCCTCCTGCGCCTCGCCCGCCGCGCCGGTGAGTGGCTTGTTACCGGATATTATGAACTTGCATCTGTGTAGCGTCCGAAGCGGCAGTCCCCGGGAGCGAGGATTTGTAATCCGCCCCATCTATCAAGCCTCTGCATCCGGGGCGGATTACAAATCCGCGTCCCCAGTCACACGCTGTTTGCCCTGATGCCATGTCGGACTACGTCGAACTCCATTCCCGCAGCGCCTTCAGCTTTCTGCGGGGGGCCTCGCACCCCGAAGCCCTCGCCGCGCAGGCCGAGGCGCTTGGCATGCCCGCGCTGGCACTGTGCGACCGCGATGGTGTTTACGGCGCGGCGCGTCTTTTTGCTGCGGCGAAAGAACACGGCATCCGCTCCATCGTGGGCGCGGAACTCACCATGGACGACGGCTCCGTGATTCCCGTGCTCGCCGAAAACCGCACAGGCTATCAAAACCTCTGCCGCCTCATTACCCGCGCCAAACTGCGCGGCACTAAAACCGTGGCGCCTGTTCATTGGCAGGAACTGCCGGAATTCGCCGAAGGTCTCGTCGCCCTGACCGGCGATGAGGAAGGCCCTGTCAGGCTGGCCCTCGCCAGGGATGACCGCGCGGGCGCATTGCAGGCCGTGGAAAAACTCATTGCCGCTTTCGGAAAAGGAAACGTTTTCGTGGAAATCCAGCGCCACCTGCGGCGCGGCGAAGAATGGGAACTCGATACCCTGACAGATCTCGCCGCGGCCGCGAAACTGCCCCTTTTGGCCACCAACGGAGTCTGCCATGCCATGCGTGAAGAACGCGATTTGCTCGATGTCTTCACCTGCGCCCGCGAACACACCCATCTCGATGCCGCGGGGCGTCTGCTCAGCCTCAATGACGAACGTCATTTAAAACCCGCCGCCATGATGCAGCGGCTTTTCAAAGACCACCCGGAAGCTGTGTCCAATACCGTACGGCTTGCGGAGCGTCTTAATTTTACCCTCGAAAACCTGGGCTACGAATTTCCCCGTTATAAGGGCATGGATAAAGAATCGATGGATTCCTTCCTGCGGGAACACACTTACGAGGGCGCACGCCTGCGTTATGGAACCAGGTTCGGTGACAGGCACCGGAAGCAGATCGAACACGAACTGGCACTCATCGCCAGACTGGGATTCAGCGGTTATTTTCTGATCGTCTGGGATATAGGCAACTACTGCCGGGACCACAACATCCTGATGCAGGGCCGTGGCAGCGCTGCCAACAGTGTGGTGTGCTATTCATTGCGCATCACCGCCTGTGATCCCATCGAAAACAAGCTGCTCTTCGAGCGTTTTCTCAGTGGGGAGCGTAAAGCATGGCCGGACATCGACATCGATCTTCCCAGCGGCGACAAGCGCGAGCAGGTGATTCAGGAGGTTTACCGCCGCTTCGGAAAACACGGTGCCGCCATGACCGCCAATGTGATCACCTATCGCGGCCGGAGCGCGATGCGGGAGATTGGGAAGGCGCTGAATTTTCCGGAGGAGGTGCTCAAACGGTTTTCCAGCCTTTTTGCGAACGGCGACTTTCCTCATACCATGGAACTCCAGGCGCAAATGACTCAAGCGGGCATTCCCGCCAGCCATCCGCGTCTGGCGGCGGCGGCGGCTCTTTACAATAAAATCCACAGCCTGCCGCGTCACCTTGGACAGCACAGCGGCGGCATGATCATCTGTCAGGATGCTCTGAGCAGTTTCCTGCCGCTGGAGAATGCCTCCATGCCCGGACGCGTGGTGGCGCAGTGGGACAAGGACGACTGTGAGGATCTTGGCATTATCAAAGTAGATCTGCTGGGGCTCGGCATGATGGCGGTGCTCGAAGAGACCCTTAACCTCTGTAAAGCCCGCGGAGGACCCGGCGATATGGCGAAGATTCCTCCGGATGACAAAGCCACTTATGATGCCATGTGCAAGGCAGACACTATCGGCACCTTCCAGATCGAAAGCCGGGCGCAAATGGCCACCCTGCCGCGGCTGAAACCCCAAAGATTTTACGAACTCGTCATCGAAGTGGCCATCATCAGACCCGGCCCCATTCAGGGCGGGATGCTCCAGATGCTTCTGGCCAGAAAGAGCGGAAAAGAGGAGGTCACGTATTTCGGAAGGAGAGCCCATGAGGTTCCGCCGGAACTCTGCGAAGTTTTGCAGCGCACATGGGGTGTGGTCCTATTTCAGGAACAGATCCTCAGGATCGCCATGATCCTCGCCGGCTTCACGGGTGGAGAGGCGGATGAATTGCGGCGGGCTCTGAATTTTAACCGCAACCCGGAACGCATGGACAAGGTCTGCGCCAAACTGCGGAAGAGTATGGAGGCAAAGAACCACGGCCCTGCCTTCATCGATGAGGTCGTCAAAGCCGTGTCTTCATTTGCGGTCTATGGCTTTCCGGAGAGTCACGCCATCAGTTTCGCCATGCTGGCCTATGCCAGTGCATGGCTCAAGGTTCACCATCCGGCGGAGTTCCTCTGCGGACTGCTCAACAATCAGCCGATGGGATTCTATTCGCCGGCCACTCTGCTCCAGGACGCGAAGGCTCACGGCGTGAAAGTCCGGCCGGTTAGTGTGAGCGAAAGCGGCTGGCTCTGCACCGTGCTCGACGACGGCAGTGTCAGGCTCGGACTCTGCTACATCAAAGGCCTCAACAAAGAGGACGGCCTGCGCATCGTGGCGGAGAAGGAAAAACGCGCCTTTGCCTCGCTCGCAGACTTCCAGGTTCGCACCGTTTTACCGAAGACCTCGCTGCGGGCGCTCGCCAAAACCGGTGCGCTCAATGGCCTCGCTGATCACCGGCGCGATGCCCAGTGGAAAGTCGAAGTCCCGCGCGAGCCGGACGACCTCTTCTCATTCGCAGAAGCCAACGGCCAACTGCCGCTCCTGATGATGACTCCGCAGGAACGCCTGCACGCCGACTACTCCGGCACCGGCCTGACCGTGGGACCGCATCCCATGAAACTCCTGCGCCCGCAAATTCCTCACGCCTGCCGCGCCCGCGATTTGACCGGCATCCGCAACGGCGCCCCCGTCACCATCGCCGGTATGGTCATCTGCCGCCAGCGTCCCGGCACCGCTCACGGTTATGTTTTTGTCAGCCTCGAAGACGAAACCGGTGTCGCCAACGCGATCCTCACGCCTCAAGTTTTCGAGCGATTCCGTCTCACCGTGACGCAGGAGCCATTCCTCGAAATCACCGGCGCCCTCCAGCACCACGAAGGCGTCACCCACATCAAAGCCGGCCGCATCCGCGCCCTGACAAAACCGGTGGGAGTGGGGCCGGAGTCGCATGATTTCCGGTGAGAGCGGCGGTTTCGTTCTTCCAACAATTTATGAAATCGAACGTCCATTCCCGCAGCGAACGACATCCGCTAAATCGCACGCACGCCGCGACGCCATTCCAAAGCGCTGTCTTCGCCAGCGCAGTCCAAAGAATCGCGTCACTTTCGGACGCCGCACTCGAACATGGCGCGAGCCTTTGGACTGCTGCGGCTTGACGCAGCTTTGGAACGACGGCGGAACAACCATCCGATTCTGAAATCGTTTCCGAAGCACTCCGGTCACCCCGAACGGTTTTATCCGATGGTACGAGCGAACGGCGCCTCACGCACTCAGCGGAAACTTCCACACCTGCGGGGTCCATGCGCCGGTTTTCCAGCCGTCCTTCGTAGAGAATTCGCGCGCGCGCAGTTCCGCAGGGGTCACTTCGATGTGGAGGAAGGCCTGCTCCGGCCATGAGAAGTGCCCGGCGTTGTCGGTGTTCAGGAGCGGAATGCCGTCGGTGGCCTTCTCATCCTTCGTGCCATTCCACCGCACCAGCCTTCGCGCGTGGGTGTGCCCGCAAAACGACGCGGCGATGCGATAGGGCTGCACGACCTTGTAGAAAGCATGGGCGTCACCGTAATCCCATTCGTTGGTCACGGCTTTGGCGTCCGGCACGGCTTCGGAGTAGCGGTGGACGTCCACATGGTGCACCAGCACCACGGGCCGTCCGCTTTTGCCGACGCACTTCGCGAGATCCTGCTGGAGAAACGGCAGGCTGCCGAGCGGGGCGTAGCGGCGCTTGCGTTTCACCTCCGGCGCATCGCCGACGACGATGCCGAGGGCTACGAAATGCACGCCCGCCCAGTCCCACGAGTAGTGCAGGCCGTTAGGCGAGACATTGGCAAGGCCGGCGCGGCGTTTGTTGCGGGCGATGATCTCTTTCACCATAGCCGTGTTTCCCTGCGGTCCGTCGTGATTGCCGTGAACTTCCCGCACCGGCCAGCGCAGCTTGCCATCGCGTCCATTGAGTCCCCAGTCGGCGGTCCATGCCTTCATCTCCGTCTGAATCATCCTCCTGAACGGGCCGGTTTTGTCGCCGCTGTCTATCATATCGCCCGCGTGGACCACGCCGTGCGGCGGCGGCACCGTGCCCCCGCCGGTCTCCACAGTGAAGTCCGTGCCCGGCAGTTTGTTCAGCCATTCGACAAGCCGCGCGTTGTAGTCCGCGGAAAGCGGGTCCATTTTGGAGGAACTCTTCTGATCCGCGAGGTAATGCGTGTCGCCCACGAGGAAGAAGGACGCGGTATCCTTCGCCGGAAGCTGCGCGAAGGCGCGGGGCGCCCATCCAAGGGCAGCCGTGGAGAGTGAAAGCTGGCGGAGAAACTGACGGCGTAGTGGCATGACGGGGAGGGGTTGAGAATGGCTTATACCGGAAATGTCACGGCGGTTCCAGCCGGAAAAACTGTCTCGTGCTGCCGCGGGGAACGGTGAGTTGCCAGTTCCCCTGGCCATTCGTTGCCGGGGTGCCGCCGGCGAAAGTCCACGTGAGCAGATCCGGTGACAACCGCGGCTGCCATGCACCCGCCCACGAGGACCATGTCAGCGTCGCCGTCGCTGGAGCCAGTGAAAGACTAACATTCGGAAGGCTTTCGTAAGGCCATGTGAGAACTTGCAAATCGAAGCTGATGTCGCTGCTGTCCGGCGCCGCCTGATGAATTTCCACGGCGATGGTATTCTCTCCCGTGACCAGCTTTGCCGCGTCCAACCAGCGCGTATGCCAGAGACTCTCGTCCGCGCCGCCCACGCCGCTGGATGCCGGCGTCGCGCTTGTGACCGCGCCGGGATCCATGTTGTCGCGAAAGAGTTCCGCCCCGTTGAGATGCACAACAATGCCGTCATCGCGCAAAAAGCGGATGGCCCCAGCGCCGATATCGCCCGGCCGCGGCACGAGAAACGTCCGGCGGAAATACGTCGTGATGTAGCGG
>Ga0190270_10001602_pt1 | contig 10636 bp, 10 predicted proteins | sample Popmic320T_FD_133748 | JGI IMG/M metagenome (GOLD analysis project Ga0190270, IMG submission 133748) | Populus adjacent soil microbial communities from riparian zone of Weber River, Utah, USA - 320 T | ecosystem: Environmental > Terrestrial > Soil > Riparian zone | place: USA: Utah | collected... | reverse complement strand
CGCCCGTCCGAGGTCGCCATCAAGGGCTGCTCGATCAGCGGCCGCGCCGAAACGACTCCGGGCGTGCGGCGGGCGAGGTTGGCGATCTCCTGCCAGTTCTGAAGGCGGCCGCCATAGCCCTGGATCACGGCGTGGCCGTTCAGGCCCACCACCTTGTCGAACAGCTCGGCGCGAAAGCCGTTCATCACGCTCATCACGATGATCAGGGCGGCGACGCCCAGCATCACCGCGACCAGGCTGATCGCCGCCACGAGGAAGATGAACCCCTCGCCCTTGCCCGGCAGCAGGTAGCGCCGCGCGATCATCCGCTCGTAGCGCGAGAGGATCATGCCCTCACCCTCCCATTGCTGACGCAATGGGCCCCTCCCTCTCCCCAAATGGGAGAGGGAAGAAAGCGGCACGCCACCACCCCTCTCCCTTCAGGGGAGAGGGAGGGGCCCGCCCCTGCGTCAGCAGGGGTGGGAGGGTGAGGGCCTGTCACGCCGCCACCCTCGCCAGCGCGCTCTCGATCGACAGTTCCTCGCGCTCCCCGGTTGCGCGGCGCTTGAGCTCGACGATGCCGCGGTCGAGGCCCTTGGGACCGACGATCAGCTGCCAGGGCAGGCCGATCAGGTCCATCGTCGCGAACTTGGCGCCGCCGCGCTCGTCGCGATCGTCGTAGAGCGTCTCGACGCCGGCCTGACCCAAGCGGGCGTAGAGGTCCTCCGCGGCAGCCGCGCAGCGCGGATCGTCGGCGCGCATGTTGATCAGGCCGACCTGGTACGGGGCGACGCTCTCCGGCCAGACGATGCCGGCATCGTCGTGGCACGCCTCAATGATCGCGCCGACGAGGCGTGAGACGCCGATGCCGTAGCTGCCCATTTCAGGATGGACTTGGCCGCCGCCTTTGGTCTGGACATTCATCCCCATCGAGGCGCTGTATTTGGTGCCAAAATAGAAGATGTGGCCGACCTCGATGCCGCGCGAGGTCAGGAGGCGGTCGCCCAGTCCTGCCTCGCGATCGAGGTCGCGCTTCTCGTCCGTCGCCGCGTAGCTGGCGCTTTGCGAGGCCACGAAGGACTGGAGCGCGTCGGCGTCCTCGAAATCGGGATAGCCGCCCGCCCCCGCGCCCGCATCATCGCGCGGCTCGTAAAACACCTCGCTCTCGCCGGTCGGCGCGAGGACGATGAACTCGTGGCTGAGATCGCCGCCGATCGGCCCGGTGTCGGCGCGCATCGGGATGCCGCGGAGGCCCATCCGCTCGAAGGTCCTGAGATAAGCGACGAACATCCTGTTGTAGCTGTTGCGCGCGCCGGCCTCGTCAAGGTCGAAGCTGTAGGCGTCCTTCATCAGGAACTCGCGTCCGCGCATGACGCCGAAGCGCGGCCTGACCTCGTCGCGAAACTTCCACTGGATGTGATAGAGCGTGCGCGGCAGATCGCGGTAGCTCTTCGCGGAATCCTTGAAGATGGCGGTGATCATCTCCTCGTTGGTCGGGCCGTAGAGCATCTCGCGCTCGTGGCGGTCGGTGATGCGCAGCATCTCGGGGCCGTAGGCGTCGTAACGGCCCGACTGGCGCCACAGATCGGCCGGCTGCAGAGTCGGCATCAGCAGCTCGACGGCGCCCGAACGGTCCTGCTCCTCGCGTACGATCCGCTCGATCTTCCTGAGCACCCGCAGGCCCAGCGGCAGCCATGCATAGATGCCGGCGGCCGTCTGGCGCACCAGCCCGGCGCGCAGCATCAGCTTGTGGCTGACGATCTGGGCGTCCGCCGGCGTCTCCTTGGCGACGGGCAGAAAGTAGCGGGTGAGGCGCATGCCGGTCCTCTAGGGTCCGGCCCCAGCCGTGGCAACCGCACGGGACCTACGCTGCAGCGCACTAAAACAAAGTCTGTGGCGCTTTCGACACAGGGAGGCGTCAAAGTGTCGGCATCGTCCGATAAAGTCATGACATAGAATAGAAGCTCCAATAGCGTCCGCACCGCAACCAGGGTCGAAAGGCCAGGGTTCAGGGAGGCTTCTGCCCCGTTTCCTCTTGCGAGGGGAGGGAGCGCGCGGGCGGAAGCGCCTAAAGGGGGTGACGATTCGTCGTCATGCGGTGCCCGGCTCCAAAAGAGCCGGGCACTTGCATTTTGGGGGCCTAGGGTCCGTACTCAATACCCGCAACGGCCGTGACGGAGCGGATTTTGGCGCAGGGCAAGGAGCAAGGAGGGAGCGATGCTGTCGCATCGTGACCGACGCGCGACGCCGCCCTGCGCCAAAAGCCGCCCGCCGCCCGAAGGGCGGTCGCCCGGAGAGGCCCGCCGGCCGCGTCGCTTGCTTGCGCGTAGCCCCGCTACGCGACTGCGCTGCGCTCCTTGCCGGCGGACCGCTCCGGGCGATCCCGGCCATTGCGGGTATTGAGTACGGACCCTGAGGGTGAGGAGCCAAGTGCCTCGATCGACGTTGCGCTCTGCATGGACATCACAGTCGAGCTTCATTGCGACAAATGCGGCAGCGCCAATCTCAGCCTTCCGGGGCGTGACGACGAAGCCGCCGCGATCGCGTGCAACGATTGCGGAGAGCGGCACGGTACCATCGCCGCGCTGCGCGAGGAGCTGTTCGCCTGCGCGATCGAGCAGTCCGCGGAAAAGCTACGCGAGGGGCTGGAGCGCTTGCCGCCGGTCTAGGCGCGGGACCGCCCGCTTGACCGGCAGCGGCCCGCGGCAGCATGGGGGGCGGCCCACCCGGGAGAAACGCATGCCCCGCCCGCTTCTCGCCTTGCTCGCCGCCCCCCTGCTCGCCTCGCCTCTGCTCGCACAGCCGGACGTGACGCCGGCCAACCGCCTCGCCCATGACGAGATGCTGGTGATCGACACCCATCTCGACATCGCGATGCGCTTCGACAGCGGCGAGTGGGACTTTGCCGAGCGCCACCGCTTCGAATGGGACCAGAGCCAGGTCGACCTGCCCCGCATGATCGAAGGCGGGCTCGATGGCGGCTTCTTCGTCATCTACACCGCGCAGGGCGAGCTGACCCCCGCCGCTTATGCCCAGGCGCGCTCGGCCGCGCTGGTGCGCGCGGCGGCAATCCGCCGCGTGATCGGCGAGAATCGCGACCGCATGGGCCTCGCGCTGACCGCCGACGATGCCGAGCGCCTCCACCGCGAGGGCAAGCGCATCGCCTTCATGAGCATCGAGAATAGCTGGCCGCTCGGCGAGGACCTGACCCTGCTCGACACTTTCCACCGGCTCGGCGTGCGGATGGCCGGGCCGGTCCACAGCCGCAACAACCAGCTCGCCGATTCCACCACCGACACGGCCCGGTGGAACGGCCTCTCCCCGCTCGGCCGGCAATGGGTCGCCGAGATGAACCGGCTCGGCATGCTGGTCGACGGCAGCCATTCCTCCGACGCCGCCTTCGATCAGATGCTGCAATTGAGCCGCGTGCCGATCGTCCTGTCCCACTCGGGGCCGCGCGCCATCTACGACCACAAGCGCAATCTCGACGACGATCGCATGCGGCGCCTCGCCCGCGCCGGCGGCGTGATGTTCATGAACACCATCTTCCTCGCACCCGACGACCGCTCGCCGGAGCGGACCGCGATCGGCGACCGGCAGGAAAATTGGCATCGCCTGAGCGCGGCCGAGCGCCGCCGCCTGCTCACCGACAAGGCCGCGCTCGACGCGCAGCGGCCGTTCACGACCGCCACCTTCGATCATTTCATGCGCTCGATGCTGCACGCGATCCGGGTGATGGGTGTCGACCATGTCGGCCTCGGTGCCGATTGGGACGGCGGCGGCGGCGTGCAGGGGATGGAGGACATCTCCTTGCTGCCCCGAATCACCGAGCGGCTGCGGCGCGAAGGCTATTCGGAGCGCGACGTCGCCAAGATCATGGGCGGCAATCTGCTGCGGGTGATGCGCCAGGCGCAGGCGTTCGCGGCGCGCCGCTGACGCCACGGGGGAGAGAGAGAGAGGGAGCCTCGCTCATGAGGTCCGACGCGCGTGACGCCGAAGCCGGAAGGGGTTTGCCGGGTGCGGGCCTGCACGGGTCCGCCGCCTGCGCTCACGATTGGGACGCGACGCCGCTCGGCGATCCGGCGCAATGGCCGCAGCCGCTGAAGACCGCCGCCGGCATCGCGCTCGGCTCCAATATCCCGATGATGGTGGCCTGGGGCCCCGATCTGCTGGTCGTTCATAACGACAGCTATGGCGAGATGCTCGGCGACCGCCGGCCCGCTTTGGGGCGCCCGCTGCGCGAGATCTGGGCGGACGTGTGGGACGTGGTCGGAGCCAATGCCGCGCAGGTGCTGGCCGGCCAGTCGGTCTATATGGAGGCCGCTCCGCGGCCGCTCCGCCGCGGCGGCCGGGAGCAGACCGCCTGGCTCACCGCCTGCTACAATCCGCTGATCGACGACAGCGGCGCGGTCGCCGGGATCATCGGTACCGTGACCGCGGTCGGCGAGGACGAGCGCACCGCGCACAAGCTGCGCGAGAGCGAGGAACGGTTCCGCCTGATCGCCGATTCCGCGCCGGTGCCGATGTGGGTGACCAGGCTCGATCGCCGGCGCGCCTTCGTCAACCGCGCTTATGCCGCCTTCCTCGGCGTGCCCTATGAAGAGGCGCTCGATTTCGATTGGCGCACCCGGATCCATCCCGACGATATCGACCGGATCGTCGCGGAATCGCTCGCCGGCGAGGCGACGCTGGAGCCGTTCGCGCTGGAGGGCCGCTACCGGGACGGCAAGGGCGAATGGCGCTGGCTGCGCTCGGAATCGCAGCCGCGCTGGGGCCCGGCCGGCGAGCATGAGGGCTTTATCGGGGTCGCGTTCGACGTCACCGAGACCAAGCTCGCCGAGGCGGCGCTTCGCGAGATGAACGACACGCTCGAGCGCCGCGTCGCCGAGCGCACCCAGGACCTGTCGGAGGCGCTCGAACGGCTGCGCTCGGAGGTCGCTGAGCGCGAGCGCGCCGAGGAGGCGCTGCGCCAGGCGCAGAAGATGGAGGCGGTCGGCCGGCTCACCGGCGGCATCGCCCACGATTTCAACAATCTCCTGACCCCGATCCTCGGCGGGCTCGAGCTGATCGCCACCCGGGTCGACGACGCCCGCCTCAAGCGCGTCGCCGAGGCCGCGCTCGAATCCTCGCGCCGCGCCGCCAAGCTGACCGGCCAGTTGCTCGCTTTCTCGCGCATCCAGCGGCTCGCGATGCGGCCGGTGCGGGTCAATGAAGTGATCGCCAATTTGCGCCAGATCCTCAGGCACAGCATCGGCGCGGGCATCGAGATCCGCACCAGCTTCGACGAGGCCGCCGGCTGCGCGATCTGCGACGAGAACCAGCTCGAAAACGCCATCCTCAACCTCGCGATCAACGCCCGCGACGCGATGCCGAACGGCGGCCTGCTCTCGATCTCGACCTCCTGCGTCGACGAGGCGGGCGGCGCCGACGTCGCGCCCGGCGCCTATGTCTGCATCAGCGTCGAGGACGATGGCGAAGGCATGGCGCCCGACATCCGAGCCCGCGCGATCGAGCCCTTCTTCTCGACCAAGCCGCTCGGCAAGGGCACCGGCCTCGGCCTCGCCCAGGTCTATGGCGTCGCCCAGCAATCGGGGGGCACCATTCGCATCGAAAGCGCGGCCGGGTCGGGCACGAAGGTCCGGATCCTGCTTCCGCGCGGTCCCGCCGGCGGCGACGCGGACCGGGCGGAAGGCGGCGAGGCACCGCCGCCCGCCGTCGCGCCTTCGCCGGCCGTTCGCATCCTCGTCGTCGACGACGATGACGACGTCCGCTCCTTCCTCGAGGACGCGCTCGACGAGCTCGGCCACCTCGTCTCGGGCTGCGCCTCGGGCGAGGCCGCGATCGCCGAGGTCGCGCGCGACTGCCCGGACCTGCTGCTGCTCGATTTCGCCATGCCCGGCATGAACGGCGCCGAGGTCGCGCGCGAGGTCCGCAGGAGCTGTCCCAGGCTCCCGATCGTCTTCGTCACCGGCTATGCCGAAAGCGAGCAGCTCGAAGCCGCGCTCGGCCCTGACGTGCGCGTACTGCGCAAGCCGTTCAGCATCGACGACCTCATCGCCGCCATCGCCGAGCATGTCCCCACCGGGCTTCGACAGGCTCAGCCCTAGCGGTGTCGTTCTCGTCCCCACGCCGCTAGCCCTGAGCCTGTCGAAGCCTGTCCTGAGCGACGCCGCAGGCGGCGTCGAAGGGGGCGGTCCCACACCTCCGGACCAAGCTTGCACCAATCTGAAAGTCGGTTCAGTTTGCCGGCGGGGAGAGCGCATGCCGGACTCGAGCGAGGCCAGGACCGAAGGCGAAAAGACGCCGCGCACCGAGCGCGGCCGAAGGACGCTCCGTCGCCTGATCGAGGCCGCGGCGCGGGAATTCGGCGAGCACGGCTTCCACGAGGCCGCGATCACCGGCATCACCCAGCGCGCCGGAGTCGCTCTGGGCACCTTCTACACCTATTTCGAATCGAAGGAGGAGGTGTTCCGGGCGCTGGTCCGCGACATGAGCAACGCGACCCGCGCCCATGTCGCCGAAGCCGCCCGCGGCGCCCCCGACCGGCTCACCGCCGAGCGCCGCGGCCTCGCCGCCTTCGTCGCCTTCGTCCGCGAGCGGCCGGAGCTCTACCGGATCATCGAGGAGGCGCAGTTCATCGCGGAGGACGAATATCGCCAGCATTATCTGACCTTCGCCGAGGGCTATCGCCGCAACCTCGCCGCCGCCCGCGCCCGCGGCGAGATCGCGCCCGACGGCGACGGCTCCGCCGACGAGCTCCGCGCCTGGGCCTTGATCGGCATCAGCGTCTTCCTCGGCATGCGCTACGGCCTGTGGGACCGCGACCTCGAGCCGGCTGAGGTCGCCGATCTGGCGATCGATTTCGTCTCGGAGGGGCTGAGGATCCGGGCGCCATGACCGGCGCCGTCCCCGATCTCGTCGCGCGGCGCGCCGCGCTCGCGCCGGACCGGATCGCGCTCGAGGACGCGCTGACCGGCCGCACCTCGTCCTATCGCCAGCTCGACGAACGCGCCTGCCGAGCCGCCGCTTTGCTGCGGGCGCGTGCCATCCGGGAAGGCGACCGCGTCGCCACCCTGTGCCGCAACCGGATCGAATTTTTCGAATTGCTGTTCGCCTGCGCCAAGATCGGGGCGCTGCTGGTGCCGCTCAACTGGCGCATGCCGGCGGCGGAGCTCGACGCGCTCGTCGCCGACGCCGATCCCGCTCTGCTCTTCTACGGAGCCGAGGACGAAGCGGCGGCCGCCCGTCTTGCCGCCGACCTCCCCGCGATCGCGCTCGACGGCGACTATGAGCCGCTCCTCGCCCGGACCGGGATTGAGCGCTTTCGCCTGCTCTGGCCGTCGGGCTCGACCTGGTACCTGCTCTATACCTCGGGGACGACCGGGCGGCCCAGGGGCGTCATCTATACCTTCGCCATGGCGCTCGCCAATGCCGCCAGCCTGAGGACCGCGATCGATCTCGTCTCGACCGATACGACCCTGACCTTCCTGCCCAACTTCCACACCGCCGGGATCAATCTCCACGCGCTTCCGACCCTGTTCGCGGGCGGCCGCGTGCTCCTCCTCCCCGGCTTCGATGCTGATGCCGTCGTCGGCCTGATCGAGGCGCGGCGCGTGGACGCCTTCTTCGCGGTGCCGACCGTCTACCAGGCTCTGCTCGATCATCCGCGCTTCGCCGCCGCGCCGCTGGACCGCGTCCGCCACTGGGGCTGCGGCGGTGCGCCGCTCCCGGACAGCCTCGCTTTGGCCTGCCGCGACATCGGCATTCGCCTGTGCAACGGCATGGGCATGACCGAGACCGGCCCGACCGCCTTCCTCCTCGATCCCGCCGACGCCTGGGACCGGATCGGATCGGTCGGCAAGCCGCAGCTCTTGTGCAGCGCGCGGATCGTCGATGCGGCCGGGCGCGACCTTCCTGACGGCCAGGTCGGCGACCTCCTGTTCGCCGGACCCGGGGTCACGCCCGGCTACTGGCGCAACGAGGCCGCGACCCGTGCCGCCTTCACCGCCGACTTCTGGCTCCGCTCCGGCGATCTCGCCAGCCGCGACTCGGACGGCTTCCACTACATTGCCGGGCGGCGGAAGGAGATGTTCATCTCGGGCGGCGAGAATGTCTATCCGGCCGAGGTCGAGAACGTGCTCTGCGCCCATCCCGGCGTGATCGACGTCGCCGTCCTGCCGCGCCCCGATCCGCGCTGGGGCGAGGTCGGGCGCGCTTACGTCCAGCTCGCGGCGCAGGCCGCCCCGCCCCGCGAGGATGAGCTGCGCGCCTTCTGTCGCGCCCGCCTGGCCGCCTACAAGGTCCCGGCGAGCTTCGCCTTCGTCCCCGGATTCCCGCGCACCTCCGCCGGCAAGATCCAGAAGCATCTGCTCGCGTGACCATTCTCCAGGAGGCGCAGGCTCTGTTCCGGCGCGGCCGCCGCGAGGAGGCGGTGGCATTGGTCGAGCGTGAAGCGGAAGCGGGGGATTCAGAAGCCCTGTTCGCGCTCGCCAACTGGCGCCTCTACGGTCTCTACGCCGCTCGCGACGCCGCCGCCGCGCACCCGCTGCTCGCCCGCGCCGCTGCACTCGATCACGCCGAGGCCGCGCGGCTGCGCGCAAGCCTCGTCGCCAGCGGGACCGGCTGCGCCGCCGATCCCGCGCAGGCGCTGGCGCTGCTTCGCGCGCTCGACCCCGCGGACCCGCAGATCGCGCTCGTCGAGGCGATGGACGACCGCCTGCCAGCCTCGGAGCCGCTGTCGGACGATCCGCCTTTGTGCCTCCTGCGGGCTTTGTTCTCGGCAGCGGAATGCGCCTATCTGATCGCGCTCGCAGGCCCCGCATTGCGCCCCTCGGTGATCGTCGATGCCGAGACCGGGCGGCCCAAGCCCGACCCGGTGCGCACCTCGGACGGCATGAATTTCGGCCCCGCCCAGGAGGATCTGGTCGTCAACGCCCTCAATCGGCGGATCGCGGCCGCGACCGCCACTCCTTACGAATGCGGAGAGCCTCTCCACGTGCTGCGCTATGTCCCGGGCCAGGAATATAGGCCCCATCTCGACGCGCTCCCGGGCGTCGACAATCAGCGCAGCTGGACGGCTTTGGTCTATCTGAACGGCGGCTATCAAGGCGGCGAGACGGTCTTCCCCGAGATCGGCCTCGCCGCCAAAGGCGAGCCCGGCGACTGCCTCACCTTCCGCAACGTCGATGCCGAGGGCCGCGGCGATCCTCGCACCCGCCACGCCGGCGCCCCCGTTACCGGCGGCGTCAAATGGCTCGCCAGCCGCTGGATCCGCGAGCGGCCGTTCGATCCGTTCGCGCGTTGAGCTTGCCATGGCTGCGAGGCCGAACATGAAGAGACTTGCGGCACTCCTCGCCGCTGCGTCGCTCGTCGCCTGCGCCGGGCGGCAGGAAGGAAACATCGTGAGCGAGCCGGGCGGATCGACTTCGGAAGGGGAGATTCCTGCCGATTGCCCCCTCGTCATCGCGTTCGGAAGCTATGCCATGGGCATCGACAGCGAAACGCTGCGCCGCGTCGAGGGCCTTCTCGCGGGCGATCCCGCCGTGACCGGCGTCACCCGCAGCCCCTGGGGCCGCGAGGGCGAAGTCACTCTCTGCGCCGCGGTCCGAAGCAACGCCGATCGCGACCGGCTGTTCGCCGCCGTCGCCGCGCTTTTTCCACAGCGGCCGCGCGGACCCTTGTCGGTCCGGACGAATGACGGGCGCGAGTTCCAGGCAAACAACGGCACCTGATCACCTTTCCGGAGGACGATATGCGTGCGTTTCTGCTCCCCCTCGCTTTCTTCTGCTTCGGTCAAGGCGCCACCGCGCAGCCGCCGCCCGCGCCGCCATCGGCCGCCCAGCCGCAGCCCGCTTACGCCAATCCGGCGACGCTGGCGCAGGCCCGCCGCATCGCCGACGCGGCGGCATCGAATCGGGACAGTCACTAGTGACTGTCCCCGCACTAGTGACTGCATCGAATGGGGACAGTCACTAGTGACTGTCCCCGCACCCGCCCAATGTGGTGGCGATCGAAGGCGGGGTCCCGATCATGATCGACGGCCGCGTCGCCGGCGCGATCGGAGTCAGCGGCGGCAGTTCCGAGCAGGACGGCGAGATCGCCGCCGCCGCCCTCGCCGCGGCTTTTAGGAACAATCCGCCCCGGCGCTGAGCGAGAAGCCTCAGCCGCGCGAGCATCAAATGGGGACAGTCACTAGTGACTGTCCCCGCACCGACTCCCCGGATCATGTCGGCGTTTATCCCCTTGCGCCAAGGAGGTCTAGGGGTGGTATAGAGGCGGGATGCGATTACTGCCCGACCGAGTCGCTGAGAAGCGGAGAAGCACTAGGGTCCGCCTCACGAGCGGCATTGGCGCGATCATCATGTCGGTGTGGGGCGTCATCACGCTCGCCATTAGTGTCGCCAACCTGCCAGCCGATGCCAGTGATGCTTGGAAGGCTATCGTGAGCGCGCCGGAGTATCTGCCGTGGCTCGCCGCCGCGGCCTGCATTGCGATGCTTGCGTGGAGCCTTTGGCCGTCCAAAAGACCGGAGCGCGATGGATCAGCGCAGCCGGTTGAGGGCGACGCCGAGTCTAGCTTTCCAGAGCCGCACAAAACGATCCTCAGGAGCCTCGCCGAGCCTTTGTCTCGATTGGAGCATATCGCGCTCGACCGAAGT